>Ga0182027_10001179_pt1 | contig 43868 bp, 43 predicted proteins | sample 712E1DmetaG_FD_121300 | JGI IMG/M metagenome (GOLD analysis project Ga0182027, IMG submission 121300) | Permafrost microbial communities from Stordalen Mire, Sweden - 712E1D metaG (Illumina Assembly) | ecosystem: Environmental > Terrestrial > Soil > Wetlands > Permafrost | place: Sweden...
ACGATGGTCCCTATAGGCATTCTGGTCGCCGTGTCGGTCGTAGGATCGCTTGTTCTTCCAATGGTCGGCGTTGCCGCGGAACTCGCCAATCTTCTCTCAATGCTTATCGGATTGGTCCTCGGACCCATTGTCGTCTTTCATAAAAACGGTGCGGCTTTTAAAAAGGCCCTCTGCATGCTCCAGTCGAAAAATACCTGGCTTATGATGGCGCTTGTTCTCGGTATTCAGGCGTTTTCAGGCATTTTAAAGTGTCCTTTGCACGAAGCTTCAACCCTTACCCTTGTTTCCCAAATGCAACAAGAATTCATGGCGCTGGGAATTCCCATTCTCCTGGTCATGGCAATTATTCCCTTTATCTCCGGCGCCGTAACCGGAGTGGCGTTCGGTTTTGTCGGTGCGAGCTTCCCGATTGTCTTTGCGCTGGCCGGACATAATCAGCCCCTGCATGTCATGGTCGCCACGACGGTTTTCGCCTATGGATGCGGCTACGTGGGCATGATACTGTCTCCGGTGCATGTGTGTTTGGTGGTGACCAACGAGTATTTTAAAACGCGGCTGTTTTCTTCGTATCGGTATATTGTTCTGCCGGCCCTGGTTGTTTTCGGCTTTTGTTTGCTCTGGTCCGGTATTTGGTATTCATTGTTATAATATGACCATCATCGATTTCCATACCCACATTTTTCCCGACGCCATTGCCCCGCGGGCGCTTGCCGCGCTCATTGAAAATGCTCCCGGTATGAAACCGTGTACCGACGGAACATTGGATGGTTTACAGAAGTCAATGCGCCGAAACGGTATCGATACATCGATTTTGCTGCCGGTCGCCACAAAGCCTTCACAGGTGGAAACCATTAATGCCAATTGTTTGGACCAGCAAAGCGCATCAATAGTCCCTTTCGGATCGTTGCACCAGGATTATCAAGGGTTTGAGCTTGAAATCGACAAACTTAAAAAATCGGGCATAAAGGGGATCAAACTTCATCCCGAATATCAGAACTTTTATGTTGATGATAAAAAAATGTTTCCTATTTACGAGGCTTTGCAGGCCTCGGGGCTTATCGTCGTGTTCCACGCGGGAAAGGACCCCGGTCCATTTACGAATGACCATGCTTTGCCGAAAGCATTTAAAAGTGTCGCGAAGCAATTCCCTTTGCTTAAAATCGTTGCCGCGCACATGGGCGGTTGGATGATGTGGGATGATGTAGAGCAATTACTTGGCGCGCAGAGGATTTATTTTGATACTTCGGCGGTTAATGGCCACCTTTCGCCGAGCATGTTTATGCGCCTGGTCGCCTCCCGTGGGATTGACTTTATTCTTTTCGGCAGCGATTCTCCCTGGTTTGACCAAGGGGCGTCAATACGATGGATTGATGCCTTGCCGCTGACGGATAAGGAAAAAGAGAAAGTGTTTTATAAAAACGCACTGAGGCTTTTGGGTACTGTATCTGATTTGTCTACGCAAACCGCATAGATAACAATACCTTTTCAGCCCATTGGCGGGTTGGGATGATAATGTCTCCGGAAACAAGCTTCCCCGTTGATACCACCTGGGTCTTCAAACAGTTCATTTTTGAAGACGTGCTTCGCGAACTCGACGATCATTTTCAAAGCTTAAACATCGACTATATGCCCATTAAAGGGGCGTATCTTATTTGCTCCGGTTTGGCCAAACTGATCAAGTCGCGTAGCATGAATGACATCGATATTTTAGTGTGCGAAAGGGATTTTGACATTGCCATTTCCTATTTCAAATCTATTCGAAACGTTACCATCGCAAACGGAAGCTGGCCGGTCAATAAAAAAATTTGGCCATTTGAAGTCACTTTTTACTATCAATTTGAAGGACGGACTATAAATTTTGAGCTCCATAAACTAATCAATTTACACCAGAGGTTTATTCTGCCGCCGGAACAGCTCTTTGCTCGCGGAAGAAGGGAAGGATATCGAATTTTGCCCTGTGCTGAAGACGCTCTTGTGATTTGTATTTGCCATAGGTTTTCCCATGTGGGCAATTTTTATTCGGATGCTTTATTTATTGATGCGGCATTTTTAGCAAATACTTCAATAAGTTGGGAGAAGTTTTGGGAAATTGCGAAGTCAACCGGTATCGCGGGGTTTGTTTATTATGTTTTAAAAAAAATTGAGAAAAAAGGGATGATATTGCCGGTGCGCATTCCTAAAAAAACGAATAATTTTACTTATGCGAGTATATTGCTTACTATTTTCGGCAATCGAGATCTTATCGCGCTTCCACCAATTCTCCGTCGTTTGCTCATTGAACTTCCGTTTTGCCTGAACCCGCTTGGCTTGTTGATAAATAAGTGCAAAATATTTTTGTGTAGGTGAAAATAAGAAAACCACGCATAAAACCCGATTTATGGTAAGGTATGGATAACATATTTGCCCGCACCGCAACATGCGCAATTTTTATGTATTGTTGTGTTATTGCTAGTGCTTACGGCAGGCTGGTGGCCGCTGCACCCGCCTTCCAACATATCAAGGGACATCACTTCAATAATCATTTCAGGCTTTTCATATTTCTTTTTCATTATTGGAAGTTCCTTTTTTTTCCATCCATTTATTGATCGTATTATTCGCCTGCGCGCTCTGCGGAGTAACATGCTTTTTGTGAAAATTTGCATGAGCGCGTAAAACAGAAGGTTAATGATTTCAATTATAAATACTGCACAGCGGTTTTGGCAAGGGAAAAGTTCCCCTACAATATAAGGTATTGGTACACGGTCGCAGAAAAGGTTGTTGTCCCCGGCGAAAAGGGCATAGTCGTTATTGAGAAATTTTATAAATCTATGGATTGTCAGTGTTTTTCCGGAAATAAACGCATAACAATGTCCTTTTTTAAGCGGCCAAGCGCATTGAACGATAACAACGGTTTCGCCAAACGACAAAAAGGGCTCCATTGAAAGTCCGTAAACCACGCATTTTCTGGTTTTGTTTTGGAAAAGAAAAACCTTTACCGCATCGGATAATGAGGTTTGGCGCTGGGAAAAATGTATTGGATCCCTTGGGCGGTCTGGTAATGCCGGATTATCTTCCAAATCAAATAAGATCATACAATGCACGCGCAAAGTTGCATACCTGCTCATTTTCCACTTGCAACGAATTGCTTTCTGTATGTACTTCGCCTAAGCATAGGGAACAGAAATTATGAAACTTACAGCGCAAACATTTTGTAAAATCGGTCTTTTTTTTCCCGCAGATGGCATGGTAATCGGGTGAGCTTTGCAGGATATCATGGAGCGTTCGGTCTTCGAAAATGTTCCCAAGTTTTAAAGTTCTAAAGGCCAAACAGGGCGATAAGTCTCCTTGCGGATTCATATATAGAGCGGTCCATCTTCCTGCGCAAAGCTCGGTGTTTTCCATGGAGGACGCTTCCAGCGATTGACTCATCCGTACTTTTAACTCTTCAAGTGCTTTTGGGTGCAAGCTTAGAAAATACCGCTTATAAAAAGAATAAGTGGTAATGTCGGACAGCGTGTTTTCGAGCCGTGGGCTCGTGATTATTTTAAAATAACCAAAGCTAAAGGGGAGCCCGTGGTTTTCAAAGAATTTATGCGTTTCCTCCATGTCGTCGATATTAAAATCAAGAATGTTCATAGCAAAGGAGAGTCGTAAGCCATTTTCTTTTAATAAAAGAGCATTTTTTATAATAGCTTCCAGAGCTCCAGGCACCCCGAAATAAGCGTCGTTCTTTGCGGCGATATGGGAAAATATAGACATTTGTATTTTAGCGAAGAAGTCACGGTTTTTTATAAGAAAATCAAGATGTTTTTCAGTAAGTAAAATCCCGTTGGTAAAAAGCGTGCAATAGAAAAAGCTTTGTTCAATCGCATACGAAAGGACGTCGAGAATATCGGAACGCAGAAACGGTTCGCCGCCGGTAATATGCAGATGGATGATCCCGTTTTTTGATAATTTTTCAAGGGCGGCGCATAGCTGGTTTGTGGAAAGTTCGTTCAGCGAACGGTCATTTTTTTTTATAAAACAATAACCGCACCGGGCATTGCAATGCTCGGTCACTTCAACACTTGCCATAAAGGGATATCCCTTACGCGCAATGCGGTCTAATTTGTCGAATATCGGTTCAGCAGCCATTTAACTTATTCAGGTTTAATGGAAACAAAGCCGTTATCGCAGAGGGTTTTTATAAAATCCGCAACATCCTCGGAAGAATTGACAAGGGAAACATCGAATTCTTCACACAAAAGGCGACTTATTTCATCCAATGGAATGTTTTTTTTCAGGAGGTTCCAAATATACGCGCCGGTCCCGTTAAAAGAACTTATGGTTGAATTTATCCTATTGTAAACAAATAATTCGCCCCCGATTTCCTTGGAAGAGAGCTCATTTTTTAATGTGCATTTCATTTCAACCTCCCAATATAGCGGGTGATAAAAGGACGAATGGCCCCATCATTTTTAAAATGGAGCCGTTTGCATTGTACGCTTTCACATATCCGTTCCGCGTTATCGAGGATTTTTTTGCCCAAAAAATCGGATAGCGGAAACATGAACGTTTGAGCAAGCATAAAAATATACTTGTTTTTAAACGGCAGGTTTTCGATTTTATTAGAGGCGCTTTTTTCAATAAAAAAAATCGTTTGCAAGTCGGCGCCTCGGTTTAGGCTTTTTTTAAGCATTTTACGTTTTGCATAGGGCGTTGAATAAATTTTATATTCTGACCCCCGATTGGGAAGCAGGATATTTAAATCATCATTTAATAATTCGCCTGGAGTCATAAGAAGCTTTGCAATGGTGGATTTCCCGGCGCCCGAAGGTCCGGAAAATGCGATACCACAATTTCCGAAGGCGATTGCGGAAGAATGAAACGGCAGTCCACCGCTTAAAACCGAACACATTGATGCCGCCAATCTAACAAACGCCATCAGGGCCTTTGACTTGGCTTTCTCACTGCTTGAAACTTTAAAACCAAGCGACATTTTTCTATTTAAACCATCGAGGTATGCAATGGCCCCACGTGATTTGATGATAAAAGTCCCCTTTTGTTCGCAATAAAAGTGGTTTTGACGTCGCACGAATTTTATTCCTGAAAGCGAAATTTTATCATACGGAACTATGGTAATTGTAAAGTCGCTCGGAGCATTTGAGGAAGTAATAAACTCACGATAGTCTTTATAAAACGATTCGGGGAAGTTGAAAAAAGCGGAATGAAGTCGTCGTATTTTTATTTTTAACGTGGCAAAAGAAAATAGCATCTTTTAAATATAATTCCTTTCTTTTTCCCGGGTGGCGGTCTTAGGGTGTTCTATTGATAATTAAAAACAAAAAGGGAAGAATCTTCTTCCCTTTTGCATGAACGCTGAATAAGCGGGATACTATTTCAATAATTGCAGCACGCTTTGGGGGACGGAATTCGCTTGGGCAAGCATTGCCGTGGCTGATTGAGTTAGAATTTGCTCTTTTGTAAAACTTGTCGTCTCGGAAGCGAAATCAACATCCCGAATTTGGGATTCCGCGGCTTGTTGATTTGCCGCTCCGGTCTGGTCGTTATTCACCGAGTCTTGAAGTCTGTTGATCATCGCGCCGATGTCCGCGCGCATGGTATTCACTCGTTTAAGACCCGTAAGGTTCGTTGCGGGACCGGCGCTGTTTGCCTGGAAAAAATTTGTTTCTATATCGTTTGCGACCGGATTACCATCTATTAAGTCTTGGATAAAGCCAAGTTTATCTTGAATGGTCGCGGCGTGCGAAGTTACCCACCCCGAAAGAGCTTGATCGGCGGGATCATTGACAGGGTCCCAGCCGAACGGATTGTTTCCGCCTGTCATCAAAAAAAGCGATGCGTCGGCAGTGTCCGGCGCTGGGCTAAATAGGGCATTCGTGTCTATTTGCGAAAATTGGACTGTTATCATGTCCCCGCTGCCGGGGTTCCAGGCACTGCTCGCATTATTGTATTGGGCAGCGTCTTGCGCAGTATAATTGGCGCCGACCAAAAAATTAAAATGCGTTGAACTGGCGTAGTCTGTTCCCCCTCCAAACGCCTGGTTTTGATTGGCAAAAATAGTTCGTTCGTCGGTCAATTCATGAGGCGAGGCGTTCAGATCATTTTGCGCATAGACTGTTTGGCCAGCATTAGCTGTTCCAATATAATCTGTTTCGGGCGTTGCAAAAATTTGCATATTATTATAATTAGTCACGGACGCAATACGGTCAAGTTCCTTATACAAGGCATCAAACTCAGCGCCCATATAGCCGCGTTCCGTGCTGGTATAGGTGTCGTTCTTCGCTTGCACAGTCAACTGTCTCATACGCTGAAGAATGTTGGACTGTGCATTGAGGGCGCCATCGGCGATGTTAAGCAATGTGATGGCGTCTTGAGTGTTGGATTGGGCTTGTTGCAGACCATTAACCTGAGTGCGCAGGTTTTCCGAAACGCCTAAACCCGCCGCATCGTCTGAGGCGGAATTAATGCGAAGACCGGTCGATAGTCTTTGAAGGGATTTGGATTCAGCCTGGGTGACTGAGTACAGTGCGCCCTGCGTTACCATTGATGCAATATTGTGGTTAATTCTCATACCAACGTCCTTGTTGGAGTTAGAATCGACGCTTGCAGGTTGTAATCGTCCTTGAACCTGCCGCTTCTTTAAACTTGTTGCTCTGTTATATTACATCGACAAAAACATGAAGCACTTTATTATTTTAGCTTAACCGATCTGAAATATTTCTTTATTTTTTAAAACAACTATTTAACAAAATGTTCCATAAAAAAGTGCTACGATTAATATCGGCAAAAAGCGCAAAAACTTTAGATCTTTTTTTTAAAGAGGTTTGCCGATTTGCCGAATTTCGATTTATTTCTTTAAATGTCTCTTTTTACGATCATGATTTATCTTTAATGTTATTTTAGAATTTTTACAAGTTACTCCATATTCCCAAATATACCCTTCATAGGCGACGGCTGTCTGGATTTTTCCGTTTTTTGACATGGCAACTCCCGACCAACCTTGGTTCGTGGCTTGTTGGTTCCAGGTTTCTCCATAATCCAATGAAACGCAAATAGACCCATCCCCTGAAAATGCGGTTTGAATATTCCCATCACTCGATATGGTTACGCTCAGAAAATTCCGCGCAGTTGTTTTTTGCAACCATGTGCGGCCATAATCTTTTGAAACCCAAATATAGTTGGAATCGAAAACGGTGGCGGTTTGATATTTTCCGTCACCTGACAATGCCGAATAAATCCAGGATTGAGGCGTGGCTTTTTGTACCCAAGAATTTCCGCAATCCAGAGAAACCCAAAGATATCCGCCTCCTTCAATAGCTGTTTGCATTCTCCCATCATCCGAAAGAGAAACATATTCCCAATCTTTAACCGTGGATTTCGGAATCCAGGATTTTCCAAAATCATAGGAAACATAAATATTTCCTCCGCTTGCGGTAGCGGTTTGAATTCTCCCGTCGTTTGACAATGCGATACTTGTCCAATCTAAAGCTGAAGCTTTTTGCGTCCAATTATTCCCATAATCCGTTGAAGCCAATATATAACCACCCTCCGTGGGTGCTGTTTGGTACCTTCCATCAGAGGATATTGCTAAGCAAAAAAACCAGTTTTGCCCCGTGACTTTTTGCGTCCAGGTTGATCCATAATCTCTTGACACCCAAATAGAACCGACGAAATCCTCATTAGTTGGATCTCCTCCACTTGTGGCCGTCTGATATTTTCCATCACTTGACATTGCAATAGTGAACCAATATTGCAAAGGGCCTTTTGGATTCCACGTTTTACCAAAATCCGTTGAAACCCAAAGATAACCGCTATCAGCGGGCGCTGTTTGATATTTACCATCACTTGAAAGGGCAATGTCTGACCAGGGTTGGGTCGTCAGGTTGGGGTTCCAGGTCGCTTGGGGCTGACTATTATTGTTTGGAATATTGGCGGCGGGAGTTATGCAATAAGCCTGAGAAATGACACAACAAAAGAAAATCGCCGATAAAATGCATTTTTTCATAAAAGCCTCCTAGGCTCTTGAGATAGGAAATACCCAACTATTCTTCATAAATATATATATAAAGAAGCCATTTGGCAATAGTTTAACATATTTCTAATGTTACGGGGAAGAGGTAAATCTGTTCCGGCTTTTAACCCAGTTTAACTAAAGATTTCTTTTTTCGGTTAAAAACCGAAACTTCGCTAATATTTTTGCCTTTTAGAAGCTCGATGATCTCGGGGAAAAACTTTGCGACGAACTCCGGGGCATGGGCGTCGGAGCCGATCGTAACGCCAGCGCTTTGGGCGCTAATCGCGTTTAAAAGAATGGAGAATGGATTAAACGCTTCCTGAGCGTGCGCCGTGAACCACAGGTATCCGTTCGCATTGATCTCAATATCGGTTTTTGTATTTTTTGAAAGCGAAACTATTTCCGAGATGTTGCTGGTAAATTGTCCCTGCTTATGTTGTGGGCATGCGATATATCGCCAAATAAAGTCCACATGCGCGATTGATTGGAAAAGTCCGGACTGGATTGCCGCGCGCGCGATTGAAAAGTATAAATCATAAATTCTGTCCGGACCTATACTGGATTTTTCATAGTTCGACAAATGGCGCCAACCGATGGAAGGAATGCAATGGATGGAGCCGAGCAAATAATCGAAGGGAAACCTTGACGTAATGCGTTCAACGAGGTGTTCGGCCCCTTCGATGTAATCAACTTCCAGACCGATCCTGACCGTAATACGGTCTGCAAACAGCTCTTTAAGCTCCATGGCTTCGGTGAAATACCGTTCGAGATCCTTTTCCGGCATTCCCCAATCCCAGTAGCGTTTGCGCTGAAGCCTGCTTAAGTAGTACCTGCCGAGGTGATCGGAAAAACCTATTTCCGTAACACCCGCCTTAATGGCGGCCTCGATATATTGTACCATTTTCCCTTTGGCATGGCCGCAATAGGGCGTATGGACATGGTAATCGACGATCACGAAGGGTCCTTTATATGGTCACGTCGGTTTTTTTTATGTTGCCGTATTTTTTAGCTTTTTCAAGCAATACATCGATATGTTCCTCGATGAATTCGCTTACTTGCTGCGGGGCCCTGCCGACAAAATCGGCGGGGTTGAACAAGCGGTCAAGGTCGGATTTGGAGAGGCCGAAAACCTTATCGGCCTCGATACGCTTTAGAAGATCGTTTTCCTTACCGTCAATTTTGACGCCTTTTTGCGCTTCCATTGAGTAGCGGCGAATACGCTCATGCAAATCCTGCCGGTCGCCGCCTTTTTTAACCGCGGCCATGAGAATGTTTTCCGTCGCCATGAAGGGGAGCTCTTCCCGGACATGCTTGGCGATCATGGAAGGATACACATCGAGCCCATCGCAAATGTTAAGGGCCAAAATCAAGGACGCGTCGGCGGCCAAAAACGCCTCGGGGATTGAAAGCCGCTTGTTCGCCGAGTCGTCGAGGGTTCGTTCGAACCATTGCTCGGCCGCGGTCATGGCCGGGGAGCTTGAAAGCGACATGATGTATCGCGCAAGCGACGTCAGGCGTTCAGAGCGCATGGGATTGCGCTTATAGGCCATGGCCGAAGAGCCGACCTGCGTGGATTCGAAGGGCTCCTCGATTTCCCGCAGGTGTTGGAGCAGCCGGAGGTCATTGGCGAGCTTATGCAGCGATTGCGCGATTCCCGACAGGATCGACGCGGCCTGCGCGTCGATCTTTCGGCTATAGGTTTGACCGGAAACCGCCACCGGACAATCGAACCCCATTTTTTTTGTAATCATTTTGTCAAGCTTTTTGACCTTTTCGCCGTCGCCGTCGAATAGGCTTAAAAAGCTCGCCTGGGTCCCGGTCGTGCCTTTTGCCCCTAAAAACGGCAAAGTTTCGATGAAGGACTCCAAACTATAAAAATCCATCGATAGATCCTGGAGCCACAGGCAGGCACGTTTGCCCACGGTAGTGAGTTGCGCGGGTTGAAAATGGGTAAAGCCCAGGGTTGCCAGGTCCTTATGGGCCAGCGCAAAATTCCTAAGCACGGTCATGACGGCCGTAAGCCTTATTAAAAGAATACGCCCCGCTTCCTTCATTTGGACGAGGTCGGTATTATCGCCGACGAATGCGCTGGTCGCCCCCAAATGGATAATGGGTTTTGCGAGCGGACACAATTCGCCGAAAGTCAGAATATGCGCCATGACGTCATGCCGGGTTTGCGCTTCAAAAGCGCGGGCTTTGGCATAATCGATATCGGAAATGTGCGATGACATTTCGGCGATTTGCTTTTCGGTTATCGGCAGCCCCAGCTCCATTTCGCACTGCGCCAGGGCAATCCATAATTTTCTCCAGGTGGAAAATTTGAAATCGGGGGAAAATATATACGACATTTCCGCGCCGGCGTATCGTTCTAAAAGGGGGTTATTATAAACGCGGGTGTTTTTTTGCGGGCTTTCCATGATTGTCGGTCTCCCAAAATTTCAATCCGGTTAAGCATATGACTTGTGTAAAGGATGTTTAATAATATACTTTATTGATGTTACGGATTTTGCCGCCAAGCGAAAAAACATGAAAAAACGGTTCTTGCGGAATTTTTATTGGAATCAATATTGTCGGTATTCTATAAATCCCTTTTAAAAGGAGGCGTTTGTATGGAAACAAAGTTTATGGGAGTAACCGGTTTTTTTATGTGCCTGCTTCTCATGGCCTCCAGCGCATGGAGCCAATCGGTGGAAGAACTCATGGCGCAGGGCGACGGTTTGCTTAAAAACGGAGCTTACGCCGAGGCTGTCACCGTTTTTCGCAAGATCATAAGCCAGGACCCGCGGAATTTTGAAGCGCAATCGAATCTTGCCTTTTCATACCTCCAATCGGAACGTTATTCGAATGCGGTCACCGAATACAATAAGGCCATTAGCCTGTCGCCGCACTCCGCTGAAAGTTGGTTGAACCTCGGATATGCGTATGAAAAATTAGGGAAGCGAAACAAAGCGGTTGAGGCCATTCATCATGCGGTTGAATTGGACCCCAGCAATGTCGAAGCGCGCATGAACCTGGCGGCGTTTTATGAAGACGCCAATCAATTCGATAAAGCCGCCGCCCTTTACGAACAAGTCATTAAAATAGACGGCGCGAACCGGGGAGACGCCTATGTCGGCGTTGCCCGATGCCTGATTGAAAAAGGCAATGTGGCGGGAGCAAAAAAGTATTGTCTCGAAGCGATCGCCACAAATTCCAATAACGCCGCGGCCCATTGGCAATTAGGGACGATTTACTGGAAGAAAGAAAACAAACCCGAGGACGCGGTCAAAGAATTCAAGACTGCCGTTACCATTGATCCGAACACGGCCGATTTTTATGAAAATTACGCGCTGCTCCTCGAAGAGCTTGGACGAAAAGACGAGGCCATCGCCACCTGGAAAAGCTACATGGTTTATTTGAACGATGCGCTTAAAAAGGAAGAGATCGAACAGCGCGTCGCGAAACTCGAACGCGGCGAAACCGTGGTGGCTTCCAAGGAAGATAAAAAAGCCTCCCGCGCCCTGCTCGACCAGCAGGAAAAAGCGAATCTTGACAAACTCAAGACCGAGATGCGCAAGAGCAGCGGCGGACCGGGAGACACCCGGCGCATCGACGCGCCCCCGCCCGACGTCAGCGGGGACCTTGACGACATCAATAAAGACAAGGGAGATGGGATGGATTTGCGAAAAGAGGCCAAGAAAAAGGCCGCCGAGGACAAAGGTCAGTAAATAAATCGGGAATTTCAGAACCTCCCCCTGGCCCCCTCAAGGAGGAGGATAAAAGAGTATGCAAGCTCAGGTGCAAATTATCCGCCTCTTCAAGGGGGTGGCCTAAGGCCGGGGGAGGCGGAAATTCCCATGTCGCTTCATTACCGTTCATATAGAGAATACCTTCGCGAGCGCTTTGGCAAACCGGTGCTCAAAGTCGCCCTTAACGGAGGATTCTCCTGTCCCAACCGAGACGGCAAATTAAGTCGCGGCGGTTGTTCTTTTTGCGACAACCGCTCGTTTAGTCCCGCCGTGGAACGGTCGCTGCCGGCCGCGGTTCAATTGCAAGAAGCAATGAGCAAGGCCCCTTCGCGCTACGGCGCATTCATAGCCTATTTACAGCCTTTTTCAAACACCTACGGCGACGTTTCAACGCTTTCGCGCGTTTATGAACCCCTTATCATAATTCCCCGCGTTATCGGTTTGGCCATTGGCACGCGGCCGGATTGTTTTTCAAGGGACATTTACGAATACCTCGGCGATGTGGCTTACCGGACGTATCTGAGCGTTGAAATCGGCCTCCAAAGCAGCCACAACCAAACGCTTTCAATGCATAATCGCGGTCATACCGTGGAAGATTTCAAACAGTGCGTTATCGAGCTTTCAAAACGCGCAATAGAAACGGTGGCCCATGTGATTCTCGGACTGCCGGGTGAAACCCCGGCCATGATGATGGAGACTGCGCGCGCGATCGCGGACCTACCCGTGAGCGGGGTAAAAATACACCAATTGATGGTCATTGAAAATACCGCGCTCCAGAAACCCTATGAAACGGGGGAATTCGATTGCTTGACAATAGAAGAATACGCCGATATTCTATGCGACTTTTTGTCGTATTTAAGGCCCGATCAATGCATTCATCGGATTATGGCGGACTCAACGGCCGCTCGCGGACTTATCGCCCCGCAATGGTGCGCCGATAAAGCCGCGGCAATCAATTTTATCGGCAGGCGCATGGACGAGAAGCGGACATGCCAAGGGGCGAATTATTGCTCGTCGCGGATGATCCGATAGGTTTGGGATATCGACAGTTTGTATTTTTGCGCTATTTTGACGCAGGACATGCCCTTTTTGTATAGCTTGACAATTTCGGTATTGCGGGCCTTGTGCTTTTCCTCGACGGGCGGAATGCCGTAGGCGTTTCTCAATTGGTGCACGGCCTGCCTGCTGATTCCATAGAGTTTTCCGATCGCGTCGTCGGTCACGTATTTGCTTTGCAGTTTGATTAGTTGACTTTTGTTGATCTTTGCCATAATAATACGCTCCTTTATTAAAAACAAAAATTAAAAAGCTTTTGAAAAGATACTTTACCGGCATATTTTTTGGCAAGGACAAATATCAAAGGACCGTTTGACATTAGGCATTATGCCCGACTCCGTTGAATTTAAAAGCCATATTTACGGCAACAAAGTATTTTTCACCCATGGACGATAAACCACATTCGCTTTTTTTCGTATCGCGCATTGAAAATAACAGGGCCTTTTTTTCCGACGAAGAGCGCCATCATGCGCTTTCGGTCCTTCGCAAAGGCCTTTCGGGCGTTATCCACGCCACCGACGGCATTGGTAAAATTTACGAATGCTTACTGGGTGAAGGCGTTTCGGACGCCGAAATCGCCCAAGTTCGGGAGCAGCCGGCGCCCCTGCCTAAAATCCACGCGTTTATCGGGCTGCCCGAACGCGACGCCTTTGAAGAAGCGATCACGAATTTGACGGCGCTCGGGGTCGCGAAAATAACGCCCATGGTATGTCTTCATTGCCAGCAAAAATGGTGGCTTTCCTGGGAAAAACACCGGCTTCGGTTCGAAAAAAAAATGATTGCCGGGATCAAGCAATCGCTGGGCGCCTGGCTTCCGGAGCTTCACACGCCCATCGAATTCGAGAAATGCATGGAATTTGTAAAGGGCGCTTCTCCCGAGCAATGCTTTGTCGCCGACGCCGTCGGAAAAGGGCCGCGCTTGGCGATTGAAGGAGGGCCTGCTTTAACTGAAGCGATTTGTTTTATCGGGCCGCCCGGGGGCTTTTCACAAGATGAAAAGGACGCGTTCAAAGCCGCGGGGTTTGTTTTCGTTAAAATAGCGGCCACGAGGCTTCGCACGGAACTGGCCTCGGTCGTTTTGTGCTCCTATTTACTGTCGAACAGCATTGTCAATTGAATGCCGTGACTGAAAAAGATTTCGTGGTAGTTAAGCCCGGTAAGGGGGAAATCTTCTTCGATGGAGCCTTGGACCGGTTGCCAGAACCGGAAGGAATATGAAAAGCAAAACCACAGGGAACGCGTCAACCTAACGTCAATTCCCAGGCCCGCCATTGCATCGAAACTCAACTGGTTGTTATAAACGGTCTGCGGGACCAGGCCGTCGACAAGCGTGTCGCTGTTTAAAACGAGCATCTGCTCGTTTCCCCAAACAAAATTCATCCCCCCGCCTATCTTTGCAAAAGGGACCGCTTCTTCGGAAATCGGGGCGAAAAACTGGAGTTCCGGTGAAACCGAAGCGTGATAAAAAGTATGCTTAACGCCGATATACGACGGCCCGGATCGTCCGATAAGCGTTGCGGAAAGCGTGTCGTCGACAACGCTCCCCATGTCGAATCCGAGTCCCACTTGTAGCCTCATGAATTTATTGAGGGGAAACCGCTTTCCGCCAACCGCGCCATACATGAGCAAGTCGTTTCGGGGCGTTTTGACGCTTGTTTGTATGGCGCTGAAATCGTAGTACCCGTTTCTTAGGTTTAAAATAAGTGTCGGGCCTAAAAAATAGGCTTTGTCTAAATTCTCCGGTTCGATTGCCGAAGCGGCGGTTAAAAAGAACGGAACTATCAATGCGAAAAAGAAAGATGATTGTGGCGAAAATGATTTTTTCATGACGGTAAAATAGTTTGTAAGTTGAAGCCTTCCCACAGGATAATTTTATGGGCAATTAATCGAATCTTTTTGCCATACTTAAAACTCCTGAAAAATTCCGTCGGTGACGCATAATATATTTTCTATCCACGATTTTTGTTTCTGCGCCCCCTTTAAACCTATTCTTACGGGAAAAATGTTTTCTTTTAAGCTATATACTAGGATGCTCGGCTATCTCAAGCCATACACCCCTCTGATTATTGTAACCATTTTTCTTTCATTTATTATCGTAATTTCGGAATCCCTTTCGTTATGGTTTTCCGGCTCCTTGATTCAAACGCTTTTTATTCCGGGTAAAGTTGTTTTGGCAAAACCGGTCTTTTCAATCGCCACGATTAATGCCTGGCTGAAATATCAAACTTCCATACTCATTGGCCACGGCGATGTATATAATTCGCTAAAAATTGTTTGCCTATTGGTATTGGCTCTTTTCATCATAAAGAACGTCCTGTCGGTAATTAAAATATTAATTACCGCAAAGGTCAATATTTTTTTCATTCGTGACATTCGAAACAAATTGTATTCAAATGCGCTGATTTTGCCCGTAAGCTACTTTGATCGCAACCGGTCAGGCCGGATTATTTCATTGGTCCTTAATGACATAACCGCGCTGAATACTTCACTAGTCGGCGTTTTGGAACAATTGTTTATCCAGCCGATCAGGTTGGTTTTCTTTATTTCAATGCTGTTTATTTTAAGTACGAAATTGACAATTTCAATATTTATTATTTATCCTCTTTTGGCATTGTTAATTAATGAGATGGGGAAGACCGTACGGCGGCGCAGCAAGCGAATGTACGAACAAATGGAAGGGCTGACCTCGGTTTTGCAGGAAACGATGAATTGCATCAGGGCCGTTAAAATGTTCAATATGAGCGGCTTTGAAAAGGACAGATTCAACCATGAAAATGAGAAATACCTTCGTGTCAACTATCGCACAACCGCGTCCATGGCTCTTTCAGGCCCGCTTTCGGAAACAATGGGGGTTTTAGTAACGGTGATCCTCCTTTGGGTTGTCGGAAAGGACGTGCTAGCCGGAAAAGGTATCGGAGCGGAAGATTTTATACGGTATTTAACATTCCTATTTATGGCTTTTCAGCCGTTTAAAGCATTAAGTGGGATTTACAATACACTTCAAAACGGGCTTGCGGCCGCGCAGAGGGTTTTCGCCCTCATCGATACGAAGCCCGAAGCCATCGGCGCGTTTGCACCGGGAAACGTTCCCTCATTTGAGAAGGATATTCAATTTTCTCATGTGCGATTTACCTACCCCGAATGCTCCGAGGAAGTAATACAAGATGTTTCCTTTACCATACAAAAGAAGCAAATCGTCGCGCTCGTAGGTTCGAGCGGAAGTGGCAAAAGCACTATCCTTGATTTGGTCCCCCGATTTTATGAAATTTCATCGGGAGCGATAACTATTGACGGAAGGGATGTAAAAACCTGCGATTTGGTAGGGCTGCGACATTTGTTTGGGATCGTTGCGCAGGAAACAGTGCTTTTTAACGATACCGTGTACAATAACATCGCCTATGGTATGCAGGAGGCAAGCGAAGCGCAGGTCATCGAGGCAGCCAAGGCGGCCAATGCATGGGAATTCATCGAGCGAATGCCGTTAGGCTTAAAGACCGTTATTGGTGAGCGCGGAGTCATGCTATCGGGCGGGCAACGTCAACGCCTGTCGATTGCTCGCGCGATCCTTAAGAACCCGGCTATTTTGATACTCGACGAAGCCACTTCGGCGCTCGATACCGAATCGGAACGTCTAGTCCAAAGCGCCATTAATAAACTCATGGAAAACCGGACTGCGCTCGTGGTTGCCCATAGGCTTTCTACTGTGGCCCACGCTGACCTTATTTTGGTTTTGGAAAATGGGCAAATTACCGAGCGCGGAACGCATGCCGAACTTCTTAAGGCAAACGGTCGGTATAAATATTTTTATGATATTCAATTCGCACCGAAAGCTGCGGAGTAAGAAAATGATGAAAGAAATCTCCAACCGTTTATTTGAAAAAACAGGATTGATTAACCTCTTAAACTACATGCGCCTTAGAAAAAAACGAAAAAAAGCGGAAAAAGCAATTCGAAAATGGGAAAAAAATGGGCGTCCAGTTCCACCGCCCGATATTATAAAACGGAATACACTTAAGGAATACGCGGAAAAATATAACTTAAAAGTATTTGTTGAAACGGGGACCCTCCATGGGGAAACGGTTGAGGCAATGAAGGGTTTTTTTGAAAAAATATATTCCATTGAACTCAGCTCTGTGCTTTTCCATAAAGCCGCTGAAAGGTTCAAAGACGACAAACAAATTTCAATAATTCAGGGTGATAGTGGAAAGAAGTTGGGTCCGCTTTTAAAAAGCCTTGACCAGCCTGCCCTTTTTTGGCTTGATGGACATTATTCCGCAGGAGAAACCGCTCGCGGCGATACCGATACACCGATTTTTGAAGAGCTGAACCACATCTTAGGTTCATCTGAACCTTGTCACGTAATCATTATCGATGACGCTCGATGTTTCGGGATTGATCCGGCATATCCGAGCATTTCGGAATTGGAAAAATTTATTTTTTCCAAAAGAAATGACGTGAAAATTTCCGTTTTAAACGACAGCATCCGGATAGTTCCTGTTTGACTATGCGTTCTTGTTTTCGACAGGATACATCGGCTGTAAATAATTACAACTTTATTGGGTCAAGCCAATGGCATTATATGTCCTTATATTTTCGAAAAACAGGGCTTGTCAGCTTGACGGTCTGTTAAGAAGCATTCGCGATAAGGTAAACGGCCCATTCGAGAAGATTTACATACTGTATAAAGCAACCGAAGAATCATTTTCTTCGGGTTATGAAAAGCTTAAGGGCAAATGCATCTTTGACAATATTGAATGGATTGAGGAAAAAGCTTTTAGATCGGACGTCCTACAAGTAATACAAGGGGTCCCGAAAAAGGCTTTTCTCATGTTCTTGGTCGATGACAATGTTTTTCATCGGCAGTTTAATGCCGAACAAATTCTGCCTTTTTTCGGCAAACGATACCTTTTCGTGAGCTTGCGCTGCTCGCGACAATATAAAGAGGATATCCAGCCTAAATTCCTCCAAAGTGAAAAATACCTTGCATGGCGGTGGACATTTCATTCAAAACCGCGCGGGAAATGGAATTACCCCTTCAGTGTTGACGGGAATATTTTTAAAGCGGATTTTATCGGCAAGTTAATTAATTCACTTGATTTTAAAGCGCCTAATTCCCTTGAGGGCGCGATGCATTCCGCGAGATGGAAGCTTGGCGTGCGATGGCGCAGCAAGGCGCTCGCTCCTTTAGAGGCGGTTGTCTTCAACAACCCGCTTAACAAAGTGCAAACAGAAGGTGAAACGAAGCACCTGGATATAACCTCCGAGCAGTTGAATGCGAAATATCTCCAAGGACATTGCATCGATAACCGCGTCCTTTATTCGGCAGACCCGAATTCGGCGCACTTTGCCGTTAATTGTTCGTTTGTAAAAGAGGGCCCATGTCGCTGAAACAATATTTCAATGAATGGCTCTTTGCCTTGACAGGCAACCGCGTGGTAAAAAAGGACCTTGCTTTTTACGTCGAGTTGCTGCGGCGCGGCGAGCCCTTTTCCTTTGCCCGGTTCGGCGACGGCGAGTGGAGCGCCATTTTAGGACAAGCCGGAGGGAACTGCGATGGACATGAGTATTTCCCCGAAATGGGCGCAAAGCTTGGAAAAGCTATTGTCGACCACTATGACTATTTTTATGCGATCCAGGGCCGCGCGCTAAAATATATAGGAAAAGGGATAAGGCGGTTTTTAACGGACAATGCCGTTAAAATCACTTGGCATGACTCCGATATTTTCCATCGTTGCGACAATGCCGGAACGCTTTTTCCGCTGGTCGAGCAATTACGGACCATGAAAACGGTCGTGGTGGGGCCAGAGCATTTACGAGCGATGAATAAACGGGTGTTTGAATATTCCCATTTCATCGAAGTCCCGCCCAAAAATTGCTATCTCGATAAAGATAGAATTCGTGCAGATATTGCCGCATGGTCAAAAAAGGAAGGCCCCGCGGTATTTTGTTTTTCCGCTTCCATGGCCGCCAACGTCATAATTCATGAACTGTTTCCTGCAATGGGCGCGACCTCATGGCTCATCGACTTCGGCTCCCTATGGGATTGTTATGTGGGAGTCGACTCGCGCGGAGGAAAAAGCAAAAAATACTGGGACGTTCTCATTAATCAGAATATCGGTTGTTCGAAATGAATGCCATGAAAGACGGCGCTTTAAAAAAAAATGCGCAACCAGTAGAAGTCCCGGCAGTTTCATTGATTATTGCGGTATATAACAAACCGGATTTTCTTGAAAAAGTATTAATTAGCCTAACCAATCAAACCTTCAAGGATTTTGAAGCGGTAATTGCCGATGACGGATCAGGCCCGGAAATTCCCGCAATAATCAAACGATTCGAAAACGCTTTTTCATTTCCGTTGCAACATATTTGGCAAGAAGACCGGGGATTTCGAAAAACCGTCATTGCCAATAAAGCCGTTATAGCGGCCTTCGCGGACTACCTCGTTTTTATCGACGGCGACTGTATCCTTCACCATCGTTTTATCGAGAGTCATTTCAGCCGTCGCCGAAAACGCTCCGTCATGGCCGGCCGGAGGGTAATGCTGGACAAAAACCTTACCGATGTCTTGACCAATGAAGATATTGCTTCCCGGCGCATTGAACGGCCCGGATTCTGGTGGCGCCATTGCGCGCCCTCGGACCGGAAGCATGGGCTCTATGTTCCGGGGTTGTTTTGGCTCGAAAACGCACTGAAAAAAAACTATTCGTTTTATGGAAGCAATTTTTCAATTTTTAAAGAAGATTTTATCGCCGTGAACGGCTATGACGAACGAATCATCGGCCGGGGCATTGAAGACGACAATCTTCGGGAGCGACTCAAATTAAACGACATTGCAATTCGCTGCGTTACGCGAACAGCCCTGCAATATCATCTTTATCATTCGTCGGACCCCGTGCCGCACGATCCTCAAACCATACGCGATTTCTGCTATCCTAAAAAAGCCTGGGCCGAGGATGGAATACAAAAAGGCGGAAAACCTCTTCTATGAAACTCTTATCGATTATAACGGCCGTCCATAACCAAATCGAATACAACAGGCTGTTTCTCGAATCGCTTGAGAAATATACGTTTCACCCCTATGAGCTTATCATTATCGACAACGGCTCGCATGACGGATCGGGCGCGCTATTCGCCGGCCATGGGGCAACCGTTCTTAAAAATGCCGGAAACCCCTGCTATGCATGTTGCCAGAACCAAGGACTGGAAATCGCCGGCGCGCCCTATGCGGCGTTTCTCAATAACGACATTTGCCTTTCGAAGCATTGGGACAAAAAGCTGATCGGTTTCATGGAGCGCCTCGGGCTTGACGCCATTTCCCCGAGCGGTGTTGAAATGATGGAAGACGAGCGCGCCACGCGAAAGGCGATGCGGCGCTGGCGGCGCATAAACGCCGTCCAGAGGCTTCGCGCGGGAGCGGGCATGCGTTATTCGGCGGCAACGCTTCGCGGACTTGTCAAGCGAATGTACGGAGATTGGGAAGACTTTACAGAAAAGCGAAGCGGGAAGTTCAAGGGTTTTTTATATCCCGGCATTTCAGGCAATTGCGTTATCGTGAAACGGGACGCCTTCGGCAAAATAGGGGCCTGGAACACCGATGTCGCAGCCTCGGATTGGGATTTGCAGCTTCGTTTGGTAAAGCGCCAGACCGAGCGGGGCGACGTGCGGCAATGCATGGTCGCCTGCGAGGTGTTCGTCCACCACTTCATACGCGCCACGTTTCGTTCGGTCAAAACACCACGGACGTGCGGACATACTTCCCGCGAAATAGCCGAGGTTTATCCGGCCCCGGATCTGCGCTACCTCAATCGTCCTAAAATGTCGCTTATCATTGCCGTGCATGACAAACCGGAGTTTCTTGAAAAAGTTTTTGAAAGCCTGCGCCGCCAAACATTCAAGGACTTTGAAGTCGTCGTCGCCGACGACGGGTCGGGTCCTTCAATCGCGAAACTTTGCGAAAAGTGGAACGAAGAATTTTCATACCCGATCGCCCACGTTTGGCAGGAGCATAAGGGCTTCAGGAAAACCATGATCGCCAACAAGGCCGTGACGCGTTCCCGAAGCGATTACCTGTGTTTTATTGACGGCGATTGCATCTTGCATCACCGGTTTCTTGAAGACCATTTCACAACGAGAAAAATCGGAACGGTGCTTTCGGGCCGCCGTGTCATGCTTGATGAAACCATAAGCGCCTCCTTGACAATTCAAGATATACGGACGGGGCGGGTGGAAAAGCCGCCTTTTTGGCTTGGCCATGCACAAAAATCAAGCGTCAAGCACGGGCTTCGGCTTCCTGCTGTATCGTTTGTCGAAGACGCCTGGAAAAAGAACAAAAATTATTGCATCTTAGGCAGCAATTTTTCGGTGTTCAAGGGCGATTTCTATCGTGTAAACGGATATGAAGAAACCATTATCGGCAGGGGCCTCGAAGACAACAATCTGTCAAACCGTTTCAAGCGCGCCGGTATTCGTATCAGGACGATTGCCCGTAAAGCGATCCAATACCACCAGTTCCATTCCTTCGACGCCGTGCCGCATTCGCCGGAAGCTATTGATACGTGGGGAACTCCCCGGGATTTTTTGGCTAAAAAAGGGATTGAGCGCTCGGCGTAGCGGTTCTATCGCTTCGCCAAAACATAGTTTTTAAATCCGCCGATATGTCTGCCGCCGAAGAAATTTTGTTCCAAAAAGGTTAGAAGCCGGTATTTTAATTTGTCATGATGGAAGTCGGTCTTGTCGGGGCCGTCATAGGCAAGAAGGTGTTTCCAGTCCATTGCCGCGATACGACCTCGCATGACTTCGGGGTGCGTACCCCTAAAAAGTGCGCGTTTGTTAAGCGGGCCGAAATCGAACATGTCGGGGGCCTGCGTGAAAAGTTTTGCGGCCTCTTCGGTCCCTCGGTAGGTGGTTTCCACTTCAGCGTTGCGTCTGCGCATGAGGGCCGGATTACGGACATACCCGTAGTGGAACATGCAGGCGTTTGCACGGGCCACGACGAGCTTTTTTCCGTCCTTTCGAAACGATTGGGCGTCGCCGACGGAAACAATGTCGGGACTGTTTCGCACCACGCGGATTTCATAAGGGTACCAGGCATGGCCTTTTTGTATATGGTCGTAATCGCCCCAGAAATGCGTGTAGCCGAATAAAAGGCCGTCGATCTCCTTGGCCTTCAGAAAGGTATCGAACCGCGCGGCAACACCATCAAGATATTTCTCATGGAGCACTTCGTCGGCTTGAATGTAAAAACACCAGTCGCCCGTGCACGCCCGTAGCGCGATGTTTGTTTGTTGGCTATAAACCAATTCCTTGAGGCGATCGCGGTCAGTCCATTCGGTATCAATGATTCGTATCTTCGAAGAGCCGATTCCCTCCACGATTTCACGCGTGCGGTCCCCCGCGTCTCCTTTACCGATGGCAATAATGAATTCGTCGCAGATCGGCAGGATCGATCGTATGGACGGTGCGATGGGATACCCGAGAACGTCGGCATTCCGTGCAAAGGAAAAACCGCTGATTTTCATGCCTGTTTCACCCGTCCTTTTGTGATTTTAGTTTTAAAAGTCCACATCGAATCCGTCCCTCGAATACTGATCCGTTTTACTTCAAAGCAATTCCTCAGCGGCAGCTTGTTGACCCTGTTGCCCAATCGGAAGGCGATTTTTATACCGATCGAAGCAAAAGTTTCAAGCATGGAAGCGTAGGTCGCTTTGTCCTTGGGCCTGCCGCCGTATGGGTAGGAGAATGCCGGAGCGAAGCCGACGGATAGTTTCCGCAGGGTATCGATGCTTTCGCGCATGTCCGCTTCGATTTGGTCGGGCCGAAGTTTGCCGTAATGCCGATGGTCGGTGGAGTGCAATCCGAGTTCGACAAGCCCGGAATCCAAAGCAAGTAATTGGTCGGCGTTCATGAGCGGCTCCTGATCTCGGTCCCACCAGTTGGTCTTGCCGATTCCCGCGGTTGGAATGAAAAAGACCGCCTTGCACGCGTGCTTTTTAAGCAGCGGATAGGCAAGCTCGAAATTGTTGACATAGCCGTCGTCAAAGGTTATCATGACGGGTTTTTTCGGAAGATTAGCGCGCTTTTCATGGAACGCAATAAGCTCTTTTAAAGAAATGGCCGTATATCCGTTTTGCGCGAGAAAGTTAAGGTGTTGTTCGAATGTTTCGGGCCGAATCGTAAGGTTGTCGGCATGGGTCATTGAAACTTTATGGTATACAAGAACCGGCAAACCCCTTGTTGGAGGAATAAAAATGCTGAAACGTAATGATAGAAACGCGAAAATCGCAGCGGCTATTCCGGCGAGGAAATAAATCATAATTCCTTTGGTACACTCCTCCGCGGCGTTTCTTTGTCTCGTTGCAGGAGCTCGTAAAGTTTGATGAATTTGACGACAGGATACATCGATGAAAATAGGGACCACACGAAACCGGCAAAACCGTCGAGAACGCAGCCTTTTATGAAATATATTTTAATGAAGGTCAGAGGAAACCGAACGACTGAGTGGAAAACGGCCGTGTTTCGTTTTTTTTCGAAGAGCGTTTGCGCGGATGCGGTAGTATAAGCGTTGAACTTTTCGAAATAATGGTGAATTGACCGATAGCTATAATGCAATATATGGTTTTTGCAAACCTCCGTGGCGCCGCTAAGCTTAACGCCCTCATGCACGGCATTGTCGTTAAAATTGCCGAGCTTTTTATTGAAAAGTCGAAGGTGGGGCTTTTTAAATTCACCGCCGAAGCGGATCACGCGCCCGAGAAAAACCAATGAAATCGGCAGATAAAATCCTTGGACTTCGGGGTTTTTGCCTGAAAAAAGGGCCGATAGTTCTTTGCGTAATTCGGGGGTCACGACTTCGTCGGCGTCGAGGGCCAACACCCAATCGTTTACGGCCAACTCCACGGCAAAGCGTTTTTGTGGGCCATAGCCGTCGAATTTCCGAAAATGGGTTTTACACCCGTTTTTCCGGCAGATCGAAACCGTATCGTCCACGCTGCCGGAATCGACGACCACGATCTCGTCGCAAAAATCAAGGGAGCGAAGGGTCCGTTCGATGGAGGCTGCTTCGTTAAAAGTAATGATGACAACGCTGATTTTCGTCATAAGGATGGACCGGCGTCGCTCAAAATTCGTTGATAAATCGCGATAGTGTTTTCCACTAATGATTGGATTGAAAATATATCTCTAGCGCGTTTGCCGCATAGCATCGCGTCGGATTTTGCTTTTTCATAATTTTCGATTACCAGTTTTACGGCGGCAATAAAGAGATCGGAGGAATTTTGCGGGACCAAGGGCCGGTGTTCGGGAAAAATGTCTCGCGTTCCGCCGGCGTCGGTCGCCACGGCAGGGATATCGCGGACAACCGCGTCGATGAGGGCGGAGCCGAGTCCTTCGCGCGTTGAGGTGGAAATGTAGAGGTCGAAGGCATTATAAAAAGAAACCGCGTTCGGTTTTGGTCCTATCGCAAAAAAATTATCGGGTAACTGCATGCCCCGGAAATCGGCCTTGCCGATGCACACAATTTTTGCATGGGGATAGTTGCTTCGAAGCGCGTGCGCCAGCTCTATGGTCAGCGAAAGGTTTTTTTCCCCGGTGAAATGCCCAACGGTCCCGATTAAAAAACAATTGTCGGAAAGGCCCAAAACCTTTCGCGCTTCCCCGCGGGAAAACAGTGGTGTGTTCCAATCGACGCCGTCGTGGACGATATGAATTTTCTCGCTTGGCATTTTTGCGGCGCATTGTTTTGCAACCGCGTTCGATACGGCGATAATTGCGGCGCATTGCCCGTATTTCCATCGGGAAAGCGGGTCGTTATGCAAAGGGAAAATGACCCTTCGCGAATAAACGACCGGGATTTTCAAAAGCTTTCCGGCAAGGCCTCCGTGCAATAAAGCGTGAGCGTCATGGCAGTGGATAATGCTTGGGGCCATTTTTTTGCACCGGTTATATATCCCGATAAATCCGAACAAGTCCGCTTCGCCGTGCCAAGGAACCGATTGCATTCCCCTAGGCGGTTGCCGCGTCAACTCGCTTTCCGCTTTGCAGAGGAGGACGCTTTGAACGCCCTTTTTTAAAAGGCCGTCATGAAGGAACATTACCTGGCGTTCGCCGCCCCGCAGGGATTTCCCGGTTGAAAGATGGAGAATGGAAAAATTATTATGCATAAGAATTAAAGATCAAACGATTTGAGCATAACCGAATGTCAGGTAAATACTTTTGGCAACTTTAAAAGTCAAGGGGTGCCCTGGCGCCTAGCGGGCGTACTATTTTCTAAGCAATTTTAACGCCAATACCACCTTTAAGGCGGTTTCTTTAATTATATTTAAGTGACGTTTAAGGTTGAACAATGGTGAAAAAGGGTATGGTCTGGCTGGTATGGAATTTGCTGATTTACGGCACAACTATGAAACGCTCATGGAACGTATTGAAAAGGCATGCCGAAAAAGCAATAGAAAACCCACCGACGTCACGCTGGTTGCGATCACTAAAACCCATCCGGTTGAAATCGTGCAGGCCGTTGTTGATTTGGGCATAAAAAATATCGGTGAAAACCGGGTGCAGGAAATCGAGCGCAAAGCCCCCTTTGTGCGTGGGGATTTTTCCCTGCACATGGTAGGGCACTTGCAAACGAATAAAGTCGGAAAAGTTCTGCCTTTTGTCGATTGGATACAGTCGATTGACAGCATGCGGCTTGCGGAAAAAATCGATCGCGCGGCGGCGCCTAACAAAATCAAGGCGCTTGTTGAAGTCAATACTTCCGGCGAACCCACCAAATCGGGGTGCGCTCCCGGCGACTGCCTTCCCATCGCCCGGCGCATAAGCGAAAGCGGCAGTCTTGAGTTTAAAGGACTTATGACCATAGGCCCGCTTGGCGGCGACGAAAGCGCGGTTAGAAAATCTTTCGAAAGCCTTCGGAAGCTTGGAGAAGAGTGCCGGGGCTTTTCATCGGCGATAGAGCTTTCGATGGGCATGAGCGCCGATTTTGAATGGGCCATTGAGGAAGGGGCGACCATTATCCGTGTCGGGTCCCTGCTATTCGGCAATCGTGAAAAATAAACACACAGTGAGGAGATGAAGCATGCGTATCACTCCGCTTGATATCAGGAAACAACCGTTCAGGAAGACTTTCAGGGGATTTGATTCCGACGAAGTGAACAGTTTCCTTGAAATGGTGGCAAACGAATTCGAATCGGTCATTTCACAAAATAGCGAAATGATGACGCAAATCAAGAACATGGAAATCCGGCTGGATGGATATACAAAAATAGAAAAGACCCTGAACGAAACTTTGCTGACGGCCCAAAAAGCCACCGACGAAGCGAGGCATAATGCCCAAAAGGAGGCCGAGCTTATTATAAAAGACGCGCAGATAAGGGCCGGCAGGTATGAGGATGAATCGCGTCACCGCGTGCATGAACTCGAAAGCGAGCTGGTTTCGCTTAAAAACCAGCGCGATAGTTTTCTAGCGCGGTTCCGTTCCATGCTTAAAACGCAGGTGGAGCTTTTGGCCATTATCAGCGACGATCTCAAGGGCCGCGGCCCGGAAAACCTTAAATCCACCATTGAGACCATCGGTGATGAAGAGACCATGGCCGAAGTGCCGCCTCAACCGAATATTTCGTCGATGGATATGTAAGTGAAGGCAAATGCCGGCGTAGATACTTGTCTTATCGGAATCAAGCTCAAGCCGGGAGCGGGCCGGGAAAAAATCGTGTCAATAGGTGGACGGGAAGTGTGCATCAGCGTGACCGCGCCGCCCGCAGAGGGAAAGGCGAACAAGGCGCTTGTCAAGTTTTTGTCCCGGACCCTCGACCTGCCGAAGTCGGCCCTGGAAATTATACGGGGAGAAACGTCCCGGATAAAACTGGTGAAAATAGCGGGAATGACGAAGGAAGAAGCAATGAGGAAAATACGGGAAGTTAGCGCCCCCTAAATCCCCCTTAGGGGGCGTGAAGGGTGATCGAAGATTAAAATTACTTTAAAGGATATTTATTATGCAGAGCCAATTGGAAATGATCGATGAAGCAAAAAATTTCATTGCGTCGAAAACGAAAATAAAACCCGCTTTCGGCATTATACTTGGCACCGGTTTGGGAAAACTTGCGGATTCCATCAAACAGGACACGGTCATACCCTATGAAACGATTCCGCATTTCCAGGTTTCAACGGTCGAGGAACACGCGGGAAAACTCATCATGGGAACATTGTCGGGCAAGCCGGTCATGGCGATGCAAGGACGGTTCCATTACTATGAGGGTTATTCCTTGCAGCAAATCGCATTTCCCGTACGCGTCATGAAATTTTTGGGCGTGCACACGCTCATCGTTTCCAACGCCTGCGGAGGCATTAATCCGCTTTTTCCTCCGGGGACCATAATGGCCATTACCGACCACATCAACCTTCTACCCGGAAATCCGCTTATCGGGCAAAACGACAACCGCATCGGGGGCCGCTTTCCCGATATGTCGCAGCCTTACGACAAGGGGCTTATCGAGGCGGTCGCTACCGTGGCATTGCATGAAAAAATACCGCTTGAAAAGGGCGTATACGCCGCAATGACCGGTCCCATGCTTGAAACCCGCGCCGAATACCGCATGCTCAAGACAATGGGCGCGGACTGTATCGGCATGAGCACGGTCCCCGAGGTGATCGCCGCCGTGCATGCGGGCCTTAAAGTGCTGGGGCTTTCGGTGGTCACCGATTCCTGCTTGCCCGACGCGCTCGAACCGGCCGATATAAAAAAGATCGTTAAAATCGCCGCAGGGGCCGAACCTAAGCTCGTCACGCTCATTAAAAAGGTCTTGGAATCGCTATGAATCAGCCGATCTTCGCGCCGGTAAACCCGCATATACATTTTGCAAAAATAGAAGAAGACGTCGCGGCTTTTTGGAAAGACAGGGAAATCTTCCTAAAAAGCCTTGACGCCACCGAACACGGTAAAGCGTTCGTGTTTTTCGACGGGCCCCCGTTCGCAACGGGCCTGCCGCATTACGGACATTTACTTGCGGGCACCATTAAGGACATCGTTCCGCGGTATTGGACCATGCGCGGCCGGTATGTGCGGCGGCGGTTCGGATGGGACTGCCACGGCCTTCCCGTTGAAAATGAAATGGAAAAGGAATTCAAGGTTTCGGGCAAGCGCGACATTGAAAAGCTCGGGATACATTTATTCAACGAAGCGTGCCGCTCCATTGTGCTTCGGCATACCGGTCAATGGGAAACGGTCGTCAATCGCATGGGCCGATGGGTTGATTTTAAGAATCAATATCGCACCATGGACCCCGCTTTCATGGAAAGTATATGGTCGGTATTCAAGCAGGTATGGAACAAGGACCTTATATATCGGGGATTTCGCGTTCAGCCGTATTGCCCGCGCTGCGCGACCCCGCTTTCTAACTTTGAAGTGACCGAAGGGTACAAGGACGTTCAGGGCCCGTCGATCACCGTGTCGTTTCCGTTGGTAAACGATCCGAAAACAAGAATCCTGGTTTGGACGACGACGCCGTGGACCTTGCCCTCGAATGTGGCCCTGGCAATGGGTCCTAAAATTACCTATGTTAAAGTGCACGACGGCAAGGACTTTTTTATTTTGGCCAAGGACCGCATAAGTTCCTATTATAAAGACCCGTCGGAGATTACCATCGTTAAGGAATTTTTAGGGGCCGAGCTTGCGGGACTTGCCTATGAACCGATGTTCGATTATTTCAAAAACGTTTCGCCCGATTTTTTCCGCGTGACCGAGGCCGACTTCGTTTCCACCGAAGACGGCACGGGCATCGTCCATATCGCCCCCGCCTTCGGCGAGGACGATTTCGGGGTCGGTCAAAAACTCGGACTTCCCATCGTATGCCCGGTGGATGAAGAAGGGAAGTTTACGCAGGAGGTCCCCGAATTTGCCGGAAAAACCGTTTACGATGCCGACGACGCCATTATTCGCTTGATAAAAGGAAAAAACCGGCTTATCCATCGAGCAACCATTCAGCACCGGTATCCCTTTTGCTATCGCTGCGATACGGCCCTTATTTACAAGGCCATTACGACCTGGTTCATGAAAATAGGGCCCCTTAAGGCCAATATGCTCGAAAACAATGGCCGCATCAATTGGGTCCCGTCGCATTTGAAAACCGGCCGGTTCGGTAGGGGCATTGAAAGCGCTCCGGATTGGAACATTTCCCGCAACCGCTATTGGGGAACGCCGATTCCCGTATGGCTCTGCGAATGCGGTCACCGGGAATGCGTGGGCAACCTTGACGAGTTGCATGCGCTTGTGGGGGCGGGAGACAAGGAACTCGGTAAAAAGCTTCACCGTGCTGCCGTGAAAAATGTGCAGGAAGATATCCGGACGCATGCGCGGAAGAAATTCGCTGAATTCGCTATCGATCCGTCGTGGGCCGAAAAGCTTGAGAACACCGAACTCAAGGAAACCGATATCCACCGGCATGTGATCGACGGGCTTGCGGTGAAGTGCCCCAAATGCGGCAAACCCATGAAACGTACGCTGGAAGTGCTTGACTGTTGGTTTGAATCGGGGTCCATGCCCTATGCCCAAATTCATCATATCTTCGGCGAGAAAGAAACGCCGGCCGACGCTTTTAAGGCGGATTTCATTGCCGAGGGTCTTGACCAAACCCGGGGATGGTTTTATACGCTCACGGTTTTAGCGTCGGCGCTGTTTAACCAGGAAGCGTTTAAAAACGTGGTCGTCAACGGGATCGTTTTATCGGAAGACGGGAAAAAACTTTCAAAACGTCTCAAGAATTACGCGCCCGTTGGAGAAGTGCTTGAAAAATTCGGCGCCGACGCGCTGCGGCTGTTCCTGATAAATTCTCCCGCGGTGAAGGCCGAGGATCTGCGCTTTTCGGAGCAGGGTGTGCTTGAAATGTCGCGTGCGGTGCTGCTTCCCTTCTGGAACGCCTACGCGTTTTTCGTGACCTACGCGAATGTAGACAACTGGAAACCTGAAAACACGGACCCTCCGAGCGGTGACTATACCGAACTGGATTCTTGGATCATTTCGCTTCTTAACGACGTTATCGGAGGCGTCAACGCGGAGATGGAAGCGTATAATCTTTATAAAGTGGTTCCGCTCCTGGTTGATTTTATCGATAATTTGACCAATTGGTATATCAGGCGCTCGCGTCGGCGGTTCTGGAAAAGCGGCGAAGATGTCGATAAAAACGCCGCATACCAAACGCTTTACCATGTGCTGATAAAGTTTTCGCGGGTACTGGCGCCGGTTTTGCCGTTTCTTTCCGAAGCGATTTATAGAAATTTAACGTTGCCGCTCCCTGACCACAAAAAAAGCGAGAGCGTGCATTTGACTACCTATCCCGGGCCCGACCCGGTTTTTCATGACGTCCCGATCATCGCGAAAATGGCAAAAATCCGTCGAATCGTTACCATGGGACACAGCCTGCGCGCGAAGTTTTTACTTAAGAACCGTCAACCGCTTTCAGCCGTGACGATCATCAGTAAGGACGAAACCGGAAATGAATTGCTTGCGGATTCCTTAGGGCTCATTGCCGAAGAATTGAACGTAAAAGATGTGGTGTTCAGTACCGACGAGGCTTCCGTGGTGACGCTTTCGGCCAAAGCCAATTTTAAAAAACTCGGAAAGCTTTTTGGCCCGAAAATGAAGGACGCCGCCGCGTATATCGAAACCTTCGATTTCAATAAAATCGAGGCGCTTGAAAAAGGGGAAAAAATCGAGGTCCTCGGCGTAAGCATCGGGATGGACGACATTGAAATCCGCCGGACAAAACGCGAAGGCGTGGTGGTGGAAACCTTCGATGATTTGACCGTTGCGCTCAATACCGAAATAACCAAGGAACTTGAGGACGAATGTCATGCGCGTGAATTCGTCAACCGCGTACAAATGCTGCGGAAAAATAGGGATTTTAACGTCATTGACCGGATCGCGCTGCGATGCGTTTGCGAAACGCCCCTGCAAGAGGCGCTTTTTCGTTTCAAAGAATACATTTGCAATGAAACACTGGCGCTTTCGCTCGATTGGACAGGCGGTGCGGAGTTTGGGGCGGTGGAAACGGTTGAGATAAACGGCCTCAAAGCCGATTTACAAATACGGGTCGTTTCAAAGCCGTGAACAACGCTTTTCGAAAAACGGCCAAGCGGCTTAAAAACGACCTGATTTTCGCGGCGGTCGTTTGTATCGTGACGCTGCACCGGTTAATGCCCCGGAACATGGGGCTTTGGCTCTTTGAAAGCATCGGAATTTTGGTTTTTTGCTTTCCGACCCGCGACCGCGAGCGTACCGAGGCGCATTTACGAATGATATTCGGCGAAAGGTGGCCGGAAAAAAAAATCAGGTCTACGGCGCGCCGGGTCTATCGCGACTTGGGGAAGAACGCGTTCGATGCCCTGTTTTTCGCCCGCGGCGATAAAAAACGTCTCGATCGATTTATCGAATGCGATGATTTAAGCGAATTCAGGGAAGCATATGCGCTTGGCAAGGGGGTTGTCGCTATAACCGCGCATTGCGGTTGTTTTGAAATGCTTTTGCATTATTTTGCCGCGCAAGGTTTTTGTTCCTTTGCTATCGGTAAAGAAGTCTACGACAAGCGGCTGGACCGTTTGGTCACGGGTCTTAGAAGCGGTCCGAATATAACCTATTTATACCGGTCGGAAAACCCGAGGACCATTATAAAACTTCTTAAGCAAGGCAAACTGATGGGCGCGCTGATCGACCAGGACACGAAAGTAGACGGCGTTTTCACGCATTTTTGCGGAAAGACGGCCTATACTCCTTTCGCACCGATTAAAATCGCCATGCGATACGATATTCCCGTTTTCGTAGTCACTACCGCGCGGGACAATCGGGGAATTCATCGAATATTCATAGGCAAACGTCTTATGCTTCAAAAAACCGGCGACGAGACGCGCGACATCGTTTATAACGTTGAGGCGGTCAATGCGCGTATAAGCGAGACCATTATGAACTATCCGTCGCAGTGGGTTTGGATGCACCGGCGCTGGAACCGGCGACCGGAAGACCCGGAATACCGGGACATCGCGAATATAGAACACTACGAGGACAGCGGGAAAAGTTACCCGTGAAAAAATTAAAATTTATTTCAAGCCGCCGCCTTTGGCGGTACTTGACCGTTACCTTCGCGATTATTGCGCTTGCGGGATCGGGATGTTCCCGCAAAAAGGACGCGGTCCCCGTATCGGACATAATCGTTAAAACGCCGTACCAGGAAATCGACACGACCATCATGAATAATTTCAGCGGGCCGAAAAAAACGTTTTCCCTGGAATCGAACCATATTATCAAGTCGCTTGCCGATACCGGGCATATTCTCGCCTGGCCAGTCAAGATTTCCCTGTACGATTCCTTGGGAGCGCTGACCACGAGGATCATTTCGGATTCCGGTTCGTCCGACGCGGCGATGAAGGTCCTGACCGCATGGTCGAATGTTTTTGTCAAGGCCAAAAACGGCGTCCGGGTGAGGTCGCAACTGCTCCACTGGGACCAGAATACCCATCGCGTGACCTCCGATACTTATGTGGAAATCATGACCAAGAAGGGTGATGTGTTGCGCGGAAAAGGGCTTGATGCGGCCGAAGATTTTTCTTCGTGGGAATTCAAGCGCGACGTGAGCGGGCGGTTCCCGAATTTCAAGGAACGCGTTGATAAAGGCGATGATTTTTGATCAGGATGTCCGGGATGTAAGGATTTACAGGATGATGATGCATAAAATATTCGGCAATAATTTTCTGAAAGGCCCGCTTTTGATTTTGGGAGTGTCGTGCGCGTTCGCCTTGACGGGCAAAGACCTTATTCTCAAGTCCGCCAATTCAAATGTCAACACCATGAACGGCGACGAACTTATTTCGATTCTTCAAGGGAATGTGGTATTTTTTTATGACGATGCGGTCATTACTTCGGAATACGCGAAGTGGTGGAAAAGTAAAGGAACGGTACTGTTTACGGACCGCGTTCACGTGACGAAAAAAGAGCAGATCTTGACGTGCAGCCGGCTCAATTACGAAAAAAGCAAGAAATGGCTCGCCGCCGACGGCAACGTTGATTTCAGCGATGCAAAGGAACGTACGCGCATAACCGGGCAGCACGGAGATTATTATCCCGACACAAAATTCATTGCCATGAAAGGCAAGCCCGTGCTTTATTTTTACGATACCACCGCTCATGACACCTTGGTCATTCACGGTGAAAAAATGACCTATGACGATTCCCTTAAAATGGCCACGGTCCAGGAAAACGTCACGATCAAAAAGGGAAAACTCCTGTCTAACGGCAATTTGGCGCGTTATTATTCGGAATTGAATAAAGCGCAGCTCAGGCAGTCGCCCCATATTTATTATGAGCGCGACTCGCTGTCCGGCGATTCCGTGGACATGAAATTCACCAAGAAGGCGCTACAGGGAATGTCGGTTTCGGGCAATTCGCAGGGCATGTACAAGGAATTTTCCAAAAAGGACACGATGCTCTCGCGGGTATTCGGCGACAGCTTGTATATGGCCCTCGACGATTCGGGAAAGGTCGACTCGATGTGGGTCTACCGCAACGCGAAAAGCGCATACTTCCCCCTGAATAGCCCCGCGCTTGCCAACGAGGCCTTCGGGAAAATAATGCTGGTGGCCTTTACGAAAAAAGGCGACGTCGACAACGTCAAGGTTTGGGGGAACGCCAAAAGCATTTATCATGTTGACGAAGGCGACAAAGGCGGACTGAATAACGCTTCCGGCGACAGCATTCAGGTGGCCTTTAAAGACGGAAAAGCGTCGCATGTCAAACTCTGCGGAAGCGTTCGCGGGTATTACGCACCGGGAAAGAAATGAATTAAGAGGTAATAATGGACGAAACCACCGACATAAAACCGGCCGAAGTTCAGGAACCGAAAAACCGCGAAATCAGGACCGAGAACCTGGTAAAAATGTATAGTAAGCGCCGGGTCGTCAACGACGTGTCGATCGCCGTGTATCAGCGCGAAATCGTGGGGCTTTTGGGGCCCAACGGCGCGGGCAAGACCACCACGTTTTACATGATCGTGGGAATGATCAGGGCCTCGGCGGGAAAAATTTATCTTGACAATGAGAATATTTCGAAAAAACCCATGTATAAGCGCGCCCGCATGGGCATCGGCTATCTGCCCCAAGAAGCCTCGATTTTTCGAAAGCTTACCGTGGGGGAAAACGTCCTTTCGGTGCTTGAGTCCCAGCCGCTGTCGGCGAAAAAGCGCAAAATCCGCATGTTTGAGATCCTCGAGGAACTGCATGTGGCGCACCTTGAAAAAAGCCTTGGCTATACGCTATCGGGCGGAGAGCGGCGCAGGGTCGAGATCGCGCGGGCATTGGCCAACAACCCCGATTTTATCCTTCTCGACGAGCCTTTCGCGGGCATCGACCCCATTGCCGTCGAGGACATTCAGAACATAGTCCACGAACTCAGCAATAAAGGCTATGGCGTGCTCATAACCGACCATAACGTGCGCGAGACGCTCAGAATAACGGACCGGGCATATATCATCAACGAGGGCAAGATCCTTATTTCCGGGACCGCGCGGGAATTGGCCGATAATCCCGAGGCCCGTCGGATATATTTAGGACAAAACTTTCGTTTGGATTAAAAGGAAAAGCCGTGAATATCAGCCTCGACATGTCGCTCAAGCTCCAGCAAAAGCTGTCGTTTCAAATGATCCAGTCGCTCAAGCTTCTGCAGGTGAATACCATCCAGCTCGAGCAGCTCCTTAAAACGGAATTGGAAATGAACCCGGTGCTCGAGGCCTCCGAGGAGATCGAAGCCGAGGCCGAGGACGCCGAAACGAAAATCGAGGAAAAAGAGGAACGCGACGAAGACAGCGAAGTGGAAGTAAACGAAGACCAGGTTGACTGGGAAGAATATCTGGAAGAAGGGTTCGGTCTGGGCGAATCGTCGACCGAGGAAACGGACCCCAACAAGCAACACTATGAACCCACGACCGTGTATCAGGCCACCTTCGACGAACACCTCGAACAGCAAGTGGCCGAGAAAAAACTGACCGAACCCCAGGAACTTTTGGTGCGGTTTCTGATCGGAAGCCTCGATGCGGGGGGCTATTTGAGGATTTCTCCCGAGGAAATCGCGCAGGTCACGGGCGCCAAAGTTCAGGAAGTCACGGAAGCCATCCAGATACTGCGGACCATGGATCCGCCGGGAATCGGGGCGCAGGACCTGCGCGAGTGCCTCATGCTCCAGATAAAGGCCAAACATATGGAAGACTCGCTGGCCATGCGGATCGTTTCCGAGGCGTGGGAGCTCTTTGAAAAATGGAAAATACCGGACCTCGCTAAGTTGTTCTCGGTTGACATCAGCGACATCCAGCGGGCGGTTGATTTCATCAAGACCCTTCATCCTAAACCCGGATCGCTGATCGGGGCCGATAAGACCACGACCATTGTTCCCGATCTCATCGTTGAAAAGGTGGACGATGAATTTTTAGTGATGCTCAACGACCGTAGCGTTCCCATGCTCCACATCAACAAATCCTATGCGCAGATGCTTCGTCGCGGGAGTACCGTGCGTCAAGAAGTCAAAAACTATGTCCGTGAAAAACTCAATAGCGCGGCATGGCTCGTGCGTTCGATCGAACAACGCCGCACAACAATGCTCAAGGTCATGTATGCCATTGTGGACCGTCAAAAGGACTTTTTTGAAAAAGGCCCTCCGCATCTGTGGCCCTTAAAGCTCCAGGACATCGCGGACATCGTAGGAATGCATATTTCAACGGTGAGTCGCGTCACCAGCAATAAGTATGTTCAAACGCCGCATGGTATTTTTGAATTGCGGTACTTCTTTCCGGAGGCCATGGGGCAGGATTCTCTGGGCGGCGATATTTCGTCGGAAAAGATCAAAAGCCGGATTCGCGAGCTGATTGAAAATGAAAACAGTAAAAAGCCGCTTTCCGACCAGAAGCTTTCGGATGTTTTGTCCCGCGAAGATCTTCGGGTGGCCCGTCGGACCATCGCGAAATACCGGGAACAGCTAAAATTATTGCCCGCACGATTGAGACAAAAATATGACTGACGCCATGTACTCGCGAGAGCTTGATCGGGCCCGTCTTCGAATGCCGCACTGGCTCAAGCGGCCTATCGCCTGCGGAGGAAAAAAAAGAATAACTGAAGACCGGATCGCCCGCAGCGGTTTGCAAACCGTATGCGTGGAGGCCAAATGTCCGAACCGCGGCGAATGCTTCGGCCGGGGGACCGCCACGTTTTTAATTCTGGGAGACCGCTGTACGCGGTCCTGCGCTTTTTGCGGGGTTGGCAAGGGTTTTGCCGGGCCTGTTTTGGAGGATGAACCCTACCGGGTTTGCGAGGCCGCCCTCAGGATGGGCCTCTCGCACATTGTAATAACCTCGGTCACGCGCGACGACTTGGCCGACGGGGGAGCATCGTATTTCGCGCGCACGGTCGCCGGGCTTAAAGAGAAAATTCCGGGGGCGACCGTTGAGGTGTTGGTCCCCGATTTCAAAGGCGACTTTTTGGCGGTCGAAACGGTTTTAAAAAGTAAACCGGATATTTTTAACCATAATATCGAAACCGTTCCACGGCTTTATGCCATGATCAGACCCCAGGCAATGTATGAGCGGTCGCTCGAAGTCCTTGCGAAAGCGGCCGAATTCGGTGTACAATTGGGTGTAAAGTCCGGACTTATGGTTGGGCTTGGCGAAAGGCCCGACGAGGTGTATCAAACCCTGAAGGACTTGCGTAAAACCGGGTGCGCAATCGTTACCATCGGGCAATATTTACGGCCTTCGACGGCCCAGGTCCCCGTGGAGGAGTTTGTCGCCCCCGAACAATTCAAACGGTATGAAACCATGGGCCTCGGATTGGGGTTTTCCAGGGTCTTCGCGGGAACATTCGTACGGAGTTCATATAGAGCGGAAGAAATCACTAATAGAAACGGTTTTTAAAATTCCAAGGAGGTTTTTGAATGGACATCCAGATCACGTCGCGGCATGAGAAAGCGTCTCAAAGTTTACAAGACACCATAACTACCGAGTTCGGTAAATTGGAAAAATATTTCGACCGCGTCACTTCGTGTCACGTAGTGATTGACGAAGAGCGAGGAATGCATATCATGGAAGTCGTCATGAACATGGCTGGCCATACCGTGACCGCGACCGCTAAAGACGGCAATTTGGGAAAAGCCATGGATAGCGTGATCATGAAGGCCGAGCGACAAATGAAGAAAATCAATGAAAAGTTCAAAGATCATAAAAAGCCGAAAAAAGAAATTAAAGAAATTGAGGAATGAATAACGAAAGGACCGCCGCGTGAAAAAAAATAAAATGGAACTGATCGTGGGAGGGACCATCCTGATCGCGGCAATAATTCTGATCGCCGGCGTTCTATGGCTTAAAGGCGCCATGATCACGGGAAAAATGGTCGAATATTCCGTTCTTTTTCCCAATGTGGGGACCCTGTCGCTCGGCGATCCGGTCATGGTCAACGGCGTTAAAAAAGGCACGGTAGCGAAAATATATCTGCATGGTCCCGCGGTAGCGGTCGATATAACCATGGACAAAGACGTTCCCCTTACCGATTCCTCCCGCATAACCGTCCAAAACATCGGGCTTATGGGGGAGCGGATGGTGGGCGTTCAGCTTTCTGAAAAAGGGACCTCTTATAAACCCAACAACCCTGGAAAAACCCCGGTAGCATATATTAACGGACGTTTTGATACGGGCATAGCGGAGGCCATGGGCATGGTGGGCTCCGTCCTTGGGGATGTTCGCGAGCTTGTACGCAATGTTTCATGCATCGTCGACAGTACGGTTGGTGATACGATGTTCTATAAAAAATTCAGGCGGATCGTCCGCCGGCTCGATACGGTGTCGGTCATGGCCGAAGATCTTATCGCCGATAATCGGCCCGCCATAAATCGCAGCATCGTTTCCGTCGATAAGGCCGCTTCAGGCGTGCGCGCGCTCATCGATTCGAACGCCGCGCGGGTAAACGCCATCGTTTCAAACGGCGCGGACTTGTCTTTACGGGCGGTGTCGCTCACCGACAAAATCGATTCGCTGACCCGTAACCTCCAGACCATGGTCGACCGCATCAATAACGGCGAGGGCTCGGTGGGTTTGCTGCTCAAGGACGAACAATTTTATTACAATCTGAAAAAATCCATCGGCGATCTTGACACGCTTGTCAATGAAGTGAACAAAAAAGGGCTTAAACTCAATATTGTAAAGGTACACTGGCCGTGGTAGCAAAGAAAAAAACATCATGACGCAACAAGAAGTCGTCGTGGCCAATCCGCTGGGCCTGCACGCGAGGCCGGCCGCGCTCATTGTTCAAATGTCAAGTAAGTTCGCCTCGGAAATTTGGCTGGAAAAAGACGGCGTTTCGGCGAACGCGAAAAGCATCATGAGCGTCATGATGCTCGGGGCCGCCTATAAGACCGCAATCGTCATCCGGGCGGACGGGCCCCAGGAGAAAGAGGCGATAGCGGCGCTGGTGCAATTGTTCGATTCGAAGTTCAATGAAAAGTGAACACGATTCATAGGATTAAAGGATTGCCATGATTTTGACTAGGGAAGAAGATTCTTAGGGGACGCAAAAGTCACGATCGGCGAATGGGAGACATCGATGCGCGAAATAAATATCGGTCTTGTCGGGGCGGGCACCGTGGGCGGCGGCGTGGTCAAGATGCTCGCTTCGAACGCGAAGTTTTTAAGAAGCAACCTCGGTCTTCCGGTCACCTTGGCCCGAATAGCCGATAAGGCCGCGCACCGCTTCTCGGAACTGCCGGTGGGAGAGGCCCGGTGCACGGGCTCGTATGAAGATATTATCAACGACCCGGAAATTCATATCGTCATCGAACTGGTCGGCGGCACGACGTTTGCCAAGGACGTTATCGTTGGGGCGCTGTCAAACGGCAAACACGTGATTACGGCCAATAAAGCCCTGATTGCCGAACAGGGGCCGATGCTTTTTGAGCTGGCGGAAAAAAACGGTTTGTCGATCAGTTTCGAGGCGGCGGTGGGCGGGGGAATGCCGGTCATCAAATCGATCAGGGAGGCCCTGGTCGCCAATACGATTACCTCGGTAAAAACCATCATCAACGGCACGTGCAATTATATCCTGACGCAAATGGCCGAAAAAGGTCTGCCCTTTGAGACGGCGCTTTCAATGGCCCAGGAAAAAGGCTTCGCCGAAGCGGACCCGACCCTTGATATCGGCGGCGGGGATTCCGGTCATAAAGTCGCGATCATGGCCTCGCTCATCCACGGCGGTTATGTGCCTTTTGGTAAAGTATCAATCGAGGGCATAACGGGAGTTACCAAGGAAGACATCGAATTCGCCAAAGACCTTGGCTACTGCATTAAATTATTGGGGATCATACGTAAAGACGAAACGGGCGATTTGATCGACGTTCGGGTCCATCCGGCAATGCTCCACAAAAACCATGTTCTTGCCTCGGTTTCCGACGCATTTAACGCGGTTTTGCTCGAGGGCGACGCGGTAGGGCCGATACTGCTCTATGGAAAAGGCGCGGGCGAAATGCCCACGGCCTCGGCAGTCATGAGCGACATCATCGACGTGGCGCGTACGATTTCCAGCGGTTCCAATAACCGGATTCCCATGGGTTTTTACCGCGCCGATAACGAAGTCGGGGTAAAACCGTTGGATTGCATAGAATCCCGGTATTATTTATGCTTTTGGGTAGTTGACAAACCAAAAGTGCTTGCCGCCATCGCGACCATTTTGGGCGAGCACGATATTTCGATCGCCTCGGTCATGCAAAAAGAAGGAAGCGACCAGGACTGCGTCCCCGTGATATTTTTGACGCACCGGGCCATCGAAAGAAACGTGCATGAGGCGCTTAGGGAAATCGAAAAAATGGACTTTATCAAAAGGCCTACCCATAGAATCCGGATAACCGGCCAAATTTATTAGTGTCTCGACGCGGGGCGCATAGATAATTCCTGCGTACCGACACTTACCTGCCTAAGGCAGGTGAGTTCGGGGCGTACTCATAGAAAGCGATGCATGCAATGAAAAAACCTTTTCTGCAATCATTCGGACATGGAAATCCTCAAGCATATCCCATCGATGAAATCCGGTACCGAAGCGATGACGGCCGGACCTTGGAAGTCGTCAATAATTTCGAGCCTCTGGACGCCGAAAACGTTCGGCGGCTTAAAAGCATATTTGATAAACGGGCAGGGTCATGGGACATACTCGACCGAAGCGGGGTGTGGCGTTATCGGGAGTTTTTGCCCGCCTTCGGGCCTTTCGATACGGTGGTCACCATGCCCGAAGGCAATACTCCCATATTTGCGATGCCGCGCTGCGCGCGTTTCGCGGGTACAAAGGACCTGTTGGCAAAACACCAGGGTATGAATCCTACCGGATCATTCAAAGACAACGGCATGACTACGGCGGTCACCATGGCCAAAAAACTGGGCAGCCGGATCGTTGCCTGTGCGTCAACCGGCAATACTTCGGCTTCCATGGCCGCCTATGCCGCGCGGGCAGGCATGAAAAGCGTGGTGTTCATTCCCGACGGGCAAATCGCCTATGGCAAGCTGTCGCAATCATTGGACTATGGGGCCCTGACCATACAAATCGACGGGGACTTCGACAAGGCCATGGACATGGTTCAGGAAGTGTGCGACCGGGGAGCGATCTATTTGCTTAACTCCATCAATCCGTTCAGGATCGAGGGGCAAAAAACCATCATGATCGAAATGCTCCACCAGCTCGGATGGACCGCGCCGGACTGGGTCATTGTTCCCGGCGGGAATTTGGGAAATTCCAGCTCCTTTGGCAAGGCGTTTGACGAACTTAAACGGTGCGGGTTTATCGACAAGGTTCCTAAAATAGCCGTCATTCAGGCCAAAGGCGCTAATCCGTTTTATTCCGGCTTCGTTTCAAAAAGCCCCACGCTGACCCCCATGCACGCCGATACTCGCGCAACCGCCATTAAGATAGGAAACCCGGTAAGCTACGATAAGGCGCTCTTTGCGGTGAATTCCACCGGCGGCGTTGTTGAAGAGGTAAGCGAGGAGGAAATAGCGGTCGCGAAAAGCGTTATCGGCGCCGACGGCGTGGGGTCGGAACCCGCTTCCGCAACGACCGTGGCGGGGTGCAAGAAGCTTGTTGACAAAGGCGTAATACGGCCCGAAGACGCGGTCGTGTGCGTTTTGACCGGTCATCTGCTAAAAGACCCCGACTATACCGTCGAATTCCATCGCGACGAGCTTTTTCTCGACGCGAAGCGCTCGACCGCGGTTTCGGGGACTCAGCGGATCGCGACCCAGGGAAAAAGCAACCGTCCCATAAAGCTTGCGGCGGATGTGAAGGTAATCCTTGAGCACATAAAAAAATTCCGAGAATAAAAAAGTACCATGAAATATGCACTGTGCGTGGGCGACGGTATGGCGGATTTTCCGCTAGCCGAGCTCGGTGGTAAAACTCCCCTGGAATACGCCCGGACCCCCAATATGGACACGGTGGCGTCGCGCGGATGTGTCGGCCGGGTAAGGACAGTTCCCGAAGGTTTTCCCCCCGGCAGCGACGTTGCCAACATGTCGCTATTGGGTTATGACGCCACGCGATATTATCAAGGCCGCGCTCCCATTGAGGCCGCGAGCATGGGAATTAAGCTTCGTCAAAACGAAACGGCGTTTCGGTGTAATTTGGTAACGCTTTTCGATGGGGTAATGGCCGATTATTCGGCGGGACACATCGCCACCGATACTGCCCGCGAACTTCTCACGCTTCTCCAAGCTGAATTGGGAAATTCCCGCGTGAGATTTTACCCGGGAATAAGCTACCGGCACCTTGTCGTCATCACCGATTTTCCATCGGGGGCGCTTCTCTGCACGCCTCCTCATGATATTACCGGGAAAAAGTGGGCCGAATACGTTCCACAAGGAGAGGGAAACGGGGAATTGCTTGACTTGATGAACAAGGCGCGCGGGGCCCTCGCCGAAGCCGCGGCAAACAAACGTTCCGTTGAGGCCGGCAAACCGGCCGCAACGGACATCTGGCTTTGGGGCCATGGCCAAGCGGTTTCGTTTCCTTCGCTTATGGAGCGTTTCGACATCAGCGGGTCGGTTGTTTCGGCGGTTGACCTAGTGCAAGGACTGGGCGTTTTAGCGGGGCTTTCGGTCAGAAAAGTACAGGGCGCCACGGGGTATTTAGGGACGAATTACGCCGGAAAAATCGCGGCTTCGCATGAGGCGCTTAAAGATGGGGATTTCGTTTTTCTCCATGTGGAGGCGCCCGATGAGACGTCGCACGAAGGCGATGTGCAAAAAAAAATCACGGCAATCGAAGAATTCGACCGCAACATCGTGGGGGAAATGCTCAAGCTCGGCGATAACGAGTTTGCCGATTTGCGTCTTATGGTGGCGCCCGACCATGCAACGCCTGTTTCCACTAAAACCCACGACGCCTCTGCGGTCCCCTTTGCACTATGCGGCCCCGGAGTGAGGCCCGACGGCTCGACGGGATATTGCGAAAAGCAGAGCGCTTTAAAACCGGTAATTTCGGCCGTTTCGCTCTTTGAAACGTTTATCAAAGGCGAATTTTGAACCATGGCCGTCCGTTTTTTAGAAAAGCTCCTGACCTTTACCTTCGACATCGTGGCGATCAATGTCGCGTTTTTCACGGCATTTTGGCTAAGGTATAAAAGCGATTTTTTCCCCGAGTCATTCAATCCCAATATCGATATTTCCCTCTATTTCGTTCCGTCGCTTATTCTTGCCGCTGCATGGGCCCTCCTTTTTTTCATGACAGGACTATACCGGGATTGGTTCAAGGAATCGCGCCTCGATGAGTTCTTCGTCGTTTCCCGCACGGTTTTCGTGGGAATATTTCTTTTGTTTTTAATTACGGGCGCGCCGCAACTGATGGATTTCGCCAAAACGGGCGATATTTCCGCTTTTTTCACGCGTACGAAACTGGCGACCCTCTTTACCTATGCGGCATGCATGCTTTTTTTTGCGAATGTAAACCGGTTTACCATGCACACGGTCCTGTCGTGGCTGTTCGTCAAAGGGATCGGCGTCAGCAGGGTCCTGATCGTCGGCGCGCACAAGCCGGGGGAGGAGTTGCTTGAGGAACTCAGGCGTTTTCCGACCCTCGGTTACGAGGTGATCGGCTTTATCGACGACGATGGCAGGAAAAAGGGGACGCTCTGCGGAGGGGTCCCCGTCTTCGGCACGTATTCCGAAATCCCGGCGGTCATTAAAAAAGAGCGGATTTCAGGGCTCATTATTTCCCATGTATCGGAATCGGCGAATGAGATCCTTAAAATTTATAATTATTGCGCCGACGCTCCGCTGACCATTTACATGGCGCCGTCGCTGATGGACGTTATTTCCGGACACCTTAAAACCAATCAGATTTTCGGCGTTCCCCTCATGGTGCTCTTACAAGATCATATGCCGCAATGGGAGGCCCAAATCAAGCGGCTGATCGATATCGTGGTCTCCACGCTCGTGCTTATTCTGGGTGCGCCGGCTTGGCTCGCTTTGGCGGCGGTCATTCGCGCCACCTCGCCCGGACCGGCCATTTACAATCAAGAGCGGGTCGGCAGGAACGGGAAAATATTCGTCATGCACAAGTTTCGTTCCATGCGCCGGGATGCGGAAACCCATACGGGGCCGCAGTGGGCGCTTAAAAAAGACCCGCGCATCACGCCGGTGGGCCGTTTTATCAGGAAAACGCGCCTCGACGAGATCCCGCAATTCATCAACGTGCTTACGGGCGACATGAGTCTAGTGGGGCCCCGGCCCGAGCGGCAGTTTTTCGTCGACCAACTCAAGGACGAGATCCCCTGGTACATACGCCGACTGAAAATGAAGCCCGGCATCACCGGCTGGGCGCAAATCAAGCATAAGTACGACTCGTCAATCGAAGACGTCAAGCAAAAAGTCATGTACGACCTGTATTATTTCGAGAACATGTCGCTTGCGCTCGACTTGAAAATCATCGTGCGCACGTTTTGGGTGGTGGTCTCGGGGCGCGGGGCGCATTAAGAGACTTTCGGCGCGAGATACTATGATCCCGAAATAGGAGTGTGGACGAGCACGGATCCGAAAGAAATAAGA
>Ga0182027_10001180_pt1 | contig 43848 bp, 44 predicted proteins | sample 712E1DmetaG_FD_121300 | JGI IMG/M metagenome (GOLD analysis project Ga0182027, IMG submission 121300) | Permafrost microbial communities from Stordalen Mire, Sweden - 712E1D metaG (Illumina Assembly) | ecosystem: Environmental > Terrestrial > Soil > Wetlands > Permafrost | place: Sweden...
CTGCATGAGGAAGCTTATGATTATCCTCAATACAATGATCAAAAATGGTACCTGCTGGAATGAATCAGGCTGTTAAAAAATAAAAAATACTACTTGACGTGAAACACAGTTGCTACAAAGTCTCAATATTGGGTCAGCATGAAAATTAAGGATTACCGATTCAAAGGTTAAATGATTTTGAAGACTAACGAACTGAGGATTACAGTTGTAAGGTTCAATGTCACCCATACTACCTAAGATTACTTAATAGCTCATCACAGGAGGAATAAAAATAATATGATACTCCTGTTTTCATAATTGCTTCATATACATTTTTCGGCTTCGAAGTTTTGCCAAATTCATATTTCATATTTAGGGAGATATAGTATTGTTCATCCATATAGACTTGTGCTGGAGGATGAATCTCCTTTTTTAAGGCCTCTTTAACTGATCTTTCTATAGCCAATAATTCCGCAAATGCAATACCAAGACTATTCAGACAAATATGGTTCTGAGAATTTGAAATGTGGAGCATAGGTTCATCGTAATACTCATTGCTGCCTTGTGTCAAAACAGCGTACATCTCCAAACCCAACACCTTACTATATATGGCTGCTATTTCTTTTATTATCTTTAAGAATATCTCTGGTTTATATGAGTACTTCATAGATTTAGGGAAATAGCCTGCCGACCAATTACTTTTTAGTATTAGACTGTCTGCAAATGAAATAAAAGATATATTTTTATATTTCTTTGCAAGAGAATCCAACTTATCACGTAGTAACAGTAACTTTTTTTTAGTCAGAAGATTGTTACGTATTGCGTTCTTTACACCTATTGCATCAATCAATGCAAAAACAGAATATTCTCGTGTATACAATTGCTCGAACCATCCATGATCAACAAAAATGTGAGGTCTAATGTTGTAACCGTAACAGCCGATACATATTTTAACTTTATCTTTTGGAATACTGATTGATACTTCATGAAACCTTGTACTAGTGTTTGGATACCAAGATAGGTCAATTGAATTTTTATTTATCTGTCTTGCTTGTACACAACCAGCATGGCCTACTTCATAAGGATTACAATTAGCTCCTTTAAACATATTAACAAGTGCTTTATCATATTCTTTCATGAAGATTTTGCTCATGAGCGAGCACTCTTCATTGATCGGTATCGTATCGAAGCTGTATTTTTTTATGTTTTTATGATTGAACAAAATCAATACTCAAATCATTCCGACAATTTTTATAAAGTCCTCAAATTGTTTTGCAAATTATACCTTACTATGAGTTGATGATTACTGATTGTAACCTACCATAGAAATAGAATTTTGAAAAATAAGGATTACAGGAAGTATGATTTACAGTCCATATTTACACCTATTATCACAATAACTTTGCACTATAGCAAATTAACCTTTTTTCTTGCCTTTAGTTTCCAGCGCCAGTTTCAGGACTTCCAGCATATCTTCGACAAAATAAAATTTGATGCTTTTTTGCACATTGGCCGGAATATCTTCCATGTCTTTGCGGTTCCAGGCAGGCAGAATTATTGTCGTAATCCCGGCGCGATATGCCGCAAGCACCTTTTCCTTGATGCCGCCCACGGGAAGAACGGCGCCCCGCAGAGTGATTTCACCCGTCATCGCCAAATTCTTTTTTATTTTACGATTAGTCAAGAGCGAAGTCAGAGCGGTAAGCATGGTCACGCCTGCCGAAGGGCCGTCCTTGGGAATAGCTCCTGCCGGCACGTGGATATGAATATCCAAATCATCGAAGAAATTAGGCGCAACACCCAGGGCTTTGGCATTGGTGCGGATAAAACTCAAAGCGGCCGCCGCCGACTCTTTCATGACATCGCCCAATTGACCGGTTAGAGTCAATCCCTTCTTGCCTTTCATACCGGTCGCTTCGATAAACAACAAATCGCCACCGACAGGAGTCCAGGCAAGCCCTATGGCAATTCCCGGTTTGGATATGCGCGCGTCAAAATCCGTCGGAACCCGGATAGGCCCAAGGTATTTGTGAATCTCGTTGGCCTTGATTATTTTGGATTTGGTCTTACCTTCGGCAATCTCCGAGGCGACGCCGCGGCAAACATTGGCGATTTCGCGCTCCAGATTTCGAACTCCGGCTTCTCTGGTGTAGCCGCAGATGATGCTGTTCAATGCCGGCGTGGCAATCTTGAGTTCATCTGCCGTCAGACCGTTTTCAGTTAATTGCCGGGGTATCAGATACCGCTCCGCTATCTTTACTTTTTCTTCCTGCGTGTAACCGGTTAATTCGATTACTTCGAGTCTGTCCAGAAGCGCCGGAGGTATCGGATCCAAAATATTGGCCGTGGTGATAAACATAACGTGCGAAAGATCAAACGGCACATCCAGATAGTGATCGGAAAACGAATTATTTTGCTGGGGATCAAGCACCTCCAAAAGCGCCGAAGAAGGATCACCGCGAAAATCACTACCCACTTTATCAATTTCGTCGAGCATGAAAACAGGATTGTTGGATTCCGCGCGTCTTAGCCCCTGAATAATGCGGCCGGGCAAAGCACCGATGTATGTTCGGCGATGGCCGCGGATTTCCGCTTCGTCACGGACGCCCCCTAACGAAATGCGCACAAATTTGCGTTCCAGCGCCCGCGCAATGGAATGGCCGAGAGAAGTCTTACCAGTTCCCGGAGGACCGACAAAGCACAAAATCGGCCCTTTGGAATCCGGCTTTAATTTGCGCACGGAAAGATATTCGATAATGCGCTTTTTCGCTTTAGCCAGTCCATAGTGGTCTTCATCAAGAACATCTCTGGCTTTTTTGATATCTAGATTATCGGCAGTGGATTCATTCCACGGCAGGGCGGTAATCCAATCGAGATATGTCGACGATACCGTGTATTCCGCGGAGGCCGGATTCATGCGCGAAAGTCGCTCCAGCTCCCGCAACGCTTCCTTTTTCGCTTCTTCGGGAAGTTTTTTATCCTCGATTTTTTTGCGGTACTCTTCCGTCTCGACGGCATTTTCCTCGCCCTCGCCTAATTCCTGTTTGATCGCCTTCAATTGCTGGCGCAGATAATATTCGCGCTGACTTTTATCAATATCGTCCTTGACTTTTGTTTGAATTTTGTTGCCTAACTCCAGAACTTCCATCTGGTGATTGACCAAACGGGTCAATTCCTTCAGGCGCTCCTTTACATCAACGCTATCCAATATCTTCTGCTTTTCTTCTATAGGTGCATTGATAATCGAAGCAATCATATCGGCCAGTGTGCCTGCTTCGGTAATAGATTTGGCCATCGGACCGAATTCCGGCGGCAAAAAAGGCGAGAGCTTGAGAATACGGTCGAACAGAACAAGCAAATTAGCTACAAGGGCTTCGGTTTCAATATCTTTTACTTCCACTTCCTCGATAACTTTGATCCGCGCCTGCTGATAAGGTTTGCCTTCCACAAGCTCCACTATCTGAAAACGGCTGATACCCTGTAAAAGCATTTGCGTTCGGCTATCTGAAGCCTTCGCCATTCTCAAAATGACCGCGCAGGTACCTATCGGATGGAAATCTTCCAGCCTGTAATGGTCTTTCTCACTGGTCAATTCTCTCTTGGCCATAATCAAACCGACCAGCCTATCCTTAGTCATGGCTTCATCGACAAGAAGTGAAGAATCATTCCCGACTATTTCCAGGGGAATCATCATTTTGGGAAACACTAAGGCATTATGCAGCGAAAGCACAGGAAGCACTTCCGGTATGGAAAATTTTTTATTTTCATCAAATAATTTTTGTTCAGTCATTAAACCCTCCGGGTTTTTATCACAAAGGTATAACCTTAGTTATTTTCATCGATTTTTATTTCAACGCGGCGCGTTTTGTTCGCTGCTAATTTGTTGACTCTGATCATCAGCACTCCGTCGGCATAAGAAGCGATTGCGGATTCTGCATCCACTGTTTCCGGCAAAGCAATACTCCTTTCAAAATAGCCTCGCGGTATTTCTGCCAAACGATAGCGAGCGCTCTTTAAATCGGCAATAGCCTTGCGCACTCCCGCAATCTTTATTTTTCTATGGTCAATTTCTATATGCAGCTCTTCCTTATTTAGTCCCGCCAGGTCAGCCAAAATGATAATCTCGTCTATTGATTCATAGACATCAATGTTCGGCCGCCAAATCGATTCGTAATATTTAAATATTGGACTAACCAAATGAAAGACTTCATGCACCGCTTTCTGGAATTCCTCTTCAAAATTACTGCCAAACTTAATTTTAATGAAGTTCATTTCTCTCACCTATTAGGTTGATGATTTAATAAGGACTATTGACTAAATATAGTGATCTACCGCCGATTTGTAAAGGCTATCTTTTGAACTATCATTTTTGGCGACAAAGATATACAAAAAGAAATAGCTGGCTAAAAAGCTATCTTTTTGCTATGGAAGCGCGCTCAAATGAAGAAAGGTTTTGGCCATCCCAAGTTAAAATTGGTTACATTCCAACCGGTATCTATCGAGAAAACCAGTTCCAGAAAGATGAGCTGAAGAAATTTAGATTGATGAAAAAAAATCATATAAGGAATATTGCCATAATTTCCCATGTCGATCACGGCAAAACCACGCTGCTTAACGCCATGTTGAAGCAAACGGGAGTATTTCGGGTAAATCAGGCCGTCGAGGATCGCGTGATGGATTCGCTGGATTTGGAAAAAGAGCGCGGTATCACCATCATGGCGAAAAATACCGCGATTGATTACAATGGCGTAAAAATAAATATTGTGGACACACCCGGCCATGCCGATTTCGGCGGTGAGGTGGAACGCAGTCTTAATATGGTGGACGGTGCGATTCTTTTAGTCGATGCCAGCGAGGGGCCCTTACCGCAAACTCGTTTTGTATTGAAAAAGGCTCTGGCGCTGCACCTGCCCATCATTTTAATCATCAATAAGATCGACCGCGCTGACGCGCGTATCGAAGAAGTAATCAACGACACCTACGACCTCTTTATCGATTTGGGCGCCGGGGAAAACCAAATCGAATTTCCGATACTCTATACTAATGCCAAAATCGGAGTCAGCCATAAAAAAAGGGGTGATGATAGTACCGACCTGCGGCCGTTACTACAAACAATCATCGAATATATACCCGCGCCGCGGGGAAACGATGAAGACATCCCCCAATTTCTCGTTACCAATCTGGATTATGATCCTTATGTAGGACAAATTGCCCTCGGCCGCCTGCAAAGCGGCAAACTGGAAATGAATAGCAACTACAGCCTTTGCACCAAAGAAAAAATAGTTCCGGGCATCAAGTTCACCGCGCTTTACACTTTTTATGGTCTTACAAAAAAAGCAGTAACGAGCGTTGAATCCGGGGATATTATCGCTTTATCCGGAGTGGAAAATGTCAGTATCGGTGATACCATATCATCTATGACCGATCCACGACCGCTGCCCCGCCTGCAAGTGGATGAGCCGACCGTATCCATGATGTTTTATGTCAATGATAGTCCTTTTGCCGGTACAGAAGGGAAATATCTTACCTCGCGCCATTTGCTGGAGAGGTTGGAAAAAGAAGCCCTCAGAAATGTCGCCATTAAAATTAAAAAGTTGGACAGGACCGACGCGTTTGAGGTTTGCGGACGCGGCGAACTGCAGATGGCAGTTTTAATTGAAACAATGCGCCGTGAAGGCTATGAACTAATGGTTTCGCGGCCGCAGGTTATTACCAAGGAGCAAAAAGGTAAAACCTTGGAACCGGTGGAAAGGCTTTTTCTGGATATACCGGAGGAGTTTGTGGGAAAAATTACGGAAAAATTATCCGTCAGAAAAGGGCGTATGGAAAGCCTTGTTAATAAAGGCAGCGGGAGAGTCAGTATGGAATTTTTAATCCCTTCCCGCGGATTAATCGGTTTTCGCAGCCAGTTTTTGACCGATACCAAAGGCGGCGGAGTCATGAATTCGCTATTGGAAGATTACTCCCCCTGGTTTGGTCCCATTCCTCAACGCATGACCGGTGCGTTAGTGGCTGACCGTTCCGGCCGTGTTACATCTTACGCGAGCTTCGCGATGGAAGACCGTGGGGAAATGATCGTGGAAATCGGCACGGAAGTTTACGCAGGCATGATTGTGGGAGAGCGCAACCGCAGCAGTGATCTTAATGTGAATATTATCAAAGAAAAGAAGCTGACGAATATGCGGGCTTCTACATCCGATACGACAATAATTTTGCGGCCACCGCGAATTTTATCTTTGGACCAGGCTATCGAGTCCATTGCCGAAGATGAGCTTGTGGAAATTACCCCTAAAAGCGTCCGCCTGAGAAAAATGGAACTCGACGCCGCCAGGCGCCAGCAGAAAAGCCGTAAAGACGATTAATTAAGATGGGGAACGGTTGCGTCAGTTCCCTACAAATTCAACGGTCTATGATTACTGAAATTCAAACTAACTTCTACCGCGTCACTTTGCGTATGCCGTATCGTTTAAGGCACGTGCATGCTTATCTTTTAGCTCAGGATAAGCAACTGGCAATGTTTGACACGGGACTCAATATGCCCGGTTCTTATGAAGCGCTGGAGAAAGACTTGGCGAACATCGGTTTTTGCATCAATGACATCAGGCATATTTTCTTGACTCATGTGCACACCGATCACTGCAGTATGGCCGGTCTGCTGCAAAAAAAGACAAATGCGAAAATTTATCTTTCCGCCGCCGCTTTCGACGAATACCTACATTTTCGTCAGGCGGATTTAGCGGTCAGCCAGGCAAGACAGTTCTATTCACGCCATGGTATGTCTTCGCATGAAATCGACGCGATCATCGAAGAATATGAAGACATGCGCGGCATAATAACCGAATTTAACGCCGATGATTATCTGCAGAACAATGAAATTCACGAATTCGGCGGCTGGAAATTCGAAGTCATTTTTACTCCGGGACACGCCACCGGACATGTTTGTTTTTTCTTCAGAAAGGAAGGAATTCTGCTGGCCGGAGATCACATCCTGCCTTATATAGCGCCGAGCCTAAGCCCCAACATATTTGACGATAATTTCCGTCCGCTGCAAACTTATCTGGATTCCCTGAACGTTATAGAGAAATTACCTGGCGCCGCAATACATCCGGGACACGGTAATTCTTTTACCGGCGTTGGCGAACGCCTGTCTGAAATACGCGCCCACCACGCGCAAAGAAAGCAATTGATTTTTGGTTTTGTCAATGAAATACCAAAAACCACTTACACGCTGGCTAATGAGATATTCGGCAATAACATGCCTGATTTTGAAAAATTTATGGCGTTGAACGAAACCCATGTCTATTTGAAGGAGCTTAAATTTGAAGGCTCGATAAAAGAAGAAATGGGTGGCAAGGTTTTAGTTTATACCGCCTGTTGAAATGAGGTTATTTTGAGCAAACTCTTGCAAAAAGAAATTGAACGCCGCCGGACATTCGGCATCATCAGTCACCCCGACGCGGGAAAAACTACGCTCACCGAAAAGCTTTTACTTTTTGGCGGAGCTATCCAGCTTGCCGGAGCGGTCAAAGCCCGTAAAGCGTCAAAGCACGCTTTGAGCGATTGGATGGCCATAGAAAAGGAACGCGGCATTTCGGTAACTTCATCGGTAATGAAATTCGAATATGCTGGATGCGAAATAAACCTGCTGGATACGCCGGGCCATCAGGATTTTTCTGAAGATACTTACCGCGTCCTCACGGCGGTCGACAGTGCGCTGATGGTGATTGATGGTGCCAAAGGCGTGGAGACGCAAACCCAGAAGCTTATGGAAGTTTGCCGTTTGCGCAATACCCCGATCATAACTTTCATTAATAAGCTGGATCGTGATTGTCTGCCGCCGCTGGAAATTCTCGCTGACATAGAAGATAAGCTGCAGATTGAGTGCTCGCCTCTTTCCTGGCCTATCGGCATGGGCAAGCGCTTCAAAGGAGTTTACAATCTTTATGATAAGAAATTACATTTGTTCACATCGGGAAAAGCCAAGCGTTCGGAAGATGGATTTATAATTAATAATTTATCCGATCCGCTGCTTGATGAACTGTTGGAGAGCCAGGCTATTGAATTAAGAGAAGAAATTGCCTTGCTGGAAGGAGCGGCTAATCCTTTTGATTTAAAAGAATACCTTAAGGCAAGCCAGACGCCTGTTTTTTTCGGCAGCGCCATTAACAATTTCGGAGTCAAGGAACTTCTCGACGCTTTTGTGGAAATCGCTCCGTCCCCCATTGCACGTCCCACAACAACGAGAGAAGTCAGGCCGGAAGAAGACGATTTTTCCGGCTTTGTTTTCAAAATCCAGGCCAACATGGATCCGGCGCACCGCGACCGTATCGCGTTTATGCGAATTTGTTCCGGTAAATTTGAACGCGGGATGCGTGTAATCCATCACCGTATCGGCAAGGAAGTTTCTTTAGCCAATGCCACTATCTTTATGGCGCAGGACCGCACCAACATCGAAGAGGCCTATCCCGGCGACATTATAGGCATCCATAATCACGGAACAATTAAAATCGGTGATACCTTTACTCAAAAGGAACCGCTGAAGTTTACCGGTATTCCTCATTTTGCCCCGGAGCATTTCTGCCGCGTGCGGCTCAAAGATCCGCTGAGAATAAAGCATTTGCAAAAAGGATTGATGCAACTTTCCGAAGAAGGCGCTATCCAGGTTTTTAAACCTCTGTGGGGATCGGACAATATCTTAGGTGCGGTCGGCGCCTTGCAGTTTGATGTGACGATGGCGCGACTCAAAGACGAATACAGCGTTTATGCCGTCTACGAAAAAACAGATTATGCCGCCGCGCGTTGGGTAACCTGTGACAACGCCAAAGTTATGGAAGATTTTCAGAAGAAAAATTCGACGAACCTTGCCCTGGATACGGAAGGAAATCTAGTTTATCTGGCGCTAAGTGAATGGCGCCTCTCCCATACTATGGAAGAATGGCCGCAAATCCAGTTCCACAAGACAATGGAAAAAAGCTGATCACACAACCTTATTTTTCTTTTCATTTCGTTGGTTTTAAACGCTTGTCCATTCCCGTAAACCCGCAATCTGGCTCGTAGCAGGTGACATTGAGAAACTCGCACTTCTGCTTACAAACGGGGCAGACCTCCGGTGGTTTGATTTCCACAATGGTGTTACCGCAATTACTGCATTTCCATGTATTTTCAGGGATGGCTTGCTTATTGTCTGTCATATCAATATCTCCTTTCGGAAATTATGAACGAATTTAGCACAAAAACGATATTCGTTGTGAAGATTTTTTGCTCTTGTAATTAATCATTACTTTCGGTAAACGGATATACTATTTTTTTCTGGAGAAAATCATGGCAAAGGGCACGAAAAAAAATGATCTGTCCGGGTTGACTCTACTGGGCAAACCAACGAAACCGTTGCGCAAGCTGGAAACGTTTCCCAATCATAATGACAAGCGCGATTATGTAATTACCTTGCAAACCGAAGAATTTACCTGTGTTTGCCCCAAAACGAGCCAGCCGGATTTCGCCAAAATCAAAATTGAATATATCCCGGATAAGAAAATTATCGAATCCAAATCATTAAAATTGTATTTATGGTCTTTCCGTAATGAAGGCGTTTTCCACGAACACGTCACCAATATAATTCTTGATGATTTGGTAGCCGCGCTCCAGCCGCGCTGGTGCAAAGTAAGCGCGGACTTTGCCGTGCGCGGGGGTATTGGAATTACCGTCGACGCAGAATTCGGCAGCGAGCGCATTACCCGCAGTGTGCTGCGGGGTAAGCGAGCGAATACTGAATGATATTGCTCCCTAAGAATCGAAGATTATCTGCGGCTTGCCGCGGATAGCTTCAATATAAAATGTGACGACTTCGTAAATAAGGATATGTTATTCAATGGAAGAAATCAGCAAGGATAAGACGCACCAGCGTTGGCTGCCTTTGATTTCGGCTATATTTGTCACCACTTTAATCATTTCTAATATTATCGCCGTAAAGCTCGTTTCCGTAGGCGGGTTAATCATGCCCGCGGCGATTTTTATTTTCCCCATCTCTTACATCTTCGGCGATATTTTGACGGAAGTTTACGGCTACGCCCGTTCTCGCCGTGTTATCTGGATAGGTTTTCTCTGCAATTTGCTAGCTGTAGTGGCAATCTGGGTTAGCATAAAGCTCCCCGCCGCTCCAGTATGGAATTTAGGAGCCTTTGAATCCTCGGCAGCGGCGCAAAAAGCTTATGCAGCTATCTTCGGCTTTACCCCGCGGATTTTGATTGCTTCATTTGCCGCTTATCTGTTCGGTGAATTTATTAATTCTTTTGTGTTGGCCAAAATGAAGATAGTTACCAGCGGCAAACATCTGTGGACACGATTAATCGGCTCGACTTTGCTCGGACAATTGGCCGATTCCGGCATTTTTATCACTCTAGCTTTTTATGCGACAATACCAACTGCGATTTTAGGAAAGATAATTCTGGCCCAATGGATTATAAAATCGGCTTACGAAGCTTTGGCCACGCCTTTTACTTACCTGATTGTCAATTTCTTGAAAAAAACGGAAAAAGAAGATTATTACGATTACTCAACAAATTTCAATCCGCTCATGTGGAAGGAATAAATATGCGGGTGCCCGGGCAAAATCACTGCAGAGTTATCATGCGGAAATCAAGTAGTATTTAAAATAATGCCTGTAAAAACAAGCTCGGTATATTAATTGTTAGACGGATCTGATACTCCATAGGTGGCCAATGCGAAAATGTTTCTTTTGCTCGAATAGTGCTAATTCGCTAGAAGACGCTTGGCCTCGGTGGATAACAGGTCAGTTCAAGGCGTCTCGGTCCGCCGAGGCTCAATTGGAAAGAAGCGGCGCTACACTAAAGCTTTGGCGCGTGTATCAACCGGAACTGAAGGTGCGTTGCGTTTGCCAGCCATGCAACAACGGGTGGATGAGTCAGCTTGAGTCTCAAGCGAAGCATTTTCTACAACCGTTGCTGAGGGGCGAGAGCCACGGTTTGGACATGTCCGGCCAAACCACTATCGCACTGTGGAGCTTGAAAACAGCTATGGTTATGGAGGCTCTCGACCAGCCACAGCAGCGTGTGTATGCGCAGCGGGAGCGCGAGCAACTACGGATGCTGAGCGCGATTCCGTGGCGGACATCGGTATGGCTGGCTACATCAATCGACCCATGCTTCTTTCTGAGCACCAAGAACCGTCACCTAGGCGCCGAGAATGCTAATGACATCTCTGGCGTGTCAATCACGATGGCGTTTGCCCACGTTGTGCTGCAGATATTGACAATTAGAGTGCCTCCAGATGTGGGCCCGACCACGCGTGTGACGACCAACGTGCAGAGGGGTCCATGGGATCAGGCGACCATTCAGATATGGCCGGCCCAGTCTGCGCAGGCCAGTTGGCCGCCACCGTTAGGCTTGAACAGCGAAACGGGGCTCAATGCTCTTGCGGAACGATTTAGTACGGCGGCGCTAGACAAGAATACGGTCGATTCGCTGGTCATCTAACAAGTGGCTGCACCAAACAGCGGCCACAATGTTCTCTTGAATGACTGGTGGAGTGGCCGCCGCAGGTGAGCCACAATCCGTTAACCTCGTTCTAACAATCCCAACTCCTGCAAAATTTCTCTTACCCGCTGAGCCTCGTCGGCCTTAACTAGTAGACGGGCATAGGATCCTGCAACGATGAGCATAATAGAGCTTTCCCCCTGAAAAAAATATGTTATTCCCTCACCATCAAGAACGGATTTTATAAAAGCGATATCGCCCTGTTGATAAGTGGAGAAAACCTCTACGAATTCTTCATCGCCGAAATCACCGGCCGGTTCAGGCGGTGGTTTACTGACCAGATCAACACCGCAATCCGTACACTTATAAAAACCTTCTCTGTATTCACTTTTACATTTTGGGCAAAACATTAAAGAGTTTCCACCTTAGTTATATATTAGAACTGTATCCAAAATAAGAAATTAAGAATACTATAATATTGAGGAACTGTTTAATGAAAAAACTTACTCACACTTTCTAGATCTTTCTTATCAAAAGCGCCGCAGCACCTGCCAGGCATACCAAATGACGCTATACGTAAAACCTATTACGACTACCAAAAAGAAATACAGGCCGAACCAGCCAAAGAGATTGGGAAACCACGTTTCCATCCGAAACGAAGGTTGAGTGCTATTCCGTTCTATTATATCCCCACCGATTGGCTTCGTCGTTCCAGTAGAATAACATCACGCCATATCCCGGCAAGAGGGCCGTGCGTCATCTTGCCTAACCGCTCGCGCCGGCCGATTTCACGAAACCCATGTTTTTTGAAAAGAGCCAGACTTGCTTTGTTTTCACGGAATATACCGCCTTGTAGAGTCCATATTCCGGACTTTTCAGAGGCACCTATCAAAGCGGCCATAAGCGCTGATCCTACGCCTTGCTGACGTTTCGCGGCACGAACGTACAAACTGACTTCTGCCACGCCTGAATATACACGGCGTCCGGAAACCGGACTCAAGGCAGCCCATCCCATTATGGCATCTCCGCTTCTTGCTACCAATCTGCAATCAAGCAGGTGTGCCATATTCCATTTTCCCCAGTCAGGAGTATCCGCTTCAAACGTTGAGTGGCCGGTGGCGATTCCCTCTTGATATATACTACGGACCTGCTCCCAATCGTCAGGCGTCATCTTATCTGTTACATATTCCATTATCTTGCCTCATCCTTCCTTTTGTAAGTATCTTATCTTTCTGCTTTTCCGTTAACTTTAAAATTTCATATCACTTTCGCGTCTCGCTCTAAAAGCAGCGCGCGAAGCACCGATCTGTGACAGCGCCGTTCGTCGGCGCAATAGCAGCCAATGGAAAAGTTGGATTCGCGCGAAAGAGCGGCGAGCAGATCAAGAGTTCTGCTATTCTCCGGACTTGCCATTTCGGCGCGAAATTTTCGTAAGAAGCCTTTCCATTCGTTTTCAGTCTTGGCGCTTTGTCCCAGTTTCAATATTTGCGGACTGGGTGAAAGATTGGGAAACCATACATCATACCAATTATGCGCAGAATACTCGCTTTTAGGAACGCCGCGAGGCGGACGCCTGACCGTTCCAATGCGAATACCTTCATCAGGAATTCTCTTAGTCCCGAGACGAACTATGCGCACTGCCATAATCAACTCCCTAATGATCAGCGAGATCGCGAATTTCCGCGTTTTCAATCACCCGCCCTCGAATATTTTCTAATGTGGCTTTCAACATGGCCCGCCCGAGGTCTTGTCCATTCACGTAGAGACTGCGGAATGGTTTAAATAATCTAAAAAGCGGCCTTAAGGCCCGGTATAGCCGTGGACTACTGTTCGATGATTCACCGTCAATGAATGCGGGACGCCAGCAAACCGCATTGACAAGAGACATAAGATCGCGCTCGGTTTCCGCTTTCACATGCGCCCATAGGAAGCGACTGTTCATACTTGTGCCTTTACCGCTGATGAAGTGGAATGCTGCATTCGGACTATGTATTCGCAGCGTGTTCGCCGCTGCGAGTGCAAAATCGTGCGTAATCTTCCGATATTCCTCCCCGGAGACCTGTGTCGCGGAAATGCCCAGGCAAAAGAGACAGGCATGGACATCCACGAAAGCTTCTTCGACCGGAGCGTAATCCAGGTAATCATTGTGAATAAATACACGAAGGTTTTTGTGGGTGAAGCGAAGCGGACGCCGGGTAATCGCGCGAATCTCCTTGACAGCCGGCGAGGAAAAGCACGCCCGAAGAATACTACCGCCGGCGGAACCACTTGCGCCAAAGATAAGAACATTCATGGCCTATACTCCTCCTTATACAAACAAGGAGCGGTTTATGCTATTTCTGAATGGTTAAAGTGACGAAACATACTCACTACCCAAACCACAATACCCGCCAGAAAACAACCCACTAAACCGAGAATCATAGGAGTCGAAAGGTGTGCCGGCGTCAGACTGTTAGCTTGAATGATCAAAAAGTGAATCCCGATGACAAAGCAGAGAGCGATGCAAGCAAACCAAAGGGAATGACTCAAAAGATAAGAAAATGTTTCGGATCGTCGCTCCGGCGCGAGCCAATAATCGCGACGAGGGATGTTGTAATCTGCAAAGAAACACAAATAGAGCAGCCCAAGGATGAATGCCTGTTTGCTTAATGTTTTCATAGCGTTTAAAGTCGCCTAACAATTAATATACGAACTTCACTTTTTCCGATTTTTGATACATCTTTAAATTACCTCAACAATTTAACTTTTGCAATTGTTATCCGCAACTAGCTATTGTGATATTTCGTATTTTATCTATAATAAAGTAACGAATTTTTAAAGGTTAAGTAAAATTATGGCGAAGCTGACATTAAATGAGTGGGTCACCCGCTTAAAGAAAAATAAAAGTTTTCTTCATAGTGCCGCCGCTATTATTGATATTCCTGAAAAAGCAGGCGATTGGGAAGATTATCCATCATGGGTTAATCCGCAGTTGCAGTCGGTTTTGAAGAAACACGGCATGGAGAGACTCTACAAACATCAGGCGCAGGCAATTCGTTTTATTCGCAACGGTAAGGATGTTGTGCTGGTTACGCCTACGGCCAGCGGCAAGACTCTTTGCTATAATCTTCCTGTCCTCCAAAGTATTCTGGAGGAACCGGAAACACGCGCCTTATATCTTTTTCCGACCAAAGCGCTGGCGCAGGATCAAATGCATGAGATTTACAGCCTGATTACCGACCTGAAAGCCGATATCAAAACTTTTACTTATGACGGCGATACACCCGATGATGCCCGCCAGGCTATCCGCAAACAGGGACATGTCGTCGTTACCAATCCGGATATGCTGCACGCGGGAATCCTGCCGCATCATACTAAATGGCAAAAGCTATTCGTTAATTTAAAATATATCGTCATTGATGAATTGCATATTTACCGCGGCATTTTCGGCTCGCACTTTGCCAATGTCATCCGCCGGTTGGTGCGGATTTGCCGTTTTTACGGCGCTAATCCCGTTTTCATTTGTTGCTCAGCCACCGTCGCCAATCCCCGTGAACATGCCGAAAAAATATTGGAGCGTGAGGTTGCTCTTTTGGATAAAAGCGGCGCACCCACTGCGGCAAAAACATTTATCCTTTATAATCCGCCGCTGGTTAACCGCGAGTTGGGTATTAGGCAGAGCGCCATGACGCCCGCGCGCAAGATTGCCGCTGATCTCATCGAAAACGACATTCAAACAATTGTTTTTGCCACCAGCCGCTTAAACGTGGAAGTGCTGACCAAATATCTAAAAGACAAATTCGTGCGGACAAAGCCTAAGGATGATCATTTTGTCACCGGTTACCGCGGCGGCTATCTGCCGAATCTGCGCCGCGAGATCGAAAGCGGCCTGCGGGAGCGCGAAGTTATGGGAGTTATCAGCACCAACGCACTGGAGCTAGGCATTGATATCGGTAATCTGGAGGCGTGCATTATGGTTGGCTATCCCGGCTCTATTGCCAGTACCTGGCAGCAGGCGGGGCGCGCGGGAAGGCGTACAGGACGCAGTCTGGCCATGCTCATTGCCCGCAGTAATCCTTTAGACCAATTTATCATGGAAAATCCCGATTACTTCTTTGCGCTCTCGCCCGAACATTGTCGCATCAATCCTGATAATCTACTTATCTTACTGCATCATATCAAAAGCGCGGCCTTTGAATTGCCGTTTGAAAAAGGGGAGCATTTCGGCGGCGAGAATCTGGAAGAGTTTCTTCGCTATCTGGAGGAAAAAGGAGTGTTGCACCGGACGAATGACCGCTGGCACTGGGCGGCAGAAAGCTATCCGGCGGATGAAGTAAGTTTGCGGGCAATTAACCCGGAAAATGTTGTCGTAGTGGATACCACGGAGGCGGGCAAGCACAAGGTGATTGCGGAGGTGGACTGGGACAGTGCCTTTACCGCTGTGCATGATGAAGCCATTTATATGCTGGCCTCCGAGCAATATCATGTGGACAAACTCGATCTGGAAGGGAAAAAAGCTTATGTGCGCAAAGTGGATTCCGATTACTATACCGATGCCATGACTTACACCAACGTCAGGGTAATCGATTCTTTTGAGAATCACAAAGATGCCGGAGCTATTGTAGAGCACGGTGAAGTTCAGGTGGTACGCAAAGTAGTCGGCTACAAAAAGATCAAATTTTACACTTCCGAAAATCTCGGATACGGCGATGTGAATCTGCCGGAAAAAGACATGCACACGACCAGTTACTGGTTTACCATTCCACGCGATCTTCTCCGCAAACTTAGCTTTACACCGGCGGAAATTATTGATGGCCTTTCCGGCCTAGCCTACACTCTACATCATTTATCCGCCATGTATTTGATGGCGGATACGCACGACATCGATCGCTCGCTGGGCGATAAAAGCGGAGAATGGTTTGTCAACCAGGGTAAAGCCGGACGGATAATAACTTCTTTTGGATCCGGACGTCCGGAAAATTTGGATGACAAAGCAGGGGCTAGAATTGACGAGTTCGATCCGACCATCTTTATCTTCGATTCCTATCCGGGAGGCATAGGATTTTCCGAACTCCTCTATCGCGAACACGCTAATTTGCTTTCCGCCGCGAAGAGCCTCGTGGAGAAATGCCAGTGCGCTTACGGTTGTCCATCCTGTGTAGGCCCGACATTGGAAGTAGGAAAAACTGCCAAAGAAATTGTGCCTAAAATTGTGGAGTTGATTATCGGCAAATGAATTCGCTTGAAAAATTAAAACGTCTGACCGGCGAAAAGACCAAAGCGCCGGAAAAGCCTTCGTCCAAACAAGTCCAGATCGATGAATTGCGCCGCCGGATTGATACAGTCATATCGCGAAGGCCGGATCGGCATCAAAGTGCATCTGAAAAAAAATTTGACGCTGATCAGATCAATCTATCGGAAATTGTACCCGGCGAAGAGACCGAAAACGATCACGGCAGATTTTTTCTGGCAAGTGAAGTTGTTCGCGGCAGTAGCCGTCATGGGCATCGTAACATCAGGGAAACTTTTGGTCTGGACATGAAAGCGGCGGCATTACTGGCCAACGAACCGAGCATTGCTTATTTGAACTCTTCCGATGCTCTGTTTCTGGATACGGAGACGACAGGGCTTGCCGGAGGCACGGGAACAATGGCTTTTTTAATCGGCCTGGGCTGGTTTGAAGACGGCCAATTTCACATCCGGCAAATTCTGGCGCGCGATTTTGGTGAAGAAAAAGCCGCGCTAGCCTATCTCAGTGAAATAGCCGGTCAAAAAAAATTCCTGGTAACATTCAACGGCAAAGCATTTGATGTTAATCTTCTGACCGCACGTTTCATTTTAAATCGATTACGCAGTGACCTCTCTTCGCTTCCCCACCTGGATTTGCTGCATCCTTCACGCCGCATTTTAGGACATCGTTTAGAGAACAGCCGTCTTGCCACTCTGGAAGCCGAAGTGCTGGGAGTTGAACGCGAAGACGACATCCCCGGCTGGGAAATACCACAACGTTATTTCGATTGGTTGCGCCATCGTGATGGACGCCTTCTCGCATCTATCTTTAAGCATAACCGGCTTGATGTAATTTCCATGGCGAGCCTCACCGCCCATCTGACGGAAATTCTGACGGCGCAGGAATTAATGCAAAACGTTCATGCCGCCGATTATTTAGCCGCAGCCCGTCTTTTATTAAAACGCCACGATGCCTGCGGAGTAGAAAAGATCCTAAACATGTTTGATAATCGAAGGCGTAACGAAATCTCCGTTGTTTCCAAAAAAGAGCTTTCTTTTTTATACAAACGCAACGGCCGCTGGCAGGAAGCGGCTCAAATCTGGCAGGAATTAGTCACCGCGATGCCTGCAGATTATGCAACAATCTCAGAGCTGGCCAAATGGCTGGAGCACCATGCTCGCGATTATCTTCAGGCAAAGATATTGGTTCAGAAGGCTCTAAACCAATGTGATACGTTGTCGGAGAAAGAAACAAAGTCTTTATTACACCGTTTGCGGCGTTTAAACGACAAACTGAAAACTGCCCGGTAATTGTTTGAGAGATGACCTCGTCATGTCTCAAACAATTATAAGGGTTTGTCTTTTTTGGCGGAAAAAATTTGTTCGATTCTGCGGAAGTCAGTTTTGCCGGTAGCTGTTCTGGCTACTGAGGAAACGATTTTTATCCGGCGCGGCATGGCATAAGGTTCAAGTTTCTCCTGCATCATCTTTTTCAACTGAATTTCCGTCAAATTTCCGGCAACTAAAGCGGCAATAATGCTTTCCCGTCCCTTTTCCGCGGGTAGAGCAATTACGACGGCATCGCGAACAGTTGCTAATTCTAATATCTTATTTTGTACATCCAAAAGATCCACTCTTTTACCGGCAACCTTGACTATTCCATCGGCCCTTCCCAATAAAACAAAACGATTGCCCTTTTCCTGTTGAACTTCATCGCCGGTCACACAGAATCCATCTGCATCTCTTTCCATTTCCGGCGAAGCAAAGGCAGATCGAATGGAAAGCCTTTTGCCGGAAATTTTCCAGGAAACAACATCAGCGGGCTTCCAGCTTTCGGTGTGTTCGCTGATGCTGCGCGAGGCAATGCCGCCTGTTTCCGTGGAACCGTAAATTTCGGTTATACCCAGACCGGTTTTTTTCTGAAAATGAATCGCATCGGAACGGTTCAACACACCGGAAGAAGAAAATGCAATTTTCAGCGAAGGCGCAGATAAATTATTCACCTTCAATGCCCGATAATGAATCGGAACACTGACCAGCACGGTGGCTTTATGTTTATTGGTCGTGGAAATGATTTCCTGGGGGAAGGTATAAATATCGGGTAGAACTTTAGCGTGGGCAACAAAAGGAACTAGGACTGAAAAAAGGAGTCCGTAAATATGGTAAGGAGGAACCGTAGGAACAAAAAGGTCTTTTTCTGAAATCGCGAATTTTTCCTTCAAATAGAAAGCTTCGGCAAACAAATTGCGGGGTGATTTTGACCAGACTTTTGGTTTCCCCGTGGAGCCTCCGGTAAAAAGGCGGAGAAAAGGTTCATCAGGATTACGGATTTCCTCGGGAATAATATCGGCCATTGAACCGGGAAGAGGAGTGATTATTTCTACCCCTGAGGGTATTTCTTCAGGATGATCAGAAATAGCGGCGTTAAAACCGACAGCTTCATACATCTCCATCAAGGCGTGAGAGGAAAAAGAATAAGGCAGAATCAGTTGGCAAGCACCGCTAAGTGAAGCCAGAATACACGCGGCAGTTACGGCTTTCTTTTCGGTGCAAAGGCAAAGAGTTTTCTCCCCGCCGCGTCGAGATAGAATCTTCTTTATGCCGGCGGCCAGTTCAAAAACCTCACCATAGCTGTATCCGGAAAGAGTAAAATCTTTATGGCAAAGAGTTTTGGATGGCGCCAAAATTTTATTATATAAGCTCGTAAAATGATCTTTTTGCATGTCGGCCATAGTTAGAATAATTTCATTAAACATTTTTTTGTCTATTTATCGGAAAAAAGGGGAAAAATCAATGCGGCATTTTTGCATTTATTTTTTTAAAATAGACAAGCTTTTTTTCTAATAATAATCAAAAATAATGTTTTTTGTTGACTTCTATGTGGTTTTTTCATTAGCTATAAAAATAATTTTAAAAAATGGTTATGCTGAACATTGACATTGAAAGCCTTATTCCACATCGTGAGCCGATAAAGATTATCAGTGAAGTGCTAGAGGTAAAAGAAGACTATGCTATTACTACCGCTATTGTAAATCCTAACTGGCCTCTTTTTGACGGCGATGCGGTAGATTCACTGGTCCTCATTGAGGCCATTGCCCAAACAGCGGCCATTGTCGAAGGTTACAAGAGAAGCAAGCAGGGCAAAGCCGGCGTTAAGGGCTGGCTTGTCGGCGTCAAGAATGCCGAATTTAATGTGGCGAAAATTCCTGTTGATACTCAATTGACCATTTTCGTCAACAGTAAATATTCGTTCGATAATTATGGCGTTGTACAGGGAATTATTAAAACTGGCGAAGATATTTTAGCTACAATAGTTCTTCAGGCTTTGCGTTTGAATGAAGACAGTCAATAAATAGATATTATTTGAGGAGATTAATTAAAAACATGAATGAAAAAAAAGTAGCAATAGTTACGGGCGCAAGTAGAGGCATCGGCAGGGCAACAACTGTAGAGTTAGCCAAAGCCGGTTACTTTGTAGTTATAAACTATAAATCCAATGAGGCGGCGGCAATAGAAACTTTGAAGCTTGTAGAGTCTACCGGCGGAGCGGGAGAAATTATACAATTTGATGTTGCCGATGGAACACAGACCAGCAATGCTATTAAAGCGATTGTCGAACGCCATAAAAAAATTCAAGTACTCGTCAATAACGCCGGGATTACAGCCGACGGCCTTTTTATGATGCTGGGGGAGGATGAATGGGATAATGTAATTAACACTACACTAAAAGGTTTTTACAATGTTACAAAACCGGTTTTACGGGAAATGGCTAAATCAAAATGCGGCTCGATTGTTTCTGTTTCGTCGGTTGCGGGAATATTGCCCAACCGCGGCCAGACAAATTACGCGGCGGCAAAAGCGGGAATAATAGGAGCTTCCCATTCACTAGCTAAAGAAGTGGCAAGGTTTGGAATAAGGGTGAATGTTGTCGCTCCCGGTTTAATTGAAACGGAAATGATCAGAAACGCGCCCGCTGCCGAAATCAAAAAGATGATCCCGATGGACAGACTAGGAAAACCGGAAGAAGTAGCGCGCGTCATTCGTTTTTTGTGTTCAGACGATGCCTCTTACATGACGGGACAGGTTATAGGCATAAACGGAGGAATATGCTGATGCGAACTCGCTATTCTTTATTTGGTTTTCTGGGCATAATATCCGGCCTATTTTTAGTTATTATCTCTTTAACTTCTGCTGCTGCTGATAATTTTGATCAATTGCGGAAAGACGCCGCCAATATCAAAACCATTAAAGCGCGCTTTATGCAAAAAAAATCCATGAAAATTTTATCCAAACCTCTTATCTCCCAGGGGCTGTTTTATTACGCCGCGCCCGATTCTTTCCGCTGGGAGTATTTGAAGCCATTAAGAAGTGTAGTAATAACGTATAAAGGCGACACTAAACGTTACATCGCTTCCGGCGGAAAAATGATTGAAGATAAAACAGGCGGTGTCCAGGCAATGAAAATAGTTCTTAACGAAATAGCCGGTTGGATGAGCGGCAAATTCGATCAAAACCCGTCATTTGCGGCAACATTAAAAGAAGGAGCATATACAGAGATCACATTGACACCGGTCGGAAAAAGTCTGGCCGGGATGATTGAAAAAATTAAAATTACCCTTTATAAAAAAGAGGCAGCGGTCAAGTCGGTAAAAATTATAGAAAGCGAAAATGCCTTTACCCAGATAGATTTCAGTGATGTGCAAATTAATAAAATAATTAGCGATAAAACATTTCTGGATGTTGAATGAAGCGGATATTCCCGTTAATACTAATAACTATATTTCTTGCATCCTGCCAAAGTCTGCCAGTAATTAATGCACCTGCACAGTCGGCAGACGGAAAGATTTTCGCTTGTCCGTCTCCCTTTTTAAAAGAAAGATACCGGCTGATACATGCGATTGAAATCCGAACGGCGGGAGATACCCGGGGGGCAATTATCGGTGTAACTTTGGCCGATCCGGCCACTCGCTTAATTTCCTGCGCCATTATGACGGCGGAAGGAATTGTGCTCTTCGATGCCGAAGAAGACGCAGGATTGCTCAAAGTTAATCGAGCACTGCCGCCTTTTGATTCTGTGGATTTTGCGCAAAACATGATCGATGACATTAAACTCATCTTCTTCGCACCGGCAGGAAAAATTGTTGAGAAAGACAATCTTCCCGGAGGAGCTGTTATTTGCCGCTGGCGTGAAAAAAACGGCGGCTGGATCGATGTATTATCCAATCAGCAGCAGGGCATAGAAATAAAGCGGTATTCATCGCGTGGCAGTTTGAAACGCCATATAAAATTCGGAAAAACGGATAAAAATATTTATCAAAACATTGAACTGCAAGCAAACGAGCTATATAGTTATTCGCTGCTGATGACGCTGATTGAAGCCCAACCAGTAAAAGAAAAATTACTTATAAATAGAGCCCAAGGGAAGAAAAAATGAAAAAGCGTGTAGAGGGTAAAAATATCGTTATCATTGGTTCAGGTATCGGCGGATTGAGCGCGGGAATTCTTTTATCCTTGTTAAACTTCCAGGTAACTATTGTGGAAAAAAATCCCTTGCCGGGCGGATTGATGCGTTCCTACCGGCGCGCAGGAATTGACTGCCCCGTTGGTGTACACTATGTAGGCGCTCTGGGAGAAGATGAGCCTTTGGGAAAAATGTTTCACGTTCTGGGCATATCGGTAGATGAGCTCTTTTACCGAATGGGGCAGGAAGGTATAATTGACCGTTATATCTTTGATAACTTCACTTTTGATTTGCCTGTCGGTATTGACGCCTTTGAGGTCGGTCTGCTGAGTTCTTTCCCGGGTGATACCGTGGCAATTGGTTCAATTATGAAAAATATGCGGGAAATTGCGCGGCGGATACGTGAACCATCATTTCTGTTTAATCAGGGCGATCCTTTCCAGAATATCGATTATTTTAATCCGATGGGCGAGTATCTACAAAAGCTTGGTGTCTCCGAACATTTATCTAATGTACTGGCCGTACCTACCGGTCTTATCGGTGTTCCCGCTGCTGAGTGTCCGGTGATTTTTCATCATATGGTTCTGGTCGGTTATCTGCTTTCCTGCTGGCGATTAAAAGAAAGCGGTAGTAAAATGGCGGATGTTTTTGCAAAACGTTTTGCCGAACTGGGCGGGAAACTTATTCTCAATGATCGTGTGGATAAGATCCTGACTAAATCCACACAAGTCGCAGGTTTGCGGCTGCAATCGGAAAAGTATTTACCTGCCGATGCCGTTGTGGCGGCGATTCATCCCAAGGCAATGCTTGAGTTGCTGGAGCCGGACTTATTGAAGAGTTCCTACCGGCAGCGAATATTGAACCTGGAGGAAACACAGGGGGTTATCACGGTTCAGGTCAGCGTTGACGCCCAGGCTCATCCCGAGATGACTTACAATATTTACCGCATGCCGGCTGACAAAAAAGGCGGGTTGAATTATGGAGTTTTTTACCAGTTGCGCCGGAGCAATGCTGCAGACAAAAATCTGCTTTCGATTATGACCACATCATCATACAGCGAATGGAGCCGATGGGAAAATACAAATTCGGGGCAGCGCGGCCAGAATTATGAAGTGCAAAAACTGAACATTGCACGCCACCTTTTACAAAATGCGGGCCAGGTTCTGGGAAATCTTAAAGATCCAGAGATTTTGGATATTTTTACGCCATTGACTCTCCGGGATTATGTTAATTGCCCCGAAGGTTCCTGTTATGGAGTGATGCGCAAGACGAGTCAGTTGCTCAAAATCGCTTCCTTAAATAATATTCCCTTATCCGGTCTCTATCTGGCAGGACAAAATGCGATGGCGCCGGGAGTTTTAGGCAGCATGTTGGGTTCGTTTAATGCGGCAAAGCAAATAGCCGGACCCGAAAGATTTACCCGGGAAATCAAGTGGGAATTTTAATACTGTGGACGTAAAAGCCATTTTATGCTAATTTTTATCTGTATTTCGGCCAAAAGCAAAAATCAATAGAATACGCGGTGATCCGCCGCGGCGGATTACTACTCCGTCCTTCGGCCTAATCGGCATAAAAATATAAATTATAGAAAAATAAAGCGATATTTGTTAAAAACAAAAAATTAAATTCAGGAGTTAAAACCAAAGCGATGACACGTCAGGAAATCGAGCGAGAAATTAAGAATATTTTCCAGCGCGAGTTTGAAATAGAAAATCCCGGCATGGATGATGACCTGCGGGAAACGTATGAATTTGACAGCATTGATGCCATTGAACTTTTATTGGAAATAGAGAAATTTTTAGGGTCAGAGCTTAGTCAGGAAGAAAAAAAGCAGGCCATGGACATTCGTACGATAAATCAGATTTGCGACTATATTGAAAGAATTATCCAGACAAGAAAAGCAGCGGTGGCAAAATAATATATGGAACGAAGAGTAGTCATCACAGCTTGTTCCGCGATAACGCCCATCGGTCACGGGAAAGATCAAATAGTTGAAAGCCTGTTGAAAGGTGTTTCCGGCATAAAACCATTGCGTGAAGATGCGTTGATCAGCCGCTTCATTCATTCTCGCGTTTATGGGACAGTCGATTATCCGATCAATTATGAATTTAAAAGACAGCACCGTAAAACGATGGGGCCTGTTGCTTATTATGCCTGTCAAGTAGCCAAGGAAGTTCTGGAGCAGACAGGCTTGCCCGAAGATTTCATAACATCAGGAAAGATGGGAGTTGCCTTTGGTTCCATTCATGGCTCGCCGACAGTACAGCGTGATATTTACCGTATTTTTTTTGAGGCGAAAGAAAAATCAGCTTATCAAACCATCGGCGCTGTTGATTACTTGAAATCAATGGTGCACACAACGGCTGTGAATATCACCAAGATGTTCGGCATTACCGGCCGCGTTATATCTTCGGGAACGGCCTGCACAACAAGCAGTCAATCCATCGGCTATGGCTATGAAGCCGTCAAATACGGCTTGCAGGAAGCCATGCTTTGCGGCGGTGCCGATGAATACGATACAATTACGGTCGCTGTTTTCGATAATTTATTGGCTTGCTCCACGGCCTTCAATTCCGAACCGCACCGTACTCCCCGTCCGTTTGATAAACTGCGTGACGGGCTTGTGGTCGGGGAAGGCGCGGGTGCGGTGATGCTCGAAGAATATGAATTTGCCAGAAAGCGCGGCGCCAATATCCTGGCGGAAGTCATTGGTTTTGCCTGCAATAACAACGGCGGAGATTTAATTTTACCTAATCTCCATGGCATAACCGAGACGCTTAAACTCGGCGTGGAAAATGCCAAAGTTAATCCTCAAGATGTTGATTTAGTAAGCGCTCATGCTACCGCAACGAAAATGGGCGATATTATTGAAGCGCAGGCTATCGGCGCTGTTTTTGGGTCTCATCCTTATGTTGTCGGTTTGAAAAGCTATATCGGACATACAATGGCCGCTTGCGGCGCAATTGAAACTATTATGTCTCTTTACATGATGCAGGAAGGTTTTATCGCGCCGACAATTAATCTAGAAGAAATCGACGAGCGTTGCGCGATGATTAAACACGTGCAAAAAGTATTACAGTATCCGGCTGAAACCGCGGCCATACAAAATTTTGCTTTTGGCGGCGTCAATACCATCCTGCTAATAAGGAAGTTTTCCTGAGATAACATGCCCCCAATGAGAATTCTCCAAAATGCATTCACTTTGTTCATTACTTTACTTTTGTGGGCGTATTTCATTTTCGGTTCGGTTGTTTTTTTCTTTTTGTTTTACATACCAGCATATTTATTTTTGTCAAACCGCGTAGCGGCTTTTCAAAATTTAAACCACATTCATATGAAGAACTTTTTTGCCCTGACGGGTTTCCTGATCCCCAGCACAAAATTTGACATCCAGAAGGAAATTCGATATATACATTCATCCGTTATTGTCTGCAATCACTTATCTTATCTTGATCCCATTTTGCTCATTTCGCTTTTCCCAAGGCAAATGACAATAGTAAAAAGCACTTTTTTTAAGGTCCCTTTTTTTGGCTGGCTTCTAAAAACTTCCGGTTATGTTCCCTCCATGCCCAGTGAGATGTTGGGTCCGGCGATGATCAAAAATCTGGAAGAAATCAAGAAACATCTGGCGGGAGGCGGTAATTTATTTGTCTTCCCGGAAGGCACCAGAAGCAGGGACGGAAAGCTTGCGCCCTTCAACAAAGGCGTCTTTGGAATCGCCCGTTACTGCAATGCTCCGCTAAAATTAATTTTTATTAAAGATACCAATAAGCTATTCCGTCCGGGTTATTTTTTGTTTAACACTCGCGGTTTCAATAAAATTCAGCTGGAACTAATCGGTTCTCTGGATCCGGATTATAACGGTAACACCTTTTCCATTTCCGCCGTTGCTGATCAAACCAGAAAACTATTTGAAGAGAGATTACAAAAAGATAAAAGCTAAATAAAATTAAACATTATCTCCGGGTTACAGAAAAAATTAGAAACAGATATAAAACAGGTATGGAGGTTAAACTATGGAATTGCAGGAAGCTATTTTAAAACGCAGGAGCGTAAGAAAGTTTACCGAAGATATCGTAACCGATGAAGAGCTTCGACAAATTTTCGAAGCCGTACGCTGGTCACCATCCTGGGCAAATACCCAAGTGTGGGAATTTATCGTTGTGCGCGACAAGGCGCTGATAGAAAAGGTAACGGGCACTTATGTCGATAAAAACCCGGCAACTAAATGTTCGCTAGCCGCATCCGCCTTGATTGTGGCCTGCGCCAAGACCGATATCTCCGGTTGTTATGATGGAAAAGATGCTACAGCGATTAAAAACTGGTACATGTTTGATCTGGGTCTGGCTGTCCAGACGCTTTGTTTGAAGGCATATGAATTGGGTTTAGGTACTGTTGTAGTCGGTTTAATGAACCATGATGCTTGCAAAAAAATCCTTACTGTTCCTGGTGGTCATGAGGTTGTGGCTGTTATTCCTATCGGACGGCCTGTATTACCTTTAAGAGAAGGCCCTCCGCGCAAATCTGTCTCCGAAATAGTGTATCTTGATCAATTTGCCAAAACAATATTTTAACACAAGGAAAAAGTAAAATGGTGAAATTCGAAAAATATGCAGAATTGGCAAAATCGCTCAAAGCGATTAACGCCAAAATTATATCTCCTCAGGATATTTGTTTTGATATTTGTGTTATATTGAAGTGCCTATGAGGGTGTGAATATTTCTCTCCCGATAACATCAAATGCGGGGCGAGAGAGACCAATTATCAGGAAAGAGTAGAAATGGTCAAAAGTTATAACCATATTCTCTTGGTTCACTCCGATGATGCCAGAGAATTGAGCATTGCTGTTCTGGAAATTGAAAAAACTGCATTTCTTGACGGCTACTATTTTGCTTTCGCAATTCGAACCCGTAATCTTTGTAAGATTTGTGCCGTACAGCAGAGTAATCTCTGCCCAATTCCAGAGAAGATAAGACCCTGCGATCAGAGTTTCGGCATTGATGTATATAAAACAGCACGTAATTTAGGACTGCCCTGTAAAGTCCTTCAAAGTGATCATGATATACAAAACCGGTATGGCTTTGTTCTGCTTGATTGAGTGGAGACAGAAACTGAGGAATTTGTTCATCTATCCTTTCAGGTAAGGTTTATGTCTTACGAAATTAAGCCGAATTGTAAAAAATCGGATTCAGCAAAAGCTTAAATATAACTTGGCCACAACATTCAACATAATATGAAAAGGAGAAAATATGAAGCAATTTGTCATTACTCCATCGGCCGGTAAAAGGCTCATAGGTAAAGCAATCGCCAAACATCCTGCCGTCAAAGAAGCGCTCAAGAAGAGTACCGTTGTAATCATCGCCGGAACGACAAACGGGTATGTTGCCGAAGAAATACTTTCAGCGTTTGGAGGGGCAAAGGACTTACGGCGGGAGCTTTTTTTTCGTGGAATCACCCTTCCGCCGAATCGCCCTGCCAAATCCAAGCAGCTTCCTGATGAAAGTGCTTTTCCGGGGGACGTGGTAATCAAGGATGGTGTTTGGCAGAAAGGTAAAACAATATTTGATGTTGTCAATGATCTGAAAGAAGGGGACGTTATTTTAAAGGGAGTCAATGCCGTTGATTTAGTACAAAAGCGGGGCGCGATTCTGATCGGTCATCCGAAAGCGGGAACAATCGGCGTTTCTTTGCAGGCAGTGGCCGGCAGGCGAGTACGCCTTATATTGCCGGTTGGACTGGAAAAACGTGTAACCGAAAATCTGGATGAACTGGCAGCAAAGATGAATGAACCGGGAGCCCAGGGAGCAAGGCTTCTCCCCGTACCCGGTGAGATTTTCACTGAGCTTGACGCGATCGCGTTACTCACCGGTGCCAGTGCCCAACTGGTTGCAGCAGGCGGAGTTTGCGGGGCGGAGGGAAGTGTATGGTTGGCCATAAGCGGCAAATTTGGCGAAGAAAATGCCGCCGTCACCCTTCTCAAATCTGTTGCCAATGAACCAGCATTCAGCCTTTAAAGGTTCCAAGTAGTAAAAGCGAGAAAAACTTATGGAAGAAAATCAAATCAACACCATCATCAAAATTTTAAAAAAAGAACTGGAAGTGGGAACACTGCCGATTGTTTCTCATCTGGCGGAGAATCAGCGCGACCCTTTTGTCATCTTAACTTCCACGCTCTTAAGCCTGCGAACGAAAGACGAAGTTACCACAGTTGCTACCGAAAGACTCTTTGCTCTTGCTTCTACACCGGAAGAAATGCTGAAAGTTCCTTTAGATAAAATAGCCAGGACGATTTATCCTGTTGGTTTTTACCGCGTCAAAGCGCGAACAATTCATCATGTTTGCCGGGAATTGATCAAACGCTTTGGCTCAAAAGTTCCGGATGATATTGATGATTTGTTAAGCATCAAGGGCATTGGCCGCAAAACCGCCAATCTCGTTGTAACGCTTGCTTACGGCAAAGATGGCATTTGTGTCGATACACACGTGCATAGAATTTCCAACCGGCTGGGCTACGTTAAAACAAAAACACCCGACGAAACTGAATTTGCTCTGCGAGACAAACTGCCGCGCCGCCATTGGATTATTTATAACACCATAATGGTTGCTTTTGGACGGCAAACCTGCAAGCCTGTTTCTCCGCTTTGCAGCCTATGCCCGGTAAATAAATACTGCGACCGGTTGGAGTCACTCTCAGCCGCTAATTATGCCCGGTTGGCACAAATAAAAAAAGTTGACGAGTTTACAGCGTTTTGATATTGTCCGCACGTTTTTAAGCGGAAAACTTAGAAAATTAATACCCCGGAAAGAAGTAAATAAAGTGCAAGAGGGATCAGCAAAAGCTGATTTAGATTATAATTTTTTAAAGAAGAGAATTTTATGCATACATTAGTGACGATTTTACATGTTTTAGCTTGCTTTGTTTTGATTTTGGTTGTGCTGTTGCAGGCAGGCAAGGGAGCCAATATGGGCGCCGCGTTCGGTGGTTCCAGCCAAACGGTTTTTGGCTCCTCAGGAGCCGGTACTTTTTTGGGAAAGTTGACCGCAACGGTAGCTATAATTTTCATGCTTACATCGCTGATACTTACCTATACGGCAAGCCACAGAGGCTCTTCGTTGGTAGAGCGCTCTAAAATTCCTATCACCCAGCAGGCACCTCCGGCAGCGAGCCCAGATGCGGCAAAACAGCCGATACTACCTCCCGCAACTCCGGAAAAGAAGTAAGTTAATTAAAATGTTTAAATTATTTTTGATGCCGAAGTGGTGGAATTGGTAGACACGCTATCTTGAGGGGGTAGTGGACAAAATCCGTCCGGGTTCAAATCCCGGCTTCGGCACCATTATTAGAGGCCTTTCCTAGCCGCCGATCAATTCATATTAATCACGAAAAAATTCCCGTGATTGTTAAAAGTTAAGCAAATTAACCATCTTTCTCCAGTTTAACTTAGCGCTTCGTATCCGTAAAAGCCAGCTCCTTCAAAAGCTGTTTTGTTCTCCGCAATTTTTCGTCTTTAGAGATTTTCATATTATCCAACTGCTCACATTTTTCAGCAATCGCTGTACATCTGTCCGTCCATTCTTGGGAATGAAAATCCATTTCTTTCTGTCGTTCGGACCGTGTCCCGCTTTCTACAACCAGATCGCAATTGTCTTTTGAAGGCCGGGTTGTTCTTCTTCTTTCTTTAAAAATCATTTCCTTCAAAAGCTGTTTTACCTGGCGCCACTTTTCGGCTTCGGTGATTTTCTTTTCATCCAACCGGCTATACTTTTGGGTAGCCGTCCTGCATCTTTCCTCCCATTCTTTAGAAAAAAAATTAATCAAATTGTGTTGTTCTAACATTACTCTGCCTTCCGACCGTCGGCACTACCACAATGATTGGTAATAACAAGAAGAACTTCTTTTTTGTAGTGATGATTATAAAATGAGACTAATTAGGATGCAAATAAAATTTTCGCGGCTTAATTTGACATTTTTTACAAAATCAAGTTCTGACTTCACATTTGAGGGAAATAGCATCTGGGAGCCACGGCAAATCTTCCCTGTTCTGTTTCAAGCATTTTCAAAAACTCTTGTTGGTTTGTAGCGGCAAACTCTTTTTTCGGTGTTCTTTGATAATTTGCTCTATTTCCGCACCGTATAATTTGATTTTTTCCTGCGATAAATATTCTTGGAGATTATTATGATCTTGTGCAAGCTCCAGCAAGTTTTTATCCGGCAAAAACATGAATATAGCACGGTTTTGTTCTTTGGCCCGCTGGAAACGCCAGAAGTAAAGCCTTTTGAACAATTCTTTCTGCTCTTGATTTAGGCAATAGTAGCCTTTGATTTTTGTGTGTCCATGCCGGTCGATTCTTTTTTCCCGCCAGTTGGCGGCGGCAATTTTGGCAAAAGCCTCTCCGGCAACATCTTTCAACCCTTTTATACCCAACTCCGCCGCTTGTTTTTCATAAAGCGCCAGAAGGTATGTAACATCCTGAACGGCGTATTCCAGTTGTTCCTCAGTCAATGGCCGGTTATCCCAACGCGAACGCTGCATTTTTTTGCTTTTTTTCAATTCCACGCCCACAAATTGCGTAATCATTTTTTCCAGCGAAAGCTGCTTAAAGCCCAAGAGTAGCGCCGCCCGATGCGTATCAAAAATATTCTTGAAATAAAATTTATAATCCCTTTTGAGAAGACGGATGTCATTATCCGCGGCATGAAGAACTTTCACGATTTGCCGGTTATCAAAATATTTACCTAAAAAAGACAAATCCAAATTATTCAAAGGGTCAAAAACATAGGTCGTGTCATTGGCGTGAATTTGGATGAGGCAGAGTTTTTCTTTAAAATAGCGGAAAGAATCGTATTCCGTATCGATGCTTAATACCGAAGCCTGTTCAAAATCATCAACGGCGCGCAGTAATTTTTCGGGTGTATCTACCAGAAGCCATTTTGTATCCATGAAGAGCAACTTAGCTGAAATAATAATTTAAAGCTATAAAAATGACACTGAAAATACCAAGAAAAGTAAGGGCAAAATAGTCGGGGGAAGTCAGCCTTAATTCCACTAAAGAAGTGCGCTCTTGGCGCCGATAGTTCCTTCCTTCCATCGCCAGAGCCAATTCATCAGCCCTGCGGAAAACGCCCGACAAAACAATCATGACTAAGGATAGAAAAGCTTTAATCCGCATAATAAAACCCGACTGGCGCAAATTATATCCTCTGGCCTTTTGGGCAGTTTCAATCCTTTCCTTTTCAGTAAACAAAATGGGCATGAGCCTTAAAGCCAGCATGATCATCACGGCGATATCATCAACCGGCACATACAGAATTTTCAACGGCCGTAAAAAATGTTTAATTGCCGCAATCATCTGGGAGGGTGTTGTGGTCAGCGTCAGTAAAATCGCGGCCACAATCAGGCACAGAAAACGCCAGACCACGAAAAAACCCTGTTGTAATCCTGTATAGGAAAAAGAGAGCCCGAGACGAGGGATACGGACAAGAGCCTCGCCTTCATTAAATAAGGCATGAGCCAAAAAAATCAAGACTATAAAAAATAAAAGCGGCTTTAGGGCTTGCCCGATTGTCCGTAAATGTATGCCGTTGGCCAGCGCCGCGCAAAATAAGGCAATACCGATAACAAATGCTGTAAGCGGTTTCACCCAAAGGATAAAAACGCTCAAGCAAATAGTGGCAGCAAGTTTTATGCGAGGATCAAGATTATAGATGAGCGATTGGCCTTTTATAAAAGAGCCGGTATGATACATAATCAATCCTTAAATTTTCCCGCTAAAGAGCGGATTTGTACCAAAGCATCTTCGATTTCGACAATATCTGTGCGCACGGGGAGGCCTGATTCTTTGAGTTTAATTAACAGCTCGGTAATCGGAGGCAATTGCATTCCTATTTGCTTCAGCATTCCGAATTTAGCGAAGATTTCCCGCGGAGTACCGTCGAGGTAAACGCGGCCTTCATTCATGACTACAATTCTCTGCGTGAGAGCCGCTTCCGCCATGTTATGTGTAATATGAATTATCCCCACACCCTCACTGTGAAGTTTGTCAATAATCTTCAGGACTCGAGTGCTTGCGGCAGGATCAAGAAAAGCAGTCGGTTCATCAAGCGCGATGTAACGCGGCTGCATGGCTAAAACACCCGCAATCGCTACCAACCTTTTTTCACCGCCGGATAGGTTTTCGATGTTGCGGACGGCAAGCTCTGATATACCTACTCTTCCCAACGCTTCAACAACCCTCTTTTTAATTTCCGCCGTCGGCAGGCGTAAATTTTCCGGACCGAAAGCTACATCTTCTTCCACTGTCATACCGACTATTTGATTATCTGGATTTTGAAAAACCATCCCCACCAGTGATCTGATGTCTGCTTGATGTTTTGGCTCGTTTGTATCGTGGCCGCCTACTGTGACTTTGCCGCTTATAGGTAAAAGCAAGGCGTTAAAATGTCGAATAAGCGTGGTTTTGCCACAACCGTTCGGGCCGATTAAAGCTAGGTGTTCGCCGTCTCTTATTTGCAGAGAAATACCGCGCAAAGCCTCAATTCCTTCCAGTTCATATTTATAATAGACGTTTTCTAATAGTATCACTTAATAAATCCTAAACTTTAATACGTCCCTTGAGCCGCGAGCTGATAATAGCGGCAAACAAAATTTTTATTATATCCCCCGGAATAAACGGCAGTACACCGACAGCCAGCACCTGGGGAAAGCTTATCTTAGCCACCAAAGAAAGCTGAAGGCTCCCCAAAAAATAGATTATCAACATTCCGATAAACATGGAAAAGATATTCCAGGAAATACCCGCGCTTTTTTTCATTTGATTTATCATCCCAATGACAAAAGCCGCTATAATAAAGCCCAGCAAATAACCGCCGGTGGGGCCGAAAATAACGCCCAATCCAGCTTTCCCCCCATCAAAAACAGGTATCCCGACTATTCCCAGCATCACATAAATAAATTGGCTTAAAGCTCCCAGCGATCCACCCAAAAGCACAGCCGCAATATTTAAGAAAAATGTTTGCGCGGTGATTGGCACAGGCGTCAGAGGAATAACTATAAAAGCCCCCGCCGCAGTGAGCGCTCCGAAAAGCGCCGCGTAAACCAAACCTTTAATCGATGCTTTGTCAGCAGCCATATATTTCTCTACCTTTACTAATCAATATATTTAAAACGTGACTCGTGCAACCTTAAAACTCAAAAGAAAGTCCTCCCTTAAACACGATCCCCGGCATGGGATAATAAGTATTAGGAGCCCCTACTCCATATGCCGGAACATTATACGAACCCAATGACGCATAATTTACATTTCCAAGATTTTCCACTCCGAAGAAAGCCGTCATGTGGATTTTCCCGAAAGGTGGCTTGTACGAAAGATACAGGTTGATGAGCGTGTAGCTATCCAACTTTTCGGCAATATTATTGTAGTCCTGAGACAGAAATGAATCGCCGACATAGCGTACTTCGGGACGTAACGTCAAGTTATAGGGCAAATAAATCTCCAGGCCCACATTTGCCATCCTGTTGGGTACAAGCCACAGCTCCTTTTTATTGTAGGCTCCATCCTCATAAGTGGCTTTATGATATGTGAAATTACCATACAGCCGGGCGTATTTTTCCCACAAGTAGGAAAGGGAAATTTCGGCGCCGTCATGCCGCGTTTTCCCAGCATTTTGATTTTCACCTGTAAAAGGTCCAGTAGAGACCCACTGGATTTCATCTTCCATGTCCATACGGAAAATCGTCAGGCCTATTTTCAGGTTTTCCAGAGGATAAAACTCCGTGCCCGATTCCATACTGACTCCTTTTTCTTGTTTCAGGTTGGTGTTAAATAAGGTGCCTGTATTGAAACCATTAAAAGAGGCCACCTCTTCGAGAAAAGGAATGCGGTACACAGTCGCGTACTTCGTAAATGCTTTCGACTTATTTCCCCAAAGCCAGGTTAGCCCCGCCTCATAAGCTTCGGCATTATAAGTATTTTTCATGTCCGTAAAATTGTTGCTGGGTGTGAAAAAATCTGTATTGGAACCGCTGATGTCTGTCCGTTCGGACCGGTAACCGCCGCTGAGAATGAGGTTCTTCAACAGGCTGAATTCATCGCGGGCATAATATCCGAGACTGTTTCTTTCCAGATTGGCCGTGCTTTTATTTACGGTTCTTTCCCGATCGAGATAGAAATCCTTCTTATAGGGTTCATAATAATAATCCACCCCGACAATGACTTTATTTTGAAATCCGAATATTTCTTTGGCCAGAATATATTTCGGTGTAACGCCGAATGTGTCAGCGTTAGCATCGGAATAGGAAGACCATGATGACATATTCACTTGCAGATCTTTTTTACCATACAGAAAATTGATTTCCACCTGCCCCCATGAGCCCCAGAAGGATTTAATGCCGAGATTGACGTTGGTATATTTATCCCTACCATCGTCATCGGGGGTTGCGGTACTAAACAAGGCCAGTGGATAATTCTGGTATTGCCGCGGGTTCTGCTCCATCTGTTCCTTTGTCAGGGCACCCGGCATTTGATAATCTATTTTATTAAATGAGACGCCTAGCGAAACATTCAATAAGTCATTGGCGGAATATCCCACATCAAAGCCGCCACCCTGCGCGGAATATTTCGAACGCTCCCGATAACCGAAGTTAAAGTTATTTTCTCCAGTTGCGGCGTAAGTCCATTTACCAGTAGCGCCGGTTACGCCAGCACGTTCGTCGTTAAGACCATAGCTCCCCACAAGAACAGACGTGTTAAATTTCAGTTCACCCTGACCTTTCTTGGTAATGATGTTAATCACGCCGCCGATAGCGGCATCACCGTAAAGAACACTGCCCGGTCCTCGGACGATCTCGATTCTTTCTATGGTATCGACGGGCATCTGCAGCCAATCGATTGAAGCCATATCCACTCGATTTAAACGGCGGCCATCCAGCATAACTAATGTTTTCCCGTAAGGATTATCACCCCCGATACCGCGCATGTCGATATACGCTTGCGAGGAATTACCGCTAGAAGTGTGAAATTGAACGCTTTCAAGCTTGTCGAGTACTTCGACAACGGTGGTTGCGCCAGACTTACTGATGTCTTCGGCAGTAATGACGGTGATATTGGCAGGTGTTTTACGCGTTTCCTGCTCGTCGCGCGTGGCGGTAACGACAACCTCCTTTAGCGTAATAGCAGCTTCTTCATCTTTTTTTTCTTGAGCTTGAAGCGGTGAAAAAATAACTACGGTAAACAACAGAACTAAAACAAAAACCTTCTTCATGGGACTTCTCCTTTCCCCCTCGGGATTAAAGTAAGTTGGACTCCCATAAAGTTTCCTGGCTTGCGGCTCCCTACTCTCCACTCCTTCCCGATACCAGAGCATCAGTGGTTTGATGTGGATTTCGTTCCGCTTACAGTTGCGGGGCAGCGCCGGACTTCAACCGGCTTCCTTTATTTGGCAGTCTCACGCCAATTCCTTTCTTCGGCTAATTTTGTTGGCTACGCCGTCGGCTTCCTCGACGTATTAGTAATACGCCTGCGGAGTCTCCACCTTGCCGCCTCATTATCCTTTGAAAGTGAAATGGCTCTATCTAGGTCAATAACGTCATTCTGGGCAATCCGCTTTGCGGATTTTTATCTATCAGAACATCGACGTCGTAAACCTCCTTTATGTTCGCCGCGGTAATAACTTCCGCGGGTTTTCCTATAGCATAAATTTCCCCGGAGTAAAGCAAAATTATCCGGTCAGCATTTTGCGCGGCCAGATTGATGTCGTGGGTAACAAAAATTACCGTGAGTTGTTGAGCTGTGTTTAATTGCCTCAACAAAGTTAGAAACTGAAGTTGATGTTTCAGGTCTAAAAAAACGGTACTTTCATCCAGAAGCAGAACTTTCGGCTCTTGAGCCAGGGCGCGGGCAATCAAGACGCGCTGGCGCTCCCCGGCGCTAAGCTCATCGAAACGGCGGGTGGCAAAAGCCAGGGTATCCGTTTTTTCCATAGCTTCATGAACTATCCGGTAATCTTTTTTATCTTCAAAACGGTAATTGCTTAAATGTGGAAATCGTCCCATAAGCACAATCTCTTCCGCATAAAACGGAAAAATTACGGAAGTCTCCTGCGGCACGATAGCTACTTTTCTGGCAATTTCTTGCCGCGACCATTGCAATGTGTCTTTATCATCAATAAGCATTTGCCCGGAATTGGGAAAGAGTGTGCCGTTAATAATTTTCAAAAGAGTTGTTTTACCGGAACCATTAGGGCCGATAATCGCCACAATTTGCGCCTCATCGATAGCAAAAGAAACATCTTCCATCACTGGTTTTGCGGCGTAACTGAAATTTATCTTTTCGGCACTGATTATGGACACGGCTAACCGGCCTTCCTTTTTAAAAGAAAGATGAAGTAAGGCGCGCCGCAGAGCGCTGTGATAACGCCGACAGGCAGTTCGGCCGGCGCTAAAACTACTCGGGCCAGAGTATCGGCAACAACCAAGAAGCAAGCGCCGAAGAGAGCGGTAGCCGGTAACAGTAAGCGGTGATCGGAACCGAAAACAAGGCGCATCAAGTGCGGCACCATAATGCCGACAAAGCCGATAATGCCGGCCAAGGATACAGCCACAGCGGTAATAAGAGAAGTTACAATCAACAGCCATTGTTTTGTGCGCTCTACGTTGACGCCTAACTGTAGAGCCGTTTCTTCACCTTGCACAAGTAAGTTCAGTTTGCGCGCCTGCGCGTAAAGAAACACAAAACCGGCAATAAGGCAGAAGGCGGCCAAAGAAATTTCCTCCATGGAAGCCCTTGATAGATCGCCCATCAGCCAAAAAGTGATGCTGTGCAACTCCATACTATTGACAACAGAGAGGAAAAAGAGAATGGCCGCAGAAAAAAAGGCGTTCACAACAACACCGGAGAGTAAAAGCGAATTATCCAAAAGAGGGCCTCTGGTTCCTCCGGCCACAACAAACACCAAAAAAACCGTGGCCAGCGCTCCTAAGAAAGCCAAAAGCGGTATCCCTAAATAAAAAGAACCCGCGCCGGTAACTATTCCCACAATCGCCCCCAGTGCCGAGCCGCCCGATATGCCCAGCACGTAGGGATCAGCCAGCGGATTACGCAGCAATGCTTGGAAAATAACGCCGCCTAAGGAAAGGGACGCGCCGACAATTCCCGCAAAAATAATCCGCGGCAGGCGCACCGAAAATATAATTAATTCCTCCTGAGAAGTTATGGAGAAATTTCCCTTAAGCGCCTTGGCCAGATAGCGCAATACATGACCAAAATCGATATGGACACTGCCGACACAAAGGGAAACAGCACCGATGACCAAAAAGACTATAGTCATCAGGGCGCTGATTTGCAGTACTCGTGACAAGGTTACGCGGCGGTAGATAGGCGGCTTCCTCCTCTGTTATCTTTATGTTTAACGGAGATTTGCATATTAAATTCTCTACTTCAATATGTTTTCCAAATATTTAATGCGCTTCTCATAAACGCGGGCTTCTTCTGCATATTTCTGATAATTTTCTAAATTTCGTAAAAGCTCCTCTACTTTATTATCGGGAATATGCTTATTTATATTCTTGCCATTATCTCTGTATTTTAGATAGCAATAAGAATACACAGTTTTCTTATATTTTTTTTCCCTGATATGCACGGACCCCTTCGGAAGTTTTTCGAGAATGGACAAAAGAGACTTAAGCGAACTCTTATTTCTTTCGAGTTCTTTCTTGAGCATTCCTTCTATCAAGCTATCTTTTTCCACCAGATTCATGCCTGTAATATACTATATGTGGTGGAAAAATACAAGAGTGATGTGTCCATATAGGCATGCGTATCTACTCAATATTTGCCAACAGGGGCGAGATAGATCGTAAATTCCTCTTCGCCGTCAACGCCGAGGAGTTGATCGCAAGCACTCTGATCATAGGCGGCGACAGCGCAGGTTCCTGCATCGATACTTTGACAGGCCAGATAGAGATTCTGGCAGACATGACCGGCATCGATGGCAATTACCTTGTGGGCGGCCAGATCATAGCGCCACTCCATCCGTGCCGGAATCGCCGTCCAGAAAAAGGTTATGGCAGAGGAGGCGATAAAATTTTGACCAAAGCAGGCGTCAGCCGCCTTGCGGCCGATATTGTCGTCAATTGCCAGTTGCGCCAGTTTTTCATCGAAAGGCAAATAACGATAAAGACCGGCAGGCAGAGTTTCAACCCGATTGATAACAAGATAGGTTTCAAAAGAGTGGCGCGCTCCCGCTGAAGGAACGGAACGCAGTGCGGATTCCGGACTGATCAAACAACGGACACCTTGAGTCGCCCAGAGTAAAGCAGCAAGTTCCTCCAGAGTTAATGGATCGGTTTTGTATTGGCGGACGCTTTCCCTAAAGGCAATCGCTTCACCAACGGGAATCTTGCCCAACTTCATCAACGCGTCTTTACCGCTGGGTAAATCAATCCTTGGCACGTCGGCAGGACAGGGTTTTTGCATAGGGGGCGCAGGCAGATTCCGGCTTTGGTCTGTGTGCGAAAAATCAATTTGCTGCCGGATATTATCTTTCAGAAAAAAGCGATTAGCGTCAAAATGTTTTTTGGGCATTCGATTATTGCACCCGTTCCATTAATTTCACATTCAGTGGTTATCTCGCCGTTTTTATTGCCTGCTGATATAGCCATATTTCACCGTTCAGGTCCTTTATAAGAAGCATAAAAAAATCGGACGGCTGATAAGCTCGAAGTATCTGTTTAGCAGCTTCGCATTTTCTTGGGTCTCGTTGGAAGTAAGCTTCGGCGGTTGAAGCTACTTCGTACTTGATAGGAATCCCTTCCGAGAAATGAGTGGCAAACTCGGTCAGATTCAGTACTGCTGCGCCACGCCCTATTTTATCGTATTCACGGAGCACATGTGCACCAATTTCTCGGATGTTGTCGTTTACCATTCGTATAGCTAGAGCCTTTATCACGTAGCGGCCTGTCGCCAGAACCGCCTTCGCCGCAAGAGCATCATTAGCGAGGACTACCGATTTTGTCTTACGAAGAACCGTGTTGTAAGACTTATCGGAATGAGCGCCTTCTTTGTCCGCAACCGATCGGATAAAGCTCCTGATTGTCGTTGTGAAATCAAACAGTTTTTGCTCAAGCCATTCATCCAATAACAAAGAAGGAGCCGCCTCGTTGAAAAGCTCACTCAGATTACTGTTCCCTCGGCCATCAAAACTCATCTGGCCAGGAATATATAGGACGGTGTGTTCGTCGATACGGCTCTGATTCCCCGACAATGGGCAAAGCCTAAAGTCAGGAAACAGCCGCTTGATCAAAGAGTTGTCAGTTTTTGCTTGAGTGTCACAAAGTAGTTTTCTAAGTTCCACCGCCACGGGCCGATAGGCATGTACATTACCAGCGCGATATGCTGCCTCATTTGAGGATATCACGGCCAAAGATGCTTCAAGATCATTTAGCGATTTCGCCTTCATATTTATAACATAACATCTAATATACGAACTTCGTTTTTCCCAATAACCTAAAGGTCACGCGTTATTTCAACAAAAGCGTAACAAATCTGATTTTTTTGTAAAGAACAATTTGTAAGAAAATACGCATTCAAGAATTACAGGATTTTTTTGGATTCCGGTCTACGAAATTGTATCACAATGTCCAGGGGCTGTTCAAAAACGGTCAGACGCAAGGCGCGCAAAAAACCGAACCGCGAGGTGTATATTTACATACGTTGAGCAGTGCGGTTTGCAGCGCAAACACAGCAGATGAGCATTTTTCAACAGCCCCTCCGTGTATTATTTCATTTCCAGGCAAAACTTATCAATCTTCTCCGGTGGGGCGAGGGGGTAATCGCCGGTATAGCAAGCTAGGCAAAAGCAATCTTTATCCATGCCCGTTGCTTTAACCATGCCTTCTACCGTCAAGTAGTGCAGGGAATCCAAACCGATGAATTCGGCAATGGCTTTTTCATTTCCCTTTTTCGCCGCGATCAGTTCTCCCTTGGAGGAAAAATCGATGCCATAGGGGCAGGGATAGATTGTCGGTGGACAGCTAATCGCCATATGTATTTCCTTCATCTTTATTCCCCGTAAATTCTGCACGCGATTGCGGCTGGTAGTACCTCTAATGATGGAGTCTTCGACAATCAAAACTTTTTTCCCGGCAAGGAGCGGCTTTACGGGATTGAGTTTTACGCGCACGCCGAAATCGCGCATCGGTTGAGTCGGCTGAATAAAGGTTCTGCCGACGTAATGATTACGAATCATGCCCATCTCAAAAGTAATGCCGCTTTCTTCCGCATATCCCAGGGCAGCATAGTTGCCCGAATCGGGAAAAGGCATAACAATCTCCACATCCGGCTTGTATTCGCGCGCCAGTTCGTGCCCCAATCTTTTGCGGCATAAATAAACGTTCTGACCGAAAATCTGGCTGTCGGGGCGGGAAAAATAGATCAACTCAAAAATGCAGTGGCATGGTTTTACCTTGGGGAAGGGGTTTAAACTTTTATAACCGTTTTCATCAATTATAATGATTTCTCCGGGATTGACGTCGCGAATATATTGGGCACCCACCAGATCAAAAGCACAGGTCTCGGAGGCGACAACCCAACTGCCGTTTAGCTTTCCCAGCGCCAGAGGCCGAAACCCACGCGGATCGCGAGCGGCAATAATTTTATCTCTCGTCAGCATAATGAGGCAGTAAGCGCCTTCCACGCGAGAGAGGGCGACAGTCAATGCCTTTTCCAAACCGTTTTTTAAATGTGGCGCCATGAGATGAATGATTATTTCACTATCCATTGTGGATTGAAAAATAGAACCGCTGTTTTCCAGCTCTTCACGCAATTTTTGCGCGTTGATAATATTGCCGTTATGCGCCAAAGCATAATACTCATCGGCAAAATGAACTAAAAAGGGTTGGGCATTGGAAAGAGTGGAAGAACCGGTTGTGGAATAGCGGACATGCCCGATGGCCAATTTACCCACAAGTTTTTGCAAAGTTGCTTCTTTGAATACCTCGGAAGCGAGACCCATACCCTTGTGTTCCGAAACATTACAACCGTCGGAGCTGACGATGCCGGCGGATTCCTGACCGCGATGCTGTAAGGCAAAAAGGCCAAAAAAGGTTACTCTGGCCGCATCCTCATGGCCGTAAATGGCAAACAACCCGCATTCTTCGCGGGGACGGCCGGATTCATCTGATTGTTCTTCGAAAAAAGATGACATATAATTTCTCTTTCTAGCCCCGATAAACGGGATAAGTGCGTTAACGAAATTATTTTCTGCTATAAAAGCGCAGAAAATAATTTCTAACTTACTAAATGTTTTGATATTCCTGCAATGAACAAACCTGCCAATTCTCACCTTTTATTGCTGTTACCGCTTCGCACAGGGCGCGTGCGCCTGCAATGGTAGTGGTGTAAAGAATGTTATAAATCAGAGCGCCCCGCCTGATATGATAAGCATCCCGCGAAGATTTGCGACCAGTGCTGGTATTAATTACCATTTGGATATCGCCGTTTTTAATGTAGTCCACAATATGTGGCCGCCCCTCACTGAGTTTAAGAACCACGCCCGCTTCAACACCATGATCCTTTAAGTATTTGGCTGTGCCTTTCGTAGCTATTATCTTAAAACCCATGTTCTGAAAAGACTCTGCCACCGATACAATCTTATTCTTATGATAATCATTAACGCTGATAAAGATAGTGCCTTTTGTCGGCATTTTGAATCCTGCCGCCATTTGCGATTTGGCAAAGGCCAGACCAAAAGAGTGGTCTATCCCCATAACTTCGCCGGTGGATTTCATTTCCGGTCCTAATAAAATATCAACATCAGGGAAACGATTAAAGGGGAAAACAGCTTCTTTGACTGAGACATATTTAGGTTCTGGCGCTACGGTAAATCCCAACGCTGGCAACGTTTTACCCAACATAACTTTGGTAGCAAGCTTGGCCAGAGGCACGCCAATCGCTTTGCTGACAAAAGGAATAGTGCGTGACGCGCGGGGATTGACTTCCAGCACATACAACTTGTCGTCTTTAATGGCATACTGAATATTCATGAGGCCGACGACATTTAATTCCTGCGCCAGCATTTTTGTCTGCTTTTTAATCAGCTCCAAAAGAGGAGCGGAAATTGTCATGGGCGGCAAAATACAGGCGCTGTCCCCCGAATGGATTCCCGCTTCTTCGATATGTTCCATGATGCCGGCCACAACTGTAGTCCGGCCGTCGCTGATCGCATCCACGTCTATTTCTATGGCATCCTCTAAAAATTTATCAATAAGAATGGGATACTCGGGAGAAATAAGTAACGCCCTTTCCATGAAGGCGCTGAGCGTTTCCGCATCATATACTATTTCCATAGAACGGCCACCCAATACGTAAGATGGCCGCACCAGCACCGGATAACCAATGCGTTCGGCGGCCTGCAGCGCTTTCCCCACATCTCTGGCCGTATCATTATCGGGCTGATTGAGATTCAGTTTGCGGACAATTTCCTGAAAACGGTTACGATCCTCCGCCCGATCAATAGAATCGGGGGATGTTCCCATTATTTTTATTCCGGCCGCCTCTAATCCCTTGGCTAAATTAAGAGGCGTCTGGCCGCCAAACTGAGCAATTACTCCCTCGGGCTTTTCTGTCTGCAGAATGTGTAAAACATCTTCCAGCGTTACTGGTTCAAAAAAAAGTTTATCGGATGTGTCATAATCGGTGCTGACTGTTTCGGGATTGGAGTTGATCATGATACTTTCGCAGCCCTCTTCCCGCAAGGCAAACGACGCATGGACGCAGCAGTAATCAAACTCGATCCCCTGGCCGATACGATTGGGGCCGCCGCCGATAATCGCGACTTTCCTTTTAGCGGATGGCCGGGTTTCGTTTTCCGTTTCGTAAGTGGAATAGTAATAAGGCGTATAGGCTTCAAATTCCGCCGCGCAGGTATCGACAAGTTTATATACCGGGATAATTTTTTCACGCTCGCGCCACTGACGAATTCCCAACTCCGTCATTTTCCAAAAAGAAGCCAGCGCCCTATCAGCAAAACCTATTTTCTTTGCTTCTCTGAGCAGCTCCACGGATGGAGCAGAACTTTTCAGTTCTTCTTCCGCGTCCACGATTTCTTTGATTTGATGCAAAAACCAGGGATCGATTTTTGTTAATTGATAGAGTTCATCAATCGACATCCCGTTTTTCATAGCCGCCGCAATATAAAAAAGCCGCAGCGAGTTAGGTTTAATTAGTTTGCCTTTCAGGAAATCCTTTTTATCCTTTATATCTTCCGGCAGATTCTGACCAAGGCCGAAACGCCCGATTTCCAGGGAACGAATTGCCTTTTGCAGCGCTTCTTTGAAAGTGCGGCCGATAGCCATGGTCTCGCCGACGGATTTCATTGATGTAGTTAAAAAATCGTCGGCTTGAGGAAATTTTTCAAACGTCCAGCGGGGAATTTTCACGACGCAGTAATCAATCGTCGGCTCAAAAGAAGCCATCGTCTCGCGAGTAATGTCGTTGGGAATTTCGTCCAGCGTGTAGCCCACGGCAAGCTTCGCCGCTATTTTGGCAATAGGAAAGCCTGTGGCTTTCGAGGCCAGCGCGGATGAACGTGAAACACGGGGATTCATTTCGATTACAACCAATTCGCCGGTATGCGGATGCACGGCAAACTGGACATTGGACCCACCTGTCTCCACGCCTATTTCCCGCATGATGGCGATGGCGGCGTCCCGC
>Ga0182027_10001181_pt1 | contig 43826 bp, 12 predicted proteins | sample 712E1DmetaG_FD_121300 | JGI IMG/M metagenome (GOLD analysis project Ga0182027, IMG submission 121300) | Permafrost microbial communities from Stordalen Mire, Sweden - 712E1D metaG (Illumina Assembly) | ecosystem: Environmental > Terrestrial > Soil > Wetlands > Permafrost | place: Sweden...
ATAGTCACCCCCATCTTCCTCGGTTACGTACGTAAACATATTTGCTTAACAGACGATGGGTCCCCCGCCTGTGACCGCGGGGGATGACGTTGGGGACGGCTTATCGGATTATCTGGGGTCCCCTGCCAGAGACCGCAGGGGATGACGGCAAGGGAGATTACTTTTTGAGAATTTGTTTGACGGTCGCAATGATGCCGGCGGCATCCAGCTGGTTGCGGCGGTAATTTTCTTCCGTCGTGCCGGAACCGACATGGTTGGATAGAGGCGAAACGTTGGCGCCCAGGCTCTTCAGGATCATGCCGGGTTTTTTCCCGGCGAGGCGGGCCTGATTGATGGCCTCCGCGACGCGGTGCGCCAGCGCATGAGGCTGGGCATCGTGGACCGTGAGGATCGGCGTTTCTTCCGGGAGCCCGTCGCGGAGGAAGGCGGAACCGGTTTTCTGGATTTTATTCAGGCTGACGACATTGATGATGCGGACGCGGATTTTCTGCGCCGCCAGTTCCGCGCTGGCCTTCACGGATTCTCCGACGGTGGCGCCAGAAGCGACGATGACCAGGTCCGGCCTGGCCGCGCCCGCCGTGTCCGCCATCACATAGCTGCCCTCCTGGAGTCTCTTCGGATAATCCTGAATCTTTGACCGGTCGAGATGCGGAAGATTGTGCCTCGTGCAGCGCAGATAGATGGGGTGCCTCGGCGCGCCTTCCCGAAGCGTCCGCTCCACGATCAAGCGCGTGATGTCAGCGGCTTCCTGCGCGTCCGCCGGCTCAAACATTTCAAACATCTCACCGTCCGGGCCGGAGTAATCATCGATCACGCCGGGGCCGGCCACGCCCATCTGGCTTTTCCCATCGGGCCCGACCCCGCAGCCGGAGTGCGTCCCGACCGCGACATAAAACGAGCCGAACGCGGCCGCGTGCTGAAGCTCGTCCGCGGCTTCGAGCAGAAAATTGTCAAAGGTTCCGATGAACGGAATCAATCCTTCATAGCCCAGCCCCGCGCATTTGCCACAGGCATTGGATTCGCTGATGCCCTCGGGAAAATAGGCGCCGAGAGGATTCGTCCTGCCATGCCGGCGGGTCACTTTTTCCATGTCAAACAGGTGTACGGAATCCTGAAGGTCCGGAGAGGTCGCCACGACTTCCGGGTGCACAGAGGCCAGATAGGCCAGGGCGCTTCCGAACCCAACCCGCGTCCCGAGCGGTTTGTCCGTGGGTTTGTAAGCGGGGAAAGCCACCTGGGCGGACTGCCGGATTTCCATGAGGGTCTGGCGGCGTTCCTTCATCCGCTGGCTGTTGAGTTCGTCGACCTGGTGTCTGGCCGCGGAGGAAATGGGCCCTTCCTTCAGCAGGATCGAGATCTGTTCAAGATCCGGCGAACCGAGGCGCGCTTCGATCTGCGGAAGCGCTTTGGCCAGCTGTTCTTCCGTCGGTGGCACGCCGTGAAACTTATAGTCGCCGGGTTTCTGGCCATGATATTCCATGAAGTCCACACCCTTGCCCTTGACGGTATCCAGGATCAGGACCGTCGGTAGTCCGGCATGGTGCGCGTCCTGTTTGGCCTGAAGGAGCGCGGCGCGCAGCTTCGTGATAAAGTCCCGGTTTTTTTCGATGTCGGCGGACTCCCCGTTCAGCACGATCGTGTTCCAGTTCAGGGCCTTGAAAAGCTTTTCGTAGTCGATGCTGGAAACATCCTGTGTGCCGGCCGACTGCTGGGCCTTGTTCCGGTTTAAGATCCAGGTCAGGTTGTCGGCGCCGACCAGGGCCGCGTTCGACGCCGCCTCATAGATCTGTCCTTCTTCGGATTCGCCGTCGCCGAGGATCGCGAAGGTATGGTAATCCTGTCCCTTGTAGCGGGCCGCCAGCGCCATTCCGAGAGACTTGGATCCTCCCATGCCGAGCGCGCCGGTGGAACAATCCACGCCCGGCGTCAGGCCGCGCGTGGTGTGCCCCTGCGCGATCACATCGGGGTTCTTGCGCAGATCCATCAGCGCTTCCACCGACCAACCCTTCATGCCCGCTTCCGTCAAGGCGCTGTAGAGGATGGGGGCCGTATGGCCTTCGCTTAAAACGAGCCGGTCGCGGTTTTCCCACGCGGGATTCTGAGCGTCATAGCGGAGGACGCCTCCGAAATACAGGACAGACATGACTTCGGCCAAAGAAAGGGTGCCCCCCGGGTGTCCGGAACCGGCGCGGGTGAGCGCTTTCAGGTTCAGAATACGCAGCCTCTCCGCTTCGAGGCGAAGCAGTTCGGCGACTTCAAGACGCTGCTTATGGGTGGTTGGCACGACGTATTTTAACAAACGGCTGGCGTACCTGTCATGGGTCGTGCGCGACAGGATGCGGCGCGAAGGGGTTTTCAAGCTCGACATCGATCGAGTAAGCGCTGGGAGTCGTCGGGCCGGCTTCGTCCTCAGCGGTGGCGCTGATGGTGAAGCTGGTTTTTCCCGAAGGGATTTCGTCTTCCGGCTCAAAAGCGTTCACGAAAGCATCAAAATGCCCCTTGGCGTCCACCGACAACGGTCCCGAGTGAGCGATTCCCGTTCCCGTGTCCAGATGATACTTGACCGTTTCCAGCGTGCAGCCGCTTTCGACGGAGGTATGGCCCTGGAGATGAAAGCGCATGGAAGCGACGGAGCCGTAACGTGGCTGGGTGGGTTCTACCGTCAGTTCCAAAGCCGGCGGTTTCGCACAGGATGTTTTGATGTCACCCCCCGCCGGTCCCGCCCAGTCGCTGACGTAGGTCACGCGCTTCCCTTTTACTTTTGACTGACCCCGCGCGCGGACTTCGTACGTGTAAGAACCGGGAACCAGCCCGGTATCGGCGAACGTTGTGCCCGCGGCGCGGAAGATTTTGCCATCCTGGCGTTTGATCTCATACCCGAATTCCGAAAAGACGGGGAGTTCTTCCGGGGGCTGCCATTGCCAGGCGATCGTAATGGTTTTTTTCAGGACAACGGCCTGCAGGCCGAACGGGGTCGGGAGCTCATTGCGGACGTCTTCGGCGAAAGCAGAACACAGAGGAAATAGGAAAAGGACAATCCAAATCGTCATTCCCCGCGGTTGTTGGCGGGGAATCCATGGATCCCCTGCCAGCGGCTGCAGGGGATGACGTGTGGGGCTCGTTGCCATGGTGTTATGGTGTGAGAGCGGAGACGTCGGGGTATTGCTCGCGCAGCGTTTTATCGAGGGCCATGGCTTTCTCGTACTCGGCGGAGGCTTTTTGCGGATGGCCCTGCTTCAGGTGGACGCGCACGATGTTGAGGGCGACTTGAGCATCCGCGGGATCTTTCTCACGGGCCTGCGCATAGTTGGAAAGGGCGGATTCCATGTCTCCTTTCATGAAGGCCAGATTCCCCAGATTGTTGTAGGCGGCGGAAGCGGTCGCGGTGTCCGCGCGGGCTTTCATGAAATAGTTCCTGGCGTCCTCGTAGCGGTGGAAGTCCACGGCTAAAAATCCGAGGCGCAGCCAGGGTTTGCCGGACGCGGGATCCGCCGCGGAAGCCTGTTTGGCTTCCGTGGCGACGGTCTGCCACTTGAGATCGACAAGCGCCTTCCAATCGTCCAGGAACTTTTCTTCGATGGCTTCCCGGCGCGGCGGCTTGGGGCCCGCGGGCGCTTCCGGGAGAGTCACCGGCTCATAGGTGCGCCAGGCCAGATGGATATCGATGGGATGCAGGTGGCCCTGCGCGGACCAGCGGTGGTATTCTTCCGCCCCATGTTTCCAGGCTTCCATAAAGGAAGAGCCGAGCATCGTGGCTTCGAGCGGTATCCAGTAGCTGCCGGCGTAGGAAACAACCATGGACTCGGGAAAGCCGAGCGCTTCCTTCTGCGTCTCCCCGGTATCGAACATGAGGAAAAGATGCCCCGGCGCATCCAGGGCGCAGGTGGTGACCGTCAGGCTCTCCAGCGCGGACGCCAGAAGCGCGGCCACGTCCGCGCAGTCGCCGCTCTTGCGCGCCAGCGTTTCACGGGCAAACTGCAGGGTATCCACCGTCGTCGAATCGAGAGACACCCGGTCATAAGGGTTGTTCGGCCGCGGGAGATAGCTGATCCCGTAGGTGCCCAGGCCGCTGAACACCGACCAGGCTGTGATGATCGAGGCGGGAAGCGGTGCTCCGCGGTGCGCCTCGCTGAACGGAACTTCAATGCCGCGCGCGAAATCGATCACCGGCGGATCATCCGGCGTGACGAAAGAGGCAAAGCGCTCCTTGCGATCCCAGCGGATGGTGTTGCGGGAGTAGAGCTTGAACGGCAGATTACGCTCGAAAGACGTCGCCTGGTCTCCCGTGTAGTAGGTGAGCTTCAGCTGCGCCTGGATCGGGGTCGTTTCCGTCACTTCGAGAATGTGATTGTTAAACGTGGCCAGGAACGGGACCTCTTTTTCTTCCATCGAGTGCAGTTCGGGGATGGACGTTTCCGAGGGATAATCCATGTAGCCCTGGAGGGCGAAGCTCACTTTCAATTTGCGCACCGGCATGGCCCCGTTATTGCGGACGACGACCCGGCCGGCCGGAACGCGGCTGTAATACTTATAGTGGGCCGAGAAAATATCGTCAATCTGCGCCGAAGCGATATCGAGGCGGGGGCCGCTGACCAGCGGTTTCGCCATGGCCAGGACGGGGGCCGAGGGAACGCTCAGAGCGCCCTGAACGGATTGCGCCGCGACCGTGTAGGTATAGGTGGTGTTGGGAATCAGGGTGTCATCCGTGACGGTCGTGTCCACCGATTCCTTCACCTTCTGGACTTCCCCCAAAGGCGTGCTGCGATAGACGACATAGCGGGCCGGGAAGCGGGACTTCACCGGTTCCCACTTGAGCGTCACAAACCCTTCCCCCGTCACCGCGGACAGGTTGGCCGGAGCCGGAGGCAGCAAGACGACGCGGAACGCCTGCACGCGGCCTTCTTCCGCCACGAAGAGGTCCCCATTTTCGTTGAGCGCGAAGTCACGCGGCTTGTTCAGAAAGCCGGGAGCTTTCCCCATCATGCCAAAGCCGCTGATGTAAACCCCCTGGGGGTCATAGGCCAGGACGCGTCCGAGGGCCGTATCCAGAACGAAAAGATTTCCCTCGCGGTCGACGGCCACCTGGCGCGGCTCGGCGAGAATTTCCGGACCCATGGTCCCCATTTCGCGCAGAAATCGTCCGGAGGTGTTGAAAGCGACCACTTTTTTGTTGCCCGCGTCGGAGACGTAAACGCGGTCCTTGTCCCAGGCAATTCCGGTCGGGTCCTTGAGCTGTCCGGGTCCCGATCCTTTTTCTCCGCCGGAAAATTGGAAAAGCGCCTGATGATTAAAGGCCTGGAAGCGGTCGTTGCCGGAATCCGCCACGAAAAGAACGCCCTGCGGAGAACAGGTCAATCCCTGCGGCTTGGACAGTTCGCCCTGGCCGCTCTTGAACATCGAGCTGCTCTTGCCGAATTCGAGCAGCAGCTTTCCGGTCTTATCAAGTTTCACAACGCGGTCATTTCCCGCATCGCTCACAAAGAGGCTCCCTGAGGAAGGCGCGGTGGTAATTCCGGATGGGCTCTTGATGCCCAGACTCTTTCGGAGTTCAATCTGGACGGTGGTTTTGGCGGTCAGGTCATGCGTGATAATTTCGCCGCGCGCGGCCGACAGGGTATGGAGGGTCCCATCCGGATTCCAGGCGAGATGGTCGACGTCCAGATTCAGTTCTGCTTCGCGGTTGATCTGCAGGAGAGCGACCGGCACGGGGGCCATCGCCGACAGGGAGGTCTGACGGGAGAGTCCAAAGACGGTCGCCCGCCGGGTTTTGCTGTCGCAGATCACCAGAAGGTCATCAAGAACCGCTATCCCTTCCATGATGCGAAACTGTCCATCCCCGCTCCCGGAACGGCCGAACACGCCGAGCGTATGGCCGGTGAGATCCAGCTCGCGAAATTGGTTCTTGTCCGTGTCTGTGACGTAGAGAAGGCCGGACTCTGAGACCGCGAGATTCTGGGGCTCAGAGAACCCCTTCATTCCCGGTTCCACTCCGGTAAAAGTCCGAAGGAGCTGTCCCGCGCTGGACCACTGTTCGATTTGCTTGAGTTTGCGGTGCGCGGTATAGAGGCGCCCCGCTGGATCGACGGCGAGGCCGTCGATCGGCGCGCCGACATCGATGACATGCAGGAAAATCCCGTCTTTGGAGAAAAACTGGACGCGCGATGTGTCTTTGTCAGCGGCGATGACGACGCCGTCCCGGCTGATGGCGACCAGCCACGGCGTCCGAAATTGTCCCGGGGCCGATCCCTTTTGTCCGAAGGAATCGAGAAATTTCCCCTCCTGAGACAGGATCTGAATTCTCTGGTTTCCGCTGTCGGCCACATAAATCAGGCCATTCTGCCCGGCCGCGATCCCGTGCGGCGACATGAGCTGGCCTGGACCTGGACCCCGGGATCCCAGAGACTGCAGGAATTCTCCGTCAGCGGAAAAAAGAAGCAGCTGGTGATTGACAGGGTCTGTGACCCAGAGCCTGCCGGTCGCATCGATGGCGGCTCCCTCGAACGAGGCGGATTTGAGCGCGGACGGCGCCGGGATTGTTTTTTTGAGCTGGATGCTGTCGAAGGCGAAGGAGTGGGAGACGAGACATAAAAAGAGAAAAAGAACCATAGGGGCCGGCCTTGTGCCGGCCCGAAATGTCAGACACCACGAATTGAATTTCATTGGATTGAATGTCATTTTGTTGCGGGCCGGCACAAGGCCGGCCCCTACTTTTTAACTCGTTTCTTTGCCAATTGCAACGTGTTAAACAGGAGCATGGCGATCGTCATCGGGCCCACGCCGCCAGGCACGGGCGTGATGGCGGAGGTTTTGTCCTTCACGGCTTCAAAGTCGACATCTCCGCAGAGCTTGCCCGCCTCATCGCGGTTGATCCCGACATCGATGACGACGGCCCTGTCCTTGACCATGGACGCTTTTACGAATTTCGCCCGGCCGATCGCCGCGACCAGGATGTCCGCTTCCCGGCAGACGGCGTCCAGATTCTTCGTGCGCGAATGGCACATCGTCACGGTGGCATCCAGAGCCTGGAGCATCATGGCCACGGGCTTCCCGACGAGCTTTGAGCGCCCCAGGACGGCCACGTGTTTGCCGGCCACTTCGATTTTTGAGCGCAGCAGGACCTGAATGACCCCATGCGGCGTGCAGGACAGAGGCGACTTGCCAGACGCCATCTCGTCCCAGCTTTTATATTCAAAGAGCTGGCCCAGGTTGTAAGGGTGAAGGCCATCAGCATCCTTCCCGGGATCGATCGCTTCCAGAGCGGGAGTCGAATCGACGTTGCCGGGGAGTGGAAGCTGCAGGAGTATGCCATCGACCTTTGGATCCGCGTTCAGTTTCCGGATGAGAGCGACGATTTCTGGAACCGTGGAGGTCGCCGGCATCGGCTGATGAATGGATTCCATCCCGATCTCCTGGCAGGCCTTGATCTTGTTGGCCACGTAGGTATGCGAAGCGGGATTGTCTCCCACGAGAAGGGTGGCCAAGGCGGGCTTCCTGCCCTGTGCGCGGGCGAAGGCTTCGATCTGGATTTTAAGCTCGGACTTGATCTGCCCGGAAATCATTTTTCCATCAAGAATCGTGGTCATAAGGTCCTCCGGCATCAGCGCTATATGTCTGAGAGTAAATTCGCAGGCGCATAGCGGAGTTTCCTCAGTCCTTCGAGGATTTCGCGCGACGCGCGGGATTTGTTCAGCGTATAAAAATGGATGCCGGGCGCTCCCTTGCGCAGGAGTTCTCCCCCCTGCTGCGCCGCGTGCCGGACTCCGAGCCGGGTGACGGCTTCGGTGTCGGCCTGGACGTTTTCCAGTGCCCGGGCGAAGTCGGACGGGAGCGTGGCACCGCACTGGGCGGTGAAACGCTGGACCTGCGAGTAATTGGTGACCGGCATGAGGCCCGGGATGATGGGAACGCGGATCCCCAGGGCGCGCGCCTTGGACACAAAATCAAAGTAATGGCCATTATGAAAAAAAAGCTGCGTGGTGATGAACGAAGCGCCCGTATCCACTTTGCGTTTGAGATGCCGGAGGTCCTCCTCCAGCGTGCGGGCTTCGGGGTGTTTTTCCGGGTACCCCGCGACGCCAAAACAGAATTGCCCGGTGTGGGCGACTTCCTCGGCGAGTTCATTGGCGTAGTGGAACCCATCGGGATGCGGCTTGAAGGCGGATTGTCCCTTCGGCGGATCTCCCCGCAGGGCCAGAATGTTTTCAATTCCATGATCCGCCAGGTCCTTCAAGATGGAACGGATTTCGGCTTTGGAGTGGCCAACACAGGTGAGATGGGCCATCGCTTCGATGCCGATCGAGCGCTTGATGCGCGCCACCAGTTCCAGGGTCTTCCCGCGCGTCGATCCTCCGGCGCCGTAGGTCACCGAGACAAAATCAGGTTTGAGGACTTTCAGCTGTTCGATCGTCTCCATCAACAGGGCGGCCGCCGCCTCGTCTTTCGGCGGGAAGAATTCAAACGAAAAGAGCGGCTGCCCGGTGGAGAGCATCTTGGATATTTTCATGGTTATGAAATCTGGACGGTTGACGGACCGAGAACGCCCAGCTTGGAGGCCACCGCCTCCAGATTGACGCAGTCTTCCTTATTATAGAGGAGGAGAAGTTCGAGCGCTTCCCGGTCTCCGGTCTGGTAGGCCGCCCAGAGCCGCATGGCCTGAAGCCCATCCACTCCTTCCGTATCGCGGTGGATCCCGAGGGTGCGCTCGACTCCTTTGAGGCCCCCTTTGAGCTTATGCTTTCGGCAGTCGTGCATGAGATCGCGATGCGGCACGTGGCTCGCCAGATCAATGCCCAACCATTGTCGGATGACCGGCAGGTCGAACCCGGAACCGTTGTAGGTGAACAGGCGTTCGGCTCCCTCCAGGGCCTGGAGAAGATTTTCCCGGCTGATTTCCGGCGCGATCAGCTGCGTGGTCCCTTCCCCGGACCGGTAGATCCCGATGATGGTGATCGTTTTTTCCCAGGAGGTTTCGATGTCTAAGTAGGCAAAAGTCACTGAGCCACGATCATAGCTTTTTCCGGTGAGACGGAAAAGCTGACGTGGCGGACGGCCCGGGAGGGGGGCTCTCCGTCGGCCTGGGGCCAGACGTCAGACTCAGTCGAGACGTCAAGGTGAGAGACCCGCAGGGCCACCAGGCGCTTGAAACGGGCCGGGCGTCCCAGCCGGCCCAGGGCCAGAAGCGACAGGAGCCGCCACTTGGGGACCACCGGCATGAAGAACACATCCAGAAGTCCGTCGCGGGGGCTGACGTTTCTGGAAAAGTGAAGACCGCCTGAAAAATAGGGGGCGTTGCAGACCAGAACCATATAGAACGGCCCCTCAATCGATCCCTTGTCCCAGCGCGCCCTCAGGACGGTCGGCTGGAACGCGCGCAGCGTCTGAAATGAACGCCAGCGTTTGCGTGACGTAATCGGTTGCCGGCCAAAGCCTGCGTTATTCAGGAAGAGTTCATTATCCATCAGGCCGAGGTCGGTCGGTAAAGCCTTTCCGGAGCAGGCCAGGTGAAACGCGCTTTCAGCGCGCCGGCGGCGAAGACCCAGGATCCGCGCAAAATCATTGCAGGTTCCCGCCGGAACGACCGCCACCTCGATCGACTGGAGGCACCTCTTCTGGGCGAGGAAGTTTATCGTTCGGTGAAGGGTCCCGTCACCCCCCGCCACGACCACGCGCGTGCAGCCTTCCTCGATCGCCTGGTCGAGGAGCCGCACGGTCGAATGCGGAAGGCCGCGGTCGACATCGCCAAAACGCGGCGTCCACCCGGTCCGCCTGGCGTGGCGGGCGGCGACCTCGCGCCAGTCCCAGCGATTCTTCGCCCGCGACGGATTGAGGAGAAAAAAGATTTTCATCGAACCCAGATGGGGTTGGAGTAAATCCAGGGGCGCCAGCGCCTGCCTGCCGGCAGGCAGGACCGGGGAGCTACCTGATACGCTTCAATGCGGTAGACGCCGGGGACATCCACATCCCACTGCAGGGCCGCCCGCCTGTGTTCTTCTTTGACTAACCGGCCGTCACGGATGAGACAAATGCGTCCTGGCCGGGGAAGTTTTGCCTCCAGAATGGCCTGGCCCTGTCGCTTGAATTCCCCTCCCGGCCAGGCCCGCTTCTGATCATCATAAATGGAAAAGGAAAAACCGGTGGGATCGTTCCAGAGATCGAATGAGATATACGATTGCCCCTGCTTCAAAGCCGCCAGAATCACGGAGGTATCGTTTCCCGCATTCCTGGTCAGTGGTTTTTCGAGAAGAACGTGAGTCCGGATTGTCCGGAACGCGAAATCAAAGGGAAAAATCCGCCGCGTAAAGCCGAAGAAGGAACGGCGATGCCCGTGGTTGTCGATTTCTCCGATCGCGACGCAATGGTTTTTCTGCGTGAATTCATCCCAGCGGGCGAGCGTCCTGGCTGGCGGGCCCTGCAGAGCGTGCGCCGGACGCAGGCAGGCGGCTAACGTTTTCCAGGGAGATGAAAGCGATGAACTCCAGTCGCTCATCAGATCCCAGATCCCCATCCCCGCATAACCATGAACGTCCCAGCGGATCCAGGGGTAGGCCCGGCTGCCGACCAGCGGGGCCCCCGCGTGATCCGGATGCGCGATAAAGCCAAACCCGCCCTGCGCGGTCACCTCGTCAATGATCCGCTGGGCGTCGGTTTCTGTTTTCCAGGTCACGATCGGTTTTTTAATATCGAAGGCCAGGTAGTGATTGTAGCGGGGCGAAATTTCTTCGCCGACAATGAGCAGCAGAGGCTTCGCCTCACCCGGCCTTGCGGCGCTCTCTCCCTCAGGGAGAGGGCCGGCGTTAGCCCGGGGTGAGGCATGATAGCCTTCGAAGCCGTCGTGCCGGGCATCCAGGCGGAAATGATCGGTGACGATCGCATAGTCCAGGCCCGCGCGGGAGGCGTCCTCTAAAATTCGCGGGAGGGGTTCTCGAGCGTCGTAGGAATAAGCGGAATGAAAATGAATGCAGCCGGAGTAATCAAACACGCGTATGCATGAGAGGATACATCAACCACTTCTTCAGCAGCAATAAGAACTTCCGGGCGTTAAGCGGATTTCGGAAAACGCTCGTCATTTAAATGCTTCCACATTTTAGCCAGCAGCCCTTTTTTAACCGCTTCGGTGTCGAGCATCGCGGTCAGGGGCGCGGGAGGCGTGGATGAGAGGCCCGGAGCCGGATCTCTGGCGTATACGGGCGCTGGCCGGGCCTTTTCGACGGTCTCCACGCGCTCTTCCAGCGCCTGAAGTTTCTGAAGAATGGATTTAGCGATTTTTTCCAGCGCGTCCAGTCTCCCCAGGTCCGGCGCGGCGCAGGGGCCGGCCGGCGAACCGGCGAAGGGTTTCGGGGTGTCCGTTCCTTGAATAATTTTCATGAGACGTTTTAAGCGGCCCTGCCAAAGGGCTGCGGCTTCTTGATTGGCCTCAACCAGGTCAACAGGGTCTGCATCTCCTGCATTTGCTGTTTGATGGCGGCCAGCGCTTTAGCCGCTTCGGGCCCGACCGTTGCGATAGCCGCCGTTGCGGCTGGCGGAACACTCGCGGCTGATGAAACGGCCGCCGCCCTGGCTTTTTCAAGCTCAGTCATCGTCTTTTCCCACTCCGTTTTCGTGGTCTGCCAGCCTTTTTCCTTTTCAGACCATTCCTGCTCGCGTTGCTTGAGTTCCTCCTGAAGCTGGACCATGGTGTTTTTCCATTCCGTCTGGGCCTGGGCCATGGCTTTGATTTCCAGCCGGAGGTTCGAGAGGTCCCTTTCCAGCTGGGTTTTGGATTTCTCCAGCGCGGTTTTCTCGCTGACGAGGGTTTCCATATTGGCGAGGTTCTGGCCCTGGGTTTCCATCCGGTTCTGCCATTCCTGGCGGGCGGCCTGCCACTGATGTTCCTGTGTTTCCATCTCTTCGTGCAGGGCGGATTCGCGCATCTGCATCTCGGCCATCCGCTGCATGAACTTTTTAGTCTGGTTTTCACGCGTCGATTTTTCTTCTTCAAGCAATTTTGCCGTGGCGTCATGTTCGGCCGCTTGCGCCTTCAGCATGTCCAGGGCTCGAGAGAGCTGGCCTTTCATCTGCTCCATGGCGGCCTGATGCTGCTGTTCCTGCTTCTGCTGTTCAGCGGTCATTCGTTCTCGCAGAGCCTCCGGGACGGTGGCCAGGGCTTCTTCCTGGGCGGCTCTCCGGATCTTCTCGACTTCAAAGGTCCAGCGGCTGCGTTCCGCCTCAATCTGACGGCGTTGTTCAGCCATTTCGAGTTGTAGACGAGAGATTTCATCCTCCCGCCCGAGCAGCGTGTTTTTAAGCGGTTCTTTTTCCGAGCGGGCCTGGGCGATGAGGCCTTCCCAATAGTGGGTGCGCTCCTGATCACGGTGCGCAAAGTCGCGCTTGAGATCCTCTTCGCGCTGCGCCATCTGGGTCTCCACGCGTTTGCGCGTTTCCGCATGTTCCTGTTCGAGGTGCTGGAGCTGGTTTTGAGCGCGGGCATGCTCCTCCTGTCTTTGGGACTCCATCTGCTGGAGCTGTGTCTGAAGAAGCGCCATCTGCGCCTTGAGCGTTCCGTTATCGCGCATCTGGTTGTCCAGCTGGGACTGCAGGGCGCGCTGGTTCGCCTGAGCCTCGCGCTCGATGGCGTGCCGCTGCTCTTCCATCCGTTCTTCTTTTTCTTCCAGAGATTCCTGCAGACGTTCGATTTCCTGCTCGTGCTGGCGCCGCAGGCCGCTCAGCTCCTCATCTTTCTGCCGGCTGGACGTCATCCACTGGATCTTTTCGTCCTGAAAGCGCTGCTCCACCTCCCGGAGCTTGCGGCTTAAATTCTGTTCGACGTCCTGTTCGATCAGCTCGCGTTCTTTGAGCTGGTTTTTCAGGGCGGACATCCAGGACTCACGTTCTTCGGCCAGGCGGCGCTCCAGGTCTTTGAGCTGGTTTTCCGCCTTGCTCCGCGATTCATGAAGTTCCTGCTCATGCTTGTCGCGCCGGAGCTTTTCCTGCATCTCGCGGATCTGCTGTTCGACGCGGGCCGAAAGCGCTTCTTCTTCCTTCGCCTTCAGGCTCTGAAGGATGACCTTTTCATGCTCTTCTTTTAGTTGTTTCCCGATTTCAGACAGTTGGCCTTCCAGGGAAAGCTTGGCGGCTTCCTGTTCCTGAAAACGTTTTTCCATTTCCTGGATGCGTTGTTCAACCGGCGAGGGGCCGGCTCCCGGCATCGGAGGCATTCCGGCGGGCCTTGGCATCGCCAAGGGCGGCATCTGGCCGGCGGCCGGCGGGGGGGCGGGTTTCGCCTGTGGTGCGGGGGGATGGGGTGCCGTGGCCGACGGGTTTCCTAAGCGCGGCGCCGAGACTCCCTCCGGGCGCAGGGGTTGCCCGTATGGCCCGCCAGCGGACTGTCCGGGCGGTGGCGGTGGCGGGACCGGTTTATGGCCCTGCGGCGGCGGTGGCGGTGGTACGGGATAGTTGTCAGCCATGGCACTCTCCTTAAATTGCTTTTCGCTCCTGAATCGATGCCTGTAAACGATCTGCCCAGGTCACGAGCTGGGTATTGTCCGGGTCGAGTTCCCTGGCCCGCGCGGCCATGTCGGCGGCCTGAGCGTCATTGCCCCGGGCGTGATGCGTCAGGGCCAAATATTGATAGGCGGCCGCCCACCGGGGATCTTTCTGCAGACAGTTTTCAAAGGCGTGCGCGGCTTCATCCCATTGCTGAGACTGATAATAGGCCACGCCGGTCTCGAAGGAGTTCCAGGCGGCGACGCTGGTCGGTCCCTGCCGTGGAGTGGTTTTACGGATTCCCTGCCGCAACTCCTCTATTCTCCGGCGCATGGCCGCGGCGGCGTTCTTGGATATCTGGCGAAGTTCGTCGAGTTCATTCTCTCTGGCTTTCAGAGTTTCCTGGGCCTGGAGGTCCTCCTGCTCGCGTTCCTTCAAGAGCGCTTCATAATGGCTGCGCAGATGTTCGCGCTGGGCGAGCGTTTGCAGGATCTGTTCTTCCAGCTTCTGGCTTTCGCGCTGCAGGCCCTGGGCGGTCTGTTCGCTCGCGCTTTGTTCAGACTGGAGCAGGCCCTTTTCCCGGGCCTGGAGCTGGGTCAACGCTTCACGTCGTTCCATGAGGATTTTTTCCAGTTCGGTCCGCTCCGCATCATACCGGGCGCGCGCCGCCGCCACTTCATCGGCGACTTGCTTGCGAAGTTTCTCGATTTCCTGGGACCGGCGGCGGCTTTCTTCCTGAAGTCTCATGTCGCGCTGGGCGAGGCGCTGTTTGAGCATTTTCAATTCATCATTTTTCGCACGCAGCCGCATCTCCCAGCCGTTGCGTTCGCTCTCTTCCGAGCTCAACAGCCGCGCCAGCCGCTCGCGCAGGGGTTCCAGCTCACGGACCGTCTGGGCCGAAAGACGTTCGCCCAGGCTCGCCATCTGCGCTTCCTTCATCGCGATGTCCAGGCGGAGCTTGTTCGTCGCTTCCTCGGTCTGGCGGAGATCCCCTTCATAACGGCTCTGCGTCTCAACCAGCTCCTGCTCGAGATGCGTTTTCTGCTGCTGGAGAGACTGTTTTTCCATCTGCCATTGCTCCAGCGTCGCATGCCACTGGGCTTCGGTGGCGGCTTCCCGGCTGTGGATCTCTTCGTTGGCGCGGGCCATCTCGTCATCCTGGTTGGCGAGCCGCCGCTCGAAGTCCGCGACCGTTTCCTGAAGCTTTTTTTCCTGCTCGCGAACCTGGGCCGTCAGCGCCTGTCGTTCCTGGCTGAATGTCCGCTCAAATTCCTCCGTATCCGATTTAATGCGCACTTCCCGCTGCGAGAGGTCCTGGCGCAGGCCTTTGATTTCATTTTCCTTTTCCTTGCGCAGGGTTTCCCAGGCTTCATGCGCCTGCGCCACGTGGCCCTTGAGTTGTTCGATCTGCGACCTCAGAGACTCGTTGGTCGAACGCCAGGACCCGACTTTCTGGTTAAATTCTTCGCCCAGGATCCGGAGGTGCTCTTTGGAGCGCGCCAGGAGCGCCTGCAGGTCGTTGTCTTTGGCGATGAGCGCGGCTTCCTGGGTTTGCCTGGTGTCGTCGATCTGCCGCTGCATCGAGACGAGACCCGCCTGCATTTTTTCTTTTTCGGCTTCAAAAGACGCGGTCTTGCGGGCGATGTCCTCTTCCTGATCAATGCGGGCCTGATGAATCTGATTTTCGATCGCCTGGATCTCTTTTTGCCGGCTGGCCAGCTGGCGTTCGGAAACTTCCTTGCGGTCCTTCAATTTCCAGTCGAGTTCCTCTTTTGTTTTTTCAAGCTGAAACCGTTCTTCCGCAAATTGTTTGGCCAGCCGGTCGAGTTCTCCCTGGCGTTCCGCTTCCTTTTCCTGCAGATTGGTCTGCAGCGCGGTGATCTCCGCCTCGCGGCTCGCGAGCTTCTTGGCCCATTCTTCCTGGACGGACTGCAGCGCCTGGCGGAGAGCCTCTTCCTTCTGATGCGCGCGCCGGTCGAGTGTTTTGAGCGCGCGGTCGAACCGGGCGACCGTCTGCTGGTGTTTCTGCTGCGCGGCCGTCAGGGTCTCCTGAAGTCCGCCGATGGCGATGTCCCGCTCTTTGAGCTGCTGCGGGAGAAGTTCCTCGGTCGCTTTGAGTTCGTGCTCGATCTGCCGGATAATATCCTGGAGGGTGCGGGCCTTGAGCGTGGCCTGGTGGATTAATTCCCGTCGCCGTGTCTCATGGGCCACGGCCTGCAAGTTAAGCTGTTCTTCCAGCTGTTCGATATGGCGGGATTTTTCTTCAAACGTCTCGCGTTCTGAGCGAAGGACGCCTTCGCGTTCCGAATCCAGCGCGCTTAAGGAGGCCTTCCATCTCGCGCGTTCTTCCCGGAATCGCGTTTCCAGCGCCGTGCGATCAATGTGTTCCTGCTCGAGGGTGGTCTGGATCTGCGTTTCGCAGGCCGTCTTCTGTTCTTCCAGCGCCTTGAGCGCCTGATCCTGTTCGGTTCTTATCCGGTCGAGAGCGCCCGACAGCGCCTGCCTTTCCTGCTCCAGGGGTTTCAGCTGGTCTTCGTATTTTTTATTTTCGTTTTCCAGGGCCTCGCGCTGGAGAACTTCCTGCTTGGCCAGTTCCTGCTGGAGCGCCTGGATTTCTTTTTCCTTCTTGTCAATTTCTTCCTGCCAATGGGTGCGGACGCGGTCCATTTCCGCCTGCCCGGCGGACATCTGCTTTTCAATCTGGCCGCGCTCCGCCGCCAGAATCTGTTCTTGTGAGTGGAACGTATCGGCGATTTCCTTCTGCTTTTGTTCGAGATTCTGGCGCAGGCCGGCGAGCTGTGTCGCTTTGGACTGGATGACGGCCTTGGATTCGTCGCGCGCCTGAGCGAGAGCTGTTTCGAGAGTGGCGATCTGGACGCGAAGGGCTTCAGAGTCCTTCTGAATGGTCTGTTTTTTCAGGTCGAGAGCCGTTTCCAGCTCCTTCGGAAGCGTCTCCATGCGGGTGGACAGCTCGAGTCGTTCTTTTTCCTTGGTGCGGAGCGTGTTCTGGACGCGAGCCTCTTCATCTTTTTTCATGGCCATGAAGGCTTCCAGCGCGATCCGCCGCTCTTCAAGGCGCTGGCGCAGTCGGGTTTCCTGCTCTTCTGAACGTTTTCGGAGGCTCTCCTCCTTCTGACGGTAATCGCTTTCCAGCGCCTGCATCACGGAGGTCTGCTCATGGTCCACTTTCTCGATATTTTCACGCGTCCGCACGAGGTCCCGTTCCAGCGCCCGCTGTCGGATTTTCAGGGCGTCGAGCTGCCGGGTGACGGCTTCCTCTTCCATCGTAAATCGTTTGCGCAGTTCCGCTTCCTGCGGGCCGATGGTGGTCTGCGCTTCTTTCAGGGCCTGCTCTTTGACCACGAGCTCTTCCTGCCAGCGCAGCCGGATCGCGTCCAGATCGCGCTGACCTTCGTCTTTCTGTTTTTCAAGGGCCGACACCTGGGCTTGAAGCGCCGCTGTCGTTTCCGCGGTCCGTTTTCTGATTTCCGTGATGCGCTTCTCGTGGTCGCTTTCCAGGGCCGTCTGGTCTTCCTTCAACTTGGTCATCTTGGCCGTGTACTGTTCCTGCGCTTCGTCGTACTCGGCCTGCAGGTTCTTCAGCTCCGCATTGAGCGTTTCTTTTTCGGAATGGAGAATCGTGAGCCGCTGATTGAATTCGGTTTCGAGCTTCCGGAGCTTCCCGTGAACATCTTCCCGCAGAGCGCGCAGCGCCTGCTCCTTGGTGTCCAACTGCTTCTGCCAGATCTCCTGCTCTTCCTGGAGCTGGCGCTGGAGCGTCTGGATCCGGCTGGTGATCTGGGAAACGGATTCCTGGAACACTTTCTGGGTCCCATCGAGACGGCCCTTGGCTTCCGTTTCGGAAAGGAGCAGTTTCACCTTCAGCTGCTGGATCTGTTCCTCTCGTGCCTGGGCGAGGTGCTGCCAGTTCTGTGCTTCCTTGGTGGCATGGGTCTTCAGCGATGACAATTTTTCCTGCGCACGCTCCTGCCGGCGGGTCATGTCCTGGATCTGTCTCTCCTGCGCCAGCTGCCAGGAGGTCTGTTTTTCCTGGAACGTGGAATGAAGGCGCACGCGCTCTTCTTCCTTGGCTTTCATCGCTTCTTCCCAGAGGCCGCGTTTTTCCGCCCACTGGTGCTCGAGTTCTTTCAGCCGTGCCTGCCAGAGATCCTGCGTGGATTTACGCTGGGCTTCCTGCTTCTTAAACTCGTTGTCGAGGTCGGCTTCACGCCGCGAAAGCTCCTGGCGAATGGCGAGGATTTCGTTTTCCTTGGCCTGAAAGAGGTCTCGCCACTTCTGGCGTTCCTCGGCGAGCTTTGTTTCCTGTTCTTTCAGCAGAGCTTCCGCGTGTTCCGTCGCCTCGCGCCCGGCCGCCGCCGATTCTTCATAGGATGTTTTTTTCTCCTGCTGTCCGGCTTCCGCCTGATGGAAGGACTGCTCAATGGATTTTTCCCGTTCCTTCAGTTGTTTATCCCATCGGACAATGTCTTCCTGCAGTTTACGTTCAAAGAACTTAATTTCCCGTTCCGCATCCTGCTGCAAGAACTGCAGCGTTTGATTGTGCGTATCGCGGGAAGACTTGGTGGAAAGCTCCACTTTTTCAAGATTCGTCCTGATCGTCTGAAGCTCTTTTTCGAGAGCCTGTTGCCGGGCGTCGCCTTCGACACGCTCCTGCGCGATCAGCCTGTCCAGTTCTTCGAGCGTCGCGGATCCCTGTTTCGGGGGCGAGGGAGCTGTAGAGGTCTGGTTCTGAGATCGGGTTGGCGGTGGCAAAGCCGCTTCTTTCCCTTTCTCCATGGGAGAAGATTTCTTATTCAGCAATGATCGAAAACGATCCGAGAGAGACATAAGTTCGTGCCATGAGTTTAGTGCGATTTAACGCGGATTCAAGGTTTAATTTACACGGTGGACCTGTAGGGGCGCACCGCTGTGCGCCCTGCCAATTGGATTGAAATATAGAGGCGAATCGATAGAGGGATGAAAGGGCCAATGGACCTGTTTTTTTCTGAGGGATTTCTTGAGCTTCCTTATAAATGGAACGTGGCATATCCTGTTGTTTGGTTAGGGCGCACAGCGGTGCGCCCCTACATATCCTATTCCGGCCGCAGCTGCTTCATAAATTCAGCAATTTCCTTGTCCGCCGGGTCGATTTCGAGGACTCGGCTCCAGAGCTTCCTGGCGCGCGTATGGTCATCCAGGAGGAAGAAGGCGGAACCCATGATTTTCAGCGAGGTCACATCGTTCGGGTTCAGGTCCAGGATGTCCTGGCATTTCTTGATCGCCACATCGTAGCGTCCTTCCAGAATCGCCTGGCGCGCATCGAAGACTTTCTGATCGATGGGAGAGAAGAGCTCCGGACCCTTCGGAGGCTCGGTTTTTTCCATATTCGCTTCGGTTTCGATCTTGTTCAGAAGAGTCAGGAGCTTCTCATTGCGCGGATCCTTATAGTAGGCCTGCCGCAGGGCGGCCACGGTCCCTTTAAGATCGCTGTTGGCGTAGGAGAGGAGCGCCTTGCGTGTCATGACCGCCGATTCCTCCTGGCCCATCGCGCTGGGCACCGCCGCCGCCACCTTCTGGAATTTCTCCACGAGAACCTGAACATTTTTGTTCGACGGGTCCATGTCCAGCGCCGCCTGTAACTGCTCCTGGACGACGAGGTAATTCCCGTTCTGGGCGGCGCCGAAGGCTTTCTGAATGAGCTGGTTGACATTTTCTTCGCGGCGTTCCAGGACCGAGCGTCCGAACTTCCAGGTGAGTCCCATGCGCGTCGAGCTGCCGAGGGCATGCAGCCCGATGGAATAGTCCAGCGTGATCGACTTGATCGTATAGCCAAATCCTACATCGGTCTCCTGCATGCCGGCCGACTGGCTTCCCTGGATCCCGAAACGCCCCTTGAAGTTCTTCGAGAAGCCGAATTCTCCCCCGAAGTGGTAACCGGGATTGGCGTTGAGGCTTTTATCGATGTCGAGGGCCAGGAGCAGGCGCTTCTTGAAATATTGGTCCGACATCCCCACCCGGAACATGAGCGGCATCGAATCTTCCGTGTCCCCGGACACCTTGGAATACACATTCTTGATGGTGATCCCCAGGCGGCGATTCCCGTCCTTCATGTCGATGAGCGTGCCCAGGTCCGCCGCCATCGAGGAGTCCGAAGAGGTATCGACGCTGCGCTTGATTTGATTCAGGGCTGTTCCGATGGAAACGTGGTCTACGACCTTGCGGCCGTAGGCCCATGTCATGGCCGATTCCGACACTCCAAAGGTTCCATTGCTGCTGACTTTGGTGTAGGACTGGGTGGTTGGGTCGATCGTCGTTGACACTTTCTCAAAGCCGGTGTTCGCCATCTGGGTCATGCTGACGCCCCAGGCGCTGCCGCCTTTCTTGGAGGGCACCACAAAGGAATAAAAATCATACTTGGTATCCGCAAAAAGGGTGGCCTGCATGAGGGTCACTTCTTTGCGCGTGATTTGCGAAAGGCCGGCAGGGTTCCAGTAGGTGGCGCTGGCATCGTCGGCAACTCCGACGAAGGCTGCGCCCATGGCCAGGCTGCGCGCGCCGACGCCATAGGACATGAATTCGTCAGGCTGGCCGCCGGTGGCCGATGCCCGCACAAAGGCGAAGGGAGTCAGGGAAACCGCGAGGACAAAAATAAACGCCCCGACCATTTGAATGGCCGGAACGCGCCAGACCCGATGATGATAGGTCCCAGAGCTTTTCATATTTCTTTCGGTAACCCCGCTGTCCTCTCCGCGTCTGGTCCATCGAGTAGGATCGGAGGCTTTGCGTCGCCGGATTACTCTCCCTCGTGCTGCTCGTGAGGGACCCGACTATGACTTAGTGTCGGGCGGTTATGCCTTTATCGTCAATTTAGTTGCCCCGTCCCCTTCCTATAAATTTATTGGAAGGGACTGTCCCCCGATCGTACGGGGGACGTCTGCGACACTACGAGTATAAGGAATCGCTACGTCTTTGCCACATAAATTAGAAGCAGGTTAAGCCAGGTTTGGAACGAATAGGGGGTCGGAACAGTTTTCCATTTTGCATCTAAAAATCAGCCGGTTATAAAATAATAATGTTAATTATTATGTTTTTTTTGAACTCACGGAGTTGTAAATACTTTAGTGAGTGACACCCTCACCCCTAAATCCCCTCTCCCTTTAATATGGAGAGGGGACAGCATGACTTAAAAATGGAAACTCCCTTCTCCCTACTTAAGGGAGAAGGGTCGGGGATGAGGGTGTTTAGTGGATGACGCCGATCTTGCGGATGACTGTGGTTGACCCTTTCGCACCGCCGACTTTTATTTGCGCGAGGTATCCGCCTTTCGAAACTTTCTGGCCGGATTCGTTCGTGCCATCCCATCCGCTCGGCGGAACTGTATTCGGGCCCTGCAGTCCGCCGGGCGAGCCCGCCGGGAAGTTCCAGGCCATGACACGATAGCCCAAGAGATCATAGATCGTAATGTCCACGGAAGCGTCGGAGGCCAGCAGGTAGGTAATAAAGGTCCGGCCGTCCAACCCGCCTTTGCGCGTGTCGACAGGGTTCGGGTAGTTGGAAACCGCTGAAATAATTTCGCTCGGCAGGCCGGTGTCGATGGTGCTGGTCGCTGGCGACCAATCGCTGGCCGTTCCGGCGCCGTTGACGGTCTGCACCTGGTACCGATAGAAATGCCCGGGCGCGCGCGCCGCTCCGCTGTCCCCATTCAGGAATTGGAGCGGGCTTGCGGTGCCCATGCTTCCCATCATGCCCGCTGTCCTGGCGGCTTTGGCGGCCATAAAGGAAGGCGCGCTGGCCGATTGGCCTGAACCGAAGGTAAAGCTGGGTGTTGACGTTTGCAGGACCTCCACCGGAACCGGGCTACCGTCGACAAACTGCCGGAGTTTGTAGGTGAACAGACCCGAGGGGCCGGTATCGGGCGCCGGGCTCCACTGGATGGTGATGACGCCGCTGGGCGCCGACTTCGGCACATTCAGGAACTCTCCGGGCGCATGCGGTTTGGTCACGTCCACATGGACGGTCCCCACCTTCACGGGAGACGGCGGCAGCGCCAGCCCGTTGACCGTGGTCATGGTCCGCACGAAGAAATAGTAGGCGCTCTTGTCCGAAAGGCCGAGGCCCGTCAGCGTGATGGGCGGCGGTGACGCGATCGAGACCCAGCCGGTCAGAGACGGCGCAACCGCCGTGTTGCTGGACGCGCTCACCCCGATCTGATAGGTCACGGACACATTGGAAGGCAGTGAGGCGGGGTTCAGGATCCAGTCCGCTTTGATCTGGTCCTGCCGGTTCACCCAGGCTTCCGGGAAGTACATACCCAGGAGCGGCGACTTGGGATCGCTTGTCAGATCGGGCCGCATGGTGACGGTCGCGATCTGCACCGTCTCAAAATTGTAAATCGGCACGTTCGCGCTCTGGACGGGATACACGTTCGCCGGATCCTGCAGCGCCGTCGCCGGCTGCATGGAGAGTGCCGCGGCCGAGGAGAGCTGAATGCCGGCCGTGTGACCCTGCGTGGACGATCCGGACCCATCCACCGCGGAGACATCCGCGGCGATCAGGAGGGTCCCTCCGGAGGTGTTGAAGGTGACCGGCGAGCTGAAGGGAATCACGGCGGTGCCGCCGAGGAATTGTCCGGGGCCGGTGCCCCAGGTGAGCGTCCCGACCAAAGGATCGCTGGCGTCAATCAGGCCGTTCTGGTTCGCGTCGACATAGACGTAGAGTTTCGAGAAATCTCCGTCCCCGACGAGGTTCGGGGGCGCGCCCAGGGAATACTGGATGGTTCCGGTTTGCGTCAGGGTCAGCGTGCTGATGATCACCTGGTTGATGCTGGGCTTCACGTTGACCGCCAGGAGAGGGAAATTCGTTGTCCCCTGCAGGACGGATCCCAGGGCGATGGACGTGCCGCTCACGCTCACCAGGAGCGGGCTGATCGTGATCTCGCGTGAATCGTGCGGCATATTGTCGGCTCGCATGGTGTCGACGCCGGCGGGGACAAACGAACCGGTGAACCATCCGGGATCCTGGATCGTCAGGCCTTCGCTGTTGTTCGAGGTCGCTCCGGTCGCGATGTCGTAGGCGACGAAGAACGTCGAGCCGGACGGGTTGATCGTTTCCGTCTTGAAGAAGTTGATGACGGTGGTCTTGGCTCCCGTCCCCGTAGGATCCGGCTGGGCGAATGTGCCTGTCCCGATCAAAACGTCGGCGGCCGGGTCCAGGATGCCGTTGAAATTGACGTCGCGGTAGATTTTCACCTGGGCGATGTCATCATTGGACCCCTGGGTCTGGATGGACCCCTGGCCGATGCGGGAGACTTTCAGCGCGGACAGCCGCGCGAACGACACCGGCGTCTTCAAGGTAAATTTGAGGATGGGAACGTCGGTGTCACCCTGGGTCGCTGAGTTGGGGGCGACGGAGTCATCGGGCGTAAAGACGACGGCGTCAGAATATTCCAGAAGTCCGGCGGTCTTCGTGGTCAAGGGCGGCACACTGGCCAGCGTCACCAGCTTGGGGGTGAGGACCGCAAAGGAGGTCGTTCCGCTGATGAGGGCCCCCAGGGTCACCTGCTCTCCGGAATCCTCCACGCCGTTGTTATTCAGATCGCGGTAAACAGGCGCGAAAGGATTAATGTCATACGTCATGAAATAATTCACCCCGGTGGATTTGTCGTTCACATTCGGAACGATTTGGGGCGTCACGAAGGTGATGGTCGCCACCGAGTTCGAGAAGTTGTTCGTGCCGTTGGTCACCAGTCCCGGCTTGGAGAGGTTGTCCCCCATGAGGGTATCGTTCACGACGCCGTAGACGCTGCGGCTGATCGGGTGAGAGGCTGCCCTGGTGCCGAGGAATCCGCGGGTGAGGCCCGTAAATGTATTCACGCCGTCGTTGCTCGCAAACTTGATCAATTCGCTGTCGATGAAGAGGACGCCCGGTCCGGACGGATAGGAGGTGGAGACGGCGACCTGCAGGGACGCGTCGTTCGGGCCAATGGCGGACGCGAGCGGGCTGACCGGAACGGGGTTCCCGTCGTCGAAGATCCCGTTGTCGTTGATGTCTTTCCAGAGGTTGACATGGATGACGTCCGCATCATCCGGATTCAAGCCCGTCCGCTGCGCCACCACCCCCTGCCAGAGGACGGTGTTATTGCTCGCTTTCACATTGAGTTTGGCGACAGGGACATTGTTCTGCGCCTGCGTGACGTTCGTCGGCAGGAGGTCCGTGAACGTCACGGTCATGGTGTCGATCGTCGCCCCGACGATGTTGGCGCCGGTTTGAACAGGGAAGTCCACGGTATCAATGGAGTGAATTCCGTCTCCGGGCGTGAGGGCCCCGATGGTGAAGGCGTCTTTGGTCAGCGCGCTTAAGGCGAAAACATCGTTGGCCGTGGCCGACTGATTCACATCGGCGGTGACGTAGAAGACCCGGGGCGTCGTGCTGATGAGCACATACCCTGGAGGGATGGGCTGTCCGTTGTCATTCACCGAAATATGCGCATTGCCGAATTGCATGACTCCCGATCCGAGGAGAATATTATTGATGCCGACATCCCCGGCCGGCGAACGCACGAACGGGTTCCCGCTGTAGACCTTCACGGCGGTGAGATCGGAGTCGCTTCCATTCAGGCCGCCGGGAACGACGCGTCCGACGTCCATCGCGAACCACCGGATATTAAAGTTGGTCTCATCGTAAAGGGTCAGTTTCATGAGGGGCACATTCCGGTTGCCCTGCGTATAGTTCATGCCGATATAATTCGGGACCTGGATATTGTTGACGAACGTAAAAGTGCTGTGGGCCGGCGGATTCAGAGGATCACAGGAGCTTGAGAGACAGCGGCCGACATTATTCAACGTATTGCTGGAGATGCCGTTATAGCTGAGCACTTCAGAGTCAATGACAAACAGCCCGCTGGGGGATAGTCCGGTCGTCGTATCGAGCGTCACGTCCGTATCGATGGACCTGATCTGCTGCTGGAGCACAGGCAGAGGATAGCTCCCGGTCTCATTGGCGAAGAAGTACTGCTTATCGACATGAAGCACCTGCGGGCTCGGAATGGTCGTGCGCAGCCTGGAAGCCGCCGGAATATTTGTCCCTGTGAAAACATTGGGCAGTGAGACGCTGACGAAGGTGGGGGACGTGATCGAGACGCCCATCGTCATTTGCGGCTTGGCCAGGGGCGCGATGTCATAGGTGACGAAATAATCGTTCAGGTGTCTGGCCGCCGTGTCGATCTTGAGCGGCCCTGTCGTGAGGTCATTGAGGTTCGTGCTGTACGTATTGGTGTCAAACGTTATTTTGGCCAGTCCGGCCGCCGGGACACCGAAGGTCCCGGTGCCGATGGGGGCTGAATCCGCCGCCACACTGAAGAGACCCGTTCCCGTCAAATCCGGCCAGATCTTAACAGCTCCGACATCGGAGTCGCTCGTCGTTCCCGTGCGCGTCAGGGTCATGCTGAGAAGTCCCGCGCGCGCCTGGTCGGTTTGCAGGGTAAACCGCATGATCACCTGATTGGTCGCCCCCTGCTGCAGCGAATCCCCTGTGATCGTATTCGGCACATTCGTCGAGATGATGACGACATTGTCGGGATACTCCAGCACGTTCGAAATATAAGACTCCGACTCGCCGCCAACCGAAGGCAACCCGATGTTGCCGGAATGATTCCCAACGGATTTAGGGGCATCGACCACAAAATACGTGGTCGACCGGATTTCCGCGCCGAGATTCACCGACGGGCCGGTCTGGGCCAGATAATCCAGATCATAGGTCAAGAAGTAGACTCTGGGAGCGGCGCCGATGGCCTGGCCATCCAGCTGGCCCGTGGGATCGACGATATCCAGGTAGGCCTGGCCCTCGACCGCCGCTCCTGTCCCGTGTGCCGCGGCGGTCGACGCCTCCATCCCGCGAGAGATTCCGGTGAGGAGGTTATGGGTCGCGTCCACGCCGTTGTACGTCATGATCTCGTTGTCCACATCGATGCGGCCCGGCGCCGGAGGGAACACGCTGGCATTGGTGATATGCAAGGTGTCTGTCGACGCATCGATGGGCTGCATCAGGGCGGCCTGAGCGAACTGGAAGGTCAGGTTGGTGTTCGTCACTTCCGTATCCGCGTCGACATCAAAGAGGCCGTTATTGTTGTTGTCGTAGTAGAGATGAAGGGCATCCACGTCTCTGGCAAAGTTGAGATGGTTCGGGTTCCCGCGATCCACGCGCAGGTGCGTCAGGACGACCGTGTTGACGACGCCGCCGCCGGGAGAGGGGTTCCTGGCCTGCAGGGACAGTTTCATGATGGGGATATTCTTATTTCCCTGCATGGCGACGGCGGGCACCGAGAACCCGCCGGCCGAGTCGTTGACGCTCGACAGATCCAGTTCATCCTGCGATGGAATGACTGTGATCGTCGAGGAAATAATCTGGCCGAAGAGGAAGGGAGCAATGTGTCCGTCAGATGGGAAGATGTCCGAAGGTCCGCGGATCACGGCGCCCTGGGTGGCCTGCACTGCCGCGGGATTAAAGTCATAGGTCACGAAGATGTAGCTTGTCGTCGGGGTCACGATGAGGTTCTGGCTGAGCGTCACGGTCGTGACCTGGTTCACGAAGTTGAAGGCGGTCGCACTTGAAATCCAGGTGTCCAGGGTCGGCTCCAGGGTGCCGTTCCCGTTGGCATCCTGGTAGATATTGACCCCCGTCACATCGAAATCATTCCCGGTCCCGGCCCGTGTGACCTGGATCTGATGAACGGTTCCCTGGAAGGCATCCGTCCAGAGGCCCAGCCGCAGCATCCCGACGGCTGTCGCGCCCTGCTGGACGAAGTTCTGCTGGCCCAGGCCGGGCTGCGGACCGAATCCGGGCGCCCACCAGGCGGCAATATCCTGAGGTTGTATGTGAATAGTCGCTGGCTGGCGGATGACCGGAGAGGTGCTCGTGACGATGGCAAAGTTATTGCTGGCCACCCCGAGGCCGTTTACCGTGACCTGGGATGGACTCACGAGCTGAATTCCGAGGTTCGCCGGCAGCGGCGTGACGGGGTTGGTGGAAATTCGCACGGCCACAAAGAAGTTCTTCGGCTGATTGGGAGAGATGGTAATGTTCAGATTAGAAAAGGTCGCCACGCCGCTCACGAAGGTGGTAGTTGAGATCACCTGGTCCACGGTGGGCTGCTGCCCGAACGCGGCTTCCGGCTCGAAGACTCCGTCCGCGTTGGCGTCGTAGACCAGTTCGAGCTGGGTGACGTCGGTATCCCCGAGCGCGCCGGCGTCGGTAATCTTGGCGACTTGAATCTGTGAAATGACCGTGCTGGATGAATAATTCGGAGGCAGCAGGCTGAACCCGAGCCGCAGCATCGGGATCGGCAGGTAGGAGATCGCCAGGTTGCCGTCTCCCTGCAGGATGTGAGGCCTCATTCCGATGGTGGAGTTTCGGAGGATCAGATATTTTGCGTTATAGGTCGGGTCGCTCGGGTCCACCGGCGATATATCCGTCGGCGTGACGACGACGCCCGCCGTTTCCGCGTCCCCGAGAGAATGCGCCGGAACCGTCCTGGCGATATCGCTGGTCCAGCCTCGGAGGAGATGTTCGGAGGAGTCAAACGAATTGTTTCCAGGCACGAGCGGCGGTACGGGGGTCACAAAGTCCGTGGCGGTGACATGCAGAGTTTCTTGGATGCTGTCGGATATGAGAAGGTTCGCGTACACCCCGTGGTCTCCCACCTTGAAGGTGTAGGAACTGACCTTGATCGAAGGAGCGTTGGCGTCGACCAGCGTCACGGTATTGGTGGACCCGCTGGTGGCAAAAGACATCGTCCCGGTGTAATACTGGCCGTTCTTGGGATCGCCGGTGGCCGGGTTGCCGAATTGATCGCGCGCGACGAATGACCCGAAGGGGAGTAACGTGTTGACCGGCATCGGGTTGGCGGCGCCGGAGAGCGGTGCGATCGTCAGATAAGCGGCGGGAGCCGGTGAAATGAAATGGGTTGTTTTCGCATCCGTGAGCAAGTTCGAATTGTCATGCGCCACCATCGTATGCGTGCCCTGCACCATATCGTAGTAATAGGCGCTGACCTGCGTGGAATTGGCCGTTAAGGGAACCGGCAGCACGTTCGGCCCTCCGCCGGAAATGTTCGCGAACGAGGCGAAGTTGTTGGGGTCCAGACCGCCGCGAGCGCCATTGGACGGCAGCGTGGCGGTCGACAGGTTATCGATGTAGAAGGCGACAACCGTGTTCGAGGAAACCGGCGACGTATTCCCGAAGGGATCCGCCGATTGAACCGTGATGACGGTGTTCGTCGCCTGCCCGATGAGGTAATTCGGCTCATACTGCAGCGTGGTCCCGGCCACCAGGTACCGCGAAGCCGTGATGTAGCGCAGATAGGTTGGCGGGGCCGCCAGGACCGTGTACGTGGAGATGGCCGGCGTCCAGCCCGTCGCAAGCTTGGTCGCGGCCTTAACCACGTGGCTGCCCGCGAGCGTGTCCACCAGATAGAAGGTCGTCGAGCTCTGGCCGACCGCAATCGTGGTCGAAGCGGTCCCGATCGTGTAGGCGCCGGTGTTCAGAGGCGAAGCGAACTTCAGCGTGCCGGTGGAGGTGGAGGTCAGATTGAAGGCGACCGTGGGGCCGCCCGAATCTCCGGCCAGAATCGGAGAGTTGTTTTGATACACATCCTGGGTTGCGAACTGGAAGACCTGGGACGTCGTTCCCGCTGTGAGCGATGACGGAGCCGATACCATGCCGACCTGGACGATGGGCCCCGGCAGAATGTTGACGACCTGGGTCCCCGTGCTCCAGACGGTCCCGTTAACCCAGGCCGCCAGCAACGGGCTGGCGGTCGCCACGGCATAATCTTCACTGGCCGTGGTATCGAGGTAAGAGAAGGTGGCCGCCCAGCTCCCGCTCGCGATCTGAACGGTCGTTGTCGAGACCAGGAAGGATGGCGGTGTCAGGGAAGGCTGGGTGGTCGAAGATGCCGAGAAGCCATACGCATCGTAGGCCGAGGACGCCAGTCGGGAGCTGGCGAGATTCACCGTGATGATGGTGGAGGTCGCCGTCGGATTTCCGTACTGGTCCTGCAGCTCGATATTGAAGTTCGAGAGGTTCGGGTCACCGCCCGGTTCCAGGGGCATCCCCGCCATCAGCGTGCGCGCCGGGTTGTGGAAGCCGACCTGCGCGGTCGCGTAAGGGTTCACGATGAAGGGCGAGGACACGTGATCGGAGGTCGCGTTGTAGTCCGTGCCGATATACGCTCGGATGGTCCATGTCCCGGTCCGGCCGTCTTCCAGGGGTGTTGAGGACATCTTGTCAAAGTAGAGGAATTGAACCTGAGAAACGCCGGGGTTGAAGGTCACATTGGGCAACGGGATGCCGACCAGCGTTTCAAACTCGAAGTCCCGTGTGGACTCGTAGAACCCGCGTCCCGTGTGAACGTCGATTTCCGCCTGCGGGATATCGAGCGTGACCGTCTGCGGGGTGAGCGCGGTTACGTTATTGAAATCGTCCCGCCGCTGCAGGGTGAACTTGGTCGGATTCTGGTACGTCTGGCCGGCCGTTTCCTGCGTCGGCGGATTGAGGAAGGTTAACTGCGTCGGGGTTCCACCCGTGGTGATGAGGCGCCCGGTCGTGTTGGAAATGGTGGCCGAGCCCACGACAGCCGAGAAAGTAATCTCGGCGGAATCGCCGGCGGTATGGGACATGTAGTAGAAGAGAGGAACGGATTTCCCGATGCTGCCGCTGGAGTTGGTCACCGCCGTCCAGGTGGGGGTCGGCTGGTTGGCGGAGGAAGATCCCACGCTGAAGGAAATCACACCCGCCGCTCCCGACACATTGAAGGTGGATACCTGCACGACGATCCCTCCGCTGGAGGCAAAATTGTTATAAGCGTCGGCCACCTGGGCCTGGATCTGATAATTGCCGAAGGCGCTGTTGTTTCCGGCATTCTGGATCACATCGTTGATCGGGTTCACCACAAACTTCGAGGGGTCGCCGGGGATGACGGTGATGTAGGGCCGCGTGGAATACACGACGCCGCCCGTGTTCCATCCACGCTCGGTCGTCACATTGATCGGGTCCAGGGTGTCGTAAGCCTTCAGCCAGCGTGAACCTGCCGCCAGAAGTGAGAAATAATCCGTGAGACACAATTGTCCGCCGCCCGAGAGGAGGTTATAGGTCGTTGTCCCGGGGATCCAGGACGGGTTCTGGACCGGATCCTTGATCGTGGCCGGAGAATTGGTGCTCGTTTCGGCGTCGAAGCTCAGCGAGACGACCGGGTTTGACACCGCGCTCGGACCGCTCGAAATGATGTTCTGGAATTGATCGTACATAGTCATGCATCCGCCGAAGGTTGAGCCCGCCTTGGTGGTTGTCGGCAATCCGCTGAACTGCAGGTGATGCCGCGGCCCGGGCCAGACCCGGATCGGGGAGGAGTTCCCGGCCGTGAGCATCTGGGCTCCGGCGGGCGTTCCCGCGGTCGTGGACGCCGTGATCACGAAGCCCGCCTGCGCGGAGCTGGCAATCACGACGAAGTTGAGGAATCCATTCCCCGAGAGAATCGGGCTCGGGTTGAGCGGCGCCACCCAGGACGCGCTCGGGTCATTCGATGTCATCAGGACGTTCGGGATATTGAAGGTTGACGGGACCACATTGTACTCCGCGTCCGTCTCCCAGACGGTGACCTGGAAGGTGGAACCAGCCACCTGATAGTCCGGCGTGCCCACTTTCCCGGTCGGCGATCCGGGAGTCTGCCACTCGCCGGGGACGGTCACGATCAGCTGGGTCGCGGGTCCCGGCAGAACGATGAATGTCCCAGCCGCAGGAGACACGGACTGTGTCCATGTCGTGGTCGGATCCTGAAGGTCCGTGTCAATCGCGGTTTCCGTCTGCGGGCCTGCTGTCCGCACCTGCAGGACAAAGGTTCCCTGGTTCTGCGCGCTGACGTAGGACTGCGTCGCCGACGCCGTCCCGAACGGATCTGAGGTGATGATGCGCAGGCTCTCCGTGGAATGCGTGAGGACCGGGTTGAAGTAAGCGTCGACAACCTCAACGGTGGCCGGGAAGGTTGAACCGGCCACGATGTTGGGGACAACGCCGATTTTCCCCGGGGCGCCAGAGCCCGGCAGCGGCGTTTCATTCGGGATCAGGAGCAGGAGGTTGGACGCCGGCTTGGGTGAGGCGGTGAAGACGGATGAAGGGAACGTGATCCAGGGCGGCGAATGCGGCGGTAAGGTCAGGTCCGTCGGAATGAATTGCTCGGTCGTGGCCTTGAAGAGCTGGATATTGCTGAAGGTCGCCTGGCCGGTGATCGAATTGATGGCCTGCACCGGCGACGGGATGCTCGCGTAGGGATCGGCGTTCCCCTGAATCGAGATCTGGACGTTGGCGGTATTGGGCAGCGGTTGCTGGATGGCATTGAAGAACTTGTCGGTTTCCGCCACCGCGACATTCAGGAATCCGCCGACGGTATAGGTGGACACCAGCCCCAGTCTGCCCGTGGCCGTGCCCTGCGCCAGCGATTCTCCGGGGAGGATCGGCAGGAGGTTCCGCTGGAAGCCCGCGGAATTGTTGGCCTGTACCGGCACCGGGGCGGAAACGAAACTGGTGAACGTTGGCGGCTCAGGAGCCTGGTGCGTTGACAGGTCCGTCGCGGTCAGCTTCCATCCGGCGGCATTGGCGGTGATCAGGCTCATCGGGAAAACATAGCTGCCCGTCGTGATGGAGATCGTGACCGGGTCCTTCCCGGTTCCGACCCAGGGTCCGGTGGAGGCATTGTTCGGATCTCCCGAAATGATGTTGATCGTCGCGCTGGCCGTCACGACGGTGTTCCAGAAGGCGTCCGTGAGGTTTGCCGTGACGTTGAAGTTGGCGCCCGCGAGCTCCGTCGATGGAGTGTTGCTCACGCCGCGCGGCAGGCTGATATTGCCAGGGACGGCGGTCTCTCCGAATGTCACCAGCTGGATCTGGGAGGCTGGCGCCGCCGTCACCGTAAAGGTGGACAACGCGCTCGTCAGGGCCGGCACCGTTCCGTCATTGTCCACGGAGATCAGGGAGGTGATCCCCGCTGTGTAAGGGCTGACATTGTTCACGCTCAATTGGCCGTTGGAGAGGCTGTAAGAGCCTGGATCGACATCGTAAGGATCACTCGTAAAGACGAAAACGGGGTTCCTTCCCGTCGACACAGGATTTGAATAGGCATCGGTCACATACACGGTCGCGGCGAAGATGGACCCCGCCGCTTGCGCCGCTGCCGCGCCATTAACGCCACCCACGGTGCCCGGATAGAGCGACTGGCTCGGCAATATCGAAACCAATTTGGTGGGAGGCCCGGCCACCGTCACGACATTCGTGCTGATATCCGAAAGATAGCTGGTGCCGGTGCCACCCGTGTCGGTGGCGCTGAACGTCCAGCTGCCGGAGGTGACCAGAACAGCCCCGAAGGCGACAGCCCCGGTATTGGAATCCATCGGCTGAGGATTCCCTCCGACATACGAGGATTCCAAATCGTTGGGATCGCTTGAAACGAGCCGCACTCCCGGCATCGCGGGGCTCAGTGTGACGTTCCCGGTGGATTCCACGTTGTAGTAGTCATCGGTCAGCCGCACGGTCACGATGTACGCCTGGCCGGCCGTGGCATTGGACGGCAAACCGGTTTTTCCTTTCACGGCCGCATGGCCGGGATCCGGGAATTCATTGGGCAAGAGCAGGTGCAGACGCGTCGCCGGTCCTGCGGAGACCGGCACCGGCGCGGATTGGGAAGCCGTCAGGTTGACTCCCGAGACCGTCGAGGCGGTGATCGTCCAGCCGGCTGAGCCCAGGTTGGCTTTCGCAAAGGCGATCCAGAAGACCGTTGTTCCATTGAAGAGGTTCTGGAACTGCACGGCGGGGGCGTAAGGATCGTTGGTTGTCAACCCGATCTGCGGCCCCGAGGGGACCACGTTCCAATTGAGGTCGACGGAATTCACGGTGACCGGGAAGGCGACGCCGGCGGCCTGAGTGGAAACGCCGAGGGACGATTTTCCGGTCGGTGATCCGGCAACCGCGTTTTCTCCGGGGACCAGGAGCTGCAGCTTGACCGCGGCATTGGCCGCCACCGAGAAGGTGGAGGACACGACGGTGGCCGAGCTGGGGTCCGGCGGCGGAGGCGCCTGCCAGATGGCTGTGAAGGACGCGGTCGGCGTGGCCACCTGTAAGGTAAAGGTGTAGGTGGTCGTCCCGCTGAAGGCAATATTCTGAGAGGGTACGAAGGCATCGGAGCTCTGCAATTTGATTCCCACCGCCTGGCCCGAGACGACGTTAAAGTGTTTATCGACCACGTTCACAACGACGTTACTGGACACCCCTGATTTCCAGGATTGGGCCGAGCCGGACCGGCCCGTCCCTCCCAGATTGTAAGTCCCCAGGCCCGCGACGGGGTTTTCTCCCGGCAGCACGACCTGCAGGACGCGCGGGGCGCCCGCCGTCACCGGGATATTCGGCGAGATGTCCAACACTCCGGGCCCGCTGGCGGCCAGCGTCCATCCAGTCGCGTTGGCCGTCACGAACGTCCAGGACGAGATGTTCACGCCGGAGGCGTTGAAGGGAATGTTGGTCTGAGGATCCGCAAAATATTCGCCCGGCCGGTTATCGTTCGGATCCGATCCCGCAATCTGAATGTTCATGGGCTGGTTGGCCGTCACGTTGAAGAAGCGGTCCACGGCGCGGACCGTCGCGGTCAATGGCAGACCGGCCGTCTGCGTCGTAATCGTGACTGCGTTTTTCCCGGTGGCGCTCCCGGGCACTGCGATCTGCGGGGGCACCAGGATCTGGACATTGTTGTACGTTGTCGGCGCCATCGCGAGCGCTCCGGACTGGTACGGAATTCCGAGAGTGAATCCAGGAGCGGCGGCTGTCAGGAGGGTCGACTTGACGCCGTTCGGATACACTTCGGCGGTCTTCAGCATAAAGGGCAGAGTCAGGACGCCGTTCGTCATCGCTCGCGGGCTGGCCGTTGATGGCGAGGCCGCGTAAGGATCGTCCGAAGTCAAGGTAATCACCGGATTGGTTGTCGGGACAATGTTGTAATAGCTGTCGACGGCCCGGATCTCGACAAAGTACGTGGTGCCGACCGTAAAGGACGCGTTCGGAGGCGATATTTTTCCGCTGCTTGCGAAATTCCCTTCCTGGCTCTTTTCGCCGGGGGCCAGAACAAGAAGTCTCTGCGCGCTCGCGGCCTGGACCGGGATCCAGGTGGAAACCGCCGTGGCGTACGGATCGCCCGTTGAGGTGCTGGCGAAAATCTGCCATCCCTGGGTACTGCGCGTGACCAGATACACGTTATGGAAGACCGTCCGCCCGACGGGGAAGCCGTTAGCGGGCCCGGTCTGCTGCTGGGGCATGCTGGAGATGAGCGGGTTCGCGAACGGATCACTGGCCGAGAGCTTCACATAAGTGTCCAATCCCTCCGACTGGTTGAAGTAGGGGTCGACCAGATTGACCGTGACGTCAAAGGCTTGTCCGGCGGTGAAAGTCTGGAGCGCTCCGGCGTATCCGCCATTCTGTCCGTTGTCATAGGGAGGCTGGCCCGGATTGGGTGCCTGGTTCGGAACCAGGATTTGCAGCTTTGTGGGCGCGGCGGGATGGACCGTCACGGGATCGGAGGTCGTGCTGACCAGGGGCGGGCCCACGTAGCCGATGACCGTGGAAACGGAAATGGTCCAGGGGCCCGGTGCCTGGTGGAAAATCACCGGAAACGCTGTGGGGCCGGTGACGCCAAGGACGCCGGGAGCGGCGGCGTCGGGATCCGTGGTTGTCATCTGGATCTGCGGGGTCACGTCCACTTTGGTATTGAAGAAGCGGTCCGTAATGGTGACGGTTGACACGTACGCGGCGCCGGCCGTGGCGGGAGCCGGCGAGTTCAGGAATCCGCGCGGGGATCCCGGCGTCACGATTTCTCCGGGCAGCACGAGGAGAATATGGTCCGTCGTGGTCGCATTCACCACGGCAAAGTTTGAGGTGTCGGAGCTGACATTCACGGCGGAGGCCGCGGTGGTTGCCACCAGGACCTGCCATCCCGGCGCGGCATTTGCGGCCTGGAAGACGACGCCAAAGGTCCTCTGGCCGGTGTTGGCGAGAGAGACATCGTTGGGGCTGACCGTGGCGTAAGCGTCTGTCATGGACACGTGGACGGTCGGCTGGTTGTTCGTCGCGATCTTGTTGAACCGCGAGTCAACCAGGTTCACCGCGACGGTGTAGGTGACGCCGGCGTTGGTGGCTTGAACGGATCCGGATTTTCCGGTGGCGGAACCCGGGACGGCCGATTCCGTCGGCAAGAGAAGCTGGAGATGAGCCGGGTTCCCCGTGTTGACGGGAATAACGCTGGAGGTGCTGGTCGGAAGGCCAAAGCCGCTGACATAGATCACTTGATTAGGGAACGTTTGCGTGGAGACCGCCAGCGTCACGTTAAAGGGAGACACGCTCACGCCGCCGGAGAGGCTGACGGTGCCCGTCGAAAGCGTTCCATAATTGTCCGAGAGAGAAATATTGACTGAGCCGTTCGTGGACACGGTATTGTAATAGGCGTCCACGGCCCGCAGGGAGTTGGAACCCGCCAGGATCCAAAACGGCGTGCCGGCGGTCTGCGTCTGGGGGATCGACCCCGCCGTTTTACCGGAATTCGCCACGTCGCCGGGATCCGCCGATTCCCCGGGGACCAGGATCTGGAGTTTGGCCAGCGCCGCGGCATCGACGGGGACGGGAGAGGAGGCGTTCACGCCGAACGGCGTGGCGCCCGCTGTCCCGCTCGATGTAAAGACCCAGCCGGGGGTGAGGTTCTTCGTCACCAGCGTGAGCGATTGGATGAGAGTCCCCGCATTGTGAGTAATGGGCGTTCCGTTCACCATCGGATTGGAGATAAAGGGATCGTTGGCATTAACATAGAGGTTGGGATCGCCCGCGGAGGGCGCTTCCACCAGGTTCCAATAGTTGTCGACGGTGCGGACGATGATCGGAATGGCCTGTCCGGCCTGGAACGTGCCGGGGCTTCCCGTTTTACCGCCCAACGTTGACGGCCAGTAGCCGACGCCAGGGTTCGGATTTTCGCCCTGGACCAGGATCTGGAGATTGGTCTTGGTGCGATCCGGGTCCACAACCAGATGTTCGGAAGCCGGATTAAATCCGGTGGCGGTCGCGGTCGCCGCCGTAAAGGCCGGGCTTGTTCCGGCGAAATCCGGTGTGCGCTTGGTGACCCAGTTCCAGGCGAACTGCGTCGTTCCCTGCGTGAGCGTCACGTTCACGGTCGAAGATGGTTTCGCATTCGGATCATCCGTGACCAGAGTGACGATCGGGTTTGTTGAGATGAGGTTGCCCCATGTGTCCGTGGCATCCACGCGGAAGGTCGTGGTTGTTCCCGCGACAAAGTGCGTGTCCCATCCCGAGGGCCCGGCTGGAGAACCGCTCTTTAAGCCCACCGTACCGGGAGCCGCTGACTCGCCGTTTACCAGGATACGAAGGAAGTGTGGACCGAGCGCATCCGGGAAGACCGTGAAATTCGGTGACGTGTATGTGGGATTCGATAGGCCGCTCACGGTGGCCTGCAGGGTTTGATTGAAACCGTTGTAATCCACGGCCTTAATGAGAGTGACGGTGAACGTGGTGGCTCCGTTGGTCATTGTCTTGGTGCCGATGCCGGTCGCGTTGGGATCGTTCGGCGCTGAGAGGGTGACCGTCGCCGCGGAGCTGGTCAGGTTCCAATAAGCGTCCACCGCATAAACGGACACGGGCTGGCTCTGTCCGGCCGTCCAGGACGCCGGGTTGTCGGGAGTGAATTTGCCGCCGGTTCCGCCGTTGGCCGGAGCGTAAGGAGGCTTGCCGGTCATGTACGTCTCTCCCGGGAGGACCACCAGCACGCGGTCCACCGGGGCGGGGGTAATGGAAATTCCGGACACCGTTGCCGTGGAATAGACTCCCTGCAGATGGAAGACCTGCAGGGTTTGGGATGCCACCTGCAGCATCTGGACGACAAAGCTGGTCGTGCCGTTCACGAGCGGCTGTGTGGTGCCGTCGACATCGTAAGGATCGCTGGTGACAAACCAGACGTTGCCCGAGGCGGAGGCTCCGACCGGGTTGTAATAAGCGTCGGTGATCGTGGCGGTCGCTTTCCAGACGGTTCCGGCCTGCATGGGGGTGATGGTCCCGCTCAGGCCGCCGGCCCCGACGTTCCCGGGATCGAGGTTCGTTCCGGGCACCGTGACCATGACGTTCACCGGCGTGTTGGCGGTGACCGGCAGAGGAACGGATTGAGCGCTGGAAAGAGCGGCGCCTGAGACCGTCGACACGCTCACCGTCCATCCGGTGCCGGAGGCGGTCAGGAACTGCAGCGTAAACACGGTGGTCCCGTTGATGAGGTCCTGCTGAACGTTGGTCTGCGTCGCATGGGGGTCGTTAACCGTCATCTTCACTTTCGCCACGGCTCCGGTCACCAGGTTGAAGAGGTTATCCGTCGCGTTCACTACGGCGCTGTAGGTCTGGCCGGCGGTAAAGGGCGTGGACGGCGAGCCGCTCTTGCCCGTCGGTGATCCCGGAACGGGCGTTTCTCCCTGGATCAGCAGCTGGAGTTTCGTGGCCGGGCCCGGGTTTACCGCAAAGACGGAGCTGGTCGATCCGGTGAAATCATAAGTCACCGAAGAGACTTGATTGACAAAGAAGGAAGCGGTCGTCGTCGAGCGGTTCATCTGGGCATTGATCGAGTTCGATCCGGCGGAGAGCACGAAGCTCGCGCCGGGGGCGTATTGAGCAAAGAGCGTGCCGTTGGCGCCCACCTGCACGAGCGGGTTATCGACCATCTGATTGTAGAACCGGTCGGTCCCGATGACTTCGACCGGGAAGCTTTCTCCCGCCAGAGGCGGCGTATGACCGAGCACGGCGGTAAAGTTCGGACCTGTATCGCTGCGGCCGCCCGTCCCGGATATCTTGCCCGGGATATAGGTTTCTCCCGGCAGCACCATCAGCAATTGATGCGTGTGAAAGCTGCCCGTATTTGTGTCCGGACCGACGACGACAGGGCCGGCTGTCGCGTTGGCATAGCCGGTGCCGGCGGACGTCGAGGCGGTCACCGTCCAGCCGGTGCCGCTCGCTTTCTGAAATTTATGCGTGCTAAAGGGGGCGGTGTAAATCCCCGCTCCGGAGTTGATCGGTTGATCGGCGTCCGAGGGTCCATAAGGATCCGAATCGGTCAGATGGATCGTGGTGTTGCCGAAGGCGTTTCCGACGGCGTTATACCAGGCATCCGTCAGCCGGACGGTGATCGCGTAAGTTTCGCCGGCGACCGCCGCGGTAATGGGTCCTGTCACGCCGACGCTGGCGGTGTTTCCCGGAACCGCGGTCTGGCCGGGAAGAAGAATCTGAAGTTTTACCGGCGGCGTGCTGGCTTTCATCTGGAAGTCGGGGCTCTGGTCTCCCGTGATCGTCCAGGTTGAGATCAGGTGATGCGTAATCGCGACAGCGTCCTGGTCCTGAGCCGTCACAAGGGTGACTGTAAATGTGGTGGATCCTCCTGTGAGCGCTTTGGAAAGCGACGCGGTGTTGCTCGGTGTGCCGTACGGATCATCGCTGGCCAGGTGCACGAGCGCGTTCGTCGAGATCGGGTTGAAATAGCTGTCCGTCGCATTGACGGTCGCCAGGAAAGGCGAGCCGGCGGCAAAAGGCGCGGCGGGCACTCCGATTTTGCCGGCCGGATCTCCGGCAAAAGACCAGTTGGAGGGTTTCCCCGGCGCGGTCGTTTCGCCGGGAACCAGAAGCTGGATATTGGACAGCGCATTGGGGATTACCGTAAAGAAAGCGGAGGTAACGGCTGGATAAGCGCCGCTCGAATCCGCCTGCAGTTGATGCGAGAGCGGCGCGTCGGCCGTTGGAAGTGTCACCGTTGAACCAAACACCGCCGAATAGCCGGTGCCTCCCGGATTGGTCATCTGTTTGCTCAAAGGCAGGATCGCGTATGTGTCGACGGGTTGAGGAGCGGTCAGGTTGACCCACGGAAGCGCCGGCCCCGATTTGATCGGGTTCCAGAAATCATCGACCAGATTCACCGTGACCGCCGTGATCGCCTGGCCCGCCACCTGGGCATTCGGAGAGTTGAATTTTCCCCCCGCCGGGTATTGGCCGCTTCCCGGGGCGGCGGTTTCGCCGGGGAGCAGAACCTGATAATGCAGCGCGCCGCCGCTGGCGGCGTTGATCACAACCCCGGAGACGGTTTGCGAGGAGATGGTCGCGCTCGTCACATCCACAGCGGAGAAGGTCCAATTGGTCTGCGCGGTCCTCGGCTTCAAGTTCGCGAACGAATACTGACCGCCGATCAGCGGCGTGGTGGAGTCGTTTTGAATATACGCGTCGTTGGTCTGGAGATAGACCTGGTCCCCGACATCGGCAAGATTCTGAGGTCCCAGGCCGAAGTTCGTATTCCAATAGTTGTCGACGGCTTGAACCGTGACGGGGAAGGCCACGCCGGCCGTCGCCGATCCCGGGGAGGCCACGTTGGTCTTGCCAGGGCCGGACGGTGTCGAGCCTTCATTGGGCTGCTGGTTGGTCGTGAGAAGACGCAGCTTCGACACGGGCCCGGGCCAGACGGCTGTATAGTTGGAAATGTCCGTGATGTAATTGGTGACTCCCAGATCCGTAACAGTCAAGGTCCAGCCCAGCTGGTTTCGGACTGGATTGGCGGCCGACGAGTACTGGTTGTTCTGGGTCAGATAGGTGATGGTGGTGCTGGCCACGCCGTTGACCAGCGCGATGGAGGAGTCCACCGCCGACGGATCATCCGGGTGGACGTTCACGGTGGTCATCGGGCGGCCGGCTTGGATGAGGTTATAGAAGCGGTCAACCAGGCGAAGAGTCACCGTACTGGCCACTCCGGCGTATTGATCCTGAGGGCTGCCGGTTTTTCCTCCGTTCGTGATCCCATAGGGCGGCAGTCCCGGCGCGGCGGCTTCGCCGGGCAGAATCACCTGAAGCCTCTGCGTTCCGGTCGTGGCCGTATCCGGATTCACGGTGAAGGGGCTCGTTTGATACGTCGGGTTCGTCATGGCGGAGGTCGACTTGACGACTTGACTTCCCGCCGTAACGGGGACCAGAGCGAAGACCGTGGCCCCGCTCACCAGCGTTTGATTCGCGAGCTTCACCGCATTGATGTCGTTCGGCAGGAAGGCCCAGATCTTGTCGCTGTTGTCGGTCGTGTCTGTGTTGAAATAGGAGTCGATGCCATACACCGTGGCGTGCAGCGTCTGGCCGGCTAAAAGATTATTCGGCGATCCGGTCTTCCCGGACCCCTGCACCTGGGTTTCTCCAGGGAGCACCACGAGCATCCGGTTGGCCGTCCCGGCTTTGATCACGATGTCGCTCGACGTGTTCGGGACCCCCGCCCCGGAGGCCGTCAGAGTCTGAATGTTGCCTGCCGTCACGAGCGTGGCGGTGAAGAAGGTCGTCCCGGAGACCAGCGGCCGGTTCCCGGGCACTGGCGCGTTTGGATCATTGGTGACGACATTGACCGTGGAAGGACTGCTGGAAGTATTCATGTTCCAGTATTGATCGACGGCGTTGACCGTCACGGTGAAGGGAGACCCTGCCGTAAAGTTTAATGGGGGGGTGTTTTTGCCTGCGGCGGTCCCTCCGGCGGGGGATTCTCCCTGGATGAGGACCTGCAGCCCCACGGTTGTGTTCGGGGACACGTTGATTCCGCCCTGGCTGCCGGCGCTCACACCGGAGGATCCGCAGCCGGACACGCACGCCACGGTCATCGATCGATTATTGGCCGCTTTAATAGGAACAAGTCCACCGCTAAAGACATGCGATCCGGCATCGCTCGACGTGAATGTATAGTTGACAGGCAATCCACTGCCGGGGGATTCCGGGCCGCCCCCGCCATCGATGGAGAATTGAACGGTGCCGGTGTAGGTGATGGCGATGGCCGGCGGTGTTCCATTATCGACCGCGTTGACGGTGATATCTCGAGAAGTTCCCGCCACGATCGCCGTGGTGGTGTCCACAATCACCTGCAGCGCCGAGGCGGGCAGTGTCACGATAAAGTTATTTCCATTTCCGATCGTGCCGACGGTCTGGTAATTGCCGGCCCGGTCAAGCGCCCGGGCTTTCGCCCAGTAGCGTTTACCCGACGTCCAGATCCCCGCGGTCTGATAGCTCCAGTTGGACGTCCCCTGCGCGTCCAGCCAGACTTCGGTCGTACTCGTGAAGGAAGAACCGTTGAAATAAAAATCTTCAGGTCCCGGAGTCTGCGAGTTGGGCGCATTGTCCAGGCGCAGGGAAATCTGGACCTTTTGCAATCCCGCGGGCCCGACGTCGTTGGCGATTCCGGCCAGGTCCGGTGGATTTTGCTGGACATCTCCGTTCACGGGGAATGTGACCGTCGAAATGGGGGTGTCCGTATCGAAAACAAAGGTCGATGTGGACGTCATGGAATCGACATTCCCGGCCTTATCGGTGGCGTAGGCATTGATCACGTAAGATGCCCCGTTCACCAGGTTGTTGGAGTTCAGCCCGATCGAAAAATAGGTCCAGGACGCGGTGCTCGCGGCGACGAGCATGTATCGGGTTGCGGCCGAGAACAAATAGCCGTTGAAATAGTTTGTGGTCCCCCCCGACAATTGGGCGATGGAGAGCTGCACGTTGGCTACGCCTGAAGGATACAGCCTCGGATCGGTGGAGGTCCCGGTGATATTCGTCAGTGCCTGGACGACCGAATAGGCGGCGTTATCCAGCGGTTGTGTGATCGTTGTTTGCGGAGGAGTGCTGTCGACGAGGAAGGTGATCGTCGCGTAGGTCGTTTCAAACGTCCCCGCGTTGCTTGTGGCTCGGGATTCGATGGTATATTGATCGTCCGGAAAATACCCCGCGGACAAAGAACCCGATTGCGTCCACGTATAGTTCGGCAGGACATTGGGGCTCAGCGACGTGGCCAGAGGGAAATTCACCGCCGTGGGTGTGTTATCGAAGAGGCTGTTGGTCGGGTTAAAGAAAGATCCGTTCGAACTGCCGATGCGGACTTTCACGGAAGCCACTCCCGCGGCAGAGGGGCTGAAATCAAATGCGGTTCCTGAAACCGTCGTTATCCCTGTTGTCAGGATGGAGTTGTTCAACGGGGACGTGATGGCGCTGGTGGGGGTGCTGGCATCCACCTCAAATCGCAGACCCCCGGATATAAAATTAGGAGCCGCGGGGATATTGCCCGCTTTGTCGAGTCCTCGCGCGAAGGCCCGGTAGTAGTTGTAGTTGTTGAACGCCCCGCCCAGGGTGTTGTAGGTCCATGTCCCGCTGCTGGATCCAATAAAGGTTGCCGGCTGCCATGGGTTACAGCTGACCGAACAGTCTCCCACCCATCCCGACCCGTTCCAATAGCGATAGAGGGCGTCCGTGATGGCGATGTCCACTTCATTTACCCCGGAGCCCGCGAGCGTGTCATTCGCTGTACCGGACAAGGAGGTCAATGATTGATAGAACCCGCCATCATTGGGGTAAGACGTGGTGCTGACGACCGGCGCTGTATCATAGAGCACGGTGACCCCGACTCCCGCCGGAATGTTGCTGCTCAAAGGACCAAATTCGGCGTTCCCCGCGATATCCGTAGCTCTAGGGACAATGCGGTAGCTGTTTCCGGTCACCACGACGCCTGAGAGCCCCGTGGAATAGGTCCAGTTATTGGGTGATGTGGTCGTCGTATTGGCAACGGTGAAATAGCTGGGATCAGCGCCTAAAAAGGTCGAGCCATTCCACCATCCGCCGGTGACGAGCTTGACCGCCACGGAGACCGCGGAGGTCGAGATGCCGGACGGATTGCTGTACGTGATCCCTCCAGGGTTGTCGGTGGCTGTTCCGCTGAACGTGTTGAGGCTGGTGGCGTACGGTGCCGCCGGCGAGATGACGGTTGATGTGGGCGGTTTGACATCGTAGGCGAACCGATTCGTCGCCGTATTGGTGTTTCCGGCGTTGTCGGTGGCCAGAGCCGTGATGTCGTAGCGATGGTCGTTCGCGAAGAATAGATTCGCGTTGTTGTAAGTCCAATTGGCCGGGGATCCTTGCGCCGGGAGATAGAACGGTCCGCCGCCCGCATAAGTGAATCCATTAAAGTAGCTGGGTCCGCCATCCACATCCGTGATCGATATCGCCACGGTACTCATCCCCACCGAGTTGGGTCCGGGTGCCGACGAAGTACCGGCAAAGGGCGTTGAAATCTGGACGCCGGAATAGAACGCCCCCGCGGCAGGGACGGTGACGGCGACGTTCGGCGGCGTGTTGTCGTAGGTGAAGGTCGTTCCGACCGTGGTATAGATATTTCCGCTCCCGCCGTTTCCGGTGGCCTGGTCGATGACTTGCAGGCGCAGGTAGTACAAAGTATGGGTCGCCAACGCGGCCGCCGGGATGGTGTAGTACCAGGGGTTGGATACCGTGGTCGAGATCCAGACCTGAGAGCCCTGCCAGAACGTGCCATTCCAGTAATATTTCGGGCTGATGCCGGTCGAAATTTCGACATTCACAACTCCGACTCCCGAGAGGTCATCGGATTCGGGGCCGGTGATCTGGACGGTGGTCGAAGAGACGGCGGCATTGGGCGACGGCCAGGTGATGGTGCCGGAGGGGGCCACAAAGTCAACGTTGAAGTTCACCATGGTGATCGCCCCGATATTGCCGGTGCCGGAGCCATCGGGCTGAACGGCATTATCCTCGCCAAGGGATTCCAGTTTCATGGCATGGCTCGCATCGTTGGGCCAGGTGATGGTCTGGTAATAGGTCCATCCGGGGCCGGCGGTCGTGATGGTCTGCCAGGCGGTATTGGCGGTGACGGTCCAGGACGAGAAGGTAGCTCCTGTCCAGTAATACGTGTTGTTGGCGAGGAGGTAGGACAGGCGGACCTGAGCGTCTTTGACGCCGGAGGCGTACGCGTTGGCGTCCGTCACGGTACCGCTTAGTTGAGATGCCGGCTGACCGATGTTTAGAGGTTGATAGGAAGCGCCTGGCGCCGGCGGCGCGCTGATGCTTGTGGTCGGAGCGGTCTTATCCATGATGACGGTGAAAGAAGAGGCCGGAGCGGTGAACGTGGTCTGGGTCAGTCCGGAAAGGGCATTGGCCTGGGTCACGATGGTGTAGATGACGTTGTCGACCATGGCACCGGCCAGGTTCCCGTTGGAATAGGTCCAGTTGGTGGTGCCGGTGGTGGCCAGCCAGTACGGATTCACCTGATTTTTTGTGAAATTCGAGTTGTCGAACCAGAGGCCTGAGCCATTTCTAACAGCGACGGAGACGCTGGAGATGCCGACATCACCGGAGGCGGTGCCGGTGATATTGCCGATGGTTTCGATGGCTTTGGCGGCCGAGAGGGCGCCGTAGTTGGGCAGCGTGATGACGGAAGTGGG
>Ga0182027_10001182_pt1 | contig 43819 bp, 44 predicted proteins | sample 712E1DmetaG_FD_121300 | JGI IMG/M metagenome (GOLD analysis project Ga0182027, IMG submission 121300) | Permafrost microbial communities from Stordalen Mire, Sweden - 712E1D metaG (Illumina Assembly) | ecosystem: Environmental > Terrestrial > Soil > Wetlands > Permafrost | place: Sweden...
CTCATACTTGCTGCATTCGGAGGAGGATTCACCTGGGGCTCCATCTATCTGAAATGGGCCTACGATTCAAAATAGACTTTTCTTAAGAGAACATACCCCCTCTTTCTTATTCTCCAAGAGGAGGAAATAATTTCTGCATTTAATTTTTTTTTAATTAACTAAAACCAGGTTTTCTCCTCCTTTAGGTAGATACAGTAAATCGGCGGAATGAGTAATAAAATTTAATTGGTTGATCTTATATAATTTTTTATCTGCAATAGTTTTTATATTTGTGGGTTATTAAGTTTGTAGTTTTAACTTAAGAAAATCATGGCAAAGTACAACGAGGCAGACAATACAACGATTAACCTGATAAGTAACGGGACAGATATTACAGGGGATATTAAATCAAATGGTGACATCCGGATAGATGGATCGCTTGCAGGAAATCTAAGTACAAAAGGCAAGGTAGTAATAGGTCCGACTGGAAGAATTAAAGGTGAAATAATTTGCAAGAACTCTGAAGTATCAGGAAATATTGACGGAAAAATAACTGTCGGTCAGTTGCTTAACCTGAAGGCCTCATCAAAAATACTTGGCGATATTGTTACCTCAAAACTTGCCATTGAGCCAGGAGCCAGGTTTACTGGTAATTGCAGTATGATTGATACAGAAGAAAATGGAGGAACCCTCTCAAAAGAAAAAATACAGGAAAAGCCTGGAGAAAAACCCGGAAAATAGCGGACTTCCGGCATATGCCAAATATACCGGACTAGGAGTCCAGATGCTAGTCATAATCCTGGTGACAGTCTGGGGTGGTAATAAACTGGATAAACTTTTTGGCCTTGAAACTCCTGTCTTTACTATAATTCTGTCTCTTTTAGGAGTATTTACTGCCATATACACCGCTATCAAAGATTTCATAAAATAAACCTCCCCATTGAACAAAGTATTTCAATACGTTCTGTTTTTAATAATCCTTTCTTTACTTTTCATATTTGCAGGCTTCCTCCTTCATTTACTTTTCATTATCAAAATTTCCCTTTCAGATATTATTTTACTTACCCTGTCGTTTTGTGCTGTAACGTCGATAACGTTAATTATTTTTCTTGAAGGTCTAAAAAAGGATGCCAGAAGCCAACCATTATATACACTTGTAAGCGTAAGCATCAAATTCCTTTTTGAACTTATTATTGCATTGATATGGTTTTTAATAGCCAAAAAAACCTCATTATCATTTATATTATTGTTTTTTGTACTATATTTAACGTTCTCAATGTTTTCAATATGGGTGATATTGAACACATTGAAGAATAAATCTTTATAAAAGATATACGAGTTTGAAAACTGCAAATCTTATATGTTTTTTTCTGCTTTTATTGCTTTTGACTTCCAGTCCTTCGCTTTTTTCACAGGAAGACAAAAAGGAAGAACCACAGAAAGAAAAGTTTGTTGCAAGCGATTTTATCCTTGACCACATTGCCGATTCTCATGAATGGCATATTCTTACTAAAAAAGATGGTAAAAGTATTGCTATCTATCTCCCTGTTATATTGTACAGTAAGAACAGCGGATTTAATGTTTTCTCATCCAAAAGATTATCTGAAGGGAATGAATTTAAAGGATACAAACTTGTTGAAGAAGGAGATTTAAAGGGGAAAATTGTCTCAGTTGACAAAGAAGGTAAAATTGATGAAAAAAATCTTCCACTTGATTTTTCAATAACCAAAACTGTCGTGGGAATGTTCTCTGCAGCTCTTATAGGATTATTATTATTTATCTCCCTTGGTAGATCATACAAGAAAACAGGAGTAAGTGCTCCAAAAGGAATTCAGAGGTTCATGGAACCAGTCGTTCTGTTCATCCGCGACGATATTGCTATCCCGAATATTGGAAAACATAAGTATGAAAAATATATGCCTTACCTGTTAACCGTATTTTTCTTTATACTTATTAATAATATCATGGGGCTTGTCCCTTTTCCTCCACCTTTTGGCGCAAATGTTACCGGTAACATTGCTATCACGTTTGTGCTGGCAGCTTGTACCTTCTTAATTACCCAGTTTAGTGGGAATAAAGTATACTGGAGACATATTTTTGCGACGCCGGGAGTTCCGTTCTGGCTTCTGCCCATTATGATACCGGTTGAATTAATCGGGATCATTTCAAAACCGTTCGCGCTAATGATTCGTTTATTTGCAAACATTGTGGCAGGACACATTATCGTACTCAGTCTTATCTGTTTGATTTTCATTTTTGGTACGCTAGCTGTTGCCCCTATTTCAATTCTTTTTGTGATATTTATGGATTGCCTCGAACTTCTGGTGGCATTCCTGCAGGCATATGTATTTACCTTATTGTCAGCGCTATTTATAAGCCTTGCAGTAGAGGAACATCATTAGTTTTTAAATGTTTAACTAAAACCAGTTATTATGACAGGAGCAACATTTGCAGCAATTGGAGCAGGTCTTGCAGTAATAGGCGCAGGACTTGGTATCGGGCGAATCGGCGGATCAGCTATGGATGCAATAGCACGACAACCGGAAGCTACAAATAAGATACAGACAGCTATGATCATCGCTGCAGCCCTTGTAGAAGGAGTTGCATTGTTTGCAGTAGTTGTTGCTATGATTACAAAGTAAAAGTTATGGAGGCTGCAACGGTTGGTTGCAGCACTTCATTTTAAAAAAGTTCAAAACAATAATATATGATATTAGCAAATAGTCTGGCAACTCCGGCAATCGGAACAATATTCTGGGCCACTGTAACCTTTATATGTTTCTTCCTGCTTCTTGCAAAATTCGCATGGAGACCTATTCTTAATGCCGTCAAAGCCAGAGATGAGATGATTAAAGGGTCACTCGAGTCTGCTGAAAAAGCCAGAGAAGACATGAAAAAACTTCAGGCCGATAATGAAGCAATTCTTCATAAAGCACGTGAGGAAAGAGAAGATATTCTCAAGGATGCAAGAGAGGCACGCGACAGGCTCATCAATGAAGCAAAAGGTAAAGCCAGTGAGGAAGCGGAAAAGCTTATTGAGAAAGCACGTCTGGGGATAGAAAGAGAAAAGGAAAAAGCTCTTTCAGAAATTCATGAACAGGTAGCTATCCTTTCAGTTGAAATCGCATCAAAACTACTGGGTGAAAAATTACAAGAAAGCGACCAGCAAAATAAACTGATTGATAATTATCTGAAAGAGATAGATTTCAATAAGAATTAAAACCTGAAATGAACGACAGCAAAATTTCGGTAAGGTATTCACGAGCTCTTTTCCAGATCGCTACTGAAAAAAATCTTCTAGATAAAGTCAGCGCGGATATGTTATTCATTTCGGAGATCTGTAAAATTGATGAAGTTAAAGAAGTTCTAAGAAGTCCAATTATTGTACCATCGAAAAAAACAGCAATATTTCAAAGCATATTTGAAAAAAACGTCGAAAAAATATCACTTGCACTTGTCAACCTGTTAATCAAAAACGGCAGAGAAAGTTACCTTCCTGCGGTAGCAAGAGTATTCCATGATGAAACACTTAAATACAAGGGAATTACAGAGACATTCCTTACAACAGCAGTTCCGGTTAGTGATAAAACAAGGAAACAGATAAAAGCGCTTATATCTTCAGAATTTAAAACCAAAGTTGAACTTCAGGAGAGTATTGATAAAGAGATAATCGGAGGGTTTGTGCTTAAAGTGAACGACAACTTTATTGACGCCAGCGTCAGAAATAAACTCCGGAAGATTAAAAAGGAACTTTTATTAAAATCCATAAAAACCTTTTAGAATTTTAATTATCCAGGAACATTAAGAAAATATATATGGCAAATATTAAACCAGCAGAAGTTTCAAAAATCCTTAAGCAGCAGCTTGAAGGGGTTCAGACCGGTACAGAACTGGAAGAGGTCGGAACTGTTCTTCAGGTTGGGGATGGAATAGCCCGTATCTATGGTCTGTCGAATGCACAATCAAATGAACTGATTGAATTTGAAAATGGAATTGAAGCTATAGTTCTTAACCTGGAAGAGGATAATATCGGAGCTGTATTGCTAGGTCCCACCGAAGAGATAAAGGAAGGCGATATAGTAAAAAGAACCGGAAAAATCGCATCAATTATGGTTGGTGAAGGATTACTGGGGAGAGTCATTACTCCCACTGGTGAACCGCTCGATGGCAAGGGCCCAATATCTGGTGAACTTTTTAAAATGCCTTTTGAAAGAAAAGCCCCCGGTGTAATTTATCGGCAACCGGTAAAACAACCGGTTCAGACTGGTATAAAAGCCATAGATGCAATGATACCGATAGGGCGTGGACAAAGGGAACTTATCATTGGCGACCGTCAGACTGGCAAAACCGCAATTGCTATCGATACAATTATTAATCAACGTGAAAACTTCGATAAAGGGAAACCGGTTTATTGTATCTATGTGGCAATTGGTCAGAAAGGATCAACAGTTGCAAATATAGCTGCAACACTCGAAGAGCATGCTGCATTGCAATATACTGTAATTGTTCTTGCAACAGCTTCTGATCCTGCCGCATCACAGTTTTATGCTCCTTTTGCCGGAGCTGCAGTTGGTGAATTCTTTCGCGATACCGGACGAGATGCACTTATAATATATGATGATCTTTCAAAACAGGCTGTATCTTACAGGGAAGTCTCTCTCCTTCTTCGTCGTCCACCAGGACGTGAAGCATATCCGGGAGATGTTTTCTATCTTCATTCCCGGCTTCTTGAAAGAGCGGCAAAAATCATCGAATCTGATGAGGTTGCCAGGCAGATGAACGACCTTCCCGAATCAATCCGGCATATGGTAAAAGGAGGAGGTTCACTTACCGCACTCCCAATTATTGAAACTCAGGCAGGCGACGTTTCTGCATATATACCTACAAATGTTATTTCTATTACCGACGGACAGATCTTCCTTGAATCAGGACTATTTAATTCGGGCGTGAGACCGGCAATTAACGTTGGTATTTCTGTATCAAGAGTCGGAGGGAATGCCCAGATTAAATCAATGAAAAAAATTGCTGGTACTCTAAAGGTTGATCAGGCACAGTACCGGGAACTTGAAGCATTTGCAAAATTTGGTTCTGATCTTGATTCCTCTACTCTGGCTATTCTTGATAAAGGAGCCAAAAATGTGGAAATTCTAAAGCAAAAACAATACTCCCCGGTTCCTGTAGAAAAACAGATTGCAATCATCTATTGTGGAACAAAAGGACTTCTGAGAGATGTGCCGGTACATAAAGTCAAAAGCTTTGAAGCGGATTTTATTGAATCCCTTGAATTAAAGCACAGAGCAGTTTTGGACTCACTCAGAGAGGGCGTCCTGAATGCTGAGATTACTGACACTCTTGAAAAAGTTGCTGCGGAAACTGCATTAAAATTTAAATATTAACTGGCGGGATAATAGTAAGAAAGCTGAATAAACAATGCTTTAATGGCTAACTTAAAGATAATAAGAACCAGAATCAGTTCTGTGAAATCTACAAGGCAGATTACTTCGGCCATGAAAATGGTGGCTGCAGCAAAATTGCGAAAAGCTCAGGACAGAATTGTACGATTGCGTCCTTATGCCAATAAGCTGCATGAAATTCTTGTAGGTCTGACCCAAAGTCTTGTTGATACAGAAGAGGATAATATATACGGAAGAAAATCGAATCCGGAAAAGATACTTATTGTTGTTATAACCTCAAACCGTGGTCTTTGCGGAGGATTCAATTCAAACATTATTAAAGAAACGAGAAGGGTTATTGATGAAAAATACCATGAGCAGAATTCAAAGGGAAATCTCTGGTTTATTGCTATCGGGAAAAAGGGATTCGATTATCTCCGAAGACAAAAGCAGAATATCATTGAAGAGGACAATCATTTATTCAATAATCTTTCATTTGAAAATGTATCTGTTGTGGCCGAAAAAGTTATGGAAAGCTTTGTCTCTGGCCGGTTTGATAAAGTTGATCTGATTTATAATCAGTTTAAAAACGCTGCCGTTCAGAATCTGACAAATGAGATTTTTCTTCCGGTCGAAACTATATTGAAAGACAAAAACACAATGGCGGTTGTTGATTATATATATGAACCGACCAAAGAAGAGATTATTAATGAGCTTATTCCTAAATCTCTAAAGATTCAATTCTACAAAGCAGTGATAGATTCTTTCGTCGCTGAGCACGGGGCAAGAATGACTGCAATGCATAAAGCTACCGACAATGCAACTCAGATGATCAAGGAGCTTACCCTTCAGTATAACAAGGCAAGGCAGGCATCAATTACCAATCAGATCCTGGAAGTAGTAAGCGGAGCTGAAGCATTAAATGGATAACCTTCGGGCAGGTTTAAGCCCTTCCCTAAAACTATCTTCATGTACAGTCAGGCTGAATTAAAGGAATTGGTTGATAAGGCAATAATTAATCTTACATTCAGCGCCGAAACTGAAAAATTATTCTTTCCGGTTAAATATATATTATCTGTTGGAGGTAAAAGACTGCGTCCTGTAGTTACTCTTTTGTCATGCAATCTTTTCAAGGACAAAATTGATGATGCCGTTTTACCGGCGGCAGGAATTGAGGTCTTTCATAATTTCACACTTGTACACGACGATATAATGGACAGAGCGTCAGTCAGGAGGAACCTGCCGACTATTCATGAAAAATGGAATGTAAATCAGGCCATTCTTTCAGGTGATGTAATGGCATTTGTTGCAAATGATTGCTTCCTTCAAACGCCAGCGCCGTTATTGCTTAAAGTCTTTAAAGCATTCAATAAGGCAGCAGTTGAAGTATGTGCCGGACAGCAACTTGATATGGATTTTGAAAAAATGTCTTTCGTTTCACAGGATGAATATCTTCGAATGATCGAATTGAAAACAGCCGTTCTGCTCGCCGCATCAGCTATGATTGGTGCAATAATAGGGGAAGCAGACGACAAGGATTCAGCTCTTTTATATGATTTCGGTAATAATCTCGGTCTCGCTTTTCAGATACAGGATGATCTTCTGGATGTTTATGGAGATGTAAACATCTTTGGCAAGGTATCAGGTGGCGATATTGTTACAAATAAGAAAACATTTCTGCTTATTAAAGCATTGGAACTTGCAACAGGGAACACACTTAAAAAACTCCAGGAACAACTTCATGCTAAAGAATTCAACACTGAAGAAAAAATAAAAACAGTTATGGAAATATATGATCGGTTAAATATTAAATCCATAACCGAGAATCTTGCTAACGATTATATTATAAAATCATTAAACCAGCTTGACAAAGTAAGTGTCAGCAAAGAACGGAAGCATGAACTATATCAGATGGCTTCCTTACTTGTCAATCGTAAAAAATAATCTATTTACCCGGAGTGTCCTGTTTCTTCATCCAGTCGATATTAAACAGAATACCTGCATTCAGCATAAACTGATCATATTTGCTTACAATATATTTAGCTTCAGCATAAAGATTAATCTGTTCGGTAATCTTCATGCAAGATCCAACTCCAAGATTGAGTCCAAGAGCATTATCCGATTCTTTGTTTGTAGCAGTGATTGAACTATAAACTTCTTTCTTCCATGCTAATAAAATATCGAGACCGGCAAGTCCGTAAAACTCAAATTTATCGAGAGGTTTGAAAACATAATGCCCGTTTATGTCAAACATCATTGTAGAAACGGTAGTGGTCGTTTCTTCACCTACTTGTTCTTCTGTTGTAATATGAGGTAATAAATAGGTAAATGAAGGTGAAATCAGAATAGGCAGGTTTGATTTATAAATACCATTTAAGAAAATATTTAAATGGCCGCTTCTGTTTGCGCTCCATGGCATATCATGAAACTGGTAGGCTGAAGAATAACCCAATCCTCCTCCAATTTTCGTAAATTGACCATTAGTAACGGAATATGTCATTATTGAAATAAAAAGCAATATACATAGCTTCCTCATATCAAATTGGTTTTAATAATATATTAGTTTGCGAAATATAGAGAAAGATTATGAAATATTTTACAATTCGGTTTTATGTCATATTATTTTTTTACAGCTCAAAATAATTCTTCAGATCAGATCAGTAAAAATTCATTTCTTATCGGCTTGGAATGCAAAAATTATTAAATTTGTATCTTCTGGAAAAAATTAAATAACTGATACTTATGTCACTTAATACCGGAAAAATCAGCCAGATAATTGGCGCAGTTGTTGACGTTTCGTTTGAAAAACAGGGCAATGAGATGCCGGAAATATATGATGCTCTTGAAATAAAAAGAGACGACGGATCTGTCCTTGTGGTTGAATGCCAGCAGCATATAGGAGAAAACACAGTAAGAACCATTGCTATGGACTCAACCGATGGTTTGAGACGAGGTATGGATGTAGTGGCTACCGGCTCACCTATTGTAATGCCGATCGGAGAACAGATAAAAGGCCGGTTGATGAATGTCACCGGAGAGGCAATTGACGGAATAGGACCGCTTGATAAAACAGGAGGCTATCCTATTCATCGCAAACCCCCAAAATATGAAGATATTACAACAGAAAAGGAAGTTCTGTATACCGGCATAAAAGTTATAGACCTCATCGAACCATACTCAAAAGGTGGGAAAATCGGCCTGTTTGGAGGTGCCGGCGTTGGAAAGACTGTAGTAATTCTTGAGCTTATAAATAATATTGCCAAATCATATTCCGGATTATCTGTTTTTGCAGGTGTCGGAGAAAGAACAAGAGAAGGGAACGACCTGCTTCGCGACATGCTTGAAGCTGGTGTAATTAAATATGGGAAAGAATTCCTTGAAAGCATGGAAAAAGGTGGTTGGGATTTGTCAAAGGTAGACATGAATGCGCTTAAAGAATCACAGCTTGCTCTTGTATTCGGACAGATGAATGAACCACCCGGAGCACGTGCCAGAGTTGCTCTTTCTGGTCTTTCAGTCGCCGAACATTTCAGGGATGGGGACAGCAAAAGTGGCGGAAGGGATATCCTGTTCTTCATGGATAATGTTTTCCGTTTTACACAGGCAGGATCAGAAGTTTCAGCACTTCTTGGAAGGATGCCTTCTGCAGTGGGATATCAGCCGACTCTTGCCACAGAAATGGGTATTATGCAGGAGCGTATCACATCGACACGGCATGGCTCAATTACTTCGGTTCAGGCAGTTTATGTTCCTGCTGATGACCTTACAGACCCGGCCCCGGCAACAACATTTGCCCACCTTGATGCTACTACTGTTCTCAGCAGAAAAATTTCAGAGCTTGGTATATATCCGGCAGTGGATCCTCTTGATTCAACTTCCAGAATACTTACTGCAGAAGTAGTTGGCGAAGAGCATTACAACTGTGCTCAGAGGGTAAAAGAGATCCTTCAGAGATATAACGAATTACAGGATATTATTGCAATTCTAGGCATGGATGAATTGTCCGAAGATGATAAACTGGTTGTTCACAGGGCAAGAAGAGTTCAACGGTTCCTTTCTCAGCCATTCCATGTAGCATCTCAGTTTACCGGTATTCCCGGGAAACTTGTTTCAATAGAGGATACCATTAAAGGATTTAATATGATAATAGAAGGGAAGGTAGATCAATATCCTGAAGCATCATTTATGCTTGTCGGTACGATTGAAGAAGCTATAGAAAAAGGAGAAAAACTTCTGGCCGAGATCAGATAAAAATATGAAAATAGAGATAATAACCCCTGACCGTAAAGTATTTGAAGGTGATATTAAATCTGTAAGGGTTCCTGGAAAAAAGGGATCATTCCAGGTGCTGAAAGATCATGCCCCGATTGTATCAACACTTGAAAACGGCCCCGTTATAATGGTTGATCAGGCAGGCATCGAAACGAGGTATAGGATCAATGGCGGAGTTATTGAAGTCAAAATGAATAAGATCATTCTTCTTGCCGAATCAGTACAGGAAGAGACCTGATATGACGCCTGATGAATTCAGAAAGCATGCTCATGAACTGGTAGAATGGATGGCCGGTTACATGGAGAAGGTTGAAGGATATCCTGTAAAATCTTCTGTAAAACCTGGTGAAATTTTCAATAAGCTTCCTGACAATCCACCCCTTCAACCCGAATCTTTCGAATTATTCTTTAAGGATTTTGAGGATATTATCATGCCAGGAATTACTCACTGGCAGAGCCCAAATTTTTTCGCATATTTTCCAGCTAATACGAGCCCCCCTTCCATTCTGGCTGAAATGCTGACAGCTACAATTGCTACGCAATGTATGATATGGGAAACATCACCGGCTGCTGCAGAATTGGAAGAAAAAGTAATGAACTGGCTTCGCAATCTGATTGGACTTCCAGCCTCTTTTGAGGGGGTGATTCAGGATACAGCTTCAACTGCTACACTTGCTGCCATAGTTACTGCGAGAGAAAAAATTACAGATTTCAAAATAAATGATAACGGGCTTAAAGAAGCTCCTGAACTGAGGGTTTATTGTTCTGAACAGACTCATTCATCTGTCGAAAAAGCAGTAAAAATTGCGGGACTTGGCAAAAAAAGCCTGGTTAAAATAGCTGTCAGGGAAGATTTTTCCATGAACCCGGATAAGCTGAAAATAGCCATAAATGAGGATATCAAAAACGGATTGGTCCCATGTTGTGTAATTGCAACAATAGGTACTACCGGAACGACAGCTATTGATCCATTAAGAGCTATTGGAGAGATTTGTGCAGAAAAAGGAATCTGGTTGCATGTCGATGCCGCTTTGGCCGGAACCGCATTATTATTACCTGAATTTCAATGGATGCTCGATGGCAGGGAATTCATAGATAGTCTGGTTTTCAATCCACATAAATGGATGTTCACAAATTTCGACTGTTCAGCATTTTTTACCCGGGATGCCGCTTCTCTCATAAAAACATTTGAAATATTACCGGAATATCTAAAGACGAGAACCAGAGGAATAGTTAACGATTATCGCGATTGGGGTGTCCCCCTTGGAAGAAGATTCCGGGCATTAAAGCTCTGGTGTGTGATAAGGTGCTATGGCGTAACCGGTATTCAGGAAAAGATACGATTGCACATTCAGATAGCTCAGGATTTAGCTGAAAAGATCAAACAGGAACCTGACTTTGAAATACTGGCTCCGGTTGTGCTTAATACCGTTTGTTTCAGATACATTCCGGCTGGTATGGATGAAAAGCAGACAAACGAGTTAAATGAAAAACTGAACCATCTGTTAAACGATTCCGGCAAAATTTATCTGACTCATACAGTACTGAAAAGCAAATATACTCTGAGAATGGTCATAGCCCAGACAAATGTAACCCCGGAACATGTCAACAGAGCCTGGGTTTTAATCCGGAAGATTGCACATTCATTGGCATACTGAAATATTCAGTGAAATATTTATAACCTGTTTCTCCCTATCTTCATTCCATAAATGTCAATGTTGAACAGCAATTCAAATATCGGCGGCCCGTTTAATGTCTTCCAGGTAGTCTGAACACCCGATGAAATTAAAAAAGGAATTCTGAGGAGATAAAAGTCTGCCATAAGCTCAACACCGAACGATTTAAATGTCTCACTATAATTGTGGACTTGTTTCAGATCCAGATAGTGATCATTTGATGTCATGGCATAGTCATAAAAAAATGAAGAACGGATTCTCTGGAGAAAAACCAATCCGGGGATATTCAGGTCAGGGTAAACCAGTGGCATGGTGTAATCACCTGAAAGAAAATTAATTTTCTCAGGGACAATGTTTTCATAACCCCTTGGAAGTGAAGCTATGTTGTAATAAAGCAGCATCTGGGTATTCTGTATTTCGGTTTCGTACCTGATTCTGATCCCCTGGTTTGGCATTAACCCGGGGAAATAAAAAGCTGTCTTAAGTGTACTTATAGAACCAAAAATTTCCTTGTCGAAAGGAGCATAAGTGTAGGTATAATCAAAAACCTGGGCCCATTTGGGATAGATATCCCTTATTGAGGACAAGCTGTAATTGTTTAAATATAATCTTCCGGTAATCAATGTCTGTCCGTAATCGTAAGTCTTGTTTTCAGGGATATACACATAATTGTTTTCATATTCAGCCGATAATGAAGGTCTTATGTACTGGGAAAATCTTCCATAAGAAAAGGTCAGCGGAATGGAAATGGTATTCGTGAAATTAAGTCCGGGCTGAACTATAACCGGATCAGTTACATTTCTTCCCATTTTTGCTATCTGGGCATTTCCGCCGTAATCCATTTGCGATTCAATCACCGGCAGCCATCCTTCCAGGGTAACCTTTGCCACAATTTGATTGGTTTTGTCTGAGGCATAATCGTAACCGATTGTTGAAATAACTGTGCTTAGCTGATTCTGAGACATCAGGGTAAACCCGGGCCTGATTGCTGCCGGATCAGTCTGTATTTGTTCAATATCAGCATAAAACGGCATCCAGCTGTGGAAGTTGAAAAGATGTCCCCATTTCCTGTATGGCTGAGGTTTGTAATCATTTAATGCATGATCCCCGGATTTTATTCTTATTGTGTCAAACCGGTTTATGAGGAAGGACGGATCTTTTGTATTACTTCCATAATATATTTCCGAATTTTTGATGTTCACCTTACAAATGTTGAAACCAGAAGAGGTGTACTCTGAGAATAATACGGCTCCTGAAACGGGATATGGATCATAAGCTCCATATTTTGAATTTGTCAGCTTTTCGATTCTTTTGTCGGGTGTAAGTAAATAAATATTATCAGTTCCTGATGCAGAGCTGACAAAGAAGAGGGAATCATTTCTGAGAAAATCTGATTGAAGATCATCACGTCCCGGGTTAATAAGAGTATTCCATATATGATCTTTTAACGAAAAAGACATTATTCCTTCTCCCTTTTCAGATAAGAAAATAATTGAAATCTCAGATCCCGACAGCGACCATTGAGGTCTTTGGGGAAAGGCATTTCCCGGAATGGGGATTTTATTCAGAATATTCCCGTTCAAAGCATCAATTATTACAATGCTGTTTTCATTGCCAACAGTGTTATCGACAGCTGTGATAATTTTCCCATCGGGAGATAATGATGCAGCCAGATATCTGGTCTTAAATGAAAGCTGACGGATAATCTTCTTGTGCAAGTCCATAATTTTTATCACGCTGAAGGTCCTGTTTTCCCATCTTGGATCGGGCTGATTTTCAACCCAGACAATTTTACTATTTGAACCTGAAATGCAATATGGATAAATATTGCCGGGGATATGAATTCTTTTTTCAGATTTATCGGAAAGATTCATTAAGACAAATTCAGGAGATGAGCTGAAAGATGTTTTTATGGCAATAACAGTATCTTTCCCGGTTACAACAGGAGAATAGTAATTCACATATTCTTTCTTTTTCGACGGATTGAAGGCTTCATAATTGACAGGGCTTGTTTTAAGTTCTTCTCGCTGCCAGATAATTTTCAATGAGTCAAAAGCTTCTGAAAAGAGCTTCGCTTTTGTAATACCTGCATTCCTTTCAAGGCTAATATTTACTGGGTTTAGCGTGAATGGATTTTTCCCTGTAAAATCAAGAGTTTTATTCCAGAGCTGATGTCCATATCTGGCGTACGACCATGCGATCATCTGATATCCGTACTGATAATGGTCAGGAACAAAATCCTTAAAAGATCCTGAAAGTATTTTATCATAGCTGAACATCTTAGGGTTATCAAGAACAATTGACTTTATTTCTTTCTGAAAAGAAGGAATCCTTCCTCTTCCTGAAAGTGATAGCAATGTTTCCGCAAAAACCGCATCACCTTCCATAAACCAGAGCGGCAAAAGGACAGAAACTGCACCGGTGAATTGTTCTCCTGTCAGAAAAGACATTGCTTTTGAAAATCCTCTGTTAAGAGATGTTAACTGAAGAACATGAGTCAGTTCGTGTGTTGTAAGTTGTTCGATCGGATCCTCCGGAATACCATCAGGGTCAGGAGTCGGGTAAATTTCAATACGTTTCGGTGCCCAGGCAACATACCCATTGGAATAGGTTGTATAGTTATGAATTATAACGGGGATATGAACCTTTTTTACAGAATGAACGGACTGGAGTTTTATATATGAATCATCGAGAGATTTCGCAAATTTCAAACCTTCCATACCATAACTTTCGGGATAAATGACTGTGAATAGTTTAGTTTTGATCTGCATCCACTTTATTGATGCCGGATCTTGTCCAGTGTCGTAATATTGTGCATTAATATTTGAACTGAAGAAGAAGAGAAAAGGAATATATATTTTAAAAAGGTACTTCAAAATTTCATTGTTGATCAAAAATAGCAAAAAATGCATCTCCGGGATGGGTTTCTTCAACTTCTTATATAGTATATGAAAACGCATATATTTATAATTGGCATTATATTCATGTTTGTGGATACTCATTTAATATTTATTTGCTGTAAGAAAAAAATAAGTATTTTCGTCGTCTGATCTCTTTTGGCAGATCCCTGCAAAATTAAATATGGTTAATTAATGAAAAAATACAAACTTATCAATAACGTTTCCGGGTGGATAGTATTTGCTGTTGCAGCATTTACCTACCTGTCGACTATTGAACCAACTGCCAGTTTATGGGATTGTGGCGAGTTTATTTCCTCTGGCTTCAAGCTTGAAGTGGGACATCCTCCTGGAAATCCTGTCTTCCTGATAATGGCCCGGTTCTTCACACTTTTCGCAGGAGGAAATGTATCAAAAGTGGCTGCAATGATCAATTCCATGTCGGCTCTGGCAAGTGCATTTACCATACTTTTTCTTTTCTGGACAATTACTCATCTTGCAAGAAAAATTATTATCAAAGATGAAAGCCAATACACTTTTGGCAAAATGGCAGCAGTAATCGGCGCCGGGGTTGTCGGTGCCATTGGCTATGCATTTTCAGATTCTTTCTGGTTCTCAGCAGTCGAGGCAATAGTTTTTGCATCCTCTGCTTTTTTTACGGCGCTGGTGTTTTGGGCGATTCTTAAATGGGAGGATATTGCAGACCAGGAGCATGCCGACCGATGGATCATACTGATAGCATTTCTGATAGGATTATCAATTGAGGTTCATCTCCTCAACCTGTTAACTATTCCTGCAATTGTACTTGTATATTATTTCAGGAAATTTGAATTTTCATGGAAAGGTTTTGCCGTAGCAATGGTCAGTTCATTTATCATTCTGGCGCTTATCATGTACGGCATCAGACCGGGCATTGTCACAATTTCTTCAAAATTTGACCTGTTCTTTGTTAACACTTTCCACCTTCCCGTTAATAGTGGAGTATTGTTCCACATAGTTCTGGTTATATTGTTTTTTATTCTTGCAGTCAGGTCAACCCTCAACAATTCAGATCATAAAAAAATTGCTGTTTTCTCATTTACCGCACTTCTTCTTAGCGGTATATGGGTGCTGACTGATTCTGGTTTATTCAATTTTATAATGCTTGTAGTTCTTGCAGGTTCTGTGTGGTACGTTTCAGGAAAAAGTAAACTGATATTAAATACCGCATTAACTGCTATAATTGTAATTTTAATAGGTTTTTCTTCAAATGCAATTATTGTAATTAGGTCAACAGCCGGGACGCCTTTGAATGAAAATAATCCCAGTAATCCTTTTAACCTTATTTACTATTTGAACCGGGAGCAATATGGAGACCGGCCATTATTCAAGGGTCCCTATTTCAATGCCCCTGTGACAGCTTATAAGGATGGGAAACCGCATTATAATTATGTAAATGGCAAATACGAAATAACAAGCCATGATCTGGTCAGAGAATTTGATCCCCGATTTATAACACTTTTTCCAAGAATGTGGAGCGATCAGAGTGATCATGCCCAGGAATATGAGGTCTGGTCGAAAATGAAAGGGATACCAATTCAGGTAACGGACAACAATGGAGAAAAAAAGGTTATCCGGAAACCGACTTTTATTGAAAATCTGAGGTTTATGTTTTCTTATCAGATAAATTATATGTATTTCAGATATTTTATGTGGAATTTTTCAGGACGACAGAATGATACCCAGGGAGCCGGTGGAGCCGTAAACGGAAACTGGATAACAGGAATAAAATTTCTGGATGAGCCGAGAATCGGCTCTTCCGATATGCCTGCCGATATGAAAAACGAACCATCAAGGAATGTTTATTACCTGTTACCGTTTTTACTCGGAATAATAGGAATGCTATATCATTTCAACCGCGATAATAAAAACTGGTGGATCATTCTGTTATTGTTTTTTATGACAGGCCTTGCAATTGTTCTGTACCTGAATCAGTATCCAAACCAGCCCCGTGAAAGGGATTATGCTTATGCCGGTTCCTTCTATTTCTTTGCTGTGTGGATAGGATTGGGGGTCCTTGCTCTGTTTGAAGGGCTTGCAAAACTTGTTAAAGAAAATATTGCAGCGCCGGTTGCAGGAGTGATATGTTTTCTTGCTGTGCCAGTAATAATGGGTTCCCAGAACTGGGATGATCATGACAGATCGGGCAGGTATCTTGCAAGAGATGTTGCCTTTAATTATCTTAATTCATGCGCTCCCGGTTCAATACTCTTTACTAATGGAGATAATGATACCTTCCCGTTGTGGTACGCCCAGGAGGTTGAAGGGAAAAGGACAGATGTAAGAGTATGTAATCTTATGCTTTTAAATACCGACTGGTTTATTGACCAGATGAAATTAAAATCATATGAATCTGATCCATTACCAATTTCGCTTCCAAGTAAAAAATATTATGATGGTGTAAATAATCAGGTTTTCATTATACCAAAAATTAAAGAACCAGTGGATATTTCAACGGTAATTGATTGGGTAAACAGTGACAATAAGGCAACCAAAGTTCAGATTTCTGCGACTGAGGAGCTGGATAATATTCCATCAAGGACTATCAGAATACCTGTTGATGCAAAAAAAGTACTTGCTTCCGGCACTGTAAAGCCTGAAGATGCTGAAAAAATAGTTCCTTATATCGATATTAATCTTAAAGGCAACTCGATTATGAAAAGTCAGCTTCTGGTTCTGGATATTCTGGCTCATAATGAATGGAAAAGACCGATCTATTTTGTTACAGGCTACCATAGTGATGCTCTCGGTCTTGAAGAATATTTTCAGCTGGAAGGATTAGCTTACAGGCTGGTACCGATAAAGTCAGAAAACAAAAGCTGGCTGGAATACGGACGGGTCGACGCGGATATTCTTTATAATAATATGATGAATAAATTTGTGTGGGGTGGAGCAAAAGAAAAGGGGGTTGATATAGACTATAACCATAAGAGAACACTTATGGTCGTCAAAGCAAGATATAATTATGCAAAATTGGCCAAGGTCCTTACTTCAGAAGGCAAGAACGAAAAGGCAATTCAGGTACTTGATTATTGCATGGAAACTTTTCCCGTTGAGAAATTATCATACGACATGTATGTTCCCGATATAGTTGAAGCTTATTTTGCTTCAGGCGCAACTGAAAAAGCGTTAGACCTGACTAATAAACTTTCGGCATATTATTTTGAAAAGCTTGATTATTATTTCAGACAAAATGTTGCGATCCTTTCATCAGCAGAATATGAAGTCCAGACCTCTATGCAATATGTTTCCCGTGTTGCAAATGCCTGCAAAGCAAATGGGAAAACCGATCTGGCTGACAAATTAAATGCCAAAGTGGATTCATATTACGCCTCATTTATGAAGGCACTTCAACCCAATATCAGATAACTAGAGCTGAAGTGAAATTAGTATGATTTTGAATAGGTAGCTGCCGGGCTCAGATATTTTTCAAGAAGGAAAAATATTTTTTCCGGGAAAACCGGCTTCAAAATATATTCGTTGCAACCAGCGATATATGCCTCTTTTTTTGTGGTGTCGCAGGAATAACCCGAAACCATAAGTACAGGAATATCCTTTCTCTCTTTTCTAAAGATCCTGACACACTCAATTCCATTAACAAGAGGAATCAGAAAATCAATCAGGACGATATCAATTTTATCGTTTGTACCTGAGAAATAATCAATAAAAGCTTTTCCGTTATTAAAAATTATTACCTCCGCTCCTGAATTCTTTAATAAGGTTTCATAGTATTTTACAGATGGTATGTCGTCCTCAACAATTACTATTCTCTTATATTGAAGATCTAAGTGGCTGAAAGACAGACTCATGGCGCAGTTTCAAATTAGTTGTATAAATTTACGATAAGAATATTATTGTATTTCAGTCAGTAATGGTAGTTATTAACAAATTATCAACACAATCGGGTTCGGGAAAATCAGGATATTTGTTTTACTGAATAAAAATGTGCAAATTCGTCTTATCTAATTGACAAAATTATGGCAAAACAAATTCCATTATTTAAAGTGACGATCCTGGCAATAGGATTGATATTAATTGTAAACAAAGCATATAGCCAGAATGGATTTGATAATCCTACCCGGGCTTTGTATATATTTGACCTGGCCAAATATATTGATTATGGTACTGGTTTTGCCGATTCATCTTCTTTCAAGATTGCCGTACTTGTAGGAGATTATGATCTTATCAGCGAAATGGCAAATTTGTCAAAAACTCGTAACCGGGTTCAGGATAAACCGGTTTCTGTGATAGGGATTAAAAAACTGGAAAGTCTTGTACACTCTCAGGTTCTTTATGTTAACAAGAATGCAGGTTTTGATCTTGAAAAAATCAAAGCTAAAATTGCCGGTAAGCATACTATGCTGATAACAGAAGGTTATGAGTTCAGGGAATCAATGATAAACTTTATGGTTGTCAACGGCAAACCTCAATACGATATTAATGAAGAATACATAAAAAAAGAAGGAATGTCAGTACCACAGACACTTCTTTTTAGTGCTATTAAAACTAAAGAAGACTGGCAGAATCTTTTTGATGTGGCCAGTAAACAGATAGAGGTGCAGAAAGAAACTATCAGACAGCAACTCGAGATGATTGATATACAGAAACAAGAGATATTAAAGCAGAAAGCCGTACTCGACAGTCTGGATAAGGAGGTAACAGCAAAAGAAAAAGCGCTTAATGAAAAGCAAAAAGTACTAAACCTCCAGGTAGCACAGATATCAAAGCAGCAGGGCGAAATTTCTGTCCAGAAAAATACAATTTTGGTTCAGCAAAATGAAGTTAAGATTCAGCAGGATACTTTGGCAAATCAGAAAGCGAAAATAGGATTGCAGATTGCCATGATAGACGGACAATTAAAAAAGATAGGTGACCAGGAAAGCAAAATTAAAATTCAGCTGGCAACTCTCGAAAAGCAGAAGATTATACTCTATTTTGTTCTTTTTGTTCTTGTTCTGGTCAGCTTCCTTGTTTATTATATATACCGGGGTTATAAAATCAAAAAAGAAGCCAACATAAAACTCGAAGAAAAAAATCGTACAATCTCTGCGCAAAAGGATGAAATTGAAAAACAAAGAGATGTTGCAGCTGCCCAGCGAGATCAGATTGCATATCAGAAAAAGCATATCACCGATAGTATCATGTATGCCAAGAGGATACAAACTGCCCTTTTACCTTCGCTCGAACTATTCAGCGATAAGCTTGAACACTTCGTGTTATATAAGCCTCTTGCTATAGTCAGTGGGGATTTTTATTGGGTAAGTTCTATAGATAATATGCAGGTTATCATTGCGGCTGATTGTACGGGACATGGTGTTCCGGGGGCTTTTATGAGCATGCTTGGCGTAACAATGTTGAATGAAATAGTAAACGGGAAACATATATTGATGCCGGATCAGATAATTGAGAACCTCAGACAGGGTATAATAAAATCATTGAAACAGGTGGTTGATGAGGATACGGTTAAGGACGGGATGGATATTGCAGTATGTGTTGTGGACTTTAAAGAGAATATCCTTTGGTACGCAGGAGCAAACAACCCGTTATATCTTGTAAGAGGAGGAGAGCTTATTCATTACAGGCCGGATAAAATGCCGGTAGCAATTCACTACAAGATGCAGCCATTCACTCTTAATAAAATAGAACTTCAAAAGAGAGATACATTCTATATATTCTCTGACGGATTTTCAGATCAGTTTGGCGGACCAAAAGAAAGAAAGTTCATGTCGATGCAACTAAAGGAAACACTGGTACAAATCGCTGATAAGCCAATGCTTCAGCAGGGAGAAAAATTAAATGAGATTTTTGAGGAGTGGCGCGGAGACAATCCTCAGGTTGATGATGTTACTTTAATAGGAGTAAGGTACTAATCGCATTCGTATTTTGTAGTATTCCCGCCTACAGTTGTAGCTGGTGTTGCTTCAATTCCAACAAGATCTGCACCGCAATATTGTGTTGGGTCACCAGAATTAACAATACTTCCATTACTATCACGAGTAACCAGTTTGCAGTTTTTACAGGTCTTTGAGCAGGAAGGAGCCGCAATTGCAATCAGAACCAAGATCGCTGCATAAATAATTTTCTTTTTCATACGGATATTATTACATGTCAAATATACAAAACTCTTTTAACTTGGTTCAATACATAAAACAAACAACAATTTAAGGATAATAGTTGCATACAAAAATTAAAAATTATCAGGTAATTGACTTTCAGATGCAGCAAATTGTTAAAGTTCAAGTCTTTTTATCAGAAATGAAAATATTTGTAAATTGCATTAAAAATTAATGTCATGGAAGAATCAAGAATGAAAAAACATGTAACGGTAGTAGCAGCCCTTCATATTGGCTTTGGAATCATTGGCTTAATTGGAGCTCTGGCTATATTCTTCGCTCTGAATTTTGCAAGAGGCTTTGTCGGGAATGAGGATATCCCTTCTGCTATACTTGGCTTTCTTGCTACAAGTCTTCCTTTACTTATCGGGTCCATGTCAACGCTTGGACTGGTAGGAGGAATAGCGCTTTTGTCTTACAAGAACTGGGCAAGAATCCTCGTTCTGATAGTAGCAGCCATGGGATGTATTAATATTCCTATCGGAACACTGAAAGGGGTTTACTCTATCTGGGTTCTGATGCAGGATGACACCATAAAGCTGTTCAAAACGCAATAATAAAATTTTAATATTAATTTAGAGGTTGGATTATCTGAATTCAGCCTCTTTTTTTTACAAATAGATAATAATATGAGTGACGATAATAAAATCATTTTCTCAATGTTCCGTGTTGGGAAAACATTTCCTCCTCACAGGCAGGTTCTTAAAGATATTTCACTTTCATTTTTTCTGGGAGCTAAAATCGGAATAATTGGTCTGAATGGTTCCGGCAAATCAACTCTGCTGCGCATTATCGCTGGTCTCGAAAAAGAATATCAGGGACAAGTCACCTTCAGCACGGGTTATTCAGTGGGTCATCTTTCACAGGATCCTCTTCTGGATGAGAAAAGAACAGTGCGGGAAGTGGTTGAAGAAGGAGTTAAGGAAACTGTTGATATTATTGCGGAGTTTGAGAAGATTAACAACAGCTTTGGCGATCCTGAAGTTTTTGAGAATCCTGACAAAATGCAACAATTGATGGATAAGCAGGCCATTCTCCAGGAGAAGATTGAATATCTCGACGGCTGGAACCTGGAACATAAACTGGAAAGAGCAATGGATGCGTTGAGGTGTCCTGATGGCAATGCAATGGTAAATGTTCTTTCAGGGGGAGAGAGAAGACGTGTTGCACTTTGCCGGTTGTTACTCCAGCAGCCAGATATTCTGTTACTGGATGAGCCTACAAATCATCTTGATGCTGAATCAATTCAATGGCTCGAGACATTTTTAAAACAATATCACGGAACCGTTATCTGCATCACCCACGACCGTTATTTCCTGGATAATGTCGCCGGATGGATCCTAGAACTTGACAGAGGAGAAGGCATTCCCTGGAAAGGAAATTATTCATCATGGCTTGAACAGAAAACAAAAAGACTTGAAGCAGAGGAAAAAGGAAATGTAAAAAGAAGGAAGATTCTTGAAAGGGAACTCGAATGGGTGAGAATGTCACCAAAAGCCCGACAAGCAAAATCAAAAGCCCGCCTTGGAGCATATGAAAATCTTTTAAATCAGGATGTTAAGCAGAAAGAAGAAAAACTGGAGATTTTCATTCCCAATGGACCACGACTTGGAGATAAGGTTATTATCGCATCCCATTTAGCAAAGTCCTTTGGGGACAAGCTCCTTTTTGAAGATCTTGAATTCAGCTTGCCTCCAAATGGAATCGTCGGGGTAATTGGTCCAAATGGCGCAGGGAAAACAACTCTATTCAGGATGATCATGAAACAGGAACATGCTGATAAGGGAGATTTTGAAGTTGGCGATACCGTTACACTTGGCTATGTCGACCAGGCACATGAGGCAATCGATCCTGCAAAAACAGTTTATGAGGTTATTTCCGGAGGTCAGCAGGATGTAATGGTAGGCAACCGGTTGGTCAATGCAAGGGCTTATGTAGCCAGGTTTAATTTCACAGGGGCAGACCAGGAAAAGAAATGCGGCGTATTATCCGGTGGCGAAAGAAACCGGCTGCACCTGGCTCTTACTCTGAAATCAGGAGCTAATGTTCTGCTTCTGGATGAACCTACCAATGATATTGATGTAAATACATTAAGGGCGCTTGAAGAAGGACTGGAGAATTTTGCAGGGTGTGCTGTAATAATTTCGCATGACAGATGGTTCCTCGACCGCGTTGCAACTCACATCCTCGCATTTGAGGGAGACTCCAAAGTAGTATGGTTTGAAGGTGGCTATACCGATTATGAAGAAAACTTGAGAAAAAGAGTGAGCGACACTACACCCAGAAGAATAAAATTCAAGAAACTGGTAAAATAATTCTTAATAACCCGTTTTATGAGTTTTGTCAGGCAGGAATATAGGTTTTTAATATTTTATTTCTTCAGGCTAGCTTTTGAGAAAATGTAATCAGGAATTGCAGAATTAAAATTAATATCTTCAATCAGAAATTCCGTTCCTTCTCCATCTTTAAGTACATCCTTAAATAATATTTTTTTGGGGAACCATCTTCCCTGTATTTGAATAACATCGGATAATTCCATTTTTTTCAGAAGAACACCGCTTTTAGCAAATAATTCCTTTTTTAATGGGATAAAGCGATCCTTGTCAACCCATGCTTTTTGAGTCTGGTACGCAACGTCGGGTGTATTTGCCTTAAGCGTAATGACCCAGCATATTCTGTTATCAATTTTTTCTTCTCCGTCAATTTTGCCGGTATAATGATTTAGCAGGTGAGGATCCTCCATCATATCCTCGTAGGATAGATCTGAGCCCATTACAGATTGTCGCAACATGTGGCCTGAAATCTGTATAATCCTGTCTGTCGAGGGTGAAAAAATCCAAAGCTGATCTTCCAGTTTCAGCATTTTTGTTCCCTGTTCGCGAGCAGGGAACAAGTATTCGGTATATGATTTCTTTTCACCCATATTCCATGATTTTGATTCGATAGTCCTTGTATTCCTGGGATTATGGATTATCATTTTTGAAGTAAAAATTCTGGTTTCGGCAGACATATTTTTGTCTACTTTTTCAATAATTTCCTTCGCTGAAGGATTTTGTGCATTAATTGAAATACACAGCATCATCATAGGTATTATAATGTTTTTCATGCTTCTAATTCTTTAAAAAGTTGAGCTGTTTTGCGTTTGTAAATTCCAATGCCGGAAAGAGCCGTCCCAATTATAGTCGAAGCCAGGCCAGGTATAAACCCAATAAAAAAAGCAAGAGTATTGATTCTGGCATGAAAGACTGCCGGCATCATGATAGTTGCGTTTTTCATTATAGAACTAAGATCAAGTCCATGATTCTGCATATATAAGGAAATCATAAGTCCGACAAATGTACCGCTGATTGACCCAAGAATTCCAATTAGTAGTGCTTCATAAATCATAGTTTTATAAATGTGCGAATAATCCTCGCCTACTGCAAGGCGTGTTCCAAATTCGGTATATCTTCTTAATCCGCCGAGAAGACCTGCATTCCATAACACAAGCGACATTGACAAAACAAAAATTAATACCATGACACTCCCTATTTGCTTAATCTGATCAATCATTTTTCCAAAATCATTTTGCTGCCGAAGAGTCAGTATTATCGGAGCATATTTACCTTCTGATTTTGGGAAGAGCTTATTAAATTTAATTACCAGCTGGTTTACTTTTTCTTCATCATAATAATTATTGGGTAAGTAACCCACAATTTCGCTTGCAGCGTTGCTCATATCAAGCACATTGCGGACATCTTCTATATCGATCACAACAGAACCATGGTCCATAGCTCCGGTACCAAATATGATAGTTCCGCAAAGCGTAAAATTAGACATTGCCATGCTGCCGTACATGGTTGAACCAATAAATGTTATCGTATCACCTAGATTAACTTTTAATTTTCTCGAAAATTCTTCACTCATTAATATCTCTCCCGGGTGAACAGGTAGTCGGCCCCTGTGTATAGATCTGGCAAGGTTAAACCGCACTGTTTCAGCCTTGTCACCTGAAAGAAGATCTATTCCAAAACCGATCGCAGGTCCCTGAGAACTAGTTTCGCCCATAGAATCCGGAACATCAATAAGTCCTCCAAAATGAATTCTTTCTCCCCATTTAATTTCAGGAAAATCCTTCTTCAGCTTCAAAACAAGTGTATCAACACCGGTAAGAGCCAGATCATTTGGCATCTGACTGATATTCTTTTCATATTCAGCAGTAATTATTTTCACATGCCCGGCTGTAAAGCGTGCACTTAATTCCACACTGTCATTTAATATCCCTTTTAACCAGCAATAAAGTACAACTGTCAGCATTACGCCTATCGTGACAATTAAAACAGGCAGAAGACTTCGCTGCTTGTCTCTTAATATCCCCTTTAATAAAAATCTAATCATTGCAGTTTCCCCCTTAATGCTTCTGTTGGTTTCATCTTAGCAATTCTCCGTGATGGCAGATAGCTGACTATTGTTGTGGTAATCATTATGAGAACGATGGTAGTTGCAATCAGGCCAAGGCTATAGGTCGGGAAAATTTTATCAGCTAAAGCAAGTCCATATTCCTTGCTAGCTCCACTGATAGATATACCGGTTTTAGACTGGAATGCAAGGAAAGGTATCCCATAAAGCGCTGCAAGCAGTCCGGCCAGTACTGAATTAAGCGACCCCTCAATTGTAAATAACCCCACAACCTGCCTCCTCGTCATTCCAAGAGCAATATAGGTACCTATTTCCTTTTGCCTTCTGAATATAGACAATACCTGAGTATCAAAAATAGCCAGCATGGAAAGACTAAGAAGGATTATATATAAGACTATGCCACCTACTGACTTAATCTTTATCAGGTCGGTTATAGCCTTTAGTAGCTCTTCTTTATCTTTAAATTTCCATCCTGTATCGGTGTAGAAGCCTGATTCTGTTTTTTGCCTGACCATAATAGTTGCCTCTCCCGGAGCTCCGATCATTCTTTGCAGGCGGTCAAGCGGCACCCAGACCTGGCCAAGATCTACAGTAGGAACATTTGTATCGAAAATACCTATAATTTTCATTTCAGAGGCATCAAAAGTACCATGTATATCTCTCCAGCGAAGTGTGACCAGATCGCTCACTTTCAGCCCGTTCTCATTGGCCATTTGTCTTCCTATCAGGGCAGGAATTTCTTCACTATTCCCTATGAATTGTGCAGAGGGCAGTTTTAGAATTTTCTGATTAGAATTAATTCCTTTTATGAGGATACTCTGAATACGTCCTGAAGGATAAATAGTTCCCTGAGTAATAAGAATTGACGCCAGTTCCCCTTTTGATGCAATAGAATCAAGATACTGAGGAATTTTTGAGTGTGCCTCGGTAAGAGAGAAGGGATCATAAGGGTCATACCTATTCTGCCAGTATTGTCCGCCTCCTGTCTCCCAATTGATCATGTCGTTTCTTGCCTGTTCATTCCATCCATCTAGAATTCCCTTATGCCAGATTATTATCACAAATGAGAAAGAGAGCACTATCACATTAAGCCAGGTTCTTATTCCTGCCCCAATGAGATTCTTAATTGCGAGATTAAAGAGCAATTTCATTCTTTCAGGGATTTAATTGTTTGTAATTTCATCATTGGCAATTTTTCCGTCAACCAAAGAAATTTTGCGTTTGAGATAACCAATTACCTTATCATCATGAGTGGCAAAAATGAAAGTAGTCTTGAACTCGCTGTTCAATTGAACCATCGTTTTTAGTATATGATGGGAATTTGCAGCATCGAGATTAGCCGTTGGTTCATCTGCAAGAACTATTTCCGGTTTCTTCACCATCGCCCTTGCTATTGCAACTCTTTGACATTCTCCTCCTGAAAGCTGGGCGGGCTTTGATCTTACTTTATCAGTCAGACCAAGCCATTCAAGAGAGTCCATTACCATCTTTTTACGCTGTCTGTCATTTAGCTTCAAAAGAAGAAGTGGAAATTCTATATTTTCGAAGACAGTATAAACAGGAAGCAGGTTATAGCTTTGAAATATGAACCCAAGCTGTGATCGTCGCAGGAGAGCGGCTTGTTTTACATTAAGCTCACTGATTGATCGACCGAGTACTATAACTTTTCCTTCTGAAGGAGAGTCAAGAGAACCGATAATATTAAGCAGGGTGGTCTTACCACTACCGCTGGGTCCGACAACCCCGGCAAATTCTGCTTTACCGAATTCAAGATCTATCCCATTCAAGGCAGTGAATCTCCCGCCAGGTGTGGTAAAATACTTTTTAAGTCCCTGAATTGAAATATTTTTCGAATCTTCCATAAATTATTTATTATTGACTTTAAGCTTTAAAAATTAAATACTGCCATTAATTGTATCCCTTTACCGGCAAACAGATTATTCTCGTTTCCGGTATTATAAATTGAAATTTTATCAGGATTCCAGAAAAGAAATAGATAATAGGTCCAATTGTCACTTTGTCTCTGAAAATCTATGAATCTATACCAGGTTTTGTCCGTCCAGCTATAATATAATATACCAGACAGTTTGTTTATCCCGACGGGATAATTCATCGTCAACGATGAAAATGTTTTATTAACATCTGAATCGAATATCTTATTTGCATTGCTGTACCTGAAAAATTCGGTTGCCACATATAATCCGTTTCCAAGGTTAAATGTGTAATCCATTCCCAGGGTGAATAATTTTGTCCAAGGTTGAAAGTAAGTTGTATCCAGCGCACTATGGATGAGGGAATACTCTGCCCAAAGGCCGACTCCCAAATCCCATTTCCCGTCTAATCCGAGCCTGTCTTCAGGGTAAGTGACGGAACCCTGGCTATTTAAAGGATAGCTTGAACTACTCAAATCAGCTGTACGATGATGAAAACTAATTGCTGCTTCACCTTTTGGAACAGGTATTTGCATTCTTCCTCCAAATTCCGGGATTCTGGAACTTGAAGGAATGGTTTCCCAGCCCTTTGTCTTGTCATTTCCCCATAACATCCACAACCAGGCGTTTGCATTGTTCTGGAAATAATATCTGCCAAGCAAAGCATAAACACCTTCGGTAAGCTGAAGAGGATCACGTGGGTCCATCCGATCGAACCACATCAGGGGACGCAACATAGCAGCAGATCCAAAATTGATTTTTTGCAGACCCGCCCTTAGTTCAAATCGTTCTGAGCTAAGCCTGAACCAAAAACGATAGGGTTTAATATTATAATCCGATCCGGTATTTTTCCAATCAGAAAACTGATAATCCAGAAAGCTGTTAATAGAAATTTCAGAATCGAATTTCAGATTGTTTGCCCAGCTTTTCCCAATAGAAAAGGAAGGAATAAACCGAACACCTGTCTGCCAGGGTAAGGGATCAGAAAATTTTAATCCTGCATATGCATCCGCCTGCCCTTTAAGTTTGCAAATTGTATCCTGGGCAATCAGTGGGGCAGCCATCAGTAATAGGAGTACTCCAATATTGAGTTTTAAAGTCCTCATTTTTTCTCCGCAGTCTTTCGTGGCATTATACCATAAAAAAAGAAACTCATTACTTCCACTATCATTTGTTCAGGATTGGAATAAATCTCAACAAGTCTTTTATCAGTCAGCATCTCGGTTAGCTGGGTGAGAAAATATAGCATAAATTCGGGTTTGATATCATTGCGTATTTCCCCCATTTTCTGTGCCTCACGAAAATCATTAAGATAAATATCAATCATTCTCTTTTTTATATTTTCTATGGTATTGAATAACGCTTCATCCTGATACTTATATATATCATCCACTAATTCCTGGCTCATTTCATGAGCATTACTCATTTTCAGTTCAAGAATTTTTTTTACCTTATCTTCATAAGAAACATCACTATTATAAATTTGCTTATAAGCCTTTATTCCCGATTCGAACATCTCTTCAATAAGATATTTTGCAATGCCCGATTTATTATCGAAATATTTGTAACAGGTCATCTTACTTACATCCGCTTCCTGACATATTTCTTCAATACTCACTCTTCTGATGCCATGTTTCCAGAACAGCTTTTTTGCAGCAGTTACAATTGCCTCGAATTTTTTGGTTCTAGTTTCCATAACATTATACAATTATTAAAAAAGTATACAAATATAATATAATATTACATATAACGTATAATGTCAAATAAATTGATTATTCTATACGTTTTAAAAATTTTCGCTACAGATTTTTTAATGAAATGAATAATGAATAAACAGATTGTGTTTATATCAGCCCTCATTTTATTCTTTTCTTTAGCCAATGAATGCCTTAGCGATATACTTAAAGCGACAGTTGATAATGAAGTCAACGGTGGTACAGATTCTATTCAAAAACAGATATCCATTAAAGTCCTTAAAATAAATCCAATCCAGATTTTATTCTGTGAGATTCCTACCTTTTTTGCGGTTTCTCACGAGCAGAAAAAAGGTATTCAATTTAAACCTGCATTTATATTCCCATTAAGTGAAGAATTGAAATTAAGATGCTAATTGGTGTAATAAGTCACCCAATTACAAATAGCCTGACTTAAAATTATTTACCCCCAGTATAAAATACTGGGGATAATGATTTATATTAATATGCAGAAAATACGGGAGATAAAAGCATTAGGGTAAGGGTTGATTTCTATTCAACAATTTTAATCGTCATCTTTATATCCTTCAATGGACGAGCTGCCTTGTCTTTCTGAACAGTTGCAATTTTGGTAATTACATCCAGTCCTTCGGTAATCTCTCCGAACACTGTGTAATCATTATCCAGGTAGTGTACCCCCTTTTCAGGTTCAACAATATAAAATTGCGAACCGGATGAGGCTTTCTTAGGGTTAGTAGGACCTCCGGTCCGTGCGGCGGCCAGTGCTCCTCTCTTATGAGTAAGTTTGGGATTAAATTCTGCAGGAATTGTGTAACCAGGATCTCCAGTCCCCAGTTCTTGTCCGGGTTTGGCATTCTTAGAGTCAGGATCTCCTCCCTGGATCATAAATCCTGGTATAACACGATGGAAAAGTGTTCCATTATAATAACCTGATTTTACAAGTTTTATAAAATTATCACGGTGCCGGGGAGTTTCATTGTACAATAACCCCTTCATATCACCGAAATCAGTATGGATAACAAATTTTACCTGTGGTTGTGAAGAATTCACTGTTTGACCTTTAACAGATAAATTCATAATTCCCGCAAGGATTATGACTAATAATAATAGTTTTTTCATTGTCTTTCGGAGTTTGTTAATTCTATCTTAATTACAGGTAAAAATACTTAAAATTATTTGATAGAAAAGATCAAGCTGGCATTCCGGGACATAAAGATAAAATAGCCTGAATTATTCAAAAGCTTCAGCACTGGTTCAGTTGCCCATAAAAGAAAAAACGCATTAAGTCATTATATTGCTGTTTGCGTTTTTTTATCTGTAGCCCTACCAGGAATCGAACCTGAATCTAAGGTTTAGGAAACCTCCATTCTATCCATTGAACTATAGGGCCGACATCAGTGGCAAAAGTATATTTTTTTTTTATCATTGCAAACCGGGGGAGCCAACTGAAGGGTTCAAGGCACAAGATTTAAGACGAAGGAAAAATCCCTGCGTTACATGTCCACAATTCTTTGCATCGTGCCTTCTACTCTTTGCATCCTGCCATGTTCATTTTGAAATTCGAACAATCTTTCATACATTCATCTTCTCAAAACAACCGACAATGAACTTTATAGATGCAATAATTATAATTATTTTGGGTTTCGCCATATTCAGAGGGTTTACTAATGGATTGGTAAAAGAAGTGGCATCTTTGGCTGCTTTGATTCTTGGTATATGGGGCGCAATAAAATTTTCAACTTTTACAGCAGGAAAACTTTACGATTATTTCAATATGACAGGCAGATATTTAGGTATTATATCTTTCATAATAACCTTTGGAGTTATAGTCGTAATCATTCATTTCATTGGAGTATTATTAGATAAGCTTCTTGAGGCGGTTGCTCTGGGCTTTGTAAACAGATTACTGGGTATTGTTTTCGGCCTGATTAAATCTATACTTATCCTGAGTGTGATTTTTGTTGTTCTGAATTCCATTGATACCCGCAGACCATTTCTTCCAAGAGAAAAAATCGAAAAATCTATGCTTTATAATCCAATCTCCGAAATTGCACCGGCCTTGTTCCCTATAATCAGTAAAGGTGGATTTTATAATAGTTTCGACAGGCTTAAAAAGAAACCTGAGCAAGTTACAATGTAACCTATTTATTATATTTGCGCTTCTGAAAACCTGAACTATGAGTTTTGTTGAAGAACTAAGATGGAGGGGCATGATTCATGACATCATGCCAGGAACAGAAGAATTGTTAAAAAAAGAATTCACATCTGCATATGTAGGAATTGATCCGACAGCTGACTCATTACATATTGGTCATCTGGTAAGCGTGATGATGTTGAAACATTTTCAATTATCGGGCAACAGGCCAATAGCACTGATTGGCGGTGCCACTGGGATGATAGGAGATCCTTCTGGAAAATCTGAAGAAAGAAACCTTCTCGATGAACCGACACTTAGAAAAAATCAGGAGGCCATAAAGAAACAGCTTTCAAAATTTCTCGATTTTCAATCAGACAAACCAAACAATGCTATTCTGGTAAACAACTATGATTGGATGAAGGAATTCTCCTTCCTTGGATTTATCAGGGAAATAGGGAAGCATATTACAGTAAATTACATGATGTCGAAAGATTCTGTAAAAAAACGCCTAGGGTCGGAAGCCAAAGAAGGCATGTCTTTTACGGAGTTTTCTTACCAGCTTGTACAAGGAACAGATTTTCTTTTCCTTTATGAGAATTATAATTGCAAGCTCCAGATGGGTGGTTCTGATCAGTGGGGCAATATTGTTACCGGAACTGAACTTATACGTCGTAAAAAAGGGGGAGAGGCTTTTGCCCTTACCTGTCCTCTAATTACTAAATCTGACGGGACAAAATTTGGCAAAACCGAATCAGGAAATGTCTGGCTTGATCCTGAAAAAACAACTCCTTACCAGTTTTATCAATTTTGGCTTAATGTTTCTGATGAAGATGCATCAAAATATATTAAAATATTTACTACATTAAATAGCAATACAATAGAGGCCCTTACTTTAAGACATAATGAAAATCCACAAGAGAGGATTCTTCAAAAACGATTAGCAGAAGAGGTCACTATAATGGTTCATTCACTTGAAGATTATAATAGTGCTGTTGAGGCTTCCCAGATCCTGTTTGGTAAAGGAACCACAGCTTCTCTCAGGAAGATGAAAGAAGCTACATTTTTATCTGTATTTGAGGGAGTTCCTATATTTGATCTAAAGCAAGAAATCATTATTGCTGGTACATCTGTCGCCGCTTTATGTGCAATTCATACTAATATCTTTCCTTCTAAAAGTGAATTACGCAGACTTGTTCAGGGTGGCGGTCTTAGCATTAACAAAGAAAGAATTGACAATGTGGATCTGATTTTAAATTCTGAATCCCTTTTAAACAATAAGTATCTATTGATCCAAAAGGGAAAGAAAAACTATTCACTTATTAGAGTAGTATAAACTAAGATATATGAAATCAACAGAAACGGTTTATTTCAAACCGGATTCATTAAACCTGATGAATCTGGGGATTAAGTATTGGAGAGTACTTATAATTACATTTCTTGCGGTGGTTATTATTTCTTTTGTCATCTCATTCACCATAACTCCTTTGTACAGATCAGAGGCAGTTCTTTATCCCACCACTAACGTTGTGGAATCACAAACTTTACTTGGAATTCAAACGAAAGCAACGGCACTTTTCGGAGACGAAACTGCTACTGAGAAAGTACTTCAAATTCTTCGATCTGACAAGATCAAGGATTACCTGGTCAGCAAATATAATCTCATAAAACATTATGGTATAGGTGAACATAAGAAATACAAGTATACTTTGCTGAATAACAGGATAAAAAAATACATTATATCAAGGAAAACTCAGTACAACTCGATTGAAATTAGTGTTCTTGATTCTGATCCGGTTATTGCATCGGCAATGGCAAATGATATTGCCCTGCAGATTGATACTGTTTTTAATCAGATTGTAAAAGAAGCAGGAAGAAAGTCATTTATTGCGGTCAATAATAGCTATAATGATCAATTCAAAAGAGTTAAATCACTGGAAGATTCTCTGCAAGTTATAATCCCCAAAGGTTCTTCCTCATTTTACCAGGGTTCTCTGAAAGCCGGTTTGTCAAACAGTAATTGGGGTATAGCTGCCGGTCAATATTCACCCGAATTTCTGAGACTGATAAATATGTTTGAAACTGAAAATGAAAACTTATCAAGGTTAAGGAGCAGACTTTCTGAGGCAAAAATGGCTGCGGAACAAGATCTTCCATATATCTATATCATTAATACTGCAAAGGTTTCTGAGAAAAAGGCTTTACCCCAGAGGAGCATTATCGTTATTGCTTCTTCTTTTTCAACACTTTTATTACTGCTATTCATACTTGGTCTTTCAGACTCAGTTGTGAAAGATGAAAAATAATCCTAAATATTTGTTTGAATTTAAAAACAATACCAGGATAATTGGCGCTATTGCTTTGAGCATTATTTTCACTGTTTTGTCTGTATTATTTATCAGAACCAGCAGCATATGGCTATGGCTTATTCCTGTAGCCCTCCTGATGATGCTTTTTGCATTTGTTTCACTAGATAAATTTCTACTGCTTACAGTTTTCCTCGTACCGGTTTCCATACAGCTCAGGTTTTTAATTCCTGATGTTTCTGCAGACATCTCGCTGCCGACAGAAATAATGCTTGCCGGGATACTTGTCCTGATGATTTTCAAAGTATTTATTAGCAGGGAAATTAATCGTGAAATACTAAAAAATCCGATTTCTATAATATCTTTTTTCATTTTAGTATGGTGTGTAATTACATCATTAACAAGCACAATGCCGGTTGTCTCATTTAAAAGTTTAGTTACCAGATTCTGGTTTTTTGCAGGATTCTATCTTCTTTCATCTGAGATTTTTAGAAAGACCTCAAGGATCAGATATTATTTTTATGCATATATAGCAGGTTTGATTCCGGTGGTAATATATTATCTAATAAGGATGTGGAAAGCGGGTATTTTGAATCAGAAAGAGGCATACAAAGCAATACGCCCTTTTTTTAACGACCATACCTCATTTGGAGCAGCTCTTGCATTTTGTATTCCCATTATAATATATTTTATTGCAAGCAGAGATTCATCCAGAATACTCAGGATAGTATTTTCATTCATATTAATTCTATTTTCAACAGCCTTAATATTTTCATATAGCCGAGCTGCCTGGTTAAGTCTTATTGTTGCAGCAATGTTTGCCGCTGTTCTTTTACTGCGAATATCCTGGAAAATTGTTTTTCCGGTAATAGCAATTGCATTGATTTTTATTATTACATCATGGTCCAGTTTAATAGTGCAGCTTAATGAGAATAAGCAGGAATCATCTAGTAATATAAAAAGGCATCTCCAGTCTATAGCTAATATCAGATCCGATGCATCAAATATGGAGAGAGTTAACAGATGGAAATCTGCAATCAGGATGTTCAGGGAAAAACCATTGATGGGATGGGGCCCTGCAACGTATCAATTCAAATATGCCCCTTTTCAGATTGCCTCTGAGAAAACAATTATCAGTACTAACTATGGGGAAGGTGGGAATGCTCACAGTGAATATCTTGGCTCTCTGGTTGATTCAGGAATACCTGGAATTATGCTTTACTTCTTATTACTTATACTTTCTCTCAGGAAAGGAATAATAATCTGGGAAACTCATTGGGATAAACAAATTAGGAACATAGCGCTTGCACTAGTAGCAGGATTGATAACATATGTAGTTCATGGAGCATTGAATAATTTTCTGGATACTGATAAAATATCGGCGCTTTTTTGGGGTATGATAGCCGCTATTGTTGCAATTGATATCAGATTGAAGGATAAGACGAACAACAGAAATCTATCTCAGATCAGCAGCGATGATTGATACATCATCAAAAAGTCCTGGATTATTATCCGGTATGCCAAGTTCGCGTAACATTTCAGAAATATTATCTTTTAAATGGCTGGTATTTGTGATATGCTTTATAATTACACCTGTTCCAAGATCTTTGCCATCTTCACCTTTTAATTCCGAAAGACCATCTGTGTAACATACTATTTTTGAATAATGTCTGATTTTAATTTCCTTCTTTTCAAAATCCGGTATCTCATCCAGCATGCCTATCCCCACACACGAAGCTGAAAGAAGAGATATATCACCGGTAACAGTATCATAAAAAACAGGTGGATTATGAGCTGCATTAACAAATTCCAGTACACTGTTTTTCTTGTCATAACGGGCTACAAAAAATGTTATAAATTTTTCACCACCGGCATTTGCAATTATAATAGAATTAAGCTTTTTAACAAGAGTAACCAGAGGAATATCATAAGTAAAAAGCGCTCTGAAGCTGGCTTGAAAATTTGACATTAAGATTGCAGCAGAGATTCCTTTGCCCGAAACATCAGCAATGCAAAATCCGGTTATAGAGTCAGATAGTTTTACACAGTCATAGTAATCGCCACCTACTTCAGAATGAGGATAATAAAATCCATTAACTATAATTTTTCCTTTGTTTGGGAGTTGGTTTTCTCTGGGGATCAGTGCAGTCTGCATTCTTGCTGCAAGCTCAAGCTCCTTCTTAAGAGCTTCCTGGCGGAGACTTTCGTTAAACAATCTTATGTTTTCAATAGCCACAATAATGATGCTTGAGAAAGTCTGGATGAAGTTAAGATGTTTAAGAACGGGGCTCATTCCTTCCCCCTCCTCATCAATATCACCCATAAAAATGTAGGCAAGAGGTACAAGATTGTTATAAACAGGAATAATTATATCAACACCTTCGAAGCCAAACTCCTGCTTAACGATCGCAATCTCCCTGAATCCAAGTAACATTGATTCAACATTTATTGCTTTTTCAAGATGTTTAGGGAATCCAGCATTAAGAATACATTCCCATTTGTAGCCATGTTTGAAGATTAGTATTTTACCAATCCCCAGATTATTCCTCAGAATTGAATCATATTTTGCAAGAAGATCTTCGGTAGGCAGATTAGCATTGATCGATAGTGTTATATCGAGCAGTGCATCAAGTTTAAACTTTGACATCTTTAGTCTCTCTCTTGAAGATCTGTATTCTTCCATTTTTCAGACTATGATTTTACCCGTTCAACGTATGAACTGTCTCTTGTATCAACCTTAATTTTATCTCCGGTATTAACAAATAACGGGACCATAACGGTAGCTCCTGTTTCGATCTTCGCCGGTTTAAGGGTGTTCGTGGCAGTATCTCCTTTTAAACCAGGTTCGGAATAGGTTACTTCCATAACTACAAAAGGTGGAAGGTCGACCGATAAGATATTCTCTGTATCTGCATGTACAACGATTTCAACAAATAGTCCATCTTTTAAAAACTGATAGTTTTCAATCATGGTTTTAGGAATAGAGATCTGTTCGTAAGTCTCCCGGTGCATGAAAATAAACCCCATATCATCTGTATACAAATATTGATATGGTCGCCTTTCGACCCTTGCAACATTCACTTTTACCCCTGATGAAAATGTATTTTCTATTACCCTGCCGTTTTTAAGGCTTTTAAGTTTAGTCCTGACGAAAGCCGGACCCTTCCCTGGTTTAACGTGTTGAAATTGAACAATTATATAAAGATCATTATTGAATTCGATGACCAGTCCGTTTCTAAAATCCTGAGTTGTTGCCATGAAATGTTTTCTTTCTCTTTTAATTTAATCTTGTTTAGCAATAATATCTAATGGTACTGATAATCCTTCATAAGAAATAAGATCAACAGTAAAAGATCCTACAAATATATCAAATCGTGCTTTAACAGGTAAATAATTTTTATCAGCCGAAAACCAGAATGAAGCTGCTTCCTCATCTTTAAATAGTCTTCCTACCTCAGTAACAGGATTAAACTTATAGCATTTTATCTTTCCGACTTTTGTCTTTACCTCATCCATTCCGACAAACCTTAATCTTATCGGATACAGCTCATCTGTAAACCATGTCATTATAGTTATCATATCCCCTTTTTTCAGTACTGGATTCTTTGACATTATACTATTCCTGAAATAATAGAAACATGAAATGATATCATGGATATCTTTGGCAGTAATATGTTTCCCTGTAAGATCGCTGGTAAGAATAGCAGAATCAGCCCTGGTTTTACGATCAAATAGAACTATGTTATACCTGTGGTATCTTCCTTCGGTAACATTCCTGATAGATTTTACAGGGAGCTGTGTTTCAGGGTTGATAAAACTTTCATAAATATCTCTGATCTTAAAAAGGGCATCAGCTACTCCTGTGGTTTTTGCAGAGAATACTGAATGTAAAACCTCTTTACCTGCAAAAGTATCTTTTTGAAGCTCCAGGGAAGCTATCCCTGCATTTATTAATCCATAATGGACCAGATAATTAACTTTTTCACCTGCCTGATCAGATAAGTTCTGCCCGTGAATGTTGTGAAATAAAATAAAAATAACAGATAATATAAGTGTTAACTTTTTCATTTTTCTTTCAACCTAAAAGTCTTCAATATTATGAAATTATTATAAGACAATATTTTTCCTCTGGGCTGTTGTAATAAAATCTTTAAGATAAAATGGTTCAAAATATGCTACATTCTCAAAATGACCAGCCTCAAATTCTTCGAAGACAATTTTGTACATACTGGTAGCAGAAACAACAAAATCAAGATCAAATACCGAGTTTTTATGTCCAGTTACATTTTGGCATTTTTCTGCACCATCACCAAAAAAAACAATTCTGACAGATTCAGGAATTTCAGCGAAAGATTTTTCATTTATGATTTCAGCTGAAATGTCCTTTATTATTGTTCCGTCTGCTGAAAAAATGGAATAATATACCTCCATCCGCCTTGCATCTATCATGGGGCAGAAGAGTGAAGTATTATCAGTGTCAAACTTTTCATCTGCGGAGCTGATTATTCCATTAAACATTGATCTTGCTGTTTCTATTCCAATCAAAGGGACTGATGCACCGTAACATAAACCTTTGGCAACCGAGACACCTATTCTGAGACCTGTATAAGAGCCTGGACCTTTGCTGACTGCAACAGCTTGAAGTTCTGCAGGAAGAACATTTGCTTCCTTTAGCAATTCATCGATGAAAAGTGTAAGTTTGCTGGCATGGGACTTATCCTCATAGCTTTCCCTGACTGAGATAATTCCAGTCCTGTCACAGAGAGCAACAGAACAAACCGTAGTTGCTGTTTCAAGACATAAAATCATTTACAAACAAAATGCTAGCTACTATTTTACCTTGAAGAGTTCCTCTTTTTTAACAATCTGAACAAGAGTGCTGTCTGAAAGTTTTTTGCTTATTGCACTGAATGGAGCGGAGATTACTTGATCTCCCTCTTTTATTCCTGAAGTGATCTCAATATAACTATTATCCTGAATTCCGGTTTTAACATCTTTTGCAAGAGCATGAGTTCCCTCTGTGATGAATAACAGGGTCCTGGTATTTTCGTCGGAAGGTGTTACCTGTACTTTAGTTGTGTCAGTGCGAGTCGTAACCGACTGTATTGGTACTGCTAAAACGCTCTTCCTTGTTTCAGTTTGAATATCTACCGAGGCTGACATTCCAGGTCTTAATGGATTAACTTCTCCAACTTTAAGAAGATTTTTATAAGATTCCGGCAGTACGAGGATCTTCACATCAAAATTAGTAACCTGATCTGCAGAAACTCCTGTAGTTTTAGCAGAGCTAGCAATTTCCGTTACCACTCCTTTGAATTTGTGGTCGAGATAAGCATCAACAGACACCAGTGCAGTATCACCCAGGTTAACCCTTACTATGTCATTTTCGTTCACCTGAACCTGAGCCTCCATGCGGGATAGATCTGCAACTCGCATCATCTCAGTACCAGTCATCATACTGGTGCCCACAACTCTTTCTCCAAGCTCTACAAGAAGCATAGAAACAGTCCCTGTCATAGGTGCATAAATGGAAGTCTTTAAAAGATTTTCATTGGCCTCTTTAAGGGAGGCTTCAGCGCTTATAACGGAATATTTTGCAGCATCTACTTCCGATTTGGCGACTTGATATGATGCTTCAGCTGTTTCGAATTCAGATTTGGATATTGTCTGCTGATCGAATAATTGTTTAGTTCGCTTATAAGAGAGTTCAGCCTGAATAAACTGTGCTTCAGATTGTGACTGACGGGCTTTTTCAGAACTTATGGCTGCAAGAGACCTGTCTCTTTGTGATATATATATGTCAGGCTTAATTCTGCAAAGCAGTTGTCCCTTTACAACATTTTCACCTTCTTTAACATTTAGCTCAACAATTTCACCGGCAACATCAGGTGAGATTTTAACCTCTTTCTCCGGTTGAATTTTACCATTAGCCGTTATAGTTTCGGTAATTGATCGTAACTCAGCTTTTTCGACTGCAACCTTTATTGTAATTGCTTTCCCAAACCAACCCTGTTTTTTACCAATAACAGCGAAAATTATCAGGACTAATGCTATAGGGAGGAGAATCTTGAGTATTTTATTGTTTTTCATGATATTAATAGCTTAAAGTGTAAGTTATTTTGCGAGGCTTAATGGGATTCCTTTGTAAAAATCCAGAACTTTTGTTTTAAATATATATTCATACTTTGACTGAGCAAGGTCGGATTGTGCCTTAAGAAGCTGAGTTTTAGCAGCATTGTAATCTACAGAAGTAACCAATCCGACATTGAATTTTTGTTCTGTATATCTGAAAGATTCTTCCATTGATGTTACTGCTTTTTTGCTTGCAATATATTGTTTAAGAGCAGCAACTGCATCGGCATAAGCCTGTTGAATATTTTTATAAAGTTGTTTTTTTGTTCCTTCAAGAGAATATTGGCTATTCTCCATACTTAGCTTCGAATTTGAAATACTTTTATTTACCTGCCAGCCATTTAGTATAGGAATATTCAATGTGAATCCAAGCCCCCAGTTGACATTGTCATGTACCTGGTCAGCAAAAGAGTATTTGCCATAAATAGGTCCTGTTACCGGATCTATTCCAAGAACCTTCTGTCGGATATCAGAATATCCCGTACTGAATGAATCACTAAATGATAAACGCGGGCTTCTTCCTCCCTTTGATATTTTGAGATCATATTCGCTGGCCTTAAGCTGAAGTTCAGAACTTTTAACATCAGGTCTTGATACAACGGCCAGAGAATATATTTCCTCAATATTTCCTGAAATAATTGCATTTGTATCGATAGTTATCTCAGGTACAATTACTTCAAAACCAACCGGAGTTTTAAGTTCGAGTAATTGCGTAAGATTCAAATAAGAAAGATCAAGCTGATTCTTCATAGTAATAAGCTGCAATTCTTCCTGAGCAGACTGAGATTCAATTTCAAGAAGATTACCCCTGGCAAGGCTCCCGGCATCGACTAATTTTTTTGTTTTTTCTATTTGTTGAAGAGTGATCTGAAGCTGATCAGCAGTGGCAGTAACCAGTTCTTTGTTCAGCAGGATCTGAAGGTAATCAAGTGCAACCGAAAGGGCAATATTATCCTTAATATTCTGAAGATCCTGTTCTCCGGCAAGTAATTCATAACGAGTCTTTACTATAGTATTGTAATTCTGTAATCCACTAAAAAGATTCAGACTGCCACCTGCATAAAAATTATTGGATTGCACTGTCTGATGGCTGGTATATTGATAAGTCGTCTGATCGAGAGCACGGCCAAAAGAATAATTATGTGAGGCAGAACCATTCAAAGAAGGTAGAAGCTTGAGCTTGGCTAAGTCAAGAGAGTTTTTCTGGAATTCCGTCTGAATAACTTGTTGCTTTATCTGAATATTGTTATCAATTGCATATGTTATGCATTCCCCGAGAGACCATACTTTTTGTTGAGATATCAGATTGCTCTCTGATATAAAAATAAAGATCAAGAAAAATACAAGAAACGTTTTCATAAATATCAGAATAGAATACTGTTAAAAATAAGGGTACGAAGATAAATAATATATTAAACAGAAAGAAGGATTTATGTCAAAAGGCAAATAAAATTATAGGTTGATATAATATTATAAGCTATTTTAATCTTTTTAATGGGATTTGGTCATCGATGTGATAATTAAAAAACGAATTGTTCTTACCAAAGAGATTTTGATATTAAGCTCTTTCAAAAAATGGAAAGTTGAAAGTTTTATCATAATACCTTCTGAGGACGAAAATGTTTTTACTTATCTTTACCCATTAATAAAAGTAAAACCGATAAATAAATATTCAAATGAGTAAAAAAAGTCTTGAACTTGAGCCTGGTGTTATTTACGGCGATGATGTAAAAGCACTTTTTGATTATGCAAATAAGAATGATTTTGCGATTCCTGCAGTAAATGTTGTTGGAACAAACACGGTGAATGCTGTTCTTGAAACTGCAAGAACGGTCAACTCTCCGGTAATCGTTCAGTTTTCAAACGGAGGGGCGCATTTCTTTGCAGGGCAGGGACTGACAAAAGATAATCAGGTAGGTGCAATAGCCGGAGGTATTTCCGGAGCGCTTCATGTTCATAATGTTGCAGAGTATTATGGTATTCCAGTTATACTTCATACCGATCATGCTGCAAGAAAGTTATTACCCTGGATAGATGCTTTGTTAGATGCCGGTGAAGATTTTTTTGAAACAAATGGAAAACCATTGTTCAGCTCGCATATGCTTGACCTTTCAGAAGAGCCTTTGAAGGAAAACATTGCAACATGCAAAAAGTATCTTGAAAGGATGAGTAAGATTGGTATGACACTCGAGATTGAGCTTGGTGTAACTGGCGGAGAAGAAGACGGGGTAGATCATTCCGGAATTTCAAGCGCCAGGCTCTATACCCAACCGGAAGATGTTGCATATGCATATGGTGAACTTATTAAAATCAGCGATAACTTCACTATCGCTGCTTCATTCGGGAATGTTCACGGAGTTTATGCTCCAGGGAATGTAGAACTTAAACCCATAATTTTGAAAAATTCACAAGATTATATTCAGAAAAAGTTTAAAACTGGTGAGAACCCGGTGAATTTTGTATTTCACGGTGGCTCTGGTTCTGAAAAACATTTAATCAAAGAAGCAATTAATTACGGAGCCATTAAGATGAATCTTGATACTGATATGCAATGGGCATTCTGGTCTGGGATAAATAAATATTCAAAGGAAAAGAATGATTATCTGCAGGGGCAGATCGGAAATCCTGAAGGTAAAGATAAACCCAATAAAAAATATTATGATCCAAGAGTTTGGCTGAGGAAAGGTGAAGAATCCTTTATTGAAAGACTTAAGGAAGCTTTTATGGATTTAAATGCAATCAACAGATATAATTAGCTCCATTTGGATTTGTCAGGAAGAAGAGAAAGGAAGCGCTGGAGAAAAGAAGAAAAAGAGCTTAAAAGTTGTTAATAAGATAAAAATCAACCAGCCAGGAAGATACAGCCTGGCTGGTTTTTTATGTTAAAAACTATTTTTTAATGATATATTGTTAATTATCTGTTTTTTTAAATTAGCTGCCTGATCTGTAAACATAATCATTTGAGACATACCACATATAAGGAAGACCGGCTCAAAAGAAATAACAGGCTGACTCTTATGCTTAATGACAGAGAGATGAGAGCTATCGGTATATATTGCAGCAGATTTCGTGTAACAAACAAGTCTGAATTTTTCAGAGAAACTATAATGAAGGCAATCCTCAAACGATTTGAAGATGAGCATCCTACGCTTTGGGAAGAAAATGAACTCGATCTTTTTAATCAGAATATGACAAAATAAAATTAAAGAATAATTCCAAATTTTTAATTTTACAGGTTACAGGTGAAAAATTTGAGGTAATTTAGCAGCATTGGGAATGAACAGATTATAACTTAAATAACTTAATCTGGAATGTTTTTGCTACAGATACATGTATAATGAGTCTAAATAGCCTTACATTAGAACCTTCAAAGAAAACACCCTGGATCATTCTCGAGCCTGGAAAAGTAGTCATTTTGGGACGATCAATACTTGAAAACCCTGCAGAATTTTACAGACCAATACATGAATGGGTCTCAAAATACGCTGAAGAAAGCAGCAGGATGACAACTATTCAACTTGGATTCGAATTCATTAATACTACTTCAATAAAATGGGTCTATGCAATCCTGAAAGAGCTTGCCCGGATTCCTGATATGCCTTTCAGAGCCACGATTTCCTGGTACTATGAAGTTGGAGATGAAGATATGTGTGATCTGGGATTCATTTTAAGATCGCTCGTCAATTGCCCCTTTACAATCGTTGAGGTCGAAGATCTCTACAAACAAAAGCTGGGATAAACGGGCAACGTCTTTCCGTTAATACTGAATGATACAAGACCTCATTCCTCCTAGATTAATTTCTCCCATTCTTTTATTCTGAAGCCAAAGGCAGCAAACGGTGGTTGAAAATAGCTTTTCTTATTATAAACTGGAGGGCAATGTGATAGCATTTCAATTACATTTCCTCCTGATTCTTCGACGATTAAATGACCAGCAGCTATATCCCATTCATTTATCAGGCCGAACTTGGGATAAATATCAGATATTCCTTCAGCGATCCTGCAAAATTTAATTGCACTCCCCTGAACTGTAATTATCACATCATGTTGCTCCTTAAGCTTTTCAATCCAGGCAGCTTCCGATTCAATGTAATGTGAACGGCTAATTGTAATCCTGTATGCCCATGATGGTGTAAAAAGAGGCAGTAAGATTTTTTTACCTTCAATAATTTTATAAGCACCATTCTCTTTAAAAGCAACCCATGTTTCTGAAGATACCGGTGCATGGATAAAGCCTGCAACAGGCTGATGATCAAAAATTAGTGCGAGTGAAATGCAAAACTCGTTATTTTTTGATATGAATTCTTTTGTACCATCTAGCGGATCGAGTATCCAAACCGGATTCCACTGAGATCTTACCTCAAAATCGATCTCTTTTGTTTCTTCACTTATAACAGATATTCCGGGGGTTATTTCTGCAAGACCTGATTTGATGATATTATCTGATGACAGATCAGCTATGGTCACTGGACTATTGTCCTTTTTAATCCTGGTATTGAACTCTTTATGATAATAGACATTTAGAATTTCCTTTCCGGCGTCTTCAATTAGCCGTATTATATCAGATATCTGCTTTTGGGATAGCATTTATTATTGGCAAGTAAATTTCACTATGATTTTCAGCCTGGCTAAATTAGCTATTTTTTTCTTACGAAATGAAGCTAATCAGTCAGTTAGTGATATTAATGTCAAAAATTAACAGAGATAATCATAATTGATTTTTTTTTCTAATTTTGCAGCACCTCTAAGGTTTGATTGACCCATGGTGTAATTGGCAACACGTCGGATTTTGGTTCCGCAGAGTCCTGGTTCGAGCCCAGGTGGGTCAACAAAA
>Ga0182027_10001183_pt1 | contig 43795 bp, 29 predicted proteins | sample 712E1DmetaG_FD_121300 | JGI IMG/M metagenome (GOLD analysis project Ga0182027, IMG submission 121300) | Permafrost microbial communities from Stordalen Mire, Sweden - 712E1D metaG (Illumina Assembly) | ecosystem: Environmental > Terrestrial > Soil > Wetlands > Permafrost | place: Sweden...
GAACTGGACTTGCGGCCCCGCTCGCGTCCAACATGGAGAAAGTGTCTGAGACGAACGCATGTCGAATGTTGGAGGAGATCCGCCAGCAGCCTTCCGCACTGGAGCGAACTCTCCAAGGGGCTCGAGCGGCCATGCTGGAGTTGCGCGGGTATTTGAGCAAGCGCAGGCCGCCGCTGATCGTGCTGGCCGCGCGCGGGACCTCGGATAACGCCGCCCAGTTCGGCCGGTACCTGCTCGAAATCACGACCGGAATTCCGGTGTCGCTGGCGGCGCCCTCGGTCACGACCCTCTACGGAGCCAAGCTGCATTTGGAGAACGCGTTGGTGGTGGGCATCTCGCAATCGGGCGAATCGACGGACATCAATATGTTCCTCGAATCGGCCCGGGAGCAGGGTGCGCTGACCGTGGGTGTGACCAATGAGGGCGGCAGCACGCTGGCCCGTCTGGCGCGGCACAGCGTGGTGCTGGCGGCCGGCCGCGAGACCAGCGTACCGGCGACCAAGACATACACCGGGCAACTCCTGGCCATGTATCTTCTGGCGCACGCGCTCGGGGCTCCGATCGAGCTCGAAGACCTGGAGCGGCTGCTGGAGTGGACCGGGAAAGCGCTCGAGCTGGAGCCGCGCATCGCCGCGCTAGCCGCGGAGTACGCCTCTATCGAGCACGCCATCATCGTGGGGCGCGGCCTGGACTATGCCAACGCGCTCGAATTCGGACTGAAGATGATGGAGGCGTGCTACGTGGTGGCGGAGCGGTTTTCGGGGGCCGATTTCCTGCACGGGCCGATCGCCCTCGTGGAAAAGACTTTCCCGGTATTCGTCTTCGCTCCCCCTGGCCCCACCTGGCCTGGGACGCGCGACATTGTGAGCAGCCTGGGGCGGCTTGGGGCGCGGGTTGTTGCGATCACGGACCGCTCGAATCCGGAGGCCGCATCGCTGGCCGGCGACACCATCGTGATCCCGGCCGAGGTGGCGGAGCAGACGTCGCTGCCCATCGAGTTTTTGACGCCGATTCCCTACATTGTGCCGGCGCAGTTGTTCACCGCCCACCTGGCCCGGAGCAAGGGCCTCAACCCGGACCAGCCCCGCACGTTGACGAAGGTCACCAGGACAGTTTGATGCACGAGAGACCGCCGCTCGATCCCGGATTCGTTCCCGCCTCACTATGGAACCGCGACTATCAGGCTGCCGTGCGCGCCAGCGGATCCGCCAGCAAACTGGCGATCGCGCTTGAGCGCCAGGATGGCTCGCGATCGGTCTTCCATACCGAGATCCTTCCCGGCGCCGACCCGGCCAACGAGTTCTACGTCGAGCGCCTGGTGAAGTTTTTGCTGTGGCAGCGAGGCGGATGGAAGGTGACCATCGCCGGCGACGCAGCCATGGCGGCTCATGTTCGGCGGGTCTATTCCGCGACCGGCGCTCGCGCGTTCGATTTCGATTTCATGGGCAGCCGCGTGTACGGGCGCCCCATGGTGATCGAGGGTGCGCCTTATGGACGGGCTCCCGAGCCGAAGGAGATCGGCCTGGCGCTCGGACGCCACCAGGACGGCTGCCGCATCGGGTTCGACCTGGGCGGCAGCGATCGCAAGTGCGCCGCGGTGATTAACGGCGAGGTGGTGCATAGCGAAGAGGTCGTCTGGGATCCCTATTTCAAGACGGACCCGGCCTATCACTATGCGGAGATCGACGACTCTCTCAAGCGGGCGGCGGCCAAACTGCCTCGGGTGGACGCGATCGGCGGCAGCGCCGCGGGCATCTACGTGGATAACGAGGTGCGGGTGGCGTCGCTGTTCCGCGGCGTTCCTCCCGATTTGTTCGACCAGCGCGTCCGCCGCATCTTCTTCGACCTGCAGCGCGCCTGGAACGGAGTGCCGTTTGTGGTGGTCAATGACGGCGAGGTGACGGCGCTAGCGGCCTCGATGGCGCTCGAGGATACGGCCGTTCTGGGCCTTTCGATGGGCACTAGTCAGGCGGCCGGATACGTCAACCCGCAGGGCAACATCACGGACTGGCTGAACGAGCTGGCCTTCGCGCCCGTGGACTACCGGGAGAATGCGCCCGTGGACGAATGGTCGGGGGATGGCGGCGTGGGCTCGCAGTACTTTTCGCAGCAGGCCGTCAACCGGCTGCTGCCCGCCGCGGGCATCGCACTGGATTCAAGCATGCCGCTGGCCGAGAAGCTGGCGGCGACGCAGAAGCTGATGGCCGCCGGCGACGAGCGCGCCCGCAAGATCTACGAATCCATCGGCGTGTATCTGGGCTATGCGATCGCCCAATACGCCGGATTCTACGAGCTTCGCCACGTGCTGGTGTTGGGCCGTGTTATGACGGGAGAGGGAGGCGAGGTCATCCTCTCGACCGCGCGGCGGGTGCTGAAGAACGATTTTCCTGAAGTGGAGGAGGGCGTGCGGCTGCACGTGCCGGGCGAAAAAGAGAAGCGCCTCGGGCAGGCCGTGGCGGCGGCAACGCTCCCCAGCATTGGAGGCAAATGAAACTGAACAAGCCGAGTGCCGACGTCTACGTACCGGACGGGATGGAAGAGCAGGCGGGCCTCGCGCGCACGACGCACATGTCGATCGCCGCGCACCAGGACGATATCGAGCTGATGGCGTACCACGGAGCGGCCGAGTGCTTCGGCCGCACGGACCGATGGTTCACGGGCGTGGTGGTGACGAACGGGGCGGGCAGCCCGCGCGCGGGGATCTACGCCCAATACACCGACGACGAGATGCAGAAGATCCGGCTCCGCGAGCAACGCAAGGCCGCGTACGTGGGCGAATACGCCTGCCAGATCCAACTCGGCTACTCGAGCGGCGAACTGAAGAATCCGCCGGCGTCAGCGGTCATAGACGACCTGGTGCGGATTCTGGAGATCGCGCGCCCGCAGGTTGTGTATCTGCACAACCTTGCGGATAAGCACGACACGCACGTCAGCGCCAGTCTGCGGGCACTGGCGGCGCTGCGGCGGCTCGAACCGGCCCTGCGGCCCGGTAAGGTGTACGGCTGCGAAGTGTGGCGTGACCTGGACTGGCTGGCGGACGAAGACAAGCAGTGCCTGCCGGTTTCCGACCGTTCGAACATCGCGGCGGCGCTGGTCGGGGTGTTCGATTCGCAGGTGAGTGGCGGAAAGCGTTATGACCTGGCCGCCGCGGGCCGCCGCCTGGCCAACGCAACCTACTACGCCTCGCACGCGACGGACACGGAGACCGGGCTGAGCTTCGCCATGGACCTGACGCCGCTGGTTCGCGATCCGGCCCTCGATCCCGCGGCCTACGTGTGCAATTACATCGACGCGTTCCGGGACGATGTGGCGGTGAGGCTGACGCGATTCCAGGGGAAGTAGCGTCAAGCCCGGCCTGCGATACTGTAGAAGTCGCATGGTCCAGGACCGAATTCGACAACTTCTTTCCGAAAAGCCGGGCCTCAGAGCGCAGCAGGTTGCCGAAGAACTGGGACTCGACAGGGCGCAGGTGGTCACCACCCTCCACGGGGCTTTGGCTTCCGAGGTCACCGAGGATAACGCCTATCGGTGGCGGCTCAGGGCGCCTGAGCCGCAGGTTCCGCAAGGTGCGCCAGCACCGCGAACCCTCCTCGCGAACCTGTGCCGGTACTATCTCGAGTGCCTGGCGCACGAGAGCGGATCGGGCATCAGCATTGTCGCGTCGAACACGGCCGACTATGTTCCTTTGAACGAACTCCCGTTCGGCTCTTCCGCCGAAAATGCGCTGGCCGCCGATCGTGCCGCGAAGAGAATCGTGCAAAAGGTGCGGCGGGAAAGGGGCCAGCTCACGCTGTATGTCGGCTACGCGATCCGGCTTCGAACCATTTGCCTGAGAAATGAGGAGGAGACGCGGATCGAGCCGGTCCTGCTGTATCCCATCGAAGAAGTGCCTGAGGGCAGCGCGGAGTCGTTCAGGCCAGCCAGCGGCATTCCGCTCTTCAACCTGGAAGTGCTTAAGAGCCTGCCCGCGGCCGATACCGGCAATGTCGTCGACGAAGCGATCCATCTCTCCGAAGAACTCGGCCTCGCCAATTCCGACGACGACCTGCCGCAGTGGGACGAAGTGGTGTTGCGGCTTCAGCGTTGCCGCCCGGAGTGGGGATGGCAGGAGGATCTCAATCCGTACGCGCTCTCGACCGGCGTCCCTCTCGTCGAGTTGACTGCCCCGGGCATCTATAACCGCGCGATTCTCTTCGCCGGCTCGCGCTCGCCGTTTACCTACGGGCTCGAGACCGAACTGCGCAAGCTGGGGCAACTCGACGAGGAGGCGATCAGCGACACGGCGCTGGGGCTGTGGCTGAGCGACACGGACATCGAGGCCACGCCTCGGGAAGACCGTCCCATTCTCGAAGTTCTACCCCTGAACACCGAGCAGCGGCAATCCGTCATTCAGGGCTTGAGCGCACCGCTCACCGTGGTGACCGGTCCGCCGGGCACCGGAAAATCGCAAGTGGTCACCTCGCTGCTTGCGAATATGGCCTGGCAGGGCGGGAGCGTGTTGTTCGCGAGCAAGAACAACCACGCGGTGGATGTGGTGGAGTCTCGCGTAAACGACCTGGGCCCGTATCCGCTGCTGCTGCGCCTCGGTAAGGAGGAACACCACGCGCGTATCGCGCAGCATCTCACCGCCGCGCTCGCCGAGTCGTGCAACTCGGACGATTCCGCTCGGTACGCCCGCCTGGCGCAAGCGCACGAAGAGGACTGCGCCCGCTTCCTGGGCGTGCAGCAGGAGATCGCCGCCATGGTCGGACTGCGCAACGCGGTGGACAAGTTAGAGCGCGCGGCGGAGCCGGCCCGGGCCTTGTTCGGCGAAAAGCGATTCGGCCAGCTTCGGCTGCCTCACGCGGATGCGGTTCGCCGACTACTGGAGGCGCTCGCCGGCGCGCTCGATGGGGCTCGCGAATCGAGCCAGCCGGCGATGGTCCGCCTGGTCTGGGATTCCATGAAGGGCCGGCGTTTCGCGCGCATCGGCGAGGCGGCGGCTGCGCTGCTGCCGGATGCGGAGACGCTCGGTGTTGCACCTCCGGCCGGCAGTCCGGAGGAGACCAGTCTGGCGATTTGGGAAAGTTTTCACCGGACTCTTTCGGATCGGCTCGAGTGGGGCGCGCGCGCCGAAGCGTACAAGCAAGGCCTGGAGCGGCTGCGCTCCGCCAGGCCGCTCGAGAGCCTGGCAGCGGACCTCACCCGGATCGCCGCGGAATCGGCTCATGACTCGCTGGAACTGTGGCAGTCCTGGCTCCGCCTGTGGCCCAGCCGGTGGAATCCGCAGCAGCGGAAACTGCTCAGCGAGTACGTGTCCCTGCTCCAGATGATCGCTAGCGGCGGCGACTATCGGGAAGGCGCTGGCAAGAGAGTGTTCCGCCGCTACTACAGCCTGTTCCCGAGAGTGGCGAAACTGCTCCCATGCTGGGCCGTGACGTCGCTTTCCGCGCGCGGGCGGTTGCCCTTCGAGCCCGGCTTTTTCGACCTGGTGGTGATCGACGAAGCGAGCCAGTGTGACATCGCATCGGCATTGCCGCTTCTCTACCGCGCCCGCCGCGCCGTGATCATCGGCGATCCGCTGCAATTGAAGCACGTCAGCTCGGTGGCGCCTCAGCAGGATCGGCTGCTGCTGGCGGCGCACGGGCTGGCGGACGGGCGCGCGGCCTGGGCGTACTCGGTGAACTCGCTGTTCGATCTCGCCCGCAGCGTGTCCCACCACGAAGACATCGTCAACCTCAGGGATCACCACCGTTCGCACCGCGACATCATCTCCTTTTCCAATCGGCATTTCTACCGCGGCAAACTGCGCATCGCGACGGATCACGAGGCGCTGAACCGTCCCCAGCGGGCCGGACCGGCGGTGCGCTGGATCGACGTGCGAGGTAAGGTCACGCGGCCGGCGGGTGGCGGCGCGTTGAACCTGAAGGAAGCGGAAGCGGTGGTCGCGCAACTGCGGAAGCTGATCGTCGCTCAGGAATACGACGGAGCGACCGGTGTGGTTACGCCGTTCCGGGCCCAAGCCAACCGCATCCGGATCCTGGTGCATCAGGACCAGGATCTCTCGCGCCGCCTGGCGGCGAGCCAATTCGTAGTAGACACGGTGCACGGATTCCAGGGCGATGAACGCGACGTGATTTTCTTCTCTCCCGTAGTGTCTGCGGGGGTGGGCGAGAGCACGCTGCGGTTTCTGAGGAGTCACGGCAACCTATTCAACGTGGCGGTCACGCGCGCGCGCTCGGAACTGCTGGTGGTGGGCGACCGCCAGGCCGCGCTCGATTCCGGGGTCGATTACCTAGCCAGTTTCGCGCGGTATTCGCGCGAACTGGAACCGCACGAGTCTTGCGTCGTCGGCGCCGAAGACCTTGGCCCCGAGTATCCCACCGTTGCGCATCCGGAGCTGGTCTCCGATTGGGAGCGCGTGTTCTATCAGGCCTTGCACAGGGCTGGGCTGAGGCCGGTTCCCCAGTACGAGGAGGCGCCCTATGCGCTCGATTTCGCCCTCTTCGACGGCGAGCGCAGGTTGGACATCGAAGTCGACGGCGAGTACTACCACCGTAACTGGGACGGTGAGTTGTGCCGGCGGGATCAAATCCGCTCGCAGCGGCTGAGCGACGTGGGCTGGGACATCATGCGGTTCTGGGTTTACGAGATCCGCGACGATCTGGAAGGCTGCCTCCGCCGGGTTCGGGCGTGGATGGGCGCGGGGGCTTAGGGCTGGGCGTCGGCGACCTTCATCAGGCCAGTTTAAGGTACAGCGCCGTCACGGATGCCGGCGGAAACCGGTGTACCAGGCGCCCTCCGGCGGCCTCGACCGCAACCGATTCGGGATGCAGTGCGTTCGGGTTCTGGAAGTCGTTGTGTGCGTGAAGGTCGGAGCTGGTGAGGACCTGCCCCTGCCCGCCGGAGATGGAAGCGCCCCGTGCCACGATCTCCGCCTCGAGAGCGCGGCTGCCGTGTGGATTCACCACCGTCAGCGTGAGGTCCTTGCCCGAAACCGAAGCCGAACCGGCCAGCCCCCACAGCGTGGCGGGCTTCCCCAACCGGTCGTAACTGAGCGGCGGGGCAGCGAACTCGGTGCGGACCGCCTGGGCGCCCATGTGCGCCATGTACATTTTGAAAACGTGGTACACCGGCGTCAAGACGAATTTGTCTTCGCTCGCCAGCATCAGGGAATGCAGGCAGTTGATCAACTGCGCGGCGTTGGCCATGGCCACCTTGTCCGCGTGCCGCTGGAAGATGTCCAGGGTCAGGCCGGAGAGCAGCGCGTCGCGCAATGTCAGCATCTGGGAGAGCAGGTATTTCGGGCCCAGCCCGGAGCCGGGAGCGTACCACGCGCCCCATTCATCCACGATCAGCTTGATGTGGTGGGCCGGATCCGACTCCGACATCACGGACCAATGGTCGCGGATGATGGGCTCCATGGCATCGCCCTGGGCCAGCAGTTCATACCACTCCATGTCGCCGAACTTGAGGCCATCCCGCTTGCCCCGATCCCAATCCGTGGTGGCGCCGCCGCTGAGATTCCAGGTGTAGTAGTGCAGCGACAAGCCGTACGCCGACTCTATCTGGCGCTTGTCCGCCAGGGCGCGCAGGAGCTTCCTGGTCCACTCCACCTCGTGATCGCTGGGTCCGGACGCGATGAGATGGAGCGGGTGCTCGTAGCGGGGAACCCAGGCCGTGAAGCGGCGATACTCCGTGGCGTACTCTTCGGGAGTGAAGTTCCCGCCGCAGCCCCATGACTCGTTCCCGACGCCCCAGTAGCGGACATCGTACGGTTCCGGATGGCCCTGTGCGGCCCGCTCCTTCGCTCCTTCGGTGCTTCCCGCGGGCGAATTGCAGTACTCGATCCACTGGTTGAAATCGCGGGCCGGCAGGCTCCTCAGATTGGCGGCCAGGTAGGGCTTGGCTCCCGAGAGCGTGCAGAACCGGAGGAACTCCTGCGTCCCGAAAGCATTCGAATCCGAACCGCCCCAGAAGTTGGTGCGCAGCTTCCGCGCTCCGATGCCGTCGCGCCAGTCATAGCTGTCCGCGAAGCAGCCGCCGGGCCAGCGCACCACGGGAGCCTGGATGGCTTTCAGCGCGTCCAACACGGCCTTCCGGATTCCTCCCTCGTTGGGAATCTTCGAGTCAGGTCCGACCCACACGCCGTCGTAGATCACGCCGCCGAGGTGTTCGATGAAATGGCCGTAGATCTCCGGGGCGATCGTGCCGATCGGCTCCTCGGGCAGAATCTCGATGTGGGCCGCGGCGGTCTGGCCTCGCAATCCGGTTGCCGCCACCCCGCAGGCGGCCAACGCTCTCAGAAAACTCCGCCGATCGGTCTGCATGGTCTGGGCTCTCCTGGTTCAACTTAGCTTCAGGGTCAGGATGGTTAGTGAATGCTTCGGAAAGGTGTAGGTGAACCCATTGTGGTCCCTATCCACCTGGATGGTTCGGACGGCCGGGCGAACCTTCTTGTCGTCCCCGAAGGTGTGGGTTGTTTTCAGATCCGAATGATTGAGCTCCCACACGCCGACCTCAGACGAAACCTGTCCCTCTACGCTCTCAACGCGCGTCGTGAGATCGGAGGTCATGCTCCGGTTTAGCACGTTCACGAAAACGCGATGGCTCTTGGGATCGTAGGTTGTGGAGACATCGAGATAGCCGAGTTGCCGGCCGTTGTAATTGTACTTTGGCGAGGTGGCGAGCGCGTCCAAGGCGACATTGCCGCGCTGTTTTCCGTATTCGAGAAGTGGCCAGTAGATGGTCTGGAGGAACATGCCGTCCTTGCTGGTGACGATCGGCGCGATCACGTTCACCAACTGGGCCAGGTTGGCCAGCTTCACGCTGCCGGCGTGCCGTAGGAAGGCATTCAGGAACATGCCCATGGCCAGGGAGTCCTCAAAGTTGTAGCGTTCCTCGAGGCCCTTGCGGCCGGTCTCGAACTCGGTCCTGCCGAACGTGCGGTACCAGACGTTCCACTCGTCGAACGCGATGTGGATGGGGCGCGGCGTGGTCTGGGTTTCCTCGGCCGCCTTGATGAGGCCCTCCACGATCTCGATGCGCCGATCGATGTCGGAACCCGCGGATAGGAACTCCTCGAACTTGTCCTGCGGGTTCCCGATATAGGTGTGGAGCGAGATGTAGTCGATGTCGTTCTTCAGGCTTTCGAGCACGGTGCGGTTCCAGCCGATCCAGTCGTATCCGGGGCGGAAATTCGAAGAGCCGCTGGCGATGAGCCCGATGCTCTCGTCGGCGCGGCGCATCGCTTTGGCGGCCTCGAGCGCGAATTTCGCATAGTCTTCGGCGTTGCGATGGCCGAGTTGCCAGGGGCCGTCGATCTCGTTGCCAAGTCCCCAGATTCTGACGTTCCAGGGCTTGTCGTGCCCATTGGCGCGGCGCAACCGCGCGTACTCCGTGTTGCCCGGCTCGTTGCAGTACTCCACCCAGTGCCGCGCTTCGTCGATGGTGCCAAGGCCGGCGTTGATGCAAAGATACGGCTCGGCTCCAACGCGCTCGCAGTAGTGCAGGAACTCGTCGGTCCCGAAACGGTTGGTCTCTATGGCGCCCCAGGCATCGTCGCGCCGGACCGGCCTCTTGTCCTTGGGGCCGACTCCGTCAACCCAGTGATAGCCGGAAGCGAAATTGCCGCCGGGCCAGCGTAGCAGCGATACGTTGAGGCCCTTCACGGCCGCGATCACGTCTTTGCGGAAGCCGTCCGCATCCGCCAGCGGGCTGCCCTCCTCGTAGATTCCGCCGTAGATACAGCGGCCGAGGTGCTCGGCAAAGTTGCCGAACAGGTGCGGATCGACTTCGCCGATCACGCGCTCGGTGTCGATCTTGATCCTGGCCTGGGGTTCCTGCGCGGCGCCGACGGACGCGGCCAGCGCCAACGCGATCGGGAGAATTTGTTTCATTTCTGTAAACGCTTTCAGAGGCATCGTACGCTACCGCTTGCTTCCGAGTCAATCTTGCAAGCGATTACAGCACGTCCAGCGCGCCCTGGGCGATCAGCTCATCCGCTCGCGTGATGGCCGCCGTGAGGGGCTGGTCGCCCTCGATGCGAGGGAGGAGCGCGCGCACGGCTTCGAGGGGCGCGCTGGTGCGGAGGGGCCGCAGGAAGTCGAGGGCGCGGGAGGCGGCCAGGGCTTCGATGGCAAGCACGAGCCGCGTATTTCCGACTACGTCGCGCAGCTTGAGGGCGGCGGTCATGCCCATGCTCACGAAGTCCTCCTTGTTGCCGCTGGTGGTGATGGAACCGGTGGAGGCGGGGTTGGCGAGCACGCGGTTCTCGGCCACCAGGGCGGCGGCCGTCACCTGCGCCATCATGAGTCCGGACTCGAGGCCGGGGTGCGCGGCCAGGAACGGCGGAAGGCCCTCGTTGAGGAACGGGTTGACCAGGCGGTCGATGCGGCGCTCGGAGATGCCAGCGAGCGCGGTCAGAGCGATGGCCAGGTAGTCCAGATGCAACGCCAGGGTCTGGCCGTGGAAATTGCCGCCGGAGAGAATCTCACCGTCGATGACCAGCGGATTGTCGGTGGCCGAGTTGAGCTCGATCTCGAAGACGCGGCGGGCTTCGGCCAGGGTGTCGCGCACGGCGCCGTGGACCTGGGGCGCGCAACGCATCGAGTAAGCGTCCTGAACGCGGCCGCAGCCGAGGTGCGACTCGCGGATTTCGCTACCCTCCATCAACCGCACCAAGCGGGCGGCGCTGTGGGCCTGGCCGGGATGGGGCCGCGCGCGCTGTATAGCCTCGTGGAAGGCGCGCGGGGTGCCCCGCTGGGCGTCCGTAGTCATGGCGCAGACCACGTCGGCGGCGTCGGCGAGGCGCTCGGCGGCGAGCAGTTCCAGACCGCCGAGCGAGAGCATGGCCTGGGTGCCGTTGACCAGCGAGATTCCCTCCTTGGAAGCCAGGGTGAGGGGCTCGATCGCGGCGCGCCGCAGGGCTTCGCCGCCGGCCATACGGGCACCGTCATAATCGGCCTCGCCTTCGCCGATGAGGACCAGCGCCATGTGCGCGAGCGGGGCCAGGTCGCCGCTTGCGCCGACGCTTCCGCGCGAGGGCACGACGGGCGTAACGCCGCGGTTGAGCAGTTGGCAGAGGCGCTCGGCCACTACCGGGCGGATGCCGGAGAATCCCTTGGCGAGCACGTTGGCGCGGATGAGCATCATGGCGCGGACCTCGGCGCGGCCGAGCGGGACGCCTACTCCGCAGGCGTGCGAGCGCACCACGTTGCGCTGCAATTGCTCCAGGTCGCCGGCGGGAATGCGCATATCCGACAGCTTGCCGACGCCGGTGTTGACCGCGTAGACGGGCGCGTCGCCGGCCGCGAGGCGCTCCACCACGGCGCGGGAGAGTTCCATCTTCCCGATCGCTTCCGGGGCCAGCCCGACCGCGGTGCCCGCGTCCGCGACCGACTCGACCTGTTCGAGGGTCAGGTGCTCGCCATCGAGAAGGATCATAGAATCTATGGTAGGACCGAATGCCATGGAGCGTATCCCGTATCAGGCGACTCCGCTGGCGGCGGCGTATGAGGGCATACGGCTGCCGGTCAGCGTGCTGCTCGACAACGTACGCAGCGCCTACAATGTGGGCGCGTTCTTCCGCACCGCGAATGGCGTGGCCATCGAGCGGCTCTATCTCTCCGGCATCACGGGGCGCCCGCCCCAGCGCGCTATCGCCAAGACCGCGCTGGGGGCCGAACAAACGGTGGCCTGGGAATACGCCTGGGATCCGATGCCCTTCGCCGCGTCGTTGCGTGCACGGGGATTCGAGATCGCGGCGGTCGAGACCAGCCTGCATTCGGTGGATCTTTTCGACTGGAGGCCCCGGTTTCCCGTGTGCGTGGTGTTCGGGCACGAGGTGGAGGGCATACGTCCGGAGTTGATCGCGGCGGCGGATTGCTCGGTCCGAATCCCGATGCTCGGCTCCAAGCACTCGCTGAACGTGGCGACGGCGGGGGGCGTGGTACTCTACGAACTCCTGCGCAAGTACCGCGCGCTCGAAGGTGGCGCCCATGAGGAAACTGGCGATCGGTTTTCTGTTCGCGGCCGCGGCGTTCGCGGCTGACCCGGAACTGCTCCGGCTGGCGATGCCGGAGGCGCGGATCCTCTCGGGCATCGACGTCGCGAAGGTGAAAGACACGCCCTTCGGCCGCTTCGCGGTGGCGCAGTTTTCGGCGGCGCAGGATCAGCAGTACGACGCCTTCGTGAAGGCCAGCGGCTTCGACCCGCGCGAGAATCTGGACGAAATCCTGCTGGCGAAGCCGGACGCCGGCGAGCGCAGGCTGGTGCTGGCGCGCGGAAGGTTCGACATGGCGCGGATTCTCGAGGCGGCCGCGGCTGCGGGAGCCGGAGTGGCGACCTACCAGGGCGTGCAGGTGCTGGTGAGCACCGATTCGTGGCTGGCGTTTCTGAGCAATTCAGTTGTGGCCATGGGCGACCCGGCGAGCGTGCGCGCGGTGGTGGAGCGGCGCGAGAAGAGCGACGGCCCCGGGGCAGACATGGCCGCGCGGGCGAACGAGGCCAGCAAAGAGTACGCGCTGTGGTTCGTTTCCGCCGTACCCATCTCCGAACTGCTGCAGGATCTGCCCAGCGGCCCCACCGGCGACGCGCTGAAGGGCGGTGCGCTCCGTTCGGTTCAGCAAGCCACCGGAGGCGTGAATTTCGGCGACCAGTTGAGGCTCTCGGTCGATCTCACGGCGGCCAGCGCCGCAAACGCCTCGAAGCTGGCGGCGGTGCTGAAGTTCGTCGCCGGTGCCGTCGTCCAGGCTCCCGCCGAGGTGGCGGCCCAGGGCAGCGTGGTGAAACTGGGGCTGTCGCTCACCGAGTCGCAGTTGGAAGCGCTGTGGACCGGGAGCAAGTAAGGCGCCGCGGATGTCTGTATAATCGTCCCCATATGCGAAAATGCACGCTGGTTGTCCTTCTAAGTTGCGCGGTTTTGATCCCGGCGGCGCAGGCGGCGGATTCCAGCCTCCTGGGTTTGGCTCCTGCCGACTCCAGCGTGCTGATCGGGATTGACGTAAGGCAGATCCTCCAATCGGATTTCGGGAAGTTGATCGCGGAGCAGGTGGCGGGACCGGGCCATCCCGAGGCGCAGGGGTTTGCTGCGATGGCGGGATTCGACCCGCTGCGCGATCTCGATGAAGTGCTGATCGCCGCGCCGGCGAAGCAGAATCCGAACGGGCTTATGCTGCTGCGGGGCCATTTCGACGTCGCGAAAGTCTCCCAGTTGGCAGCGATGGTCGGCATGAAGGGGGCCGATTACCATGGCGTCCAGGTGATGGCCAAGCCCGGACAGGCGGGCGGGTTTTCGGCGATGGCGGTGCTTGACCCTACGCTGGTGGTGGCTGGTGACGAGGCGGGCGTGCGCGCGTTCGTAGACCGGCGCGGGCGCGCCGTGAACCTGAATGCGGCGATCGCGGCCAAGGCGGGCGAGATGTCGAAGGCGAACGGGATCTGGGTGCTGCTCAATGCCGCGCCCGCGACGCTGGTGCCCCAGGGCGCGAACCCCGGGACGGCGGGCAAACTACTCGAGACCATCGAACAGGCGAGTTTCGGGGTCAGGTTCGGCCCCGAAATCGTGCTGTGGGCGCACGCGGTGACGCATACGGCCGAGGACGCCGAGGGCATGGTCGGCGTGGTGCGATTCTTCACTGGCATGGCGGCGGCGAACCAGACGGGCAACCCGCAGTTGGCCGCGCTTCTGGGGAAGGTCAAGATGGATTCGGAAGGCAACACGGCGAAGCTCACCCTCGCGATTCCGGAGGCGGAGGCGGAAGCGGCCATCCGCGACGCCATCGCCGCCCGGATGCGGGCCAAGGAGCCCGAGCCCGAGGCGAGCCCCGAGCCGAACGAGCCTTCTTCGCCGGATCCGGACGCCGAAACGCCAAAAGAATAGGCCGTTCCCCACAATTCGCGGATATTCCGTCCTGAAACGCGCTTGCCGAGTCGATGCCCGCGGTGTAAACTAAGCCCGAACTGAGCTTGGGCCGCGAGCGGCACGGAGAGAGCGCGCGAATGGAATATCGGACACGCAGTGGAATCGCCCGGAACGTTTGGCTGATAACGCTTCTGGGCGCCGGCATCAGCGCCGGCCAAGTGACCGTGAGCCCGAAGATCGATCCGCGGGTGACGGCTCGAGCGCAGTCCGAGGCTGTGATCCCGGTCTTCGTCGTCCTGAAGAACCAGCCGCAGGCTGGGATTCTGCAGCAGGTCGAGGCCGCCAACGCGCTATCGCGGCAGATCGCGGAATCGCAGGTTCGGCGGGCGCTCTCGACCACATCGGAGTTGGACCAGGCCGGGGCAGCGCTCGAAGCGGTCATCCTGCAAACGCGGCAGCAGGCATTTCAGGCCATTGAAGAAGCGATACGGCCTGACCAGGACGCGATGCAGAGCAGGCTGGCAGGTTTGGGCGCGAGCCGCATCTCCCGCTACAGCGGCATCAATATGTTGGCGGCCGAGATACCGGCGGCGGCGATCGCCGCCCTGGAGGCCGACCCGTCGATCGCGGAGGTTTTCCCGGTTGAGGTGCAGCACGCCGACCTGGCGACGAGCGTCCCGGCTCTGGGCGCTCCGGCGTTTTGGACCGCGGGATATACGGGCCAGGGGCAGTCGGTTGGCGTAATGGACACGGGACTCAAAACCAATCATCCGGCTTTTGCAGGAAAGTCGGTAGTGAGCCACGTGTTTCTGGCTGCTGGCAGCAAGGACCCTTGTTTTGCCGACGACGCCAGTTCCGCGGAAGACTTTCACGGTCACGGAACGCACGTTACCGGGATTGTCATGAGCCAGGGGTCGAGCGGATGGACCAATTACCAGGGCGTCGCGAAGGGCGTTGGGACGCTGTATAACCTGAAGTCCGGATTCAACCTGTCCACGTCCGGCTCCTGCGGCGGCGGGGGCTCCTCGTACTCGAGCGATGTTCTGGCGGCGGTCGATTGGGCGGTCAAGAACACCCCGATAACAGTGCTGAATTACAGTTACGGCGGCCCAGTAAGCGGCGACGACGACGGCTTCACGCGATCGTTGGACCAGTATATGGATCTCTACGGTCTGACGATCGCAATTGCCGCCGGTAACACCGGGCCGGGCGCCAACACCGTAGAGAGTCCGGGGATTGCGTATAACTCGATCACCGCCGCGAATTGGGACTCGCGTGGCACGATCGCCAACAGCAGCAGCCGGGGCCCGACCCCCGGTGGGCGGTATAAGCCGGACCTGGCGGCGCCGGGCACCAACATCTATTCGACGGCCTACAATTGGGACGCCTCCCCGGGAACCGGCGATGACTTCGTGGCGATGACCGGCACCAGCATGGCGACGCCGCACCTGGCGGGATCGGCCGCGTTGCTTCGTAGCGCGGGCATCTCGAGCCCGCTGGCTGTCAAGGCGGTTCTGATCAATACCACCGACAACTCGGGCTGGGCGGCCGACCGCGGATGGGGTTACACCAACCTGACGCGGGCCGACCAGGAGCTGAACTATGCCACGGGCAGTCTCGCGGCCAGAGGGTTCCAATTATACAAGTTGACGCCAGCGGGGCCGGTCTCGGCCAGCGTCACCTGGAACCGTCACACCAGCGGCGGAACGTCCTACTTCAATAACATCTACCTATACCTCTCTCGAGTGGACACGGGCGCGTGGCTTGCATCGTCCGCCACGGGCGTTCAGAACGTGGAGCAGGTGGCGGCAACCTATAACGGCGACGCGGTGGTGACGGTGCTCATGGCGAGTGTGTCGCTAAACGGCGTGAACTCCGAGCCGTATGGTGTTGCTTTCAGTATTCCGGCTACAGCCGTTAGCGGACCGAGCCTGAGTGTCTCGTGCAACCTGTCGGCATCGATTCCGTCGGGGTCGCAGTTTACCATGAGCTGCACCGCGACCAACAGCGGGGACCTCACGGCGTTCGCGGTCACGGGGCAGGCGCAGTTGCCTCAAGGGTTTTCGGGGACAGCCCAGGTATCGATGGGCGACGTTCTGGCGGGGCACACATCTTCGGTGGCCAACCTGACCTTGACCGCCGCGGATACCGCCGGGACAAACTCGATTCCGTTCACAGTGAGCAGTAACTCGTACGGCGAGACGTTCACGAGCACGGCCAGTTACTCGGCGACGGTGGTGGCGGCCCTGCCGCCTCCGGTGTTGAGCGCGCCCGCGAATGGCACGACCGGAGTGTCTTTGACGCCGACTTTGACCTGGAGCGCGTCGAGCGGGGCGACGTCCTATGACGTGTATCTGGGGACCTCGATGTCGCCCAGCCTGTCGACTAACACAACGACGACCAGTTACTCCCCGGCCACGCTGAACCAGGCAACGCTATACTACTGGCGGGTGGTGGCGAAGAACAGCACTGGGTCGAGCGGTTCAGGCACATGGTCGTTCACCACGCTCACGCAGTTGCCACCCGCGCCGCCTGCACCGCTGCTGGTCTCGCCGCCGAACGGAGCCACAGGGCAGTCGACATACGCGACTTTGACCTGGAACGCGTCGACCGGAGCAACGTCCTATGACGTGTATTTCGGGACCGCACCGGCGCCGCCCTTGGCGACCAACACGGCGCAGACCGTCTATTCCCCAGGGACGCTGACCGCGAGTACGACTTACTATTGGCGGGTAGCGGCTAAGAACGCGGGCGGATCGAACGGTTCCGCCACTTGGTCGTTCACCACCCAGGCCCCAGGGCTGCAAGCGCCGGTGCTCGTTTCGCCGCCGAACGCAGCGACCGGGGTGTCGGCCACGCCCACGTTGATCTGGAACGCGGTGAACGGGGCAACGTCGTACGACGTGCACTTCGGGACGTCGCCCGCGGCCCCTGTGGTGACCAATACGACGGCGACCAGTTACTCTCCGGGCACGCTGGCCGGAGCGCAGTACTACTGGTGGGTGGATGCCAAGAACAACACTGGCTCGGCCGGTTCCGGCATCTGGTCGTTCACGACGGTCTCTCCCGGTCCGCCGGCGCCGGTGCTCGTGTCGCCGGCCTACGGGGCGAGTGGGGTGTCGCTGACGCCGAGCGTGGTGTGGAATACATCGAGTGGGGCGACGTCTTATGACGTCTATTTCGGGACCGCGCCGTCGCCGCCCTTGGCAACGAATACAACGGCGACCAATTACGCTCCGGGTACGCTGAGCGCGGGGACGTATTACTACTGGCGGGTGGTGGCGAAAGATGCGGGCGGATCGAACAGCTCGACGACCTGGGTGTTCACGACGGTTCCGGCAGCTCCGGCGGTTCCCGTTCTCAGTGCGCCCGCTGATGGCGCGACCGGAGTCTCGAAGACTCCAACGCTAACATGGGTCGGACAGATCGCCGCGAGTTCCTACGACGTGTACTTCGGGACTGCGGCCTCGCCGCCTTTAGCCGCCAATGTCGGGGGCCCAACCTATTCCCCCAGCAAGCTCGCGGGGGGCAGGGAGTACTATTGGCGCGTGGTGGCGAAGAATGCCGGCGGTTCGAACACGTCCGCCACCTGGTCCTTTACGACGCAGGTGGACCTTCCCTCGGCCCCGGGCTTGACCGCGCCAACGGACGGTGCGACCGGAGTTTCGTTGACGCCGGTCCTGAACTGGAATGCGTCGAGCGACGCCACCTCTTATGACGTGTACTTCGGCACCGCGGCGTCGCAGCCCCTGGTGACCACCACCTCGGGGACGACTTACTCTCCCGGTACTCTAAATCCTGGGACGGTGTACTACTGGCAGGTTGTGGCCAAGAACGCCGCGGGATCGAACCCTTCGGTCACGTGGTCGTTCACGACGCAAGCTGCGCCTCCGGGCCCCGGCCTGAGCGCTCCGGCGAACGGAGCGACCGGGGTATCGGCTACGCCGACCCTGAGCTGGGGTGCCTCAAGCGGCGCCACCTCTTACGACGTATACTTCGGCACAACCGCCGCGCCGCCTCTGGTTACTAACACCGGCGGCACGACTTACTCTCCCGCCGCGCTGAGTCTTGGCACGCTGTATTACTGGCGCGTGGTGGCTAAGAGCGCGGGCGGATCGAGCACCTCGCCGACCTGGTCGTTCACTACGCAGATACCTCCGCCGGCAGCGCCCATCCTGAGCTTGCCGGGTGACGGAGCCCTGAGCATCGCCCTGCTGCCCGCGCTGAGTTGGAACGCGTCGAGCGGGGCGGCGTCCTATGACGTGTACTTCGGCACGGCCTCGCCTCCTCCGCTGGTGACGGATACGAACGGTACCACCTATGCACCCAGCGCGTTGGCTGGTGGCATCGTGTATTACTGGCAGGTCGTGGCTAAGAACGCGGGCGGATCGAACGCTTCCGCCACCTGGTCTTTCACGACCCAGGTAGCAGCGCCGGAACTAGCCTCCCCTGTCAACGGCTCGACCGGGATCTCGCTCACGCCCTCCCTCACCTGGGGCGCCTCGCCCGGCGCCACCTCCTACGACGTGTACTTCGGCATCCAGGTCTCGCCCCCGCTCGTGACCAACACCACGGCGACCACTTACACCCCGGCCACTCTCACTGCCGGGTCGCTCTACTTCTGGCGAGTGGTAGCCAAGGACAGCGCCAGCTCGGCCGCTTCGCTCACCTGGTCGTTCACCACGCCGGTGTCGCAGCGGCCGGCCGTCGCCTTGCGTTTCGTCCCGGTGGCCCCGTGCCGCATTGCCGACACGCGCAACCCCGACGGGCCTTTCGGAGGACCGTCGATGGCGGCGGGCGAACTGCGCTCGATCGCGATCCCGCAGAGCGCTTGCGACATTCCGCCCACGGCGCAAGCGTATTCTTTGAACGTGACCGTGGCGCCGCCGGCCCGGCTTTCGTACCTCACGCTGTGGCCGGCCGGGCAGCCTCAGCCCCTGGTTTCCACGCTGAACTCCTGGGGCGGTATCGTGGTGGCGAATGCGGCCATCGTGCCGGCGGGCGCGGGCGGAGGGGTGAACGTCTTCGTCACCGACCCGACCGACGTGATCCTCGACATCAACCGTTACTTCGATTCCGCGAGCGGGCCGAACGCATACTCGTTCTATCCCGCCACGCCGTGCCGCATCGCCGACACCCGGAACCCGGCGGGCGCCTTTGGCGGTCCGTCGATGGCGGCCGGTGAGAGCCGGGACTTCGGCATCCCGTCCAGTGCCTGCGGGCTGCCCGCGGCGGCGAAGGCGTACTCGCTGAATGTCACCGCGGTGCCGGACCCGGGCAAGCACTACCTCGGCTATCTGAGCACCTACCCGGCGGGCCAACCGCAGCCGTTGGTCTCCACACTGAACTCCTGGACCGGCAAGGTGGTGGCCAACGCCGCCATGGTTCCGGCGGGAACGAATGGCGCGGTGTCGGTGTTCGTCACGGATCTGACGGATGTGATCCTGGACGCGAATGGCTATTTCGCTGCGCCAGGGGGCCAGGGCGCGCTGTCGTTCTACCCGGTGGCGCCGTGCCGGGTTGCGGACACGCGCGACGCCGACGGGCCTTTCGGCGGTCCGGAAATGGCGGCTGGGAGCGTGCGCTCGTTCGCGATCCCGGCGAGCGGTTGCGGCGTTCCGGCCGCGGCGGCGGCGTACTCGATGAACGTGACCGTGGTGCCCGACGGGGTGCTGGGGTATCTGACGGCCTGGCCCGCGGGATCGGGGCTACCGTTCGTTTCGACCTTGAACTCGTTCGACGGGAGCGTGGTGGCGAACGCAGCGATCGTGCCGGCGGGATCGGGCGGCGCGATCAGCGTGTTCGTGACCAATCCGACCCACGTGATTCTGGATATCAACGGGTACTTCGCGCCGTAGTAACTTGGGGGAATGGATCGGATCACACTCGGGCGCTCGGGCCTGGCGGTTTCGAGAGTCTGTCTCGGGACCATGACCTTCGGCGGGCAGACGGACGAGAGCGCCGCCCGGCGGATGGTGGATACGTGTTTCGAAGCCGGGGTCAATTTCTTTGACACGGCGAACGTCTACGGCCAGGGCAAGGCGGAGACCATCCTGGGGAAATCGCTCGGCGGGCGGCGGCAGCAGGTGGTGGTGGCGAGCAAGGTGCGCGGCGTGATGAATGGCGTGCCGGAAGAAAGCGGCCTCGCGAAAGCACAGATCCTGCGGGCCGTCGAGTCCACGCTACGCCGGCTGGGGACGGACTACCTCGACCTGTACTATCTGCATCAGCCGGATTACCGCGTGCCGGTCGACGAGTCGCTCGAGGCGATGGAGGAACTGGTGCGGGCGGGCAAGGTGCGCTATCCGGCGAGTTCGAATCACGCGGCGTGGCAAGTGGTGCGTATGTTGTGGCTGGCCGCCGAACGCCAGTTTCATCCCGCTCATGTTACGCAGCCTATGTACAACCTGCTGGCGCGGGGCATCGAGCAGGAGTACTTACCCATGTGCCGCGAACTGGGCGTGGCGACGGTGGTCTATAACCCGCTGGCGGGCGGACTGCTGACCGGAAAGCAGAATGCGGGCGCGCCGCTCGCCGGATCGCGGTTCGATAAGAACCAGATGTATCTGGACCGCTACTGGCACGCGGCGTACTTCGATGCCGTGGAGGAATTGCGCGGGCTCGCTCGGCGCGAGGGCCGATCGCTGGCGAGCCTGGCGCTCAACTGGCTGCTGCGCCATACGTCGACGGATTGCGCGATCCTGGGTGCCTCGCGCGTCGAGCAACTCGAGGAGAATTTGAAGGCGCTCGATGACGGAGCGCTCTCCGAAGAAGCGCTGGCTGGATGCGACGCGGTCTGGGACAAACTGCGCGGAATCACGCCGAGGTATAACCGATGAGCGCGCGGCTGCCGGTCTTTGCGCTGCTGGGCGCGGTTTTGGCGACCGCGGCGCCGATCCAATTGCACCCGGAAAATCCGCACTACTTCCTGTTCCGCGGGCGCGCCACCGTGCTGGTCACCTCGGCCGCTCACTATGGCGCGGTGCTGAACCCCGACTTCGAGTACCGGAAGTATCTGGAGACCCTGGCGGCGGACGGATTGAACTACACGCGGATCTTCTCGGGATCGTACGTGGAGGCGCCGGGCGCGTTCGGCATTGCGCGAAATACGCTGGCGCCGGCGCCCGGCCGTTTCCTGGCGCCCTGGGCGCGCAGCGGCACGCCGGGTTACCACAATGGCGGGAACAAGTTCGATCTCGACCGTTGGGACGACGCCTATTTCGCCCGGTTGAAGGACTTTGTGGCCGAGGCGGGGCGGCGCGGCGTCGTGGTTGAAATGACGCTCTTCTCTTCGCAGTACGCGGAGATGAACTGGGCCAACTGCCCGTTGAACCGCGAGAACAATGTCAACGCCACGGACGCCATCGACCGGCGGCAGTTGCATACGCTCGCGAACGGCAACATTTTGGGCCACCAGGAGCGGCTCGTCCGCAAACTCGTGCGCGAGTTGAACGGCTTCGATAACGTACTTTACGAGATTCAGAACGAGCCGTGGTCGGATCGAACCGTAACGGTGGATACCATCAATCCGTATCTCCAGCCGCCGGCGCTGAGCGTATACCCGAACGCAGTGGACGTCGCCGATGCGGATTCGGTGGCCTGGCAGGCGCGGGTGGCTTCCTGGATCCGAGCGGAGGAATCCGCCCTCCCCGAGCGGCACTTGATCGCGCAGAATTACTGCAACTTCCGCTACCCGGTGACCGAGGTGGCGCCGGGAGTTTCCATCATCAACTTCCACTACGCATACTCCGAGGCGGCGCGGCTGAACTACGGGCTGGGAAAGCTGCTGGCGTATGACGAGACCGGCTTCGCGGGCAGGGAAGACTCGTTTTATCGCAAGCAGGCCTGGAACTTTCTGCTGGCCGGCGGCGGCACCTTCAACAACCTCGACTATTCGTTCACGGTGGGCCGCGAGGACGGAACCGATACGGAGCCGAACGGCCCCGGCGGCGGGAGCCCGGCGCTGCGGCGGCAACTCGGCGTCCTGAGCCGCTTTCTGGGCTCGCTCGATGTGGTGAAGATGCGACCCGATCCCGTGGTGGTGGTGAGCGCTCCGGGCCTGTACACGCAGGCACTGTCATTGCCCGGCGAGCGGTACGCAGTGTACGCCACCGGCGCGGGGCCGGGCCGGCTGGAGTTGGCGATTCCGGCGGGCACCTACGCGTCCGAGTGGATCGACACGAAGACGGGAGCGGTGATCAAGCGCGAGCGCCTCGCGCACGGGGACGGGACGCTCGTGCTCGCGTCACCGGCGTTTGAGGAGGATGTTGCGCTTCGGATTGTGCGGGCGTCCCCATGAGTGGAGCAACAGCTCAGAGGTCGCCGGCCTTGGCGGAGCGCGTCACGTAATCCGCCGCGCGATACGCGAGCGCTTGGATCGTTGCCGTCGGCTGCTGGCGCGCGGAGGTCACGAAGTTGCTGCCGTCAACCACAAACAAATTCGGCACATCGTGCGCCCGGCTGTACTGATTGACCACCGACCGTTTCGGATCGAGCCCCATCCGGCACGTGCCCATCAGGTGGCGGTTAGTGTCGAAGGCGTCCACCGGCTCCGCCCAGACCTTCTTCGCGCCCATGGCATCGAACAGCTCGTACTCGCGATCGAGCAGCCACTTCATGGTTGCGAGATCGTCCGGGTGGTGATCGTGCGTGATGCGGACGCCAGGCAGCCCCCAGGCGTCCTTGACGTCGGCATCGAGCGTCACGGTGTTCTTCTCCATGGGCAGCGAGGTGGAATGGGCCAGCAGGGACATGGTCCGGGTGAAATATTCGCCGAGCAGCTTCCTATACTCGGCTCCCCACCGGGGCGCGTCGGGCGGCATGCCGGCCAGCGCGAAGCTCGCCGGATAGAACTGGAACCGCGCATCGATTCCGCCTCCGCCGTAGAACCCTCGCTTCGGGTCGGCGCGATAGTGGTCGTGGATCAGACGGGTGACCTGAATGCCTTTGTACTCGTTCAGCGGATGTTCGAACAGGGCGGTGGCGAAGGAGCCGTTGTCCCACATCAGGTTCTTTCCAACCAGGCCGCTCGAGTTCGCCAGTCCGTTCGGGAACAAGCTGGATTTCGAGAGCAGCAGCAGCTTGGCGGACTCCACACCGTTGGCGCACAGGACCACGGCCTTCGCGCGCTGGAAGACCTCGCGTCGCTGCGGATCGAAGTAGAAAGCCCCGGTGACGCGGCCACGCGGATCGGTGGCAATCTCCCGCACGTAAGCATTCGGCCGGATCTCGCAACGTCCTGTCTGCTCCGCCACCGGAATCACCGAAACCAGGGTGCTCGACTTGGCCCGCATCTCGCAGCCGAAGGACTCGCAGAAGCCGCAATGCGCGCAGGCGGGCCGCCCTTGGTAGGGCTGCGAAAGAATGGCGACCGGGGCGGGGAAGGGATGCAGTCCGAGTTTCTTCGCGCCGCGGTCGAACAACGCTCCCGACGATTTTACGGGCATGGGGGGAAGCGGATACGGCTTCGAGCGGGGTCCTTCAAACGGGTTCGCGCCCGCCAGGCCCGAAATCCCGAGGTCGTATTCGGCTTTGGTGTAGTAGGGCTCCAGGTCGGCATACGTGATCGGCCAATCCGCGAAAGAAGTGCCGGGCACGTCGCCGAACAGGCTGCGTTCGTGGAAATCGCTCTCGTGAAATCGCCAGTAATTCGCGGTGAAATGCACCGATCCGCCGCCGACCTGCCGCCCGTACTCGATGGCCTTCATCGGCTTTGCCGGCTCTTTCTCGTTCTTGCGGTAAGTGATGGGCTGCAGCTTGGGATCGTTGGTCAGGCCTGGCTGGTATACGTACTTGATCTCATCGTGGGAGTAGTCGTTCTCGCGAAGATAAGGTCCCTGCTCGAGGACCACAACGCGGAAGCCGGCGGTAGCGAGTTCTTTCGCCATGACGCCGCCCGCGGCTCCGGCGCCGATCACGAGGAAATCCACGGGGTCGGAGGGCTTGAATCGGGCTCTGGTCATTTCGCCTCCGCGTCGTAGTAGCCGAACGGCGGCTCCCATGCCATGCGCATCTCAAACCCGATATGCTTCCAGCCGACCTTGTCGCGATTGCCTCCGTAGCTCGGATTACCCAGAAAGCCCAGCAGCGTGTGGGTCCGCACGGTCTCGAAGAAGTCGGTCTTCTCGATGGCGCGCATGAGTTCGAGCTGCTGATCCTCAGCCAATGCAGCGATGCTCGTCGAAGCCGGGAACATCTTCCTGCGGGCGTCCTGCGTTTCGCTGAGACCTTTGCGGTAGGCGTCCTGCAGGCTGGCGTCGAACGTCGTCAGCGCGCGGTCGATGAAGAAGATGACGCCGGCCTCCTTCGCGCCCGGGCCGTCGCCCGAGGGGAGGATCTGCCCAGCGATCGCGGCGATGTCGGCGGCTTCCGATTCGTTGAAGAACTCGAGCCGGGCCGGGTCTGCCCCTGTCACCGCTTGATGTGCATGTTCCTGCGCGGCCGCCACCGCTGCCCACGCGGCTGACCCCAGAGAGCTAAACAGCAAGCCCCGTCGAGTGAGTCCCAGTGCCATAAGGAGTAGATGACGGCCGGCGCGGGCCGGTCGCAACGGATAGAATCGTACAGTGCAGAAACCGCCGGGCCGAAAGCTGCAGTACGCGTTGCTGGTGGTGTTGTTCCTCATCGCTGTGGCGTGCCAGGTGCGGTTCAGCATGGACGCTGTCAGGGACCTGGCGAATCAGTTCCCGCGCGCTCCATTCGGCCTCGACGCGCCGTGGCCGACGGTGACCTGGACCACGCCTGAGGCGCAATCGGGCGGTCTGCGCAAGGGCGACCGCATCGTTGGCGTAGACGGGCACAGGCTCGCGGGAGCCGCCGACCTGATGCGGGCCGTGCGGCGGAGAGCGCCGGGGGACACACTGCCGGTGGAGGCGAGCCGGGGCAGCGTCACCGTTCCGGCCGCCGTCCGGCTCGCGCCTAGGCGTCCGACGACGCCCGGCTTCATTTACGCGTATGCGGCCGTGGTCTGGCTCGCCCTTCCGGTGCTGTCGCTGGCGCTGGGGTTCTGGGTGGCGGGGACCCGGCCCGGCGACAGTCGAGCCTGGATGCTGCTGGGAATGATGCTGGGCCTGGTCCAGTTCCTTTTCCTGATAGACACGGGCGGGCAGTTGCTCGAACCGGTGGGATGGTCCGGTCCTCTGCGTGTGACGGCGCTGGTGTACTCGAACCTCGCCGAGTCCACCTGGCCGATCTGGATGATGCTCTTCGGCCTGTATTTTCCGACGCGGTGGAAGGTCGACCGGCGGGCTCCTTGGCTCAAGTGGCTTCTGATCGGCCCGCTGGCGGCGCAGACGACGCTGCGGCTGGTGTGGGAGGTTGGCAGGTCTGAGCGCTTCGATGCGGTGGCGTTCCTGAAGCCGGCGATAGGGCCGGCCTCCTTCGTTGGCGCCATGCTGTGGCTGGTAGCGATGCCGCTGTTCTTTTTAGGGCTGCAATCGAAGATGCGCGACCCGGAGACGGACCCCGATTCGCGGCGACGCCTGGCGCTGCTGCACACCGGGTCGTCGTGGAGTTTCGTGCCGCTCACCGTGCTTTGCTCGTGGGCGATGATCCGCTGGCACTGGCCCATTCCTGAAGGCCCGGCGCTGATGTTCGCCCTGGTCTGGCTCTTTGGCTTTCCACTGACCATGGCGTACGTGATCGTTGTTCAGCGGGCGCTGGATGTGAAGGTGGTAGTCCGGATGGGCGTGCAGTACGCGCTGGCGCAGGGCACCGTGCGCGCCCTGCAAGTGCTGTTTTCGGTGGGCGCCGGGTACCTGGCCCTGCTACTGGCGCTCGACCCGAATACCGACCGTCCGCGGAAGATCCTGCTGATCGCCGCGGGCGTCGCGGCCGTGTTTGTGGTGCGGAGGTTCTCCGGATCGGCGCGGATCTGGGTCGATCGGAAGTTCTTCCGCGAGGCATACCAGGCGGATCGGATTCTGAGCGAGCTGAGCGAAGACGTGCGGAACGTGACCGAGATGGGGCGGCTGTTCGAGATGGTGGCGCGGCGAATCGCGGAGTCACTCTATGTCGAGCGAGTGGCCGCCCTGGTGCGGGCGGAAAACGGCTACACGCCCGCCTTCGCGTTGGGCTTCTCGTGCCCTCCAGCGGCGCGGTTCTCCGCCGACGGCGCGATGGTGCTGGAGCTGGAGCGGCAGCGAGCGCCGCTCTACGTGGATCGCGCGGAGCGCGTGAGCGATGCGGAGCGCGGGGCACTGGAGGAACTGGGATCCCAGTTGCTGCTGCCGCTGGCGGGCAAGGACAGCCTGCTCGGGTTTCTGAGTCTGGGGCCGAAGCGCTCCGAGGAGCCCTACTCGAAGACCGATGTGCGGCTGCTCCGGTCCGTGGCGGCGCAGACGGGACTGGTGCTCGACAACACGCGCCTCATCGCCGCCGTGGCGTCCGAGACGGCCAAGCGCGAAGTGCTGAATCGCGAGATGGAGATTGCTCGCGAGGTGCAGCAGCGGCTATTCCCGCAAACGCTGCCGGCGGTGGAGGGCCTCGAATACGACGGCGCCTGCCGGCCGGCGCTCGGCGTGGGCGGCGATTACTACGACTTTCTGGCGCTGAGCGGCGGGCGGCTGGGAATCGCCATTGGCGACATTTCGGGGAAGGGAGTGCCCGCGGCGTTGCTGATGGCCAGCCTTCAGGCTTCTGTGCGCGGACAGGCGCAGAGCGATTCGCACAATCTGGCGCGGCTCATGGAAACCGTGAACCGGCTGGTGTTCGACGCCTCACCCTCCAACCGCTACGCGACGTTCTTCTACTCCGAGTACGAGGCCGGCGAGCGGAAGCTGCGCTACGTGAACGCGGGGCACAATCCGCCCATGCTGTTCCGGTGCGCGGAGCTGATGAGGCTGGAGACGGGCGGGCCGGTGGTGGGGATGTTCCGGGGTTCGCAGTACCAGGAGGCCGAGGTTCAGCTCCAGGCCGGCGACGTGATCGTGATGTTCACCGACGGCATCAGTGAATCGATGAACGCGGCCGACGGCGAGTGGGGCGAGGAAGCGTTGGCCGGCGCGGCGCGGGAATCGTTGGGCCGGCCGGCGGCAGAGACCATCGCCCGGATCATGGAGGCGGCGGACCAGTTCGCCGCGGGCGCGCCGCAGCACGACGACATGACGCTGGTGGTGATGCGGGTGGCCTGAGCGCCCCCTATTGCAACTTGGCCCGTCCGGTGCGAATCATCGTTATATGCCCATCGTGCAACTCGGCGGGACGCCGCCCGTGACGGTCGAGGATCCGGTCTGCCACATGCGGGTCGATCCGAAGACCGCGCGCTTCGAGCGCCAATACCAGAACAATACCTATCACTTCTGTTGCCAGGGCTGCGCCGACAAATTCCAGGCCGACCCCACGAAGTACCTGGGCGCGCCGCCGGCGCCGGCGCCGTCCGCGAAGGCCGGGGTCCCCTACACCTGCCCGATGCATCCCGAGGTGCGCCAGATGGGGCCGGGGGCGTGTCCGAAGTGCGGCATGGCGCTCGAGCCGGTAGAGGTCACCTCGACCGAGGAGCCGAACGCGGAGCTCGCTGACATGAGCCGGCGGTTCTGGATCGGCCTGGCGCTCACCGTCCCGGTGCTGGCGCTGTCGATGGCATCGGGACCTTTCGTGACCTGGGCGCAACTGGTGCTGGCGACGCCTGTGGTGCTGTGGGGCGGCCGCCCCTTCTTCGAACGCGGCTGGGCGTCGATCGTGAGCCGCAGCCCGAATATGTTCACGCTGATCGCCATCGGCACGGGCACGGCATACGTGTACAGCCTGGTGGCGGCGTTCTTTCCCGGCGCGTTCGTCTACTTCGAGACCGCGGCTGCGATCACCGTCCTGGTGCTGCTCGGCCAGGTTTTGGAGTTGAAAGCGCGCGGGCGAACATCGAGCGCCATTCGCGCGCTGCTCAGCCTGGCGCCTCCAGTGGCGCGCCTGGTGCGCGAGGACGGCGCCGAGGAAGACGTCCCGCTCGAGAGCGTGCAGCCGGGGGATCGGCTGCGCGTGCGGCCCGGCGAGAAGGTCCCGGTGGATGGCGTAGTGACGGAAGGCGCCAGCGCGGTGGACGAATCGATGCTCACCGGCGAGCCGCTCCCGGTGGAGAAGGCTGCGGGCGCCCGCGTGACCGGCGGGACGGTGAACGGCACCGGCGGTTTTCTGATGCGCGCCGAGAGGGTGGGCAGCGATACCCTGCTGGCGCAGATTGTCCGCATGGTGAGCGAGGCGCAGCGAAGCCGCGCGCCCATCCAGCGCGTGGCCGACAAAGTCGCGGCGTATTTTGTGCCGGCGGTGGTGCTGGCCGCCGTTGCCACCTTCGCGGTGTGGGCGCTGGTGGGTCCCCAGCCACGCCTGGTGCACGCGCTGGTGAACGCGGTGGCGGTGCTCATCATCGCCTGTCCCTGCGCGCTCGGCCTCGCGACGCCCATGGCGGTGATGGTTGGCGCGGGCCGCGGCGCCGCGGCGGGCGTCCTGATCAAGAACGCCGAGGCGCTGGAGGCACTGGAGAAGGTGGACACCCTGGTAGTGGATAAGACCGGCACGCTGACCGAGGGCAAGCCGCGACTGGTGACGCCACCGCCCGACGACATTCTGCGGCTGGTTGCGAGCCTGGAGCGGGCGAGCGAGCATCCCCTGGCGGCAGCCATCGTAGCGGGGGCTGCCGCGCGCGGCCTGGCGTTAGCGCCGGTGACCGGCTTCCAGTCTTTCACCGGTAAGGGCGCCACGGGCCTGGTGGACGGTCATCCAGTGGCTGCCGGCAACCGCGCGCTGCTCGAACAGCTCGCGATCGACCCGTCGGCGCTGGCCGCCCAGGCGGAAGAATTGCGGCGCCAGGGACAGACCGTGATGTTCGTGGCCGTGGATGGCCGCCTCGCGGCCCTGGCCGGCGTCGCGGACCCGATCAAACCGTCAACCCGCGAGGCGCTCGGCCTGCTGCGCGAGGATGGTGTTCGGGTGGTCATGGTGACTGGCGACAGCCGCGCGACGGCCGAGGCGGTGGCGCGGGAACTGGGAATCGAGGAAGTGCACGCCGAGGTGCCGCCGGAGGGCAAGGGCGAAATCGTAAAGGCGCTCGAAGCCGCCGGGCGCGTGGTCGCCGTGGCGGGCGACGGCATCAACGATGCCCCTGCGCTGGCGCTGGCGAAGGTGGGGATCGCCATGGGAACCGGCACGGATGTGGCCATCGAGAGCGCCTCAATCACGCTGGTGCGGGGCGATTTGCGCGGCATCGTGCGGGCGCGCCGCCTGAGCCGCGCCACCATGCGGAATATCCGCCAGAACCTGTTCTTCGCGTTCCTCTACAATACGCTGGGTGTGCCCATTGCGGCGGGCGTGCTGTATCCCGTCTTCGGGCTGCTGCTGAGTCCGATTCTGGCCAGCGGAGCCATGACGTTCAGCTCCGTGTCGGTGATCACGAACGCGCTGCGGCTGCGGAGAGTGCGGTTGTAGTGGGTCCGACTACCACACCCTGTTGATCACGCCGCGGCAACTGGGCGCGCCGCAGCGGCAGGGCACCTCTCCCATATCGGTCGACAGGTAGTAGTCGACGGTGAGCTCCTCGCCGGGCTCGATGATGCGGCGGCTCATGTAAAGGATGTGGCCCCGCAGGATGGTGGAGGAGAGATTTGGATCGCAGCAATGGTTGATCAGCTCGGCGCCGCTCCCGCCGGTGGCCCCATCGAGACACCAGTAAGCGTCCAGCTCGAACAGGTACACGTGCTGGCGCTCGCTGCGGCGCTTGGTCTCGCGGCGGCTGATCCTCTCGCCCGTGTATTCGATCACCTTGCGCCGCGCCGGTATGCGCTCCACGGCGAAGACGCCCCAGCGGTGTATGCGCGACGGGCGCACCTCCATCTCGAACTTGGCGAACCGCGGGTCGATGCGCGGGGTCACGATGACGTCGGCAGTAGCCATGGTCTAACCAGCCGCTTTCTGGGTCAGCACGTCCACCAGTTCCTGAACCGCCGCTGCGCTCTTCTTCAACTGCGTCTCCTCATCGGCCTTGAGACTGATCTCGTAGATCTTCTCGATGCCGCGCGCGCCCAACTTGACGGGAACCCCCACGAACAGGCCGCGGATCCCATACTCGCCCTCGAGATAAGCGGCGCACGGCAGCACTTTCTTCTTGTCCCGCAGAATCGATTCGGCCATCTCCACCGCAGCCGCCGACGGCGCGTAGAAGGCGCTGCCCGCTTTGAGGAGCTTCACGATCTCGGCTCCGCCGTTCCTGGTGCGCTCGACCAGCCGTTCGATGGTGGCCGCATCCAGCAGTTCCGCGATCGGAATGCCGGAGACGCTGGTGAACCGCACCAGGGGAACCATGGTGTCTCCGTGCCCGCCCAGCACCATGGCCGTCACGTTTTCGACCGACACCTGCAGTTCCCGCGCGATGAAGGTGCGGAAGCGGGCCGCGTCGAGCACCCCAGCCATCCCGATCACACGGTTCTTCGCGAACTTGGAAACCTTCAGCGCGGTCCAGGACATCGCATCGAGCGGATTGGTCACCACCACAAGAATGGCGTTGGGCGAGTAGCGCGCGGACTGCTCCGTCGCGGCGCGAACGATCTCGTAGTTCGCCATCAGCAGATCGTCGCGGCTCATCCCCGGCTTGCGCGGAAAGCCCGCCGTGATGATAACCAGGTCGGAGTTGGCGGTGGCCTCATAATCGTTGGCGCCCGTCAGAAGGACATCGTAGCCCTGCACCGGGCCCGATTGCAGCAGGTCGAGCGCCTTGCCCTGGGGCACGCCCTCGACGATATCCACCAGGACCACGTCCGCCAGTTCCTTCTCCGCGAGCCGCAAAGCGCAGTTGGCGCCCACATTGCCCGCACCGACTACCGTGACTTTCTTCCGCATGAATGGTGCTCCCTCGAGTTTGAGTAAGTTCGAAAGCTGGAATCATTATAGCGAACCGCTCTCGTCTGCCACGTCCGCTCGCTGACGCGCGCGGTTCCGTACCCTGCGGATTTACTGAACCGCGACCGTCAGGGAGCGGACCGCCTCCAACGGTGCCGCTGGCCCGCCGACGCAGACACTTGCGCCCCTGAGATACAATCCTCAGTGGATGCGGCAGCGGATTGTCATTATCGAGGACGAGGCGGACATCGTCGAAATGGTCCGCTACAATTTCCGGAAGGAAGGCTTCGAGGTCGAGAGCTACGCCCGGGGAAAAGAGGGCCTCGAGGCCGTGCGGCGCACACCGCCCGATCTTCTGCTCCTGGACATCATGCTGCCGGACGAAGATGGATTCTCCATTTGCCGCCGTCTGCGGGCGGACGACCGGCTTCGTTCTTTGCCGGTCATCTTTCTGACCGCGCGCGGCGAGGAGATCGACCGCATCGTGGGCCTGGAAATCGGCGCCGACGACTACGTGGTCAAGCCCTTCAGCCCGCGCGAGCTGGTGGCCCGGGCCAAGGCCATTCTGCGGCGGCAGGAGCGCGGAGCGGCCGAGCTGGTCGAAGTGGTGGAAGTCCGCGGGCTGCGGCTGGACGCGCGCACGCAGGACGTGAGCGTGCGCGGGGCCGCCGTCGACCTGAGCGCGCTCGAATTCAAGCTGCTTCACTTCCTGGCTTCGCACCCTCGCCAGGTTTTCAGCCGGGAGCGGCTGCTGGACGAGGTCTGGGGCCGCGATTGTTCGGTCACGCTGCGCACCGTGGATGTCCATATCCGCCGTTTGCGCGAGAAGATCGAGGCGCAGCCCGAGAGCCCGGAGTATATCGGAACCGTGCGGGGCGCGGGCTATCGCCTGATGGCCGAGGCCCAGGAAACCTAGTGTTGGAAACAGGAGCCTGGCGTGCCGTTCCGTAGCCCCATCTTCCGCAAGCTGCTGGTGAGCGCTTTCGCGCTGATCGCGATCACCATCCTGATTCTCGATTTCTTTCTCACCCGCGATGCGGCGCGCCGGGAGACCGTCTCGGTAGAGCGGCAGCTTGAAGCCGAAGCGCACGTGCTGGCGGACGAGCTGGCTGCTGCCGATCCAGCGCGCCTGGAGGATTGGGCGCGCGCTACGCAGAGCCGGGTGCAGGCGCGGATCACCGTGATCAGCCCCGACGGCCGGGTGCTGGCCGACTCGCAACACGACCCCGAGACCATGGAGAACCACGCCGCGCGGCCCGAAGTCCAGGAGGCGCTCCATGCGCGCACCGGCGCCTCCATCCGCCACAGCGCCACGCTCGACCGCGATCTGTGCTACGTCGCGATCCCCGCCCACGCGGGCGGATCGGCGGCGGTCCTGCGTCTCGCGCTGCGGCTCAAAGAGCTTGATACCGCCATTGCAGCGGTGCGCGAGCGCATCTACGCCGCGTCGTTCGTCGCAGCGCTGGCCGCGCTCGTCATGGCCTATTTCTTCTCGCGGACCTTCACCAAGCGCATCCGTCGCTTGCAAGCTTTCGCGGAGAGCCTGCTCGGCGCGCGCGCCTCCGAGGTTCTGGAGCGCGACGCCGACGACGAACTGGGCGCGTTGGCCGCCTCGCTCAGCACAACCTCCGGACAACTCCGCGGGCTGGTCGAGAAGCTCAGCCTGGAATCGGCACGCCGCGAAGCCATCCTAGCCAGCATGGTGGAAGGCGTCCTCGCCGTCGATAACGAACTTCGCGTCACCTTCTGCAACGAGTCCTTCGCGCGCGCATTGGGCGCCCAGTTGCCCGTGCCGGAGGGCCTGCCCTTGCTCTCGCTCGTGCGCGACCCTTCGTTTCTCGACCTGCTCAGCCGCGTCATCGTCACTCACGAGTCCATCAAGCAGCGCATGCAACTGGCGGCGGCCGACGGGCGCGCCTTCGAGGTGCAGGCCGCTCCCCTGGCGTTACGTTCCCGCCGCGGGGCCATCGCGATCCTTCACGACATCACCGACCTGGAGCGCCTGGAGCGCATTCGCAAGGACTTTGTCGCCAACGTCTCCCACGAGCTCCGTACGCCACTTACCGCCATTCGCGGTTATGCCGAGACGTTGCTCGACGGCGCCCTCGAAGACCAGGAGAATAACCGCAAGTTCCTGGAGGTCATTCGAGCGCACGCCATCCGCCTCAACAACATCGCCTCCGATCTGCTGGTGCTCTCCGAACTCGAGTCCGGGCAGGTCGCCGCGGCTCCCGAGCCGGTGCCGATCCACGCAGCGCTCGAGGCCGCTATCCGGACCGTGGAATCGGAAGCGCGTGTGCGTACCGTGTCGGTGCAGGTGGGCGATCTCGATAGCGGCCGCGTCAACGGCCACAGGATCCGTCTGGAGCAAGCCTTCGTCAACCTGCTCGATAACGCCGTCAAGTTCAACCGCCCGGGAGGCGAAGTCCGCATTGAGACCAGCCGGACCCCGGAAGGGAAGCTTCGCATCGCCATCGCCGACACCGGCATCGGCATCCCCTCCGAGGACCTGCCCCGGATCTTTGAACGCTTCTACCGCGTGGACAAAGCGCGCTCGCGCGACGTGGGCGGCACCGGCCTCGGCCTCTCCATCGTCAAGCACGTCATCGAGCGGATGAACGGCTGCGTGACGGTGGAGTCGCAGTTAGGAAAAGGCTCGGTATTCATAGTACTTCTGCCTCTTGCCGAGTAACTTTCCTCTGAGGTTTCACACTCCTGTAACGTAGACGTAATCCGCTTTTCACTCGGCCCCGATAGGCTGATAGCCATGCGACTGAGACTGTTGTGTGGGTTTGTAATCCTTACATTCACGTTGCCCTGCTTCGCCCAAACCGACGTAGACACTTTACGGCAGCAGATAGCGGCGCAACAGAAACAAATTGAAGATCTACAGCGGACTCTCGAGGCCCAGCAGAAGACCCTGGAGCAGCTTACCAAGGCCCCGGCTCCGGCCCCGTCGGAGATGGTTCCGGCCAAGCCTGCTGAAGGCGCCAAAGTGTCCGCGCCCTTGTCCTGGAAGATCGGGGACGCCGAGTTCACACCCGGCGGGTTTATGGATTTGACCAACATTTTCCGCTCCGACAACATCGGGAGCGGCATCGGAACCTCATTCGGCGGCGTGCCGTTCAAGAACACCGCCGCGGGCGTCAACCCGGAAGATCGCATGAGCGCTCAGAACTCGCGCCTGACCCTCAAGGTGACCAGCAACGTGTTTAACACGGCGGTCACGGGCTATCTCGAGACAGACTTCCTGGGCAATGCTCCGGCCAATCTGAACGTCACAAGCAACGCGAACACGCTTCGCATGCGCCTGTATTGGGTGGATCTGATCAAGGGGAACTGGGAAGTCCTCGGCGGGCAGTCCTGGAGTCTGTTGACCCCCGGCCGCAAGGGCATCTCTCCCGCTCCCGGCGACCTGTTCTACTCCCAGGACGTAGACACGAACTACCAAGCGGGCCTGGTTTGGACGCGCGCTCCCCAGTTCCGAGTGGTCTATCACGCGAGCAAGGACCTCGCCCTCGGCTTCGCGCTGGAGAATCCGCAGCAGTACATCGGCACCGCGACCACCGTGCCGTCGTTTGTCGGCACCCAGTTGGATGCGAATGCGACCACCAGCACGCCGAACGTGCACCCGGATATCCAGGCCAAGATCGCCTATGATGCGCAGTACGGCGGCCGCCAGGTCCTCCACCTCGAAGCATCCGGAGTATTTCGCACTTTCCGGATCGCCGGCGCCGCTCCTGCCCTCGCGCATGCGACGATTCACGGAGGGGGCGGCTCGGTCAATGCCATCCTCGAGCCGGTGAAGAACTTCCGCCTCATCGCCACCACGTTTTACAGCTACGGCGGCGGACGATACCTGGGAACCGGACTGGCTCCCGACGTCGTGGTCCGCGCCAATGGCAGCCTCTCCGGAGTGCACTCCGGTTCGGGCATCGGGGGCTTCGAGGTCCAGGCCAATCCCAAATTCTTGCTGTACGGATACTACAGTGCGGTTTACATCCAGAAGAACTGGGGCTTTCCGGCCTCCGGCTCCGCCCTGCTGGGCTATGGTTTCCCCGCCTCGTCCACCTCGGCCAACCGCGTGATCCAGGAAGGGACCGCCGGATTCACCTATTCCTTCTGGAAGAGCCCGAAGTACGGCGCGCTCCAGTTGATGAACCAGTACTCGTACCTTTACCGTGCCCCGTGGGCCCCTCCAACGACAGGACCGGTCAACGCGCATTCGCACATGTTCTTCACCAACTTGAGGTACCAGCTTCCGTAGGCCCGGCGCGGTCTGTGTTACCGAGTCTTTACGGCAATGTAACAGTCCTGTAACAAAGGATCGAAAGAATGGAGAAAGACAACTGCATGAGGAGTATCCTGACGATCGCCCTACTGTTGCTGGCGCTTACCGTGTCCGGCTTCGGCCAGACCCTGATCAACGGCGCCGGCGCGACGTTCCCGTATCCGATCTATTCCAAGTGGTTTGACGAATTCCACAAGCTGCACTCCGATGTCCAGATCAACTACCAGTCCATCGGTTCGGGCGGCGGCATCCGGCAGCTTCAGGCCGGCACGGTCGATTTCGGCGCCTCCGACGTGCCCATGACCGATGAGCAACTGTCGAAGCAAAAGGTTCCGGTGCTTCACCTCCCGACGGTGCTCGGCGGAGTGGTCCCCACCTACAACGTCCCCGGTGTCACTGCGGAGTTGAATTTCACGCAGGAAGCGCTGGCGGGCATTTTCCTCGGCACGGTCAAGAAGTGGAATGACCCGGCTCTGGCGAAGGCAAATGCGGGCGTGAAGTTGCCGGCCGAGGATATCGTGGTCGTACACCGCTCCGACGGCAGCGGCACCTCATTCATCTGGACGGATTTCCTGGCCAAGATCAGTCCGCAATGGAAAAGCAAGGTCGGTGCGGGCGCTTCCGTCCAGTGGCCCGTTGGGCTGGGCGCGAAGGGCAATGAGGGCGTGTCCGGCCTGGTGAAGCAGACCCCGAATTCGGTCGGCTACGTCGAGCTGATCTACGCGGTGAACAATCATATGGACTATGGCCGGGTCCGTAATGCCGCCGGCTCGTTCGTAAAGGCAGATCTCGCCAGTGTCACCGCCGCGGCCGCGGGCGCCGCCGCCAGTATGCCCGAAGACTTCCGCGTCTCCATCACGAACGCTCCCGGCAAGGCCGCCTATCCTATCTCGAGCTTCACCTGGCTGCTGGTGCCGACGAAGTTCGAGGACGCGGCGAAGAAGAAGAATGTCGTTGAGTTCGTCCACTGGATGCTAGGTCCGGGACAGAAGATGACCGAAGCTCTGGCCTACGCTCCGCTGCCCAAGAGCGTGGTTGCCAAGGAGCTGAAAGCGATCTCGCAGGTTCAGTAAGTAAAGGTTGGCGCCGGGCATGACTGGTACTGACATAGCCGCCCCCGCCGTTCCACCCGCGCATGCCGCCGGAAGCGCGCGGCTGCGCGGGTTTCTGCGCCGCTTGCGTGCGGGTGACCTGGTGGCGCACACCATCACTCTCGCCTTCGCCGCCAGCATCCTCCTGATCACAGTGCTGCTGGTGATGGAGCTGTGGGGAAAATCGGGACTCTCTCGGACCAAGTTCGGCTGGGGCTTCTTCACCGGCAGTACCTGGGATCCGGTCGCCGGCGATTTCGGCGCCTTGCCGTTCGTCTACGGCACCCTCATCACGTCTTTCTTATCGCTGCTGCTCTCGGTCCCGGTCGGCCTCGGCGCGGCCATTTTCCTCTCCGAGATGGCGCCCCCCCGGATTTCCGATTCCTTGACGTTTGTGATCGAGTTGCTCGCCGCCGTCCCCAGCGTCATCTATGGTTTGCTGGGTGTCTTCTTTCTGGTCCCCCTCATGCGCCAATACGTGGAGCCGGCGCTGGTCAAGAGTTTCGGCTACCTGCCCCTGTTCCGTGGCCCCGTCTATGGTGTCGGCGTCCTCACTTCGAGCGTCGTGCTGGCCATCATGATCCTGCCGTTCATCGTCTCGATATCGAGGGAAGCCCTGATGTCGGTGCCGCGCGAGCAGCGGGAGGCGGCCCTGGCGGTAGGAGCGACGCGCTGGGAATCCACCTGGCAGGCCGTGGTGCCGTTCGCCCGGCTGGGCATCATCGGTTCGGTGTTTCTGGCGCTGGCCCGCGCCCTCGGCGAAACCATGGCGGTCACCATGGTGATCGGAAACGATCCCCGCATCAACCCCTCTTTGCTGGCGCCGGGCTACTCCATCGCCGCCGTCATCGCCAACGAGTTCACGGAAGCCTCGAGCGATCTGCACCTGAGCGCGCTGGTCGAACTGGGGCTGGTATTGTTCCTGCTCACGATGGTCATCAACGCTTTCGCCCGCCTGCTGATACTGACCACTACCCGCAAAGGAACGGCGCAGTCATGATCTGGCGAAGGTTTGTCAACGCATTCATGTTCGCGCTCACCGGCGTGTGCACCATGCTCACCGTTTCCGTTCTGTTCTTCATCCTCGGCTACCTGATCTATCAGGGTGGGCGTTCCCTTAGCTGGGATTTCTTCACGAAGCTGCCGGCGCCGGTGGGTGAGACCGGCGGTGGCATGGCCAACGCGATCGTCGGTAGCGGCAAGCTCCTGCTCATCACCATCCTGCTCGGCGTGCCGGTCGGGTTCCTGGGCGGCGTCTACCTGGCTGAGTTCAGCGGCGCGGCGTTCGCGTCCGTCGTGCGCTACACCGCCGACCTTCTGAACGGCGTCCCCTCGATTGTGATCGGGATCCTGGCGTATGCCCTGGTGGTCGTGCGGGCCAAACAGTTCTCGACGTTCGCCGGCGGGTTCGCGCTGAGCATGATGGTGATCCCCATTACGCTTCGCAGCACCGAGCAGTTCCTGCGCGCCGTCCCGAATACCTTGCGCGAAGGCGCGCTAGCCTTGGGCGCCAGCAAGTCGAGGGCGGTGGTCACAGTGATCATTCCGGCGGCCATGCGTGGAATCCTGACCGGCACCATCCTGGGCGTGGCCCGGGTCGCCGGCGAGACAGCGCCCTTGCTGTTCACCGCGTTCGGGAACCGCTACTGGAGTCCCGGCTGGTTCCAGCCCACGGCTTCGCTGCCGATGATGGTCTACACCTACGCCATTTCGGCGTATGAGGACTGGCATCGCCAGGCCTGGGCGGCCGGGCTGGTCCTACTTTCCATGATGCTCGTGGCCAACATCGCCGCGCGCCTGATCTTATCTCCGAAAGGAGTGCAACGCGCTTGAATATGGCTGCCATGGCAAATCCTCTCCGTACGAACGACGCGCCCAAAGATAACGCGCTTCGCCCCGAGCCGGCCGCGGCGCCGGATGCGAAGCTCCGCGTTGCCGGCTTGAACTTCTACTACGGCGCGGCGCACGTTCTGCACGACGTCAGCTTGGAGATTCCGCCCAATAAAGTGACGGCGCTGATCGGCCCCTCCGGCTGCGGCAAATCGACCTTCCTGCGGACTCTGAACCGCATGTCCGATACGGTCCGCAACGCACGTGCCACCGGCGCCGTGACACTCGACGGCGAAGACGTGATGGCTATGGACGTGGTCCAACTGCGCCGCCGCGTTGGGATGGTGTTCCAGAAATCGAACCCCTTCCCCAAGTCGATCTTCGACAACGTCGCCTATGGCCCGCGCCTGAGCGGCCACATGCGCAAGCCCGCGCTTGAGGAGGCCGTGGAGCGAAGCCTCCGCCGCGCCGCGATCTGGGACGAAGTGAAGGACCACTTGCAAGAGTCCGCCTACGCCCTCTCGGGCGGCCAGCAGCAGCGGCTCTGCATCGCCCGGGCGCTGGCCGTCGATCCCGAGGTCCTCCTGCTCGACGAGCCCTGCTCGGCGCTCGACCCGATCGCCACCGCCAAAATCGAGGAGCTGCTGTTCACGCTCAAGGACAACTGCACCCTGGTCATCGTGACCCACAACATGCAACAGGCCGCGCGCGTCGCGGAGTTCACCGGCTTCTTCCTGTTGGGCAAGCTGATCGAGTTCGACAAGACCGAGGTCATCTTCAAGCGTCCCAGCCGCAAAGAAACCGAGGACTACATCACCGGCCGCTTCGGGTAGACTGGAACCGCGGGAGCTGATTTGCGCCACTTTATCGAAGAACTGGACGAGCTGCAAAAGAAGCTGCTCGAGATGGGCGGGCTCGTGGAGTCCGGCGTCCACAATAGCGTCCTCTCGCTGACGGACCACAACGAGAACCTGGCGCAAGAAGTGCTGCGAAACGAGGCGCGCATCAACCAGATGGAGATCGAGGTAGACGACTTCGCCGTGGGCCTGATGGCGCTCTACCAGCCCATGGCCCGCGACCTGCGCTTCCTGACCGCCGCCATCAAGATCAACGCCGACCTGGAGCGCATGGGCGACCTGGCCGTCAACATCGTCGAGCGCGCGCTTTCGCTCATCTACCAGCCGCCCGTCAAACCGCTCATCGATATTCCGCAGATGGCCAAGCTGGTCGAGTCCATGGTCAGGCGTTGCCTGGACGCCTTCGTCAAACGCGACCCCGAGCTGGCCCGCGCGGTCCTGCTCTCCGACGATGCGGTGGACGAGCTGCGCGACGCCATCTACCACGAGCTGATCGGCTTCATGGAACGGGATTCCCGGACCGTTTCGCGCGCGGTGGACCTGATGTTCGTCGCCCGCAACCTGGAGCGAATCGCGGACCACGCCACCAATATCGCCGAGGATGTCTTGTTTCTGGTCCAAGGCGTGGACGTGCGGCACCACGCCGAAGTGCGCACCTCGCTGGGGTAGTGGTTCGTCCGCTCGCTCACGCGCGGTTCCGTATCTGGTACCGAACCGCGACCGTAAGGGAGCGGACCTCGCGGTCAGAGCAATCTCAATGCTCGAACTTAGCCCCCGTGTCCTCGTGGCAGGAGCCGCATAGCGCCGCGCGCGGCTGCTTCAGGTGCGGTCGATAATTGCTCGCGTGGGGCGTGTGGCAGGCCGTGCAATCGAAGGTGGCATGGGGCGACTTGCTGTCCGCCACCTCGTTCCCCACCTTCACGTGACAGGTGAGGCACAGCGCCCGCACCTTGCCGCCGTTCAACCGGATCTCGCCCGCCACCGGCTCGGCGTGGCACTCATCGCAGTGGCGTCCGCCGAACGGCCCGTGCTGGCTTTCGTAAATGAGTTTGGCCCCGCGCGAGGCGTGGGGATCGTGGCACTCGGTGCATACCGCCGTCTGAAACGGCTGGTGCCGGTGGGCGATCGCCAGCTTCGCCGCGCTCGCCTCATGGCAGCCCAGGCACAACGCCGGCGGCGAAGCCTTGAGGTACGGCGGAGGCGCCTTGGCGCCGGCGGCCCGGTGTTCGATGTGGCAGGACAAGCACCCGCCCGGATGCACCACCGGCTTCTTCAACTCGGCTGCGATCGCGGCGTGGCAGTCGACGCACTCCGTCTGCGCCCACCCCGCCATCGGCAGCAGAACCATCGGAATCCACCAGCGCAGAATCAGCAAGAGCGTATTATAACCCGGCGCCCCGTGCCATCCGTTTCCGGGTAGACTTGAACCCATGCCGTCCGACCCAGTCGCGCTCCTATTTGGCGGAGTGCTGGCGCTGGCACTCCTCCTGGCGGTCTTGGAATGGGCGAGTCACAACCGCCGTATGGCGGTCGCTGCTTTGGTGCTGGCCGCGCAAGCCGCCGCGTTCTTCGCGTTCGAAATATTTTCCGTGCGGACCTCGATTCGAGTAGACCTTCTCGTCACGGTGCCCCTCATCACCCTGGCGGCGGCCGCGGTCGGAGTGCTGGCCATGCTTGCGCCGCCCCTCGCCGCGCGGGCGGTGGGCGCCATCCTCACTGTTGTCGGCGCGGGCACCTTGGGCTGGAGCGTGTGGTCATTCGCTGTTTGGACCGCCCGCTCGAACCTTGAGGGACTCGCGCGCGATGAAGGGCGCAAGCTTTACTGGCAGGAGACCATTCGCTGTCAGGCGAATTTCGAGAAGCGCTTCGGACCGCTTCGGCGCCGCGATTCTTCGTGTGTCGGGAACCTGGTAGTCTCTTCCCGTAGTGACAGTGCTTACCCATACTCGCGCGTAGTGGTCCGCGACGATGCGCAATTCACTCTGCTGCTATCGGAGCTGAACGTCGCGGAAGACACGATCCGCCCTGCCGCGCCGCTGCAGCCGCGTGCGGACGGCAGCCTGTACGCCGAGCACCCAGCCGTGGAACTCCGCCCTGCGTCGAATGGCGCCTGCGAGGCACGCATCAGCAACGACTACTTGAAGAGAGTCGACTTGTATACCCTCCGCCGCGTGGAACTCGGCTCCTGCCCCGCGCCGGCGAATTCCCCGGTCCATTTCCTGGGGGCCTGGGGCAGCTTCGTCGAGAAGCCGACGCAACTCTGGCTCTGGGAAACTCAAGGCAGAGGCTACGCGCTGATCCTCACTCCTCCTTCGAATTCCGTACAGCGCTTCACGGGCACACGAAACGCGCAGGGCGCGTGGCAGTTGCGTGCGTTGGACTCGGACAATCCCGAAGGCGCTTCCACCAGGATCGAGGCGGGACACCTGAACTTGAGCCGGGGCGCTTCCGAGATGGTGCTCGACCCAGGCGAGGTCGTCACCCATCCCAAGATCGCCCTGGCCCCCGTCCGCGATGCCGCCCTCTTCGAACGTTACTTCGACACCGTCTTCCTCAACCTCAACATCCCCTGAACGATCAGCCCGCACTCACCAGCCGGTAGATCTGCGCTCCGTACTTCTCGATGGTGTGCATGCCGATGCCGGGAATCGCCAGCAACTCGCCGGCTGTCTGGGGGCGGGCCTCGGCAATCGCGTGCAGCGTGGTGTCGCTGAAGATGCGGAACGCCGGGACCCCGCGGCGCTTCGCCTCGCCCAGCCGCCATGCGCGCAAGGCATCCTCGATAGTGGAGGGCTGGGCGGCACCGCTACCCGCGTGCCGCGGTTTGGATTTGCGCCCCGTCGCGGCGACTGCCTTCTTTTTCTTTTTGCGCTTCTGCGCAGCCGCCGCGGGAACCGCCGCCTTGATCACGAATTCGATTCCCTCTTCGGCGTCGCTGCGCGCCAGGCTGGCCTTGCGGTACGGAATCTGCTTCCCATCCTTCTCGAATGTCTCCTCGGCGAGTTTCAGAACTCCAGCGCGTCCCAGCGCCCCCAGCACTTCTTCGAACGCGTCGCGGGTGAGCTCGCGAGCCGGACAGAGCTCCTGGTGCAGCTTCCCCGTGGCCCTCGCGCCGCTCGCGCGGAGCGCCGCCACCACTCGTACCGCCACGGCGCGCTCCTCCTCGGTCGGCTTCCGGAATCGCTGCGCGACGCAATCGTCGGGCGCGCAGAAATCGCAGATGCCGCAAGGACTACCCGCATCGGCCAGGTCGCCGAAGTGCCGCACCAGCGACGACATCCGGCAGTGGTTGCTCTCCGCGTATCGGATCACCAGGTCGATCTGCGCGCGCTTCTGCTCCAGCATGGCAATGTAGGACGCGCGCCACCCGCCCTCGCCGCGGGTTACGTTCTCCGCGTAGTCCACAATCGCCCCGCCGTGAATCCACAGCTTTTCGAGCGCTTTGTCGAACACTTCCGCGTCCATCCGCACCTGCTTCTTCAGGGCGTCCTTTTCAAGCGGCTCCGCGCCCAGGCGCGCGAAGATGCGATCCAGTACCGCGGGCTCCGGGTAGTCGCGCTCGTAAAAAAAGTCGTGCGTGTAGCGGTCCGCGTAGGAGTGCATCAGGATGGCGCGGCTCGGACCGCCGTCCCGTCCCGCGCGCCCGATCTCCTGGTAGTAGGCCTCCACGCTCCCCGGCAGCGCGGTGTGGATGACGGTGCGTACGTCGGCCTTGTCGATCCCCATGCCGAAGGCGATCGTCGCCACGACCACCTCGACTTCGCCCCGCTGGAAAGCCTCCTGAACGCGCTGGCGGCGCTCGCCGTCTAGGCCGGCGTGGTAGGCTTCGGCGGGATAGTCGGCGGCCAGCACCGCGGCGACGGCTTCGGCCTGCTTGCGCGTCGGCGTGTACACGATCGCGGGACGCCGCCCCTCGCCCGCCAAAACCTGCTCGACCAGCGCGGTCCTCTGGGACGGCGCGGCCTCAACCACCTCGATCGCGATATTGGCCCGGCGGAAGCCGCGAATGAACCGCGCCGGCTGATCGAGGCCCAACTGCGTCGCGATGTCGTCCTGCACCAGCGGCGTCGCCGTGGCGGTGAGGCCGATGACCGGCGCGGGCCGGAAGGTAGGCAGATACTGGCCGATCATGCGGTAATCCGGCCGGAAATCATGGCCCCATTGCGAGATGCAGTGCGCTTCGTCTATGGCCACGAGCGCGAGCTTCCGCTTGGCGAGCATCTCCGGAAAACCCGCCACGCGAAGGCGCTCCGGCGCGATGAACAGGAACTGCAACCGGCCGTTGAGGTAGTCGATGCACACCTGGCGCGAGGCCGCCCGGTCGCGGCCCGAATGGATGCGCTCGGCCGCGAAGCCGCGTGCCTGAAGCGCGGCCACCTGATCCTCCATCAGCGCGATCAGCGGGCTGATCACCAACGTCGTCCCGCCGCGCGCGATGCCCGGCAACTGGTAGCACAGCGACTTGCCCGACCCGGTCGGCATGACCAGCAGGACGTCTTTTCCGTCGATCGCCGCGCGGCAAACCTCTTCCTGGTTGGCACGGAACTCCGCGAACCCGAACCTGCTGTGGAGAATCTCCCCGAGCGCAATTCCTGTGGGGCCGGCGTCCACGCCTGCAGCGGGGCTCGAGACCCGCTCTTCGGGGGGAGCTGAGGCGCCCGCGGGTAGCACCACCTCGCGTGGCGCGCCCACGGCCTCTCGCGGTGCCTCTGCCTCCGAAGCCCGATCAGCCTTGCCCGCCACCTGGCCAACGCTGCCCACCGCTTCGCTCGACGCCGCCGGGCCCGCGGCTGGCCGGAGCGCCTCGCGCCGCAACGCCGGCACCTCTGCCTTCACCCCCTGGCCCACCTTGCCCACCACCTCGCGCACGTAGTCCTCAATCCCCTTGATAAACGGACCGAGCTCGGCCCGCCCCCGCTCGATGCGCTTGAGGTACGCCTCCCACTGGCCGGTCATCGCCGGGCTTTTCACTTCGGGGTGGACCACCTCGATGAGATTGATCCCCTTCCCGGTGGCTTCGAGCGCCTTACCCGCCCGCACGATGTAGCCGCGTTTGACCAGC
>Ga0182027_10001186_pt1 | contig 43707 bp, 34 predicted proteins | sample 712E1DmetaG_FD_121300 | JGI IMG/M metagenome (GOLD analysis project Ga0182027, IMG submission 121300) | Permafrost microbial communities from Stordalen Mire, Sweden - 712E1D metaG (Illumina Assembly) | ecosystem: Environmental > Terrestrial > Soil > Wetlands > Permafrost | place: Sweden...
AGAGGAGGAATGTCTTCTGGACAATCTTTCCCTATAACTTGCGCAACTTGTGGCAAGTCAGATACAGTACCTTTCGAACCGAAAGGCAATAGACCAGTCCTTTGTAAGGATTGTTTTAGAAAACAAAGACAATCTGCATAAGATTTCTTTGGTATCGAAAGTATCACGCGGATTTATCCTTTGTGATACTTTTGGTATTTGCCTCATTTTTTCTGCTTAACTTCATTATTTAATGAAATAAATATTCTACACAAAAAAATGAAGAAGGCCGATTGTATCTATTGCTAGGATATTGTGGAGGTCAAGTTATTTAGCTGTTGGAGTAGCTACATTCAGGGCTGGAATTTTTACCGGAGGATTCTGCGCCGGCAATTGTGCTTGCGGTTTGTTTATGTTGAGTGATTGCGTTCCCGCCGCATTTTCCTGTCCTGCCTGAGTCTTGCCTTGTACGGCAGAGATCTCTTTATTAATTTGATCTAAAGATGCCTTATCGTTCGCAACCAATGTTCTCACCGCTTCATATTGTGCTAGTGCATTCTGCAAATCTCCTTTTTGTTCCAACGCATGGCCCAAGTTATAGTGTGAATTTGCGTAATCCGGCTTAAGCGCAATCGCTAGCTGGAATTGATTCTGAGCATTGTCCCACTGTCCGAGTTGATAATAAATACCTCCCAAAGCGATATATTCCTGTGGGTTATTTGGATCAAGAGCGATGCTTTGTTGTGCTGTGGCTATTGCAAAGCTTTCCGCATTCTGCCCAAATCCGATTAACCCTCTGTAAACCGAGGACAGATTCTGCCAATTGAGAGATGTTTGAGGAGCGATTGTTACGGCCTGTCTCGCTGCGTCAATAGATTGCTGTATAAGTGTAGTTATATTTTGTTGCGTTGTTTTGTCAGGCGTAGTTCCTGCTTTCTGTTGGGAGGCCAAAGTATTAGCTAAAGTAAGATTAGTTTGAGAGAAAACTCTGTAGAAACCATCTCTGTATGGAAAGGTCGAAATTGCTTGGCCCTGTAATTGGTACCATAGGGATCCGTTGTTTTGTGAAGCCGCAATGAATGATTTCTGAAAAGCCACATCGGAAACAACATATGGAATGCTGAAATATCCCAGCATTCCGACCAGCGCTAAGATGATTATTCCTGTCACGGATGGAAGAATTAAACTCTTATCGTTTTTGGCATGAGGCACTTCCATTGCGATAAGTCCCTTTTTGAACGTCACAAGCTGAAGTTCAATATCGAAAAACCTGTTCTCTGCCTTACTGATTAGGCCTTGATTGGCCGCGAACATTCCTAAAACCATGAAGAATAACACTTGGCTGGTGTAGCCGAACGGCAACAGTATCGACACTACGAACATCGCAATGACAGCCACAAGCATCTTGTTTTGAGGACTGACTCTGAGTTCTTTTACTGTTCTTATGAATAGGAAGATAAAGGCACACAGGCCCAACACTCCGGTTGTCGTCAAGAGTTCAAATAAATAATTCGAAGACTGAGAGAAGGTTAGGCTCCACAAGTCCGCGTTCTGATTGAACGCAATTTGCTTCCATCTCGAGAAGTCAACCGTATACGTCCCAAATCCGGATCCGAACAGAAATCCTTGCGCAATGCGTCCAGAGTCAAGAGAAATCTCGGAAAGAGCTGTTTGAAAGCCCGTCTCAACAGGAAGAAGCATGGGCTTATTAAGCTTAAATAGGGCGTAGGTTGTGACAATTATGCCCATCAAGATAATTAGAGAGGCTACTCCGAATCCGACTACCTTCGTCATTTCCTGTTGGGATAATTTTGTTGTTCCTTCAGGCGTAGTTGCCTTGGACATGATCAATCTATAAGAATAGTAGGCGGATATTGCAAGCACAATTACCAAATAAATTTCTTGCTCGACAGAAGATCCAAGCAACGTAAACGTTTGAACATGCGTTCCCGCTAGAGGTAATATGTACAATTTAAAGAAGGACAAAATCGCAGATATGGACAATACAACGCTCCCAATAATCAGAGACGACATCAAGAAAAGAAGCGAATTTTTGTCTTTGACTATATTAACAATAAGATAGAAACCCAACACGGCAAATAGATAAGGAATAAATGTTGTTACCGCGTCTGCTTTATTCACAGCCAGCATAGCTGAGAGAAAGGCAGCCAATCCGAGGAAAATAACCGGAATATCAAAAGATGTTCTTCTGATTTTAACGGACTTTTGTGCAAACATTTTCACAATTTGTAGAATCAGGAGAACAATTACGACCGTCCCCAACATAATTTGTTTTGGCAAAATAAATGCATTGGTGGTAGCAGTCGTAAAAACGATCGGGAACAAGATGAATAAAATTCCCAAAAGGAACAATGATATATTCTGAACGTATGAATTCACTTCATTCTTTTCTTCCATTGATTTACATTAGCAAGTACTTAACGTCTTGTCAAGAGGAAAAAATACGCTTTTTATTTAAATATTATGATAAAAAAATTTTTTAATTTATGTTGATATGTCAATTTAATTATGAAATAAAGAGATAACAATATATTCTAAATAAACATTAAATTTGTCTTAATAAGCATTTTTAGCATTGCCGATATGAATATTGGTCTTGTTGACAGTCTAATTGTTGAAAATGTTTGCTAAGAAGAAATCCTATAGTTCTGTAAAATTAAATTGTGAAAAAATCTTAAAATTTTTGTGAAATATGGAATTTTTTAGCAGACGGTTTTTGCATTTGATAGTTTAATTTACAATTAGCCAGTTAAACTCAATTGGTTTATTGGTAGGTGACTGAACTCCGACAGTAAAAGATTCTTGAGGAGTCTGGCGCATAAGAAATGGAGCTTGTGCGCTTGGTGTTCCAACTGGAGTGATGTAGATTATTGATTTCTTGGTGACAAGAGAGTCGTCAATTGTTATCTCTGATTGGTAGGGATTGATATTGGCAATTCCTGCCGAAGAGCTGGCGATTATTTCTGTTGCAGAAACAGCTAGGACAGGCTGGATAAAGTTAAAATTAAGTTTGGTAAATGTGCCCGATCCGGAAGAGACCAAGTCACCTGCCTGATTTACAGACAGGATGCCCGATCCGCTGGCATTATCTATGATTAGATCGGATGTAGGAAGCGGGGAAATGATATTTACGGCGAGTTTTCCTGAAACAGATAGATCGCCCTGGACTTTCAGGTTGCCTTCAGTATCAACATAAACTAATCCGCCCATAATCGAGAGTCCTCCTTGTTTTAGGCTCTGAAGAGACAAGTCCGTACCCAAAGTTTCGATAGAGTTTTCGGTAATAAACATAGATGAGCCAATGGAAAGTTTTCCTGCAAGGGCGAGATCGGAAAGGCTAGTCGGACCAAAGACCATAAGTCCTTGATTGAATTGAGCCCGATCCGCGGAAAGATCAGGCAGGTAGGAGAGTTGAGCAGAATAAGAGGCGAGATTGACAAAATTAGTACTATATATGTTGGAGATTCTAGCATCTAGTCCGGCTATCGAGTCGGCAATAATATTTCCGGCGTGCAAAGTGCCGCTGATACTGGCATTGCTTGTTTGCAGAGACAAGCTGTTTAACGTGCCGGAAAATGAAGCATTCCCTTGATCGTCGATTTTGACCACAGCTGATCCACTGGCATTTTCTACCATTAAGGATCCTGAAGGCGTAGCTAGCTTCACGATCAAATCAGGTGAAGATAGGGGTGAAATTATATCTGCCGAAAGCTTGTTGGTGTTTATTGTGGGTATAGTCTTGGATTCAGTAATCCCAGGATTATTAACAACACTGACGATATAGTCCCTCAGATTTTGTCCGTTAACAACAAGCGAATCAGAAGTTACAATAAGAGTGTTGGTGACTATATCAGAAGCATTAATTAGTCCGGCTTTGATATTGGCCGCCATAACCTCAAAAAATCCACCAACGTTAGTTAGAGCATCGTCAATTGAGCTTGAAATATAAAAATTATTTGAATTTGTCTTTTGGATAATAAGTTGACCGTTTGAAGCCAAGTAGGCGCCAGGATCATACCAAGAGACGTCAACCAGGACAGGTATTTTGAAAATACGGACAATAGTTGACTTTAAGGGAATATTCGGGAAATTAGTCTTATCCCGATATTCCATATTATCCGGATCATAATAGCCAATTACTTTTGATTCGTCAGTTGTTGAGTCTTCCAGAGCCTTTCCGATAATTTGTCCGGCTTTTGTGGTTTTCGTTGCCACTCCCGGGATGTTTGATGCCGTTAGAACATCTCCTGCTTTTATTTTTCCGTTTTGATCCGCAACAAGCGTTTCGATCTGTCCGGTTAGTCCGACTGCGATTGAGCCATTGCCAAGATTTTTTCCTCCTAAGAAAGCAGGATGCTCGGAGGCAACTCCAATAATTTTATTATTGTTGTCGTCACAAGCAACAGTTAGTCCGGCGTTATCAAGACAGACAACTGACCCGAATGGGATCGTTTGGTTTTGATTTTTTTTGAGGTACTCGGCAAAGTCGGCTATTCCACTTGTTCTATAACTTACTCCCGCTCCTTCTCCCTGAACAGATCCAACAATTCCGATTCCGTCCGTTTCAAAGTTTATAAAGTGATTTGTGGCAGAAATGCTGGCTGAAAGATTGCCTAATTTTACGATTAAGCCTGATGCATTAGGGTCCGTACTGGTGTTATAGATTTGCGCGGCGGCTGTCGCATCCTGCAAATCCTGAACGTCAAGCTTAAACATTGGCATTGATGTCCCGATGCCAACCGTGTCGGCTTGATTGAGGATTTTAGAACAAGGAGTAAAAGATGGATTGGATCCGCCCGTCAAACAGTCAGAATCTGAACTTGATTTTGTCTGAAAAATCTGCCCTGATCCATTCGTATACAGAATACCGCCGTTTGATGACAATGAAGAAAGAATTAAATTTGATTTTATCGTAGTATTTCCGCCGAGAATGCCTAAGTTAATTGCAGTAGCTTGTCCGCCAATATTCAAAGTCGTGGTAGACCAATTCAGAAGGTTGAAGGTTGAGCTTGAGCTGGTTAAGCCCGAGCCGTTTACCGCCAGATTGCCTGCAAACATTCCTGACCCATCATTCTCTAGGATAAATTTGGCAGTTTCATTGGTATTGGCGCTAATGAGTGGCCCTGTAGAGTTTTGGTTGATATAGAAGGCCGATTGAGCACTGCTGGTGGCCAATATTGAGACCGTATCATCGAATTCTACCGATCCCAAGGCTGACGTCAGGTTGTTATTGTTTGTGCTATTCTGTATGGGTCTCGTGAGGTCAATCTTTCCCATTCCATCAGGCACAATTTGAACGTTACCGTTACTTCCAGGAGTTGTAGCTATTGACAAAACTTTTCCGGAAAGGACAAAATCGCCTCCGATGACCTGAAAGGTATGCGCTTTTTCTCCGGCAATGCTCAGATTACCGGAGGAATCCAAAGCTAAAATAACGTTATTGGTCTTGGTCGTGTTATTTATCAAATCAAATCCCTGCAGTGCTTGCGCATTGCTTGCCAGAGAGGCAGTCGCTATTTCCTGGCGAGGTTGAAGTTCGGGACTGTTTCCGACAGTAATTCCTAGGAATAGCCTTGAATTCTGACTAAAAATAGCATCAGGAATTGAAGTTTTTTTTCCAAGATAAATTGAAAAGTTTCCGCTTGAATCGGGTTGAATGGTATCGTTTTCTTGCCAGAGAGCAGCTTCGGAAGACGCACTTTGGTCATCATAAAGAGAGAAGAGCACTTTTGCTTCCTGGGTTATGGGAGTTTCCGATGAATCCGTCAGTTGCCCCTGAAAGGACAAGATTCGAGGCGCAGGCGTAGCGAAGTTTCCCAATACATTATTTTCATTTTGTGTTTCGGTGAAGAAGATGGTGTTGTATATTCCAAGGCCGATCGCGCAACTTAGGATTGTAAGTATTGCAAAATGAAAATAATGCGTAAATGGATAGGAATGATATATTTTATACCATTTTGGTCTAGCAAATCGAATATAATGCCAAAGTCTTTTATGAAGCGGTAAATATTGGGTGGAGATATCAAGCGGAGCATAGAATTCTTTTTTTATGTTGGAAACCTTATCGGGTCCAGTCTCGGATGACTTTAGGAAAATATGTTTTTTGAATATCTTTTTTCCGGTAGCTTTCCAAAGCAAATATTGAGCATTTTGTAATCCTTTGACGATGGGAATTATTAGTAGCGTGTCGACGATCAAACTGATTCCCCTTGCGCTTTTTTCCGCTAATCGAATAGGTGGGAAAGAGCTTTCCTGGCTCATACTTGACAGAGTTGCTTTGCTTGACGTAAACATCTCCGGTGTTTCCACAGGTATCACATTTTGAGAGCTATCGATCGCAATGAGTCCTTGGCTTTTGGCCCAAGTAATATAATTTCTTAAAGAAGAAAGCTTTCTATTGACAGTCAAAGGGGAGTATTTAGCTTCAATTAATCTTTGCTTATATTCATCAACGATCGTAAAGCTAATTTTGTTTAGCAAATTTTTATCTTCAATTCTGAAGCTATATTTTACCAAAGCTACTTGTTCGAGCCATGCAAAAAAATGTCTTATATCGTTGATATAGTTTTTTATAGTAAGATGGGATTTTTTATCTTCATAAAGGAAGTTTTTGAAATTTCGAAGCATCCACGGATCTGCCTTCGCTAAATCTTCGGCTGACACAATTTCTTTTTCGAGCGGGTTTTGAAATATAATCTTATTTTTTTTTAAAAAACCAAAAAACTTACGTAAGGACGAGGTGTGTCTCCCTAGAGAGTTCCTAGAGAGTGAGCTTGCGCTCTTATATTCGTCAAAAACCAACGGAGTGATTTTGATCGGATCAAAGGATAAACTGTATTTTGTTTCATACCAAGCAATAAACTGTTTAATGTCTGCCTTATAATTTTTCACAGTTACCAAGGATCGTTTCGGTTTTTGATTTAAGAGGAAAATAATAAATTGTTCTAATAAGTTCATTTATTCTTCAGCTTGCTTGAATGACAAGTCAGCTACGAAATTATACTGATTATACAGATTATTGGAATTAAATTACCACTATTAGAATAAGTAATTCCATCAAGTTTGTCAATAGTGCAAAATAATAGTTTACGGATGCATTGCGATATTGTTTGAGATACACATAGCTAAGTCGACTTGTTGTGAAAACACCGTGGAAATATAATATGTTATATCCATTGTCAACTTTCGATAAAAGTTTGTATTTTTGATGATTGTCAAAAAACTTAAAGTAGATCAGAATATGTCAATCTTTACTATTGATTAATCAGCTTTCGTTTAAATTTTTAATAATTTTATAAAAATTTTTATATTTTATTAAGCATGAAATTGGCAGACCGCAGGTATTAGTGATAGATTAATTATTGCGTGGCTTTGGATTGCAAATAGTGAATAAATACATGCTGAACGAGTGTCTGCAAATTCGGTTTAGTTGATTTAGTTATGTAATTATTGTAGAATTTAAAAAATTTTCTAATTTAAAATTTCCCTTAGAAACTAATAAAATTAACTAAAATATATAGATTTTAACCATTGGCACATAATTTGTGCTGTGGAGATATGAACGATTAAAAATAACTAATAAGCTGAGGCTAAAATATTACCTGATTATACTGATATTCGATCTTTATTCGCATACTGCTTAATCTTATTTTTGACCATAATGATAATTATTGCAATAATGACAATTATAATTATGCTTTGAAAAGGAAAGGCGAAGAAATAAATGGTTCTTACAAAAATTGGCCCTTCATCGGACAGGGAAAGATTTAATGTTGCAGAATATAATCCCAGCAAAAAACCTTCTTTCAACAGGGCTACCGGCTGCTTAAAGCTAGATGGATTATCTTCTAATTCGCTTGGAATCGCTCGGGTTGAGTCTGTTAGAATATTTACCTCTTTCAAATTAAGTTTTCCGATGCTTTGACCGAACATATTCTTAACAATAATTTCGCCTGTGGGCTCAATTATATGGTCGCCGGTGTTTTTAAGTCTGACAGTGAACGGGACGGGTCCTGCTTCGAAGAAAATACCGGTTGAAAACTCCTGTAAAATAGCCTTGGGAATTTCTTTCTGACCTACAGACAATAGAACGTTGGTGGCAATTCCAAGCTGATTTATGGAAGAATTTGATCCTACTGAGGCATGATTCGTTGAGACAAACATAACTGAAAAATAATAATCTGATGTAGTTAGATCTTGCGAAATGTCAATATTTAGGCTCAGATTTTTTTCCTGTTTTGGGCCAAGCGTTATGCTTTCAACGGGCGTATTGTCATCCGTAATTTGGATATTCTTTAAGATAGGTAAGGCTTCATTGGGATATTCAAGCTCGCCGTTTTCCCCCTTAGCCTTGAAGGGCTTGATTTGAATTTGGAGAGCAACTTGAGTGTCGCTATTATTTTTAATGCTTATGATTGAAGTTGTGTTGGTTGGAGAGATAGCGTTGATCACGGTTATGGGAGGATTAACGCTCAAGGAGAGTTCCTGCGCGTGTACTTGAGCAGTATTGAGCAGCAAGTATAAAGCAGTAAGTATAAAAAAGGAAAGCAGTTTTATGTTTTGTAAGTATTTAATACTTAAAACTTTATGCATAAGACTAAAAGTTTGGTATACCGATATAGGTAACGGTATTTTCATAATTGCCTTGAGCTTGATCGCCTGAAATATTTACCTTATAAGATATGCGGGCCGCTTTGTCGCTTGAATTTACGCCTGAAACGACCGGTTGAGGGTCATCATTGCTGGCCAGATTCGGAAAATGCTTGTAATAATTAGGCCTGGCAAATGAATCATCGCAGCTAATTCCGATCATGTCATCGCAGCGGTAGCCAAAGCCATAGGTCAAAGTATTGATCCATTCGGCTGAGCTCTCAACTCCGCAGATTCCTTTATCGCAAGTCGTATCGGGAATAAATATCTTGCTGTTTGAAGTTGTCGCTGTGAGGGGCTTATCTTCAAAGACGATTATCGAATATCCATAAACTCCCAGGGCATTTGTACTGAGGTCCACCGTGCGAACGATAGGATTAGTTGGGCTAAGAACCCCAAAATCAACAATATTGGAAGAAAGTGAGACTGAGAATGGAAGGTCGGTCTTGAGATTATTAAAGCCTGTTCTGATCTTAAAATTTACACCTTCGGAGGTAATTGGTCCAAGATCACTAACTGGGGGCTTAATCTCGGAATATTGCTTTGCCGCCGTCTCTGAAACAGGGTTGACGCTTCCAGCTCTGATGATGTAATTTTGATTTGACATAGATTGGGCGCTCGCGGAAGCAGTGTTGAGTATTAAGCACGAAGTATAGAGCATGATGAAAAGTAAGAGCTTTATTTTTTTTGAAGACATAATGCTGATTTCAATCGTAAGGAATCTTGACTCAAAATGCAACTTTTCTTACGTAATTTAGAATTGTGATATACTTAATCCTAATTAACAAAGCAAATGTCAAAAATCAAAAGTATAAATAAAAAGTATAATCCGTCAGAAATCGAGGCTAAATGGCAAGCCCAGTGGGAAAAAGATAAAATTTATTCTCCGAACCTAGATAAACCCTTCGGCTCGGCTCAGGACCTTCGGCCCTTCTATAACCTCATGATGTTTCCGTATCCCAGCGCGGAGGGTATGCACGTTGGAAACATGTATGCTTTTACCGGTGCAGATGTTTATGGCAGGTTTCAGCGGATGCAAGGGAAGAGCGTGTTTGAACCGATTGGTCTTGACGGCTTCGGAATTCACAGTGAAAATTATGCCATAAAGGTCGGCAGGCATCCGGTCGAGCAGGCCAAGCTCTCGGAAAAAAACTTCTACAGACAGCTTCATTTGATCGGAAATAGCTTTGATTGGTCAAGAACGGTTGAAACATATAAGCCCGAGTATTACAAGTGGACCCAATGGTTGTTTATTCAGCTATTTAAGGTCGGTTTGGCTTATCGCAAAAAGGCTCCGGTTAATTTCTGTCCGTCTTGCAAGACTGTGCTGGCTGATGAGCAGGTCGAAGACGGTTTATGTGAACGCTGTAGTTCGGTAGCTGAGAAAAGAGACTTAGACCAGTGGTTCTTCAAGATCACAAAATATGCTGATCGGTTGTTAGATAATTTGATGCAGATTGATTGGACCGAAAAGGTCAAAATTGCCCAAAGACAGTGGATCGGAAAAAGCGAAGGGGCTTTGGTCGAATTCAAGATTCAAAATTCAAAATTCAAAATCGAGGTATTTACAACCAGACCGGATACTCTGTTCGGGGCAACATTCCTAGTTTTATCGCCTGAACATCCCATTGTAGCCTCAATTGAGGGTCAGGAAATTAAAAATTACATAAGGTCCGTAAAAGGTAGGAGCGATCGGGACAGAATCGCAGCCGGGAAAGAGAAAACAGGCGTGTTTAGCGGTTTGTATGCAGTTAATCCCGTAAATAAAGAACAAATTCCTGTTTGGATCGCGGATTACGTCTTAATGGGCTACGGAACAGGAGTAATCATGGCTGTCCCCGCACACGATGAGCGTGATTTTGAGTTTGCTAAGAAATATGACCTCCCGATAACGCAGGTAATTGAGCGAGGATTTACGGAAGGAACATTACCTCCTTCCGCTACGGAAGAGGACCTGATTAGGCTTGCTGGAGAAAACCTGAATAAAGCGGCGCAGAATAAAGTTCTTCCATATGAAGAAAAAATAGGCAAACTAATTAATTCTGGCGAACTGAACGGTTTAAGGATGCCTGAGGGGAGATCTCAAGTAATTGATTGGCTCGAAAGAAAAGATTTTGGCAAAAAAGAAGTTAATTATCATCTGCGTGATTGGTTGATTTCAAGGCAGAGATATTGGGGCCCGCCAATTCCGATGATTTTCTGTCAGAAGTGTGATTGGCAGCCGGTGCCCGAAAAAGACCTGCCGGTTGAGTTGCCTTACATTGAAGATTACAAACCGTTAGGAACCGGCGTAGCGCCTTTGGCTAGTCATCCTGAGTTTTATAAAACGAAGTGTCCGAAATGCGGAGGGGAAGCCAGAAGAGAAACAGATGTATCCGATACCTTTCTGGACAGCGCCTGGTATTTCCTCAGATACGTCTCAACTGATATAGAAACGATTGCTTTTGATAGAGAAAGGGTAAAAAAATGGCTTCCGGTCAATATGTACATTGGCGGAGCGGAGCATTCAGTGCTACACCTTTTGTATTCCCGATTTATCACGATGGTGCTTCACGATTTGGACTTAATTAGCTTCGAAGAACCATTTACCAAGTTCAGGGCGCATGGATTAATCGTTAAGGATGGTGCGAAAATGAGCAAAAGCAAGGGAAACGTTGTGGTTCCCGACGCCTACATTAAAAAATTCGGCGCAGACACTTTGAGGGCATACTTGATGTTTATGGGACCCTTTAGTCAGGGCGGAGATTTCAGGGATACCGGAATTGAAGGAATGCACAGGTTTTTGAAAAGAGTTTGGACTTTATTCTCAACGGGTCCTGTCACCAGTTCTTCCGCTTCTGCCGGTCCTCAGATAATGCACAAGACGATTAAAAAGGCGACCGAGGATATTGAAAAATTAAATTACAATACCGCAATTGCGGCAATGATGGAATGGTACAATTTTCTGTCTCAACAAAAGTTCATAAGTCGTGAAGAGGCCGAAGTTTTTGTAAAAATGATTGCGCCTTTTGCTCCACATCTTAGCGAAGAACTCTATCAAATGCTAGGCAATAAAGTCTCGGTTAGCACATCATCTTGGCCAACTTATGACCCGAAATTTTTGGTTAAAGAAGAAGCGGTTGTTATCGTTCAGGTGAATGGTAAATTAAGAGGTAACATTGTTGTGGATCCCGAGACAGTCAAGAACAGAACTGAAATTGAAAAATTAGCCAAACTTAACGAAAATGTAAAGAGCAATCTGGGGGGCAAAAGCATTAAAAAGGTTATTTATATTGAAGGCAAAGTCATTAATTTTGTAGTTGCGTAAAGATGGATACTCGGGAACTTGTTTCTAAGTATTTGCCTCTAATCAGGAAGAATTGGCTTCCGCTGAGCCTGGGAATTCTTGGAATGATATTCTTTGCATATGGTTTGATAGGTTTATTTGAGGCAAATAAGCCGAGCGCAGGCAATATTGTTTTCGAAGCTAATTCAGCCAGCAGTAGCCAGCAAGAAGCGAAGAAGATTTCGGTCGACATAGAGGGATCGGTTGTTAGTCCGGGGGTGTACGAGTTACCTCTTGACTCCAGAATTCAGGACGCTTTTGTTGTTGCCGGAGGATTGTCGGCGCAGGCTGACAGAAAGTTTGTTGCAAAAAATATCAATCTGGCAATTAAGTTGACCGACGGGGCAAAAATATACGTGCCAAACATTGGAGAGGCAGTAGTCGAAACGGCTTTACCAAGCGGATCAACCCAGGGGGTGTCAGTTAGCGCTTTGATAAATATCAATACCGCTTCGGAATCTGAGTTGGACGGCTTGCCCGGAATTGGGCCCGTGACGGCTCAGAAAATTATTGGAGGCAGGCAATATAATTCGATTTCCGAACTGAAGGACAAGAAGGTAGTAAGCGCTAAGGTGTTTGACCAAATTAAGGACAAGATTACCGCTTACTGACAATGAATTCCAAACTGCTCATCCTGCTTCTTTTGATTCTTGGCCTCAGATTCTACTCGTTTTATTCACATCAGTATCAATTCAAAGATGGGGAGAGGGTTGACTTTCAAGCGATAATTTTATCTCAACCTCAGGCTGTTGGCAGTCAGCGGTCATTCACTGCTAATTTAAAAAATCAAAAGATTAGAATCACGACCGATGGTTCCGTCGAGGTTAATTACGGAGATTCCGTGCGTATTTCCGGTAAAATCAGCAATCGAGGCAAGGGATTGCTAATGTATTTTCCAAAGCTTGAAGTGGTCGATAGCTCTTCAAATATTTTGCAATCCGGCTTGGGGAGCATAAACATTCTCCGAGAGAAACTGATTTCTTTATTTTCAGGAACCTTGGCAGTGCCATTTTCAAGTCTGATGTTAGGGATAATTTTTGGCATAAAAGAACAGATGCCCAAAGATTTTTCCAACAACCTGAGAATTGTCGGGGTCTTTCATGTAATCGCCGCATCAGGAATGAATGTCACCTTAGTCGGTGGATTTATCAGCGCATTTTTTGTAATGTTTTTCAAACGACAGGCCGCCATCGGTTTAAGTATTTTGGCAATTATTTTTTATGCTCTTCTGGCGGGACTTGAACCGTCAATTGTCAGGGCATCAATAATGGGAATTTTGGTTTTCTCCGCCCAGATTTTGGGACGGCAGACTTTGGCGGTTAATAGCTTGTTCTTAGCGGGCTTTGGCATGCTTTTTCTTGACCCTTCCGTAATCTCGGATGTTGGTTTCCAGCTCTCTTTCTCAGCCGCCTTAGGGATTTTGTATCTTAAACCTGTTTTCGGCCAGAAAGAGGGGATTATCTCAGAACTTTTAACTACGGTCGCAGCTCAGATCTCAACTTTGCCGATTTTGTTGGCCAATTTCGGAACATATTCGATATATTCGGTCTTGGTTAACGGCTTAGTCTTGTGGACAGTGCCGATACTGATGATGGTCGGTGGGGCAGGAGCGATTCTAGGCTTGATTCTGATGCCCTTGGGCCAGATATTCATCTATTTGTGCTATCCGCTTTTGTTGTATTTTGCGTCTGTGGTAAACATTTTCGGAAATATCGGAGGAGTTTTGATCGTTCAATCGTTTCCCTGGCAATTTGCGGCCGGATATTATTGTCTTTTAGTTTCCGTCCTGCTTTTAATGTATAAACAAGAATGACAAAAAAATATATTTTGATCGGAAGTGCTCTTTTTTGTCTTTTAGGCTGTATCTTTCTATATCAATGTATAATCTATAATGACAAAAAGCTGCATCTGGCGATTTGTGATGTAGGGCAGGGAGATGCAATTTTTATGAGAACCCCGGATGGATCCGATATCTTGATTGACGGAGGACCGGACGATTCGGTTCTAGCGTGCCTGGGTAGACACATGCCGTTTTGGGACAAAACGATAGAATTAGTAATGATGACTCACCCGCATGCCGATCACATGACGGGCTTAATCGACGTAGTCAAAAGATACAAAGTTGTGTCTTTTGGCTATGAAAAACTTGGAAATCCAACCGGCGCTTACAAAAAACTGATCGATCTTTTGAATCAAAATCATATAAAACAAATATTTTTGTGGCAAAGAGACCGCTTTGAAACTTCAGACGGAGTTGTTTTTGAAACACTTTGGCCAACACAGGAATGGTTTGATCAAAACTCAATCAGCGAAACCAGTTCCGATGCCAATGATTTTTCAATGCTCGAGCTTTTGACCTACAATCATTTCAAAGCTCTTTTTACAGGAGACGCGCAGGTCTCGGCAATGGAGAAAATTGAATCACTGGCGGGGAGAATTGATGTCCTGAAGGTTCCACATCATGGTTCACAGACAGGCTTAAACGCAGAAATTTTGGATATTTTGAATCCAAAATTAGCCGCGATTTCCGTCGGAGCCAAAAACAAATACGGCCACCCGGCGCCTTTCACGTTAGATTTATTAAAATCCAAAAATATAAAAACTTTACGGACAGACCAAGTAGGGGACATAGAAATAGTTTCGGATGGAAAAAATTTCTCAGTTAATTAATTGTTTGGGAGAGTTGCGCCAGGGGCGTTGTAGCTGGCTTTGAAGCCTCATGGGTCGTTTTAGCATCATCTGTAGCCGGGAGGCTGAAAGAGAAGTTTGAGCCTTGTCCTACGGCCGATTTGACCCATATTCTACCCTCGTGTGACTCAACGATACCTTTGGCCAGGTAAAGTCCTAGTCCCGTGCCCATGGTAGCCACCTTTTCGGAAGTATTTTTGGCCTGAATGTATTTGGAGAAAAGCAGTTTTTGCTGTTCAGGGGCAATTCCTAAACCACTATCTTTGACGGAGACGACAACATATTTATCTAAGCTTAAGAATTCTCCCATCGGCGAGGTGCCATCCAAAACAGGGGGAATAGTTTTGTAATCTAATTCTACGTCTATTTTACCGTTTTCAGGTGTGAACTTGAGGCTATTTGACAAGAGATTGTCAATCACTTGACTGATTCTTATTTCATCAAAAGAGATCAAAGGGGGAGTAGTCAGCGCATTGAAGTTTAGAGAAATATTTCTTCGTTTTGCTTGAGGCATGAAGGTTTGAACCTCATCCTGAATTAATTTGACAACATCTCCTTTTGTTTTTTGCAAGACTAATTTCCCGGCGTCAAGCTTGGCAGTGTCCAAAATTGAACCGATTTGACCCAGAACTTTCTTAGCTTGAGTATGGATAATTTCCAAAAACTTCGATTTTTTGTCTTTATCGAGGCTATCTTCGCTCGTTATGATAAGCTCGGCCGAATCCTTGATGGTTGTGACCGGCGCTCGAAGTTCGTGAACCATGATATGAATTAAATCTTCTTTTTGTAATTCTTTCTTTTTGTCTTCGGTTACGTCATGCAGGGTAACAGAAACTATATTGTTTTGAACCGGATTTACGAAAATGTTTAAATAATGATTGTTAACTTGAATTTCTTTTCCAAAATTCGGATTTTTGGTTGACATAACCTCATGAATTGCACTTTCCAAATTAAAATTTTCTCCAAAAATATTTGCTATATCAAAAACATCGACATTTTCTTGTATTCCTAAGATTTTTTGCGCGGAATCATTAATCGTCAACAAATTATTTTTGTTGTCTATCATAAAAATCCCGTCATTCATGCTATTAACTAAGGCCTTAAGTTTTTCTGTTTCTAAATTTACCGCTTGATTGAAATGCGTAAGGACCGACGAGGAAATATCAATAATTGTATGTAAGTCATCCATATCCGAATAAGCATTTTCCAAAATTGAAGACAAATGAATGATGGCCAGGACTCTGTTGTTGGCGATAAGAGGCACATGAAAAGACGACGAATAACTCGATTTAACAGTATTATCCGTAAATTCACTAAAAATCTTTTTATCCATTTTATAATTAAATTTACCGGTAAGTCTTTCGATTGAAGACAACATGTCTTTTTCGATTTTTTCAGCATATTCCGGCCCGATATTTTCTTGGGCATAAATTTTGAAAACAATACAGGCGTCTTTAATGACCATTGATGAGGCCGTGGAATAGTTATAAAAGTTGCGTAGGGATAGGATAATTTCATCTGCGACCTTCTCGGGATCGGTGGTATAGGATATTTTTTCTTCAAGATTTTTGATTACGGACAATTTGTATAGCCTATCTTCTTCGGCTTTCTTGGCTTTTAGAGAATTCTTTTCAAGAGAGTCGTTTTCCAAAGACAGAAGTACGGCAACGAGGCCGATTATGACCGTAGCAAACAAAGCAATTGCCATATACACAAAACCCGCCTTAGCGCAGTGCTTGGGCAGAATTTAACTTACTACATAAAGTGTCGCAAATACCGGAAAAGATTGCAAGGACTTTGTCTTGAAGATTCAGGAGGGTTTGGTTTTCGACAGCCTTTCAAGTTTGTCTCCCATAGTTTTGCTTCCGATGACGACAACATAGGTACCAACTACGAACAAAATCTGTCTGATTACGAGTAAAATATCAAGCACCATAGGAAGTTGCGATGTCTGAAGATATATTTCAATGGCATCGATGATAATTCCCAGGGCCAAAATAAATATTCCGATTCCGATTGTCTTAAATCCCGTCGCCAGAATTCCCGTTACGAATTTTCGTATAAAACGGGCCATTATTATTGCGGCAGCGATTGCTGCAAAGGCAGCTATAAAAGAAGCTGCTTCAATTAAGGGGGTAGATAACTTGGTGTAATCCATTTGAATAATAAATTATATTTTAAGAGCTTGTTTTACTTTATTAACCAGATCTTGCGGTTCAACCTGATATTTAAATATGTAGTCAGCGGCACCGTTATTGATGGCTTCTTTGACTAATTCTTCTTGGCTAAAATTTGAAAGCATCAAGACGGGTATGTTTTGCGTTGCCAAGTCCATTTTTAGGGTTTTCAAAACTTCGTTTCCGGAGATATCAGGGAGAACTTGATCCAAAAGTACGAGGTCAGGTTTTTCCGACTTGGTTTTGTCAATGCCACTTTGTCCATTCAGGGCGTAAATAGTTTCCAGGCCGTTTTTTTGAAGCGCAGCTTCAAAAATTGCGCTTAGATTCTCATCGTCATCAATAATCAAAATCTTCACTAATATCAAACTATCAGTTACGGATATTCTTGTCAAGAAGGACGAGGTAGACCCTAAGAGGGGATTATTACCAAGAACGTATAAATCCAAGAAAGTTATTGTCTTGAGCTTTTATTTCTGCCTGAACTTTTTTAATTATCCATCCCTTTGTCCTTTTGCCTAAATCTTCTACTGCGCTTTTTCCCCCCTCTTTTTTCAGTCTTTCCAATAACGGAGCACTCAACTTTTCGTCTACCCCACTACCAAACATAATTGGTGATGATAGGCCAATGACGAGTCCCTTTTTTTCTGTAATATTCATACGGCCTGCAAGATATGGGTCAGACGAATCACTTCCTTCCGGATTTCTTGATCCCAATAGATGAATGTCCTTGCCGGTTACGGAAATAAGATCCTTGGTGATTGGCCATATCTGACCATTAATAAACTTTAAATTCTCATTCGCGTTAAGAAAAAAATCTTCTGGCTTTTTCTCTTTTGGCCCCAAACTTTCTTTCAATTTTTTGAGGTTAGCTAAAGTTGTGTCTTTAACTAATTTGACTCTTTCCGAGGATAACGCATCCGGAGAACCAATATTTTCAGCCATGGATTGATTATATCAAATCGAATTACCTTGTCAAGTAAAGCTATGTATTGTGATAGAATAATCTCAATGGATATTAAAAACGAAATAAATGTAACTCTCAAGAATCTGTTAAAAGAATTTACAAAAGACTCAGTTAATTTTCTGGTTGAGAAGCCACAGAACGAAAGTTTTGGCGATTATTCTTCAAATGTTGCCCTGGTAATTTCAAAAATCCTTAAAAAAAATCCTTTTGACGTGGCTGCCGAATTAGCAAAAAAACTCAATACCTCACTCTCAGCTTTGCCATTTTTGGCCAAAGTTGAAGCCGTGAAACCGGGTTTTATCAATTTTTATCTGTCCGAGGAATATTTGAAGAATAATTTGCAGAAAGCAGTCGAAGAAAAATATGGGTTTGGGAAAAGTTTGGAAAATAAAAAGATCATGGTTGAGTTTACTGATCCGAATCCCTTCAAAGAATTTCATATCGGCCATTTGTACAGCAACACGGTAGGGGAATCTGTCAGCCGTTTGTTGTTGGCGATGGGGGCAAATCTTAGGAGAGCAAATTATCAGGGGGATGTCGGAATGCATGTGGCAAAGGCAATTTATGGAATTAAAAAATTAAAACTAACTGTTCAAAATTTGGAAAGAGAAAGCTTAAGGGAGAGAATTAAATCTTTAGGAAAATCGTATGCTTTAGGGGCAAAAGATTATGAAGACGACGATGCGTTGAAGAGAGAAATTGAGGAATTGAACAAAAAAATTTATGCCAAAGATGAGGCCGTGATGGGCATTTATGAAAAAGGCAGGCAATGGAGTTTGGAATATTTCGAAACCTTGTACAAACGCCTCGGAACCAAGTTTGATTTTTATTATTTTGAGTCGGAAGTCGGAAATAGCGGACTGGAATTAGTTAAAGAATATTTGAAAAAAGGTGTTTTTGAAGAGAGTCAGGGGGCGGTAATTTTCCCGGGAAAAAAATATAGTTTACACGACAGAGTTTTCATAAATTCTTTGGGACTGCCAACTTACGAAGCGAAAGAGTTGGGTCTGGCGTTTAAAAAATACAGTGATTTCGAATTTGATCAGTCAATCGTCATAACGGCAAACGAAATTATCGGATATTTCAAGGTTTTATTAATGGCACTTAGCAAGATAAATCCCGACTTGGCGGCAAAGACAAAACATTTGACTCACGGTATGGTCAGGCTTCCGACAGGTAAAATGTCCAGCCGCACGGGCAATATTGTAACAGGAGAATGGCTTTTGGTTGAGGCTAAAAAACTTCTAAAAAGTAAATATCCCGAGATGGGGGAAGAAGTTTTGGAACAGGTTGCGGTTGGCGCTGTCAAATACGCGCTGCTTAAAAGCAGTCTTGGACATGATATTGAATTCAGTTTTGAAGAGTCAATCAATATTCAAGGAAATTCAGGACCGTATTTGCAATATACGTATGTTCGAACGCAAAGCGTGTTAGAAAAAATCAAAAATCAAAAACCAAAAATCAAAAACACAAGTCAGAATTTGAAGCTTGAGATTGAAGAGGTTTCTTTGCTACGAGCGCTGAATAATTTTCCTGAGGTAGTTGCGGCGGCGGGGGAGAAGTTTGCTCCAAATGTTTTGTGTAACTATTTATTTGATCTGGCTCAAAAATTTAATTTGTTCTATCAGAAGCACAAAATTATCGGCAGCGATCAAGAGGATTTTCGTCTTAATCTGACCAGGGGAGTAGGGCAAGTCCTCAAAAATGGATTAAATCTTTTGGGCATAGGAGCGCCAAGCAAGATGTAATTAGGGTTACTTGCAAATAGGTCGTCAAGTAGTAGAATACTAAAATGAAATTTAATCGGACAATTTTGAAAAACGGACTTCGAGCTTTGACTATTCCCATGCCGTCGTTTGAATCAGCTACGGTTATGGTGATGGTAGGGGCCGGCAGCAGGTATGAAACCCGACTCAATAATGGAATCTCTCACTTCTTGGAGCATATGGCCTTCAAGGGCACTGTCAAGCGTCCGACGGCCATGGACATAACCAGCCTGATCGACGGAATGGGCGGAGAATTCAACGCCTCAACCGGCAAAGAGGTGACGGCTTATTATATTAAATCCGCTGCCGACAAGGTGGAAATTTCCTTAGATGTTCTGTCCGACATGCTGCAAAATTCCAAGTTGGATTTGGCTGAAATTGAAAAAGAAAAGGGCGTGATTGTCGGGGAAATAGATATGAATGAAGACAGCCCGATGAGAGATATCGGTGACGTTTACGAACGTTTGATCTACGGAGATACTCCTTTGGGTTGGAATATTGCCGGACCGAAGGATGTTGTCAAAAAAATAACCAGAGACGATTTTTTAAGCTACATAAAAAGCTTGTACAGTCCCCACAACATGACAATTGTTATGGCCGGCGGAATTGAGAATGAGAAGGTGGTTGACTTGGCAGAAAAATACCTTGGAGGAATGACCCGTTTTGATACATTAATGTATGATAAGTATCAGGAAAAACAGGATAAACCAAGATTATTTTTGAAAACCAAGAAAACAGAACAGGTTCACATCGCCATCGGTTTCAAAACCGTAAAAAATGATCATCCCGACAAATATCCATTGGAAGTTTTGGCGGCAGTTTTGGGCGGCGGAATGAGTTCCAGGCTTTTTCATGAAGTTCGGGAAAAAAGAGGCTTGGGATATTACGTTTCAACCGGAGCAGATAGCTATCAGGACGCAGGAAGCATGGTTACCGTGGCCGGAATTGACCCGAAGAGAATAGGGGAGGGAATTTCGGTAATTTTGGAAGAACACAAGAAAATTTCTAATTCCAAATTTTTAATTTCTAAGCCGGAATTGAAGAAGGCCAAGGAATATATGAAGGGGCATATGGTTTTGGGACTCGAAAACAGCCGCTCTGTGGCATATTATTACGCTTCCCAGGAGCTTCTGGAAAAGAAGATTGAAAATCCGGACGATATTATGAAAAAAATTGACGCCGTGACCATTGAGCAAATCGAAGCTGTGGCCAAGAAATATTTTGTTGAAAAAGGTTTGAATATGGCAATTATCGGCAATTTTACTTCTGGACAACAGTTTGAAAACTTGCTAAAGTTATAGTTATGGAACGAAGCGTTGTTTTGGTCAAACCCGACGGTGTACAAAGAGGCCTAATTGGCGAGGTAATTCATAGATTTGAAAGGAAAGGTTTAAAATTGGTCGGTCTTAAAATGATCTCTCTGACCGATGCAATCTTGGATGAATGGTATGCTCATCACAAAGATAAGCCCTTCTTCGGAGGCTTAAAAAACTACATGAAATCCTATCCTATCGTCGCCATGCTTCTGGAAGGGAAAGACGTAGTTTCGACAGTCCGCAAGATGATCGGTATCACTAAGGCCCGCGACGCCGAGCCGGGGACCATCAGGGGAGATTTTGCTATGAGTCAGCAATACAATCTAATTCATGCCTCCGAAAGCGTTGAAGCCTCCAAGAGAGAAGAAATGTTGGTCTTCAACCGGGATGAAATCTTCAATTGGGACAAGCGAGACCTCGAAAATATCTACCTCGAAGACGAATTAAAAGGATGATGGTGTAGAGCGAAAATTGCGAAGATTAAGCCCTCAACTAGCAGGCAGTATTGGCAGAAAGCGTGAAGAACAAAACCCTGTAGGTAAAGTAAAACGAAAGAAACCCCAATGCCTGAGTAAATCAAAAGTCTGAAATATTTATAATAGCCGTTAGATTCATTTTCCAGCATTAAAATAAGGATTAAAGCGAGAAAAAAGAGGACTCCATAAACACCCATCGGAATACCAAAAATTCTGGCAAAACGACTTGTCAGGACAATATCGCAGCCCTTGGTTATGGTGCAAGGAGGAAGAATGTGTCTATAATCCAAGGCCGCCAAATAACCGCTGTCAAAAAATCCGGCCAAAGATAGGAAAAACAAGGCGATTTTAGTTTTTGTTAATCTCATCTTGAATAAGTTTTTTAAATTCTTCGTAACCTGCGGGGTTTTGAATCTCTTTGCCGTTAATGAAAATTGTCGGAGTGGCATTGATTCCAAGATCTAGCCCTTCATTTTGCTCATCGGTGATAAATTTTTTGGTTGAATCGCTGTTAATGTCAGAGGTGAATTTATTTAGATTCAAACCTAATTTTTTGGCATAGTCCGTAAAGATGCTTTTTGCCTGCGAGCTGTCGCTCCAGCTATCCTGATTTTCAAAAATCATGTCAAACATTTCCCAAAATTTACCTTGCAGACCGGCTGCATAAGCTACCTGAGCCGAAATCAAAGAATTCTGATGAATGTTGGTCAGAGGAAAAAATCTATAAACCAATCTTAAATTATCCTTAAAACCTCCCTGAAGTTGCTTGATTGTTGCATGCATTACCGCACAAGCCGGACATTGAAAATCTGCGTATTCGATTAAAGTCACTTTGGCGCTAGGAGATCCGGTTACCAAATCGGTCTTGGAAACACCGGGAACATTTGTAATTCCTGGAGCGGATTGACTCAGTGGCGTATTGACGGCGCTGACCAAAAGCCATAATCCGCCGATCAAGACGGCGATCACTATAAACCAAATCGCAATCTCCTTAGTTTTCATAGATCTCTATCTTGACACAAATTTGGGGAAAAATAAAGTCTTCCTTATATGGTATCAAAGTTCCAAAATCGGTTCTTGCCCATCTCTGACTTTAAAAAGCTCTTGGTCAAAAAGCTTAATTCTTTTTGGGATAACCTTAAACATTTTGCCCGTTGCGGCTTTTATAGTTAGGTTAGGATTGATCACGCCAAGATTAGATTTCCAAAGTTCTAAGACATATTTTATTTTTTCAAAGCCAGAAATTTGCTTGGATATGCCTGACATCTGAAGACCACGCTTTGGCTCATTAATGTCTTGATTGCTATCTCCAATTGAAACAGCCACTTTTTGATTTTTGATAATTTGTTTTGCATGTAGGGTGTCGGGAGCACTTAAAAAATATAGATTTAGATCTTTGTCGAAGACATAATATACATAAGCAATCCAAGGGAAGCCATCATAGGTAGCAATTGACATTAATTTATGCTCTTTTAAGAAGTCTAAAATTAAAGCTTTTGTTAGAGTGGCCATATTTGAGTCGGGGTGCTGGGAATTGAACCCAGTGTTTCTCGATCCCGAACCGAGCGTGTTACCGGTACACTACACCCCGCCGTCGCTGCCTCCTTCGCCGAAGTAACTCGGCTACGAAGGCCGAGAAAGCTTTGGCGGGCAAGCCCGCACTTTATCAATTCTACTTTCTTTTATGTTAAAATACAAACGGGTCCTCGTAGCTCAACGGATAGAGCAGACCCGTCCTAAGGGTAAGATGGAGGTTCAATTCCCTCCGAGGACACATGACAACAAAAGACAGGATGCGCTTTCTGGTAGTTAGAACTATCGGTAATTTTTTGGTGCTTTTTGCTATCTTCGGAGTTCTGGCAACTTTCGGTCCGGCCTTATATTACGAAGTGCAATTCAGAATAATTCAAGTTAGAGGTGTCCACTTCTCCGTTAGTGGTCAAATCGTTCAGGCAAATAAAGTTATAGGGACTCCCGAAGTTCCAGAGGTTCCGGTAGCTCCTGTAGTTGTGGAACCCGCCAGGGCAATTCCAGGCTTTGGAGATATTTTATCCGGTCCGACAGAACAGATTTTGACACCGATTGATCCGAATTTTAGTATTTTGATACCAAAAGTAGGCGCCAATGCCAAGGTTTTCCGAAATGTTGATCCCGGGAATCCGGATGTTTTTCTGCCGATTTTGAAAGAGGGAGTGGCGCATGCCGCCGGAACCTACCTGCCCGGACAAAAAGGAAATATCTATCTTTTTGCTCATTCAACCGATAATTTCTGGGATGTCGGGAGATATAATGCCATATTTTATCTCCTGAAAGACCTGAACAAAGACGATGAGATAGTGATCTTCTTCCAAAATGTCAGACATAATTACAGGGTCACAAAGACTGAGATTACAAGCTCTTCCAACGTGTCGTACATAAGTCATGCTTCGACCGGAAAAGAGCTATTGATTTTGCAGACATGTTGGCCTCCAGGCACAACTTGGCAAAGATTGTTGGTATTCGCAGGGCCGAAGTAATTATTTAAGTCCGATTGTGTAGAGGTTGGGCAAGATGGTGGGATTGTCGAGATTGGTAAGTATCAAAATTTTGCTTGCATCAGGCCAAGAGAAGACATAGTTATCGATAAACGGACCGGCATAAATAGTAGTTTTGTTTTGTCCGTCATAATCCATGATATTAATTCTTCTGTCTGCTACATAAATTAAGTGCTTTGAGTCGGCAAACCAACTAAGAGATAGAGAATTTGAGTCCAGAATTTTATAATTCCTATCCTCCTTAATATCATAAACATAAACAGCTCCCTTAACAATTTTTCTCTCTTCGGGAGTGGAATTGGTGCCGATTAAGGCCGGTTCGATAATTTGAGGCAAAATGGCGGAATCACCGGCGAGATAGAGGATTTTTGTTTCATCTTCAGACCAAGATAAAATTGCAAAATGATTCTTAATTAAGTTTTGCAGTTCCGTTCTGAATCCTAACAGCTGAAGATTGTCTTGGGTTATTTCTTGTGTTTTCCAGGTAGAATCAACTGAAGCCAAAGTTGCCGTGATATCTTGAGGATTGTCATTGAAGGTTGTTTTTAAAAGATAGGTGGTCGTAGCGTCCGTTCCGGCTGAAACTGTGGCAACAAGTTCTTTTGCATCCGGGCTCCAAGAAAGACTTGCTTTGGAGAAATTGTCAATCGTATTTCCCACGATTTGCGAGGAAGAACTTTGAAGCGTTAGGATGGGGCGTAATCCCATATCCAAGATGTAAATTCCATTTTTGCGAGGATCGTCAGAAGAAGATACGGTATAGGCTACTTTGGTACGAGTTGGATCTAGGACAGGACTTCCCACACCGCTTTCAGTAACGTTGTCAAGTTTTGGAGCAGTTGGAATCAAGAATGCATAGACGCTTGAAACAACTTCTTTTTCAATTTTAATTTTTTTATTCCAGGTGGAGTAACCGGACTTGGCAATTTTTACATTATATTCACCGGGGGGTAGATTTATTGTGTTATTTGTTGCTGAAGTCAAATGATCGTCAATATATACACCGGCGCCATTGGGTTGACTGGTAACCGCCAAGATTCCTGTTCCAAAAATTCCCACCTTTCCGTCAACGAGGTTGAAATTATAACCTCTGCCATAAAGAATGACCGTTGTTGTGGCAACGACCAAAAACACGGTAGTAGCAACATAAAGGGCGATCTTTTTCATCACGGGTATTATACCCCTTCGCTTTCAAAAAAGCTACGGGGTACAGGTACCCCATCTGCTTCAAAAAAGCTACGGGGTACAGGTACCCCATCTGCTTCAAAAAAGCTACGGGGTACAGGTACCCCATCTGCTTCAAAAAAGCTACGGGGTAGGGTGCTCCGGAGAGTCTCCAGTACTCTGTTGCAATTTGAAAGCATAGGGGTATATAATCAAATCTATTAAGGCTAAAAGTCTTTTTGATCTATTAAGAGTATAGATTGATAGGGTTTTTGGCTCCTTTTGGAGCAAAGTTATGTTTTCTTTTTCCGGAAAACGAATAGGAATAGATCTGGGTACGGCAAATACCCTTGTTTATCTAGTGGGTCAGGGAATTATTTTAAACGAGCCTACCGTCGTGGCTGTAACCGCTGAGGAAAATAGGGTGGTGGCAGTCGGGCGTGAGGCCAAAGAGATGTTGGGCAGAACTCCGGGAAACATCGTTGCCCTTAGACCTCTTAGGGATGGTGTTATTGCAGACTATACGATTACCGAAGCAATGCTTTCATACTTTATTGATAAAGCCGTTGGCAAGTCCCGCTTCTTCAAGCCCGAGGTCATGGTTTGTATTCCTTCAGGCGTAACTCAAGTTGAAAGACGGGCCGTTTTGGATGCTACGATGGCAGCCGGAGCCAAAATAGCTTATTTAATCGAAGAACCTTTGGCGGCCGCGATCGGAGCCAGAATTCCAATTGCCCAGGCTGCGGGACACATGATCGTTGATACCGGTGGAGGATCAACTGAGTGCGCGGTCATTTCTTTAGGCGGAGTTGTGGCCCACAACTCTGTCCGCGTTGCGGGAAATAAGATTGATGAGATGATTGCTAACTATACAAAGAAAAAATTTAACCTTCTAGTTGGGGAGAGAACGGCGGAGGAAATAAAAATTACAATAGGAAATGCCCTAATTGAAGATGACAAGACCAAAGAATTTGCAAAAATGGAAATTAGGGGCCGCGATACTATTACCGGTTTACCAAGAACGATTGAGCTAACGGAAGTGCAGATAAATGAGGCGATTTACCCTGTTTTACTTCAGATTGTGGGTGCGGTCAAAAGCGTTTTGGAGCAAACCCCGCCTGAATTGGCAGCAGACATAATAGATAAGGGAGTGGTTATGAGCGGGGGCACATCGCTCATTAAAAACTTCGATAAGTTAATGACTAAGTTGACTGGCGTACCTTGTCATGTGGCGGAAGATGCTCTTTTGTGTGTTGCCAAAGGGACGGGAGTTGCTCTTGAAAATATAGAGCTATATAAGAGAAGTATATCTAAAAAATAGTCTTATAATAATTTCAGTGAGATTTTCAAGGTTGTGAAAATTTTTAAAAATGAACAATTTTCACAGAATAATAGTTTTATAGTATTGTTTGGGTGGTGCTAGGTAAACTATAAATTTTTTGGCCTTACACTCGTGGAAATTAAGAACGAAATTTGAGTATAATTATTATTCAAAATAGCCAAGAGGATTCATTTTAATGAGTAATGATCAATCTTATAATAATTTTAATATGATTGGTAAGAAAAATATACTGGGAGTTGATATAACAGATGCCACAAAAAACGAAGTCCTAGAGTATATCATTAAAAATCTTGAAAATCTCAGAAAAAAGCTCTTTATAGTAACCCCAAATCCGGAAATTTTGGTCCTTTCTTCAAAGAATAGTTCTTTCAAAAATGTCTTAAATAGTGCCGATTTAGCCTCGCCCGATGGTATCGGTGTTCTCATAGCTGGCAAGTTCTTGGGTCAACCCCTAAAAGAGCGTTTTACGGGTGTTGATTTGATCGAAAATCTGTGCAATCGGGTTGCAGAAAAGCCTATAACAGTGGGCTTTCTGGGGGGTAGAGATGGCGTAGCAGAGAAGACTGTCGAGTGCTTACGGAAAAAGCATCCAAAACTTAAAATTGCTTTCGTCGGAGAAGAGTGGCCAAGCGAGGATTTTTTTACAAAAAATCAGTATAAAGTATCAAGTATTAAGCACAAAGAGCAAGAAAATATAAAAGATGTTGGAAAAAACTTTCTTAATACTGAATACTTAATACATAATACCGGCATCGATATTCTCTTTGTCGCATTTGGTGCGCCGAAACAAGAATTTTGGATTAGTGAAAATTTAGATAAAATTCCGGTTAGGGTAGCGATCGGAGTCGGCGGAGCATTTGACTATATTAGCGGCAAAGTACCAAGGGCACCAGGTTTTATCAGAGGCATCGGTCTGGAATGGTTATTCCGTTTGGTAGTTCAGCCCTGGCGTATAAAACGACAAATTGCACTTCTTCAGTTTATTTGGTTAGTTTTTAGAGAAAGAATAAATCAAAAGTGATTCGCTAGTTTATGATTAGATCGGTTAAGATGTCTTATGCTATATTTCAATGGGGGTTGAAAAAGGTGATTGTAGCGTCAATTATGTTATAATACCGACAATGAAAGTTTTGTATTTACAGACCTTTCCGTTATTCGGTTCCGGATCAGGAACCTATGCCAGAGAGCTAGCCGAAGAGGTGGCCAAAAAACACGAAGTTGCCATGGTCGCTCCTGACAGTAGGCCATTAATTGGAGTTAAAATGTATCAGGTTGATTTGCCAGTAAAGATTGCCTTCACGGGTCATCCCGAGTGGCCAAATTGCAAAATGTACACCAAGGTTGGGGGAGAAGATTTGTCTGCCAATTACCTGGCTTATTTTCAAAAGACATTGGAAGCCGTTAATGATTTCAAGCCAAATATAATTCACGTTCATCACTTAATGCCTCTTCCTTGGATTGCCCGGTTTGTCAAAATTGCCTATGGACTTAATTTTATGGTGACAGTTCATGGTTCCGAACTACCAACTCTGGAAAGAGATAAAAGATATCCTTCTTTGACTTCGGAAGCCTTACATAAGGCCGTACGTATAATCCCAAACAGTTTTTGGACCAGAGACTGGATGAACAGGGTCTTGAAAGACGGATTTAAAGATCAAATAAGAGTAATTCCCGGTGGAGTAGATATTGAAGAATTCAAAAAAGTTAAGACGAGCGACATCGATGAGAAATTTGGCCTTAAGGGGAAAAAAGTAGTTGTTTTTGCGGGCAAGTTGACGCCCTACAAAGGAGTCAAGTATTTGGTTTATGCTGCTAAAAAAATAAAAGGAGAAGTTATAATTTTAGGAGACGGATCGGAGAGAAAAAATTTGGAAGAAATTATTGTTAAAGAACAAATAAAAAACGTCAGATTTCTTGGACATTTGGGAAACGATACTAATTTCTTAGTTAAATTTTACAGCCGGGCGGATGTTTTTGTAGCTCCAAGTGTTTGGGATGAACCGTTAGGATTAGTCATCCTTGAGGCTATGGCTTGCGAGACGCCGGTGGTTGTTACCAGAAAAGGCGGAATACCTCTGGCCGTAAAAGACGGCAAGAACGGTTTGTTTATAAAAGCAAGAAATGCCAACGATATTGCCGAGAAAGTCAATTATTTGTTGGAGAATGACGAAAAACGCTTTAAGATGGGACAAAAAGCCCGCGAGATTGCCGTAGAAAAATTCAGTTGGAAGATAATTGCCCAAAGGTTTATAGAGAAATACGAAAGATTTGCCACATATCCAAAAAATGCTTCTCCTTTACCTTAAGCTCCTTTACTTTAAAGCATAATTTCATTACTATTAAATTGAAATGAGAATTGCGATATTGGGTTCTGTTGCTCTGCCTGTTCCGCCACCCGCACAAGGCGGTACGGAATGGATTGCCTACTATCAGGCCGTAGGTCTTGCCAAGCGTGGACACTCAGTTACCCTTTTTGCCTCAAAGGGAAGTAAGGTAAATTTTTCCGGACAAAACATCGATGTAGTTGAAATTGGCGGAGGCAATGTGGTTGCGGGAAGCAATACGGAAAAACAATTTGATCCAAAATATATGGAAGCATCCCGAAAATTACGGTTAGAGATGGTCTATCTATCGGAAGTCTCAGAAAAACTTGTCGAATTAAAAGATAAATACGACGTGATCTTGAATAATATGAGAGGTGAGGCCGTATTTCTGCCGGTGGCAAAGTTTCTCGGAAAACCCTTCGTAAACGTTATGCATTTAAATTTATTCGCAGAACTGGCTCAAGTTTTTAAAGACTATAACACAAGCATTATTACGATAAGCGATGCTCAAAGAAAGACTTTTCCGGACCTCAATTATCTGTCAACTGTCTATAACTGCGTTGATGTTCAAAAATATGCATTTAATCCTAATCCTTCAGATTATCTTTTGATGATGGGAACAATCGGCAGGCATAAAAATCAGGGTGAGGCCATAATGGTAGCCAAAGAGCTTGGTGTGAGATTGATTTTGGCGGGGAAAATTAGAGATCAGGATTATTTTGATGAAATAAAAAAAGAGATTGACGGAGAACGAATTAAATGGGTCGGAGAGATTGGTTTTGAAGAAAAGCTAAAGTTATATCAAAACGCTAAAGCTTTTCTTTTTCCGATTCTTTGGGACGAACCTTTTGGTTTGGTAATGATTGAAGCTATGGCATGCGGAACTCCGGTCATTGCTTTTAACCATGGTGCAATTTCGGAGGTAATAACTGATGGTTCGACAGGTTATGTTGTAGAAAATCATAATCAGATGGTTGAGGCGGTTAAGAAAATAAATACGATTCCGAGAATGAACTGCAGAAAGTTTGTTGAAGAGAAGTTTACTATTGAGAAAATGATTGACTCTTATGAACGAGCCCTGTTATTATTGAATAATAGATGAGAATTGCCGTTGTTGCCCCGCCTTATCTTCCGGTACCGCCAATTGGTTATGGAGGAACAGAAAGAATAATATCACTTTTAACGGAAGGACTTGTTCAAAATGGCCACGATGTAACACTCTTTGCCTCAGGGGACAGTCAGACGAAGTCTAAATTAGTAAGTTTGTTTCCTAGGGCACTAGGTAACAGCGGACTTCAGAAAAACTCCGCACTCCTTCCACTTTTGCAATATAGAGAATGTCTTCTGCGGCAGAATGATTTTGATATTATTCATAGCCACTCCCAATATCTGGGTCTTTTTACGTTTGAAAAAGTAAAACCTAAGGTAGTTCATACCTGGCATGGAAGTTTTTATAAGGATGAAGTTACGGAAGAAAAAAGACTTGTTCTTGAGAAATTTAAGAAAAGTAATTTCATAAGTATTTCGAACAATCAGAGGGGAGCCATGCCTGAACTTAACTATGTCAAAACAGTCTACAATGCCATAGATATGTCAGATTATTCACTTGTGGAGTCTCCAAAAAAAACGTATCTCCTGTGGCTCGGAAGAATTACGGAGAAAAAGGGCCCGCTTGAAGCAATTAAAGTTGCCAAGGAATTGAATATGTCGCTTGTTATATCCGGAACAATTGACCCCATAGATCAAGAATATTTTGATTCGGTTATAAAACCGGAACTAAATACAAAGCTTATTAAATTCTATCCGGAACTTAAGAAAATAGAGGAAGTTAGGGAACTTTATCAAAATGCGCTTTGTACACTTTATCCTATCTCTTGGCATGAGCCATTTGGTCTTGTAATGATTGAATCAATGGCCTGTGGGACTCCTGTTGTTGCTTATAATGTCGGTTCGGTTCCTGAAATAATAACTGATGAAAAAACAGGTTTTATTGTTGATCCTGCTCTCGGAATAGAAGGATTAAAGAATGCGGTTAAGAAAGTAAATCAAATAAAACGATCGGATTGTAGGAAAGATGTTGAGGCTCGTTTTTCCAAAGAGAGAATGATAAAAGACTATACTGAAGTGTATAGGGAGCTTCTTGAAAAAATATGAAAGTTTTATTTGTTGTTTGGGAGCTTGATCCACTTATAAAAGTAGGTGGGTTAGGAGACGTAGCGGAATCTCTTCCGAGAGCGCTTGGTTCTTTGGGGGTAGATATTCGTATCGCAATACCTTTCTACAAAGCCCTAAAGCTAGGACGAAGTAAAAAAAAGCTTGTAAGCAGTTTTAAAGTAAAATACGCAGATAAACTTGAGAAGGTGGAGGTTTACGAAGTTGCCCATCCATCAAGCAAGCTACCCGTGTATCTCTTTAAGAACAGATATCTTGAAGATCCAAAATTTCCTGATACTTTCGCTTTCTTTAATGAGGCAATCGTAATCATGCTGAAAGAGAACTACCTTTCATGGATGCCGGAAATAATTCATTGCAACGATGTGCATGCGGCCCTGATTCCGCTACTACTGAAAGAAATAAAACTACCTATAAAAACCATGCTTACGATCCACAATTTGGCATATCAAGGTAAGACATCCTTGGACGTCTTGACCAAAATATGTCTTGAAGAAAACAAATGCCAAGTGGCTAATTGGGAGATTGAATCTAAAAAAATTAATTTTTTGCTTGAAGGCATCGTTCATGCGGACGTTATTACGACAGTTTCCCCAACTTATGCAAAAGAAATATTGACTGAAGAATATGGAGCAGGCTTGGAGGAGGTTTTGCGTGCTAAAGAAGGAAGAATTTTTGGGGTACTTAACGGCATAGATGATCATAGGAGAGAATCGACGCATCAGGCCCAAATAAAGTATTCTAATTTCTTGCCTGAAAAATATTCCTGGCAGGAAGAAAAAAAGTTAAATAAACGACGTCTGCAAAAAAAACTTGGATTAAAAATTGATGATTCCATTCCGCTTTTCTCCTTTATCGGCAGATTTGATCCCAAGCAAAAAGGTATTGATATTCTTCACAAGATGCTCCGGACAATTGATCTGAAGAACTATGAATTTGTTATCCTTGGTAAAGGTGACCTGGAATGGGAAGAGCGTTTTCAATGGCTAGATACGTTTTATCCCAAACATGTTGCCTGTGAATTTTTATTTAGCGATGTATTCGCAAATCAAATGTACGCAGCGTCTGATTTTGTTCTTGTTCCTTCAAGATTTGAACCTTGCGGATTGATACAAATGATTGCCATGTCTTATGGAACTCTACCGATTGCCCATAAAACAGGCGGGTTAATTGATTCTATAAAAAACGGACAGAATGGTTTTCTTTTCAACAACTTTTCCGCGGAAGCGTTGCGGGAAACGGTTGAAAAAGCGACTTACATTTGGAAACACGAAAAGAAACAATATCAGGAAATGGTAGAAAATGCTCTTTCGGTTGATTTTTCTTGGGACAAAAGCGCTAAAGAGTATCTGGCGTTATACGAAAAACTAATAACTGATAATTATTAAATATGTCTGATTTTCAACTTTTACAGAATCCGATTTCGAAAAAATGGGTGATTTTAGCGCCAAGACGAGCCAAGCGACCGAACGAGGCTAGCGGAATAGAACCGGTTTGCCCTTTTTGTCCGGGGAAAGAGGGCAACGATAAGGAAGTCTATCGGGTGGGAGGAAAAGAAGGAGATTCTAATTGGCAAATAAGAGTTGTAGGCAACAAGTATCCTTTTGCGCCAATTCATGAAGTTATAGTTCATTCACCTGATCACCGCAAGAATTTTGGTGAACTACCCTTACCTCAAGTAGAATTAATATTTCAAACATATATAAACCGTTTCAAACAATATGAAAAAGACGGTCAGGTTTATATTTTCCATAACAGAGAGAAAGGTGCGGGGGAGAGTTTGCCTCATCCCCACAGCCAGCTGGCAGTCTTACCATTTGAAGTTGATTTGGATATTCCGCGTCTGGCGACTCCGATGGAAATGGAAACTGCGGCCAAAGATCAGACATTTAAAGAAACCAATCATTTTGTTATTTTTTGTCCGAGAACTTCACAGTGGCCCGATGAAGTCTGGATCGCGCCGAAAGAGCGGGGCAACCTCTTTAGCTCAATTAGAGATAATCAAATTAAGGATTTAGCGCATGTAGTGTCACGCTTAATACAGATTTTGGATCTACGTCACGGTTCAGAATTCCCCTATAATTTCTATATTTATCCGGGAGGAGATTGGTATATACGGATTATTCCCCGAAACAAAGTTGTGGGTGGATTTGAGCTGGGAACGGGCATTTTTGTCAATACTCAGGATCCGAAAGAAACAATAGAATTTATCAAAGAACATTTTGACCATCCAAATGAGGGAAAAATAAAAACAATTCAGCGTGCAAATTACTACAAAGAAGGGGTCTAATATTTAAAATTGACATACATGTTCACTTTATTCTCTGATACCCTTGCAATGCCATTCTCGATTTGAATTTCCATCTTTTCTTTTGGGGTTGTATGAATTGTAATTCTATCCCTAATGAGCGTGATGAAGTTTTCATGTTCAGGCAATATGTCAAAAATCCCCTTATCGTTAATAGAGGTTATAGCATAAGCCTGACCTTTAAACAAAGTTTTATCTTTATTTCTTATAGTGACAGTTAAAGTAGGGGAATCAGGCATTTTTTTACTTAATTATTTCTTTTATGCTTCCGATGTAACTAAATTTTTCATCGGTTATATCGTCGTACTTTCCTAACAATAAATCATTAACGTCGGTTACGGTTGTGGCACGAGGCACATAAGAACCTTTTTTACCTGTTTGATTTTCAGTGACAAAAAAGTTTTGCGTCATGAAGTTACGCAGTTTTTTAGCTCGTTCGTAGGTTAATTTATCCGTTGCGGAAAGTTCAGATTCTCCAACCAAAGAGACAATTCTATCCAAAGATGTAGCTTCCTTGAGAAGGTTTAAGGCCCTAAGGGCAGTATCATAATGTAGCTGTCCGACCGTTTCGGGATTTAAATTTGCAGAGGCCGAAGAGAGAAGGTCAACGGCCGGTAAAAATCCTTCTTGATAAATACTTCTTGATAGGACAACGGAAGAATCAAGATATGGAAAAATAGCCTGTACTCCTTGGTCCAAAATGTCATCGTTTGGAACGTAAATTGCCTCGATTGACGTGATGGAATTATCTTTATTGGAAATTAATCTTTCATGGATTGAGGTCATTTCGGAGGTTAAAGTCGCCTGATAGCCGTCTTCTGAGGGAATTGTATTCATTAGAACTGAAAGTTCGTTTCCGGCCTGGGCGAATCTAAAAATATTATCCATAAAGAAGAGGACATCTTTCTTAAGGCAATCTCTGAAATATTCAGCTAAAGTGACGGCGGTATATCCAGTTAAGAATCTGATGGCCGGATTTTCTCCCATAGTCCCCAGAACTAAAGAGACTGATTGGAGGACCTTTTTCTCTTCCAATGTCTCACAAAGCTCATGTCCCTCTCTAATTCTTTCCCCAATTCCCGCAAAAACAGAGACACCCTTTCCTTCATGCAGAATAATGACGTTGTGAATTATTTCAGTTAATAAAATTGTCTTTCCGACTCCGGCTCCTCCAAAGAGTCCGATTTTTCCTCCTCTGGTTATCGGGGACAAGAAATCAATAGCCTTAATTCCCGTTTCGAGAATTTCGTTATATTTAACAACTTCACTATAATCCAATCCTTGTGAATAAATAGGTCTTTCAGCTTCCTTTTTGATTGGTCCAAGTCCGTCAATCGGTTCTCCGAAGATGTTTATGGCCCGTCCCAAAACGCAATTTCCGGTTGGAACAATAATGGGTTTTTTGGTATTGATAACTTTAAGGCCGCGGCATAGCTTATCGGTTGGGCTTAGACTTAAGCAAAAAAATGACGATGGGCCACTGGGATAGGCCACCTGCATTTTAACGTCCTGATCGTTTTCCAGAACAAGAATGTCATGCGTGCTTGGTTGATCTCCCTTAAAGGAGATTTCCACAATTTGTCCCTGAACTCCGATTATTGATCCGGCATTGTTCATATCTTCATCTCCAAAGCTTCATGCTGGCAAATTTCTCCAGTTGTTTTTTATTGTTTTCCTGATGTTTCATTCGATTTTTGGCCAAAATTACCTGTTTTAATTTAGTTTTTGTATTTTCCGAAGCAAGGTCAAGGGAAACCATACGGACAGCAAATTTGGCAAGTTCCGATTCGGAAATAATTTGTTGAAAAATTGAAGCAAAAATTTCTTTTTCGAAAAATTCCATAATTTTTTCAAGCGAGGGTTCGAAAAAGTACCGTGTATTAGTTTGATTTTTTTCCCACGGTAACGGATCTCCAGAAATATTGGTAACAGTAGGAGACTGACTAACAACACTGTTGAATTGTTCATAGAAAACCAGCACGTTTTCGTATTTAACAATATAATCGGCAATCTTTTTTAACATTACCTCGTCTATTTTGTTGTCCGGGAATTCAAAATAGACGAGAGGAGCTTTGATTCCTGACACATTAAACATTTCCAGACCAAGCTTACCCAGAATAACCACATCTCCGGGTGACTTGCGGACAGTATCGGCAAAAATATTAAACGTTTTTCCGATAATTCCTCCATAAAGTCCGGTATTTGCAGAAATAAAGATATAGAGCGTTTTATCGTTATGTTTTATGAAGGTGAGCCTTGACGGATCGCTAATATTTTTTTCCTTCATAAGCTTGCTGATGCGGGCCTTGTAAGAAAACTTAACTTGTTGAAAAATTGAATTTATTTCCAGCAAAAAATTCCGGTTTTCCAAAACAGAACTTCTGACACGCGTCATTCTGGTCGCGGCGATCTCTTCATATGTTTCCATAATGGAATGAAGATTATTTAAAAAGTCTCTTTCTTTTGTTAATTCTTTTTTACCAATCATAATGTTGATTAAGATTTAAGCTTAGACAATAATTGTTCTCCCTGTTTTTCTACAAGCCCCAACATATTGTTAAATGTTTTTGTTTCCATTATGATTTGGTCAATCATTTTTTGAACGCTTAAATTAGTTTTATATGTTTCAATCATTTTCTTTATTTCATTTTCGGATGATTCAATATATCTGTTCTGAGAAACGTTCTTCCAAAAAACAGAAAATAAAAGTATTTGCAAATTAATCGGCATGCTGACCGATGGTCCCTGATCCAGGAATTTGATGACTTTTTCTCCAATTTGGAGTGTAATTTTGCTACTTTCGGTCAATTCTGCGCCAAAATGGGAAAAATTCTGCATCTTCTCAGAGATTGTCAGAAAGGACAGAATCTCGCGGTTAATATCTCTTTTTAAGGTTGATTGAGTTTGTCTGCCAACCCTAGTTACGGACAGGAAAGGATTGACAGCCGGTCTACGGCCTTTGGCAAAAAGATCGGAATCAAAATATAAATGACCGTCTGTCATAGACATGATATTGGTTTGGATATAGCCGGACAGATCTCCCTGTATCGTCTCGACGATTGGCAAGCAAGTAATAGCCTTTTCACCCTTGGGCGTATTGAAATTTCCTGCCCGTTCCAATAGTTTCGCATGAGTATAAAACATATCTCCCGGATATGAGTTGCGCCCGGGAAATCTTTTCCCCAAAAGCGAAATCTCTCTGTAAAACTTGGCATGGGTAGTTAAATCATCGAGAATCAATAGTACGTCATACCCCTCATCCCTGAAATATTCACAGATAGTCATAGCGGAAAAAGGAACCAGAAAAGACATTCCGATCGGATCATCAAAACCGGTAGCAACAGTAACTATCTGATCCGAGATTCCGTTTTTTTTAAAAAAACCTTCGGCGTCTTTAATATCAAGTCTTCTTTTGCCAATTGCGGCGTAGACGCAAATATGTTTTTGCTTAGCTTGGGTCAGAAGAGCCTGCATTATAAAAGTAGTTTTACCGGTTTTTCTGTCTCCGATGATTAATTCTCTTTGTCCGTATCCTAAGGGCATAATCAAATCAACAATTGGTACACCTGTCTCAAACGGCCTGGTAATCGTTTTGCGAGAGACAATACCCGAGGCCAAAGAGTCTATTTCTCGTGTGGTAATCGGCTTTTTGCAGGAATCAATCGCCGTTAAAGGATTTCCCAGAGGATCAACTATTCTTCCCAGAAGCTCTTTCCCGACAGGTATTTTGAGGCACTCGTCGGTTCTGACAACTTTCGTTCCGTGACTCATGGGATCTTTGGAAAAAACCAATATTTCAACAATATCGGAGGTAAATGATAATGCTATTCCCATAATGCCAGTTTCGAAGATAACCACCTCATTGGTTTTGACTTTGGGGAGACCGCTGACATAGACGATTGAATTAGCCGACTCCTCAACGAAGCCGATTTCCGATGTCAAATCCAGATAAAATTTAAAATTTTTCATAATCCCAAATCCATTTTTGTCTTAAAAGCTTCCTCTATTTTTTTTCTGAGGCTAAAATCCTTGTATTTGCCGTCAAAGACAACAATTGCTCCGGCCAGGACATCTTGGGAAACTTCAATGTCAAGAATATAGCCAATGCCGATGGTTTCTTTTACAAAGCTATGGAGCTTTTCAGTTGTTTTTTTGCTCGGATCAAAGGCTAAAATAAGCTTAATGACTTTGAGTTTTTGAATCAAATCTTTTAGAATTTTTAAAAAGTCGGTAAAAGTATCTTTATTGTTAATATCGAGACTGTTTTTTGCAAAAATTTGAGTTATTTTTTCCGCATAATCGTTACTGATCAAGCAAAGGGCATCTTTAATGGTTTTTCCTTTGTTATTGAAGAATGTGAGCATGAGGGTGTCAATTTCAGAAATAAAACCTTCCACCTCCAGGGTAGTTTTAAGGGAAGTTATCAGATCATAATAGATTAGAACGTCTTTTTTCATCTAAAAATCCCTTCTTTTTTGGCCGCTTCCAATGATTTTTCTATCAAATTTTCATGCTCGGATAAACTGATAGCTTTTCCTAAGACAAGCTTAGATATTTTTTCCAAGAGTTCGTAAATGCCTGAATCAATTTTTTGTAATTCTTCTTTTTTATAATCTTCTATTTCTTTTTTTGAAGCTACATAGTCAGCGTCAATTTTCTTTTTGACTTCATTCTGGGAAAGGGCAGTTAATTTTTCCATAGATTCTTTGAAATTTTTTATTTCCTGAATTGTATTCATTTCGATATCTTTTGATACGTTCTGAAAGGTTTCTATATTCTTTATTTTAAGATCCTGAAGGACTTGCAGGTAAGCTTTGATGAAATCAGACGTAGTCTTCTTGAAATCTTTTAGTTGCGCAGAGGAAACATACGACATTTCTTGTTTGAAAGCTTCTGAAGCTGTGTCTGCCGATAAATTGGCTTTACTAATGATATCCAGAGCCTCATTGTTTGCTTTATCAATCATTCTCATTGCTTTTTGCCTTGTTTGCGACAGTAATTCCGCATTTTCCCTTGAGTCATCATTCTCCATGGTTGTTTTACAATTAGACTTTTTCATGTTGGATGAAAAACGATAAATCACGACAACTAGGGTAACGGATAATGCAAATATCGTAGCCACAAGATCAAAAAATATTATGGAATTAATGTTCATAGTTTATAATTAAAGAACAAGAACCATGTATCCAATTCCCATACCGACAAGAATAATGACGACAATTAAAACTAGGTTAAGAGCAAGGCTGACTTGGATTGTTCGGCCTGCCAATGGATTTCTTCCTAAGGCCTCAACTCCACGCGAGGCAACTCTGCCGAAGTAAATAAATCCGATTGCGAATGAAATCAAAACGATGCCCGCCGCAATGATGTATCTAAGGGTAGTCAGCTGACTTAGGAACGTTGGATCATAGGTGTCCTGAACTATATTCAACAGATTTGACTTTGTAGTTGCAAAGGCTGAGCTATAGTGGGGGTTAATTGCCACAAAGATTTTCCCGGTGGCTTTTATATCCGAATTATTGTAGCTTTGTAAGGCTGTTCCTAGGATCATTCCGTTTTTTGTGGCTCTTTCTCCCACGCCCGGAATAATTGATGAAGTTATAAAATCATTTTTCTGAATATTGCCATTAATTGAGGAGACAAGAACACCTGCTTTGCCTGAAGTGGTAACCGGTTTTTGCGGATCATTAGTGTTTTTAAGAAAAATGGCCGGTGACTCAGTATAAACGCCATACATGTTTGAGTCATAGGCAATTGTGGTTAATTCATAGCCTTTGGAAGTTGAATTAATAATGTTTCCGTCTTTAACGTTTTTATCGGCAATAGGGGTAGAAAGAGCGGTGCCAACGGATATATTCTGGGCATAAGCTGAGTTATAAGGAAAAATGCCTAATACAATCAGGAGTAATGTAGATACAATGCGGGCAGTATATTTCATTATGTATTCAGTTTACGGTTCTTTTGGCTATAATGTCAACCCCGATTAAACTGAGATTGATCCTTAATGTTTCTAAGTATTCTTCCGACTGTTGAGCTTGAAATTTCATAACCTGTTTTCTTCAGAATTTTAGCAATTTTAATTTTACCCAAACGCGGATCAGTGTTTTTTAGTCGCTTGATGGTTTGGAGTTGTCTTGCTTTATGCTTTGAAGTTCTTATATTGTGGGGTTTGCGGGAACCATAGTTATCTTCAAGTGCCACCATTTGACCGGATAAAAATCTTTTCTTCCAAAGATAGAAAGTGTCCGGCGAAATTCCAAAATGCCTGCATGTTAGCCGGACATTACGGTATTTATTGAAGTGATTCATCCATTTGAGTCTTTGTCTGGCATATCGGGATAAATCCTTGTGATATAGTAGCGTACGGAATGTATTTGAGCCACTTTTTAATGCATTTTTAGCTTCCATTTTTTAAATTTTTGTATAGTAAACAGAACGTCCTTTGCCGTGGGAAAGTAAAAGTCCTAAAGTAGTGAGCCTGGCAAGATCTCTGGAGGCTGTGATTTGTGAAATTTTGTATTTCTTTTGAATTTGCCGATTAGTGACGGTTGCTTGAGGCAAGTCGAGGTAATTCAGAACTGATTTTTGCCTATCATTTAGTTGCCAGAAGGATTTTTTAAGATCAATTACTTCAGATTTAGAATTATTTATAGACTGGATAATTGCTTCAAGTTGTTTTACCACGTTTTGAGCAAAATATTCAAGCCACAAGGTAAGACTGACTGCGTTTAGGGCCCGTTCATGATTTTCCTTAAAGCTATCAGCATCTTCCATCCAGGCTGCTTCATAAGCCAGAAAACCTCGAAATTCATACCCGTATTTGTACAGAAAAAGATCGGCTGCCAGGTGGGCGATTTGACTGTTTTTTTCTAAAAAGAGCTGCATCTTTTCCATTTCGATGAGTATGACAGCTGCTTGTATAATTGGGCTGTCTGAGGTGGTTTGTAGATAGTTCAGGAGGTATTGTAGACCGGCTTCTGGAACCCTTAGTCTTCCGTTACCGATTATTTTATGAAGATCGATCACTGTTTTGGCGTCGACAGCATTTGCTGAGGCCTGCCAGCTTGAGGCTATGTAATCAAGGGCTTCTTTATATTCAAGAACTTCTTTTTGATCGGCATCAATTTTCCTGTGTGTAATTTCCGATAGCAGTTTGAGCATTTCGTTTTTCTTTATGGGGTTGCCAGCCAGCTTTAGGGAATAGTGAATTCGGTCAAATTTAGCTTCCCAGCGAAGCTGCAGTTCTTTTGCGGGTGGAATAGTCGTCAAAAGTACCTGTCTTCTTAAATCTTCAATTCGGCTTAAATATTCATTTAGCCTCGGGGAGATGTTGTAGGTAATGTTTAACATACCAACTTTATTCATTTGTATCATAATCTTATCAAAAAGTCAATAGATGTCCAAGTTTTGTCGATACGATCAATTGAGGCTAAATTTTAGGTTTTTGATAAGATTAAGATAAGCTTAATATACCCCTTGACAATAGCCGTGAAGTGTGTCGTAATAATAAATAGGCAATCTTGGACATTTCATATTCAAATGTCCAAGATTTGAAAAAGAACTTTTCACAGGGGAAAATAGGCGGCTGCCTTATGAATAACAAGCTGTATACAATCCAGGAGGTTGCAAACATATTAAGGGTTTCTACAAAAACACTCCGCCGTTGGGACCAACGGGGGCGTTTTGTGCCAACCAGAACAGCCGGAAATCAACGCCGATATACAAAAGCTCAGATCGATGAATTCAAAAAGAATTCAAAATCACAGTCCAAAAATGCCGCAAGAGCGGCTTTATTATTCCAAAATCTAGCCTCAGGACAATCCAATACTTCTCCGTCTCTTCCTCGAACGCTAAGAGATTTGAAACAAGGGAATCAGATTGAAAAGTTGGATAAACCAAATGAAGGAAAGGAGGAATCAATTGATCTTGGGAAGGCGTCCGTCGGCCCGGTCGAAGCTGGCTTTTTGTTTGCGAGTCTGGTTTTCGTATTGGGCTTGGTAGCATCCGTGATAATGACTAGGCCTACGTTATTATCCGGTTTAACTCAAAAAGGAGAGCAATTTACTAAATTTATAGCGAGCCTTTCACAGAAGAAACTTAATATCAAAAAAAAAGCCTTAAGTTTTGTTCCGCAGAATGAAAATGAAGCCGTGCTGGCAGCCGCCGCCGGAGGTGACGATCTCATCATGAATGTTAATATCCCCAGTGTTTTCTCTGAGCCTGCTATTTTTATGCAAAGTGTTGGTATAGGAACCAGCACTCCAAATCCGTCGGCAATACTTGATTTAACTTCTGATAGTCAAGGATTTCTCGCGCCTAGAATGACAACGACACAAAGAGACGCCATAGTTTCCCCGGCGACAGGTCTCTTTGTATATAACACTATAACAAACAAATATAATATGTATGATGGCACATCATGGCAGACCGTCGGAGGAGTGTCGGCGATAGGAGATGTAACGTCGGGAGATGCCTTTACTGAGACAGGAAATGCGGGCACAGCTTTGTATTTTAACGGCACAAGTGGGGGGAAGGCAAAATTAACGGCCGGAAAGATTTCGGCTAACCGGACCTTAACTCTGCCTGATGTAACCGGAACAATTATTACTACAGGTAACCTATCTGACATTACCACGGTAGGCACAATAACTTCCGGAGTATGGAACGGAACTTTAATTGATAAGCTTGGAACGGTTGGAACCGGAGTTTGGAACGCAACAGCGATAACTTCAAATTATGGAGGAACGGGTGCCGACCTATCTTCGGCCGTTCAGGGGAGCATTCCGTATTTTTCTTCAACCGGCATGATGGCGACCTTAGGTCCCTCAACGGCGGGTCTTGTGCTTTCTACTAATGGTCCTGGAGCAAGTCCAATGTGGATTGACCCAACAACATTAACAACCAACACCTACTTTGATCAGTCAAATGGGGCAGTTTATGCCAATAATATGACACTAGATTTTTTTATCGGAGGAATCTCAACTTCTTCCGCAAAATTTGCAGTTTTAAATGTTAATTCGGGAGTCCCCGTTGCCTCAATTGCCGGGACGTTATCCTTAGGCTCTGAAGCCGGAACCACCAGAACTATTGGTGCTACTGCCATGAATCCACTTCAACTTGGAGATGTGTCAACCGGAGATTTAATTTTCGCTCCGGCAAATACAACGGCAATGATTGTTAAGAATGGAGGCAAGGTCGGAATAGGAACGAATAATCCTTTATCGGCATTTTCAGTCGGTTCAAATTCTCAATTCCAGGTTGATTCAATCGGTAATATTATCAGGATAAACAATGTAGCCACAAATTTTCCATCTTCTCAAGGGGTACTCAATTCTGTTTTGACAAACGACGGATCAGGAAACTTGACCTGGAGTTCTCCTTCCGGAACGGGAGTGTCAGGATATTGGCAAAGAAACAACAACAATCTATCGCCCTCAAACATTAATGATAATGTCGGTATTGGAACGACAAATCCGGCATATACGTTGGATGTTAATGGTGCGGGAAGATTTACGGACGTATATGGAACCGGAGGTGCAAGGTTAGGGTTCTCCAGACAAACTGACACTCTTGATATATATCCGTCTTCAATAGGAAATTTTGTGTCGTATTCAAATCAAAATCTATATGGAACAAATGATTTAGTTCAACAATTTCAACCTGCCGGTGACAACAGCGTTCTGGAAAGTTATGGAAAACCTTTTTATGTGGGGACGGGTGGGGGGAATTATCCCATGTATTTTGCGCCTAACAGAACTATAGCTTTGACAATAGACGGTTCAGGAAATTTGGGAGTCGGAACAACTACCCCCTCAGCCACCCTTGCCGTCGGAGCAGGTTCTGCTTTTCAAGTTAACTCAACCGGTGCAATTGCGGCCGCAACAGGAATTACGTCATCAGGCACAATTAATTTTTCGGCTTTCAACGGGAGTTCTGTTAATAATGTTTTGACTGCCGGAGCAACCGGGCAGTTGGCGTTGACATCAACTACGGACACCTCCGGTCTTTGTTTGAGATCCGGAGTAACGGGTCCGGTATGGGTTACTTGTCCGGGAGCGGGAGCCGGTTCATCAAAGTGGACATTGTCGGGAAGTATTATTTATCCGAATTTTATTAATCAGCAGGTAGGTATCGGAACAACAGCCCCGACCGATATTGTTTCCTCATTCTATGTAACTCATAATTTGGCCTCAGGTGCTCTTGGGAAAGCGCTTGTAACACTAAATCAAACCGAATCACAAGATATATTTACTGCATCTTCCTCCGGTACAACCAGGTTTGTTATCGACAATGCCGGCAATGTCGGTATCGGAACGGCGAGTCCGAATGCTCCTTTGCAAGTTAACGGCAATATTAATGCAACTACCTTTAACGGCAATACCATTGCTACCGGATCAGGTGCCTTAACCATTACCGGTATCACTGCCGTTTCAGGAGCTAATACCGGAGATCAAAACTTATTCTCCACCATCCAATCCCAGTCAGGCAGTACTACCGCC
>Ga0182027_10001187_pt1 | contig 43703 bp, 34 predicted proteins | sample 712E1DmetaG_FD_121300 | JGI IMG/M metagenome (GOLD analysis project Ga0182027, IMG submission 121300) | Permafrost microbial communities from Stordalen Mire, Sweden - 712E1D metaG (Illumina Assembly) | ecosystem: Environmental > Terrestrial > Soil > Wetlands > Permafrost | place: Sweden...
AAATCTTCGACACACTGTTAAAAACACCTGTGTCAATCAAATTGACACAACCACCTGCAAATCAGAGGGTTAGATGTGTTTTTAACCCGAATCCCAAAAACCTTATGAAATATCCGGGTTAGCAGCCTGTTGAAAAACTCGCCCGGGGAGGGCACCGGGCCTACATGACGCGTGATTTACGAGGAAATAATGTAGGCCGCGTGCCCTCACGCGGCGCTCGGTGGGATATTTCAACAGGCTGTTAGAAAAAAATGATAAAATCTTGTAATTGGGTGTAGCGTCGAGCCTCTGGCTCGACATCGGCCCACAGCGCCGACGCTACAATTCGACATCGGCGCACAGCGCCAACGCTACAATTGCCTTGAGCACCACCGATTGCGTTGACGGGCCGCAATACAGGGTTAGTTTTTGCCAAAAGGGGTGGAGTCCCAGGGCCGCTTCATAAGCCAATCTACTCAATATGAAAGACAGGTTTCGAGCGCCTGTGCCGGCCGGGGAAGAGACCGCCCCGGATTTTGTGGCAGGCCGAGGCCAATGAACACGATAAGAAAACCGCCTTTAACATCACACCTTTCCACCCATTCCCATGCCTACTACCCCATCCCCCAAGGACGCCCCGCGCGTTGAACCGGCCCACGACATCCTCAAGCATGCCATGCCGCGGCCGTTGGACTGCATATTCGCGCCCAAAGCCGTCGCGCTGATCGGCGCCACCGAAAACCCGAACAGCGTCGGGCGAACCGTGTTGGAGAACCTCGTGAAGGGCCAGTTCGCCGGCCCGATCTACCCGGTCAACCCCAAGCGCGACACCGTCCTGGGCGTGAAGGCTTACCCCAGCATCCTCGCCGTTCCGGGCAAGGTGGACCTGGTTGTCGTCGTAACGCCTCCGCCGTCCATTCCGGGAATCATCAAGGACTGCGTCCAGTTTGGCGTGAAGGGCGCGGTGATCATTTCCGCCGGGTTCAAGGAAACGGGCGCGGCGGGGCTGGAATTGGAACGGCAGGTTCTGGTGGAAGCCCGGAAAGGCCAGATGCGCGTGGTGGGGCCGAATTGCCTGGGCATCATGGTGCCCGGCTGGAAGCTGAACGCCACTTTTGCGGCGGGCATTGCGAAGACCGGGAGCGTGGGATTCATCAGCCAGAGCGGCGCGCTTTGCACGGCGGTGCTGGATTGGAGCCTGAAGGAAAACGTCGGGTTCAGCGCCTTTGTGTCCATTGGTTCGATGGCGGATGTCGGCTGGGGCGACTTGATTTTTCACTTGGGCGACGATCCCGGCACGCGCAGCATCGTCATCTATATGGAATCCATCGGCGACGCCCGCGCGTTCCTGTCGGCGGCGCGCGAAGTGGCGTTGAGCAAGCCCATCATTGTCATCAAGCCGGGCCGGACCTCCGCCGCCGCCAAGGCCGCCGCGTCGCACACCGGGTCATTGACCGGGAGCGACGAAGTGTTGCAGGCGGCGTTCCAGCGGGCCGGCGTGTTGCGCGTCGAGAACATCTCCGAGCTGTTCGACATGGCGGAAGTCCTTTCCAAGCAGCCGCGGCCCCAAGGCCCGCACCTGACGGTCATCACCAATGCCGGCGGGCCGGCTGTGCTGGCGACGGACATGCTCATCACCAGCGGCGGGCAGCTTTCGGAACTGTCCGCCGAGAGTTTGGCCGCCTACAACGCGATTCTGCCCCCCGCCTGGAGCCATAACAACCCGGTGGACATCATCGGCGACGCCAGCCCGGCGTTGTACGCCAAGGCGGTGGACATCGCCGCCAAAGACCCAAAGACGGATGGCCTGCTGGTCATTTTGACGCCGCAAGCAATGACCGACGCCACCGCGACGGCGGAGCAACTCAAGCCTTACGCGAAGCTGGAGGGCAAACCGATCATTGCCAGTTGGATGGGAGCGGACGCGGTAATCGCGGGCGAGGACATTCTGAACGCGGCGAATGTTCCGACGTTCAAGTATCCGGACCGCGCGGCCCGGGCCTTTTGTTACATGTGGCGGTACACCGAAAACCTGCGCGCCCTGTACGAAACCCCGTTGCCGTCGGAGGAGAAGGAGGATGTGGCCGCCGCGCACAGCGAGGCCGATGCCATGCTCAAGGCCATCCGCAAACAGGGGCGCACCATCCTGACCGAGTTTGAATCCAAGCAACTCCTGGCCGCGCACGGCATCCCCACGGTGGAAACACATATCGCCACCACCGAGACCGATGCCGTCCGGCACGCCACCAGCCTCGGTTTTCCCGTCGTCCTCAAGCTTTACTCGGAAACGATCACGCACAAGACCGACGTCGGCGGCGTGCAGTTGAACCTGCGCAACCCGTCCTCCGTCCGCCGCGCGTATCGGGCGATTCAAACCGCAGTGGCGGAAAAGGCGGGCGCGGAACATTTCCTCGGTGTGACGGTGCAGCCGATGATCAAACTGGAGGGCTACGAGTTGATCATTGGCAGCAGCATTGATCCCCAGTTCGGGCCGGTCTTGTTGTTTGGCACCGGCGGCCAGTTGGTGGAAGTCTTCAAGGACCGCGCCCTCGGTTTGCCGCCGCTCAACGCCACGCTGGCCCGGCGGATGATGGAAGGCACCCGCATCTACACCGCGCTAAAGGGCGTCCGCGGGCGCGCCTCGGTGGACATCCCGGCGCTGGAACAACTGCTGGTGCGCTTTAGCGAGCTGGTGGTCTCGCAGCCGTGGATCAAGGAAATTGACATCAATCCGCTGATCGCCTCCCCCAAGCGGCTCCTGGCCCTGGACGCGCGCGTCGTCCTGCACGACCCAAAGACCGCGGAATCGGCGCTCCCCAAGTCCTCGATCCGGCCCTATCCGGTCCAATACGTCGGCGTGTGGAAATTGAAGAACAAGAAGCGCGTCGTCATCCGGCCCATCCGGCCCGAAGACGAGCCGTTGATGGTGAAGTTCCACCAAACCCTGTCCGAACAAAGCGTTTATCAACGCTATTTCAGCGTCCTCGGCTTGTCGCAACGCACCGCGCACGACCGGCTGCGGCGGATATGTTTCAATGACTACGACCGTGAGATCGCGCTGGTGGCGGAACACAAGGAAACCCCGGCGGCGGAACCGCGCATTCTCGGCGTCGGCCGCCTGAGCAAGCTTCACGGCGTGAACGAGGGCGAATTCGCCATCCTCGTCAGCGACGCCTGGCACGGCCAGGGACTCGGCTCCGAACTGCTCCGGCGGGTCGTCGAGGTTGCCCGCGAGGAAAAAATGGAGCGTGTCATTGGCCACATCCTGCCCGAAAACCACGCCATGAGCCATATCTGCCAGAAGGTCGGGTTCAAGATGGGGCACGACGGGGATCAGCGCGATATTCTCGCCGAGATCGTGTTCTAATTCGGGGCAGCCAACCAGTATAGCATCCCTGAAATGACTAGACATAACCCATTGTGGCAGCGGCGTCCCGCCGCTGCGGCTCTCTGCTCAGGCGGGCAAACAGCGGCGAGACGCCGCTGCCACTTTTATGTATAGCTATTTCAGGGACACTACACTAATGCGGAAGAAAAAACTCTTGGCGTTGCGCCCGTGAGCCCCATACTCACCACCTGCACCTTCTGCGGCACCGGCTGCGGCATCTATCTGGAAGCCGCCGGCAACCGCATCGTTGGCGCCTACCCCAGCATGTCGCATCCCGCCAACAAAGGGAAAATTTGCGCCCGCGGCTGGCATGTGCATGAGGTCGCCAGTTCCCCGGACCGCCTCACCGCCCCGTTGCTGCGCAAGGACGGCCAGTTGCAAAAAGTCACCTGGGACGAGGCCCTCGGCTTTGTCGCCGCGCGGCTCAAAAAAATCCGCGATCAATACGGCCCCGGCTCGATTGCCTTTCTGGATTCGCCACGCTGTTCCAACGAGGAGGCCTATCTGACGCAAAAACTGGCCCGCGCCATCATCGGCACCAACAACGTGGACCACGGCGCCGGCGTCTATTGCAACAACTCCATCAACGTCCTGCTCGACATGACCGGCATTCCCGCCGCCACCGACTCCATCGGCGAACTGGCCCGCAGCGACGTGATCCTCGTGGACGGCGTGGACCTGGGCCGCCAATTGCCAACCATCGGCGGCTGGGTCATTCGCGCGAAACTGAAGGGCGCGCGGCTCATCGTCGTGGATTCCCGGCGTCACCGGGTGGCGGAAAACGCCGACATTTTCCTGCAAATCAAACCCGGCTCCGAATCGCTCCTCTACGGCGCGCTGGCCAAGGTCATCGTGGATCGCGGCCTGATGAACCTGCCCTTCGTCAAGGCCCGCTGCGAAGGCTTCGAGGCTTTTCTGGCGCGCGTGCGGGATTACGATCTGGCGCAGGCGGCCGATGCGTGCGGCGTGCCGGCGGCGCAGATCGAAGCGGCGGCGCTGGCTTATGGCCGGGCGCGGAGCGCGGCCATCCTTTACTCCACCGGGGTCGAAGCCCGCCACGAGGACAGCCTCCGCGGCATCCTCAACCTCGCCCTGCTCACCGGCAACCTCGGCAAGGAAGGCGCGGGCGTGTTCCCGCTGACCGAGCACAATAATTTGCAGGGCGTGTGCGACATGGGGATGTTGCCGGACCGGTTGCCGGGTTACCGGGCCGTCGCGGACCCCGCGGCGCGCGCCGCGCTGGAAGGACTCTGGGGGGCGAAGATTCCCGCCACGCCGGGCAGGGGCGCCGAGGCGCTGTTGGGCGGCGGCGGGCGCGCGCAACTCAAGGCGCTCTGGCTGGGGCGTTACGACCCCGTCAGCGCCGCGAGTTTCGGCGACGCCACCGCAGCCATCAAAGGCTGCGAGTTGGTCGTGGTCCAGCATTTGTTCATGACCGATTCCGCGAAACTGGCCGATGTGGTGCTGCCGACGACGGCCTTTGGCGAAGAGCGCGTCACCTTCACCAGCACCGAGAGGCGGATTCAAATCGCCGAGCGCGTGATTGACCCGCCCGAGGGGCCGATGCCCGCCTGGCAACAATTGACCCGCCTGGCCCGCGCCCTGGGCGCAACGTGGAGTTATGAGTCCGCCGCGGAGGTCATGCGGGAGATTGGCCGGGCCGTCCCCTTTTACAGCGGGGCCGGCTATGACAACTTGGCGCGCGATTACGGCCGCCAATGGCCCTGCACCACCGACCGCCCGCTCGGCACCGCCTTCCTGTTTGACGGGGAAGAAACGGAGCGGCGTTTCAAATTTGTTCCCGTCGCCCGGCCGCCCAAGCCGCCCGGAAATCCGGAAGGGTTCCCGTTCTCGCTGATGTTCGGGTATTCACTTTACTACTGGCACCAAAACATCCTCATCAGGCACAGCGAAACCTTGAACCGCGAATACCGTCTCCTGTTGCTTGATTATCCGGACGGATTTGTCGAAATCAACACCGGCGACGCCAAAGCCCTCGGCATCCGCGACGGCGGACGGATACGGGTCACCACCGCCGGCGGTTCGCTGGCCTCCACCGCGCGGGTGACCTCCGAGGTTCGCGCCGGCACGGCCTTTGTCCCCTATTTTGTGCGGGAATTGAAACGCGAAATGCTCGGCCCGGCCGGCGATGCCGGATCGCTCGTTCCCATGCGCCTGGAAAAGGAGGGAACATGAAAGCGCGCGTGATGAAATCGGCGGACGTTTTGAAGATCGTGGACCTGCTCCGCGCGCGCGGCCACGAAGTCGTCGCCCCCTTCTGCGGGCGCGGACGAGACACTTGCTTTGACACCGTGACGGACGCGAACCGGGATCAGGTGCGGATTCATCTGCCCAATCCTTATTATCCTCCCAAGCGGTTTGTCTTTCCGCACATCGAACGGCTGATGAAAGTTCACGGGGAGAACGGCGGCATGAAAATTGAGCCGGCTTATGACGAGACCCGGCGCGCCATTTTCGGCATCCGCTCCTGCGATGTTGCCGGCCTGTGGCACCTGGACCGTTTCTACCTGGGCCGCGACTTCCGGGATGTCTATTACGAGAAGCGACGGAAGAATCTCTTCCTGGTCAACGTCGTCTGCACCGACCCGGCGAGCGACATCAGCGAGGACTGCTTTTGCCTGTGCGCCGACACCGGCCCCGCCGCCCGCGAGCATTTTGACTTGCAGCTCATGGACTTGGGCGAGGGCGAATTCATGGCCGTGGCCGGCACTCCTGCCGGCGAAGAACTTTTCTCCGAGCCGATTTTCCGCCGGGGAACCGCCGCGCACCTGGAACGGCGCCGCGCCATTCTGGACGCGGTGCGAAAGCAGTTCCGAACTTCGACAAGCTGGTTTTCCGCCACCGTCCGCTATGTGTCGCAAGGCGCGATTCTTGAAAAGACATGGGAGGAAATCGGCAACCGCTGCCTGGAATGCGGCGGCTGCACTTTTGTTTGTCCCGCCTGCACCTGTTTCACCGTTTCGGACCGCCAGGTGGGGCCGGAGGAAGTCGAGCGCGTGCGGATGTGGGACTCGTGCGCCCTGAGCGGCTTCACGCGCATGGCGGGCGGCCACAACCCCCGCCGCGCCGTGCATGACCGCCGCAACCGCCGATTCTTCCGCAAGCTGGCGCAATACTTTATCCAGCGCGAACTGTCCATGGCATGCGTCGGCTGCGGCCGTTGCGCCGCCGTTTGCCACGGCGACATCGGCATGCCCAGCGTCGTCGAAATGATCCGGCGCGCCGCGCCGGAAACCGCCAACGGCAGCAGCAGCCAGTTGCCTGAAAGGAAAGTAGCGCAATGAACTCTGATATAAAGAAGCGCGCGCCACGAAATCGCACATTGCAACTCAACTCAGATGAAAGGGAGCGTGTGTCGAAGAAGTTGGTTCGCCCGCCGATCCGTGCAAATATATCTCTGTTGGCCGGTCAAATTATATGTGGAGATTCCATCAGCTTGATCGGTGACTTGCCGGAGCGATTCGTTGACTTGTTAATCCTTGACTGCCCGTATAATCTCACAAAAAAGTTCGGCGATGAGAACTTCCGTGAGAAATCATCGCGTGAATATCAGCAATGGTTTGAGAGTTGGTTTGTCAGGGTCTTGCCGTTGCTCAAAACATGCGGCAGCCTTTATGTGTGCGGCGATTGGAAGTCTTCAGCCGCCATTTTTAATGTGTTGGACAGGCACGTTATTATTCGCAACCGCATTACTTGGGAGCGGGAGAAAGGCCGTGGCGCCAATGCCAACTGGAAAAATGCAAGTGAAGATATTTGGTTTGCCACATTGTCAAACGACTATTACTTCAATGTTGAAGCAGTAAAATTGAAAAGACGCGTTCTTGCCCCTTATCGGGAAAATGGCCGGCCGAAGGACTGGGATGAGACTGGCAATGGGGACTTTCGTCTGACCCATCCCTCCAATTTTTGGACTGATTTAACGGTTCCTTTCTGGTCCATGCCGGAGAACACCGATCATCCGACGCAAAAGCCCGAGAAGCTCTTTGCCAAATTACTGCTCGCCAGCAGTCGTGAAAACGATCTTGTTTTCGACCCTTTTCTTGGCTCCGGCACTACCGCGGCTGTCGCGGAAAAACTCAACCGCAGATTCCTGGGGATTGAGCGGGATGAAACTTATGCCTGCCTTGCTCTTAAGCGTGTTGAATTGGCAAAACAGGATCGTTCTATTCAAGGATACGCCAACGGCGTTTTTTGGGAGCGCAACACGTTGTCTGTTCAAATGAAACAAGCGCAACCGGACATGATTCTTCAACCGGATTTCTTGGAATCAGCCGCTTGCCATGCCAAAGGGAACAGATTATGAGCGTGTCATTTTTCACTGCCGCCGTTTATAGGAATGTTGAGGCAATGGTCTTGCAGTCGATTAACAAGCAGGCTGATTTCCTTTCCAAGAGCACGGCGGGGAGCACTCGCGCCACTGGTGATGCTATTCAAGACGTTATTCAAGACGGTTTCGAGACGATTCTTGGAGCGCATGGCGGGAAGTATTCAGCCAGTTTTGCGCGCCGCGCGATGGCTGATTTTGCTTTTGAGGACAAGGTTGGCAATTATTATGTGGTGGACGTGAAAACACACCGCGAGGGCACGGCTTTCAATATGCCGAATCTGACGTCCGTCGAACGGCTGGCCCGTTTCTATGAAGATGATGCCAATTTTTTCGTTATGCTCATGGTCCAATACCGGGTTGCGGATACTAAGGTTACTGCCACAAAGGTCCACTTTTTGCCAATAGAGCACCTAATGTGGAGCTGTCTGACTTTGGGAGCGCTTGGTTGGGGGCAAATTCAGATAGCGGATTCCAAACATATTGAGATTAAACGCTCTATGAGCCGTCGCGCATGGATGCTTGAGTTCTGCGATAATGTGCTTGAATTTTATCCGCGTGAAACTGCCAAGATTGCAAGGCGCATCACTAGATTCGAGAATGTAAAACAATTCTGGCTTGCAAAGAACGAGTAAAAATATGCACGTACCCTTGGTTTCTCTTTATTCTTGCCGCCGCCAAAAATGAAACCGCAACCTGAAAAAAATTATGCGCCAGGGACGGCGGGTTTGAATGGCGGCGGTCATAGACCGCCGCTACAGGGGGAAAATATTTATCTGCCGAAGGTGGCGGTGCTGGAGCGGGTGGCGGAGGACATCCCGGAAGTGAAGACGTTTTACTGGCGCTTCGAGGACCCGGCGGCGCAGGCGGAGTTCAAACGTTTCCGTCCGGGGCAATTCGCCCAGGTCTCCCTGTTCGGCGTTGGCGAATTCCCGGCCTCCCTTCCGCCCAGTCCGACCGAGAACGAGACTTTTTTCACCGTCCGCCAGGTCGGCAGTTGCACCGCCGCGCTCCATCGCCTCAAGCCCCGCGACAAGTTCGCGGTGCGCGGCCCTTACGGCAACGGGTTTCCGATGAAGGATTACGAAGGCATGAACCTGACCTTCGTCGCCGGCGGCATCGGGCTGATTCCGTTGCGTTCGTGCATCGTCTATGCGCTCCAAAACCGGAAGCGATATGGGCGCATCCAGGTCTTTTATGGCGCGAAAACTCCCGGCGAACTGATGTACCGGCAGGATTTGAGTGCGTGGGAGAAGTCCGGCGGCTTGGAATGTCATCTCACTGTGGACCGCGCCGCCGCCGGCTGGAACGGCAGCGTCGGCGTGGTCGGCAGCCTTTTCAAGAAAGCCGGTGTCAACATGCCGGTGGAAAACACCACCGCCTTTGTCTGCGGTCCGCCGATCATGTTCCGCTTTGTCATCAAGGACCTGCTGGCCCTCGGTTTTAAGGAGCGCAACATCGTCTCCACGCTGGAGCGTTACATGAAATGCGGCGTGGGCAAGTGCGGCCACTGTTGCATCGGCGTCGCTTATATCTGCGTGGACGGCCCGGTGTTCACCTACGAACAAATCAAAAAACTGGGGGAGGATATATGAGGCACGGCTTGCGCGATCTTTTACAGTCTTCCCTTCCCGGCCGCGTCTGTTTCATGGGCCTGGGCAACGTGGACAGCGGCGACGACGGCTTCGGGGTCCGGTTGGCGGAGGCGCTGAAGGACGCCGGCGTGCCCGATGTTGTCATCGGCGGCGCCGCCCCCGAAAATCTGGCGGGCCGTTGCGCGGACGGAGGGTTCGACCACCTCGTCTTCCTGGATGCCGCGGATTTTGGCGCCGCGCCCGGTTCGGTGGTCTTCCTGAATTCGCGGGAAATGGCCGCGCGGTTTCCGCAGATTTCCACGCACCGCATTTCGCTGGGAATGTTGGCCAAGTTCGTTGAATCCGGCGGAACGACCCGCGCCTGGCTTCTGGGCGCGCAGCCGGAATCCTTGAAACCCGCGCCCGCGCTTTCGCCCGCCCTCCAAAGAACCCTGGCTGTGCTGGCGGAGTTGCTGGGCGGCGCATTTGCAACTCTTAATCTTAATCCTAATCTTAATCTTAATCTTAATCCGAATTTTTTTGAAATTGCGCGTGGCTCCGCTTTGGAGTGTGCCCCCGAATGGTCGGAGCCGATTGCACGGAGGAGATTATGATTAAGATTATGATTAAGATTAAGATTAAGAACCAACACCGAGAACCATGATGACTCCCGAACAGGCCGTGGCTGTGTCCATCCTCATCTGCATCGCCGGAGCGGTGCTGACGTTGCTGACCGCGCGGAACCGGACGCTGGCAGGCTGGCTCGCCTTCCTGGCGGTCGCCTCGACTGCGGCGCTGATTTTCGCCGCCGTGGCGACGGTGCTGGCCGGCGGCGGCTCCACCGCCTCCGAGTCGTTCCCGCTTCTTCCGGGCCTGGGTTTGGTCCTGCGCTTTCATGTGGACGGGTTGACGGCGCTGTTCCTCCTGCTGGCGGCGCTGATCGCGGTCCCGGCTTCCTTTTATTCCATCAGCTACATGGAGCATTACCGCGATTATGGCGTCGCCCGCTATTATCCTTACTTCCTCCTGTTTCTGGCAGCCATGTACGGCCTGCTCAGCACCACGGACATGATGTGGTTCTTCGTCATTTTCTGGCAGACGATGACCCTGCCCGGCTACGCGCTCATTCGTTTCGAGCACAAAAATCCGGGCAACGTCCGCGCGGCAAACCGGTTTCTGTGGATGATGCAAATCGCCTGCGCGGCGACCATCATCGGCGCGGAGATTCTGGCCGATGCGGGCGCGTCCGCCAATGCGGCCGGCGGGGTGAAGTATGACTTCGAGACCGTGAGCGCGAATGTTCCGGCGCTGTTGCAAGCGCGCCCCGCCCTTGCGGCGGCGGCTTTCGCGCTGTTCCTGGTTGGTTTTGGCATCAAGATGGGAATGTGGCCCTTCGGCCAGTTCTGGCTGCCGGACGCACACCCCGCGGCCCCGTCGCCGGTGAGCGCGATGCTTTCCGGCGTCATGATCAAGACCGGGGTCTATGGCCTGATGCGCTATTTCCTCTGGCTTGTGCCGGCGGAGGCGCAGGCGGACTTTCCCGTGGCGGGCTGGGGTGTCGTGGTGGCGGGGTTGGGCACAATCACGCTTTTCACCGGGACGATGCAGGCGCTCAAGCAGGAGCAGACCAAGCGTCTGCTGGCCTTCCACAGCATCGGCCAGGTGGGCTACATCCTCCTCGGTTTCGGGGTCTGCATGACGCTGCTGCCGGCGGGGCCGGAATTCGCCGCGCTGGCGGCCCTGGGCATGGTGGGCGCGCTTTTCCACACCCTCAACCACGGCATTTTCAAGGCGCTGCTCTTCCTCAACGCCGGCTCCATGCTCCGCGCCACCGGCACGCAAAACCTGAACAAACTGGGCGGCTTGCTCAAATACATGCCTCTGACGGCCGCCACGGCGCTCGTCGCCTCGCTCTCCATTTCCGGCGTCCCGCTGTTTAACGGCTTCGCGAGCAAATGGACGATTTACGTGGCGGCCGTGCAGGGAAGCCACTGGGCCGGCTGGCTGGCCGTTTGCGCCGCCATTGCCATTCTCACCAGCGCGCTGACCCTGGCTTCGTTTGTCAAGTTCTTCGGCGCCAGCTTCCTGTCCCGGACCAGCGCGCTTGTCAAGGAAAAGGCCGCCGGCGGGCGTTCGCTCGAAGCGGGGATGATCATGCAAATCCCCCAGTTGTTGCTGGCGCTCCTGTGCGTGCTGGTGGGGATCCTGCCGGCCATCGCTTACGGCCTGATCCATAAAGTCCTCGCGTCCAGCCCTAATGGTTTTGGCCCGGCCCTCGCCGGGGCCGCGCCCGCGCCCGTCAACCTCTGGGCCGGCATTTCCGGCGCCGGGTCCGGTTCGGTCTTCGTTCCGCTCGCCGTCGCGGCCGTCCTGGTGCTGGTGTTTCTTCTCGCCCGGTTTATTTCGCGGCTGGGCGGCGCGCAGCGCAGGGCGGCGGTTCCCTGGCTTTGCGGCTACGCGCGCGAAGCGGAATGTAACCGCTATGTGGCGCACGGCTTCTACGGCGAGATCAAACGCTATTTCCGCTGGCTCGGCGGCTCGCCCGCCTCGCAGACGGAGAAGTCCGCGGACCATTGTAGCGTCGAGCCTCCGGCTCGACTTAACCCTGAAGGAACACTGAAATGATCGCGCGCGAAAAACTGGATCAGTTGAAGGCCAAGTTCGGACCGGCCATTGTGCGGGCCGACCTTCCCTCCGACCGCTGCCTGTTCGTCTTCGTGGAAGCCTCGGCGCTCAAGGCCGTGTGCCGTTACGTGTTCCGCGATCTGGACGCCCGCTATGTCACCAGCATTGGCTCGGATGACCGGCCTTGCTCCGGCACGTTCCTGGTGGCGCACAACTTCGCGTTTGACCGCGACCATCTGATGTGCGGCATCCTGGCCGAAATTCCCGCCGGCCAGCCCATAGTTGACAGCATTTCGGGGGTCGTGCCCGCGGCGAACTGGGCCGAGCGGGAATTGCGCGACATGGTCGGCATCGAGCTGGCCGGCCATCCCTATCCCAAGCGCCTTGTCCTGCCCGACGGCTGGCCCGATGGCGTCCACCCGTTGCGCAAGGACATCCCCTGGAATTTTGCCCCCGCCGATTACGATGACGCGCGCGAATTCAAGTTCGACGACCCGCCCGAAGGCTGCACCGTTGTGCCTTTCGGCCCGTTCCATCCCACCCTCGATGAACCCGCCCACTTCCGGCTCTACGTGGATGGCGAGCGGGTGCGCGGCTGCGAATACCGCGGCTTCATGGCCCATCGCGGCATCGAAAAGCTCGCCGAGACGGTCCTTAGCTACAACGACATCCCGATCATGGCCGAGCGCATTTGCGGCATTTGCGGCTGCGTGCATAACGTCGCCTACGCGCAGGCGGTGGAAAGCGCCGCCGCCTTGCAGGCCCCGCCGCGCGCGGAGTATCTCCGCTCCATCCTGCTGGAACTGGAGCGCCTCCACAGCCATCTTCTTTGGGTCGGCTTGGCCTGCCACATCGTTGGTTTTGACACGCTGTTCATGCAATGCTTCCGCATACGCGAACCGGTCATGTGGATCGCCGAGAAAATCACCGGCAACCGCAAAACCTACGGCCTCTGCGTCATCGGCGGCGTCCGGCGCGACCTGACGGATGCGTTGAAGGCCGAACTGCAACAAGTCCTCGCCCGGCTCGAATCGGAATGGCGGACCGTCACCGGCGCGGTGCTCCAGGACCGCAACATCCAGCAGCGCACTCGCGGCGTCGGCGTCGCCGACCGCAATTTGGTCAAGGAGGCCGCCCTCATCGGGCCGGTCGCCCGCGCGGCGGGCGTGGACATGGATTGCCGCCGCGATCATCCTTATGCCGCTTACGACCGCGTGGCCTTCGACGTCATCACCGCCCCCGACGGCGATGTCTGGTCGCGCCTCGTCGTGCGCGCGCGCGAAGTCTTCGAGTCCATCAAAATCATCCGCCAATGCCTGGACAAAATGGAAAGCGGCCCCATCCAGTTGGACCTCAAGGACGAGCTGCCGGCCGGCCGCATGGGGTTGTCAAGCGTCGAAGCCCCGCGCGGCGAGGCCCATCATTTCGTGATTACAGGCGAAGGCAACCGTCCGCGCCGCTGGCGTGTCCGCGCTCCGACCTATCAAAATTTGCAAGGCGTCCCCGCGATGATCAAGGACCAGCAACTGGCCGACATGACCATCACCCTGGGCAGCATAGACCCCTGCTTCTCCTGCACCGACCGTTTGGAGACAATTGACCTCCATTCCGGCGCGATCAAAATCTGGTCCCCAGAGGAACTCGCCGCGCTAAGGGCGCGTTAATTGCTTGATTTCGGGTGCTCGCGGCGGCATTTTCCGTGTTAACCTTTTACAACACAGGAACATGTTATGATTATAATTTGGCGAGGCCTCGGTTTCTTGGTGGCAGTGATAATCTTTGGCTGTTCACTAACGGCCAATCTCCTTTTCAACGCGAAAGTCGGGAAGGGATATTATGACCATCACAAATGGCCATTCGCGGTTTCGTTGATTTTCTCAGCCGCGATTTGCTGGTTTCTTGGTAATTATCTTAGGAAGCGTTCAGACCGGATTGTCATAGACAAGAAGACCGGAAAGGAGTTCGTCTTGAATCAGTCGCGGCACAGTTTGTTTTTCATTCCTATGCATTGGTGGGCGCCAATGTTGCTTGTGGGTGCCATGATATTATTTGCCATCGAGTTCTTGCATTGAGACGATCTTCGTGTGCCCTATCAGGCGCGCACCTGTGAAAGCTTGCATGAAAGCCAACGTGCGCTTACATTAGCCCCATGAGCACGGCGGAACTGATTTACGCGAAGACCAAGAACCTGCCCGATTCGGCGCAGACGGCGCTGTTGCAGCTTGTGGAATTGCTGGCCAAAAAGCCGGCCACACGGTCGCAGGCTCGCATCGAGCCTGGCAGAGCACGAGGGTTGATCAGCATGGCGGAAGATTTCGACGCGCCATTGGCGGATTTTGAGGTGTACATGAAATGAACCTGCTGCTGGACACGCACGCATTCCTTTGGTTCACCGGCGATCACGGCCATGATTGGGATGCCGCCGTTGATGCTTTACAACTGTGATTCGAAGCCTGTCGGCTTGAGGCTGGCGGAAATAGATCACATAAGGAAATCGAGTAAGCAAGGCCCGGCGAAGGTCGCCGGAAAGCACCATCCAGCGCTCCGGCCCTGCGGCTATCCGCAAAACCAGACGCTCAAACTCGTCAATGAACTCTCGTCCAAGGCCCGGCACCCGCGCATCGTAATAATCCCGAATCGCTTTGAGTTCGCCTTCGACGGCAGGGTGATATTCGACGGTCATCGCAGCCTTGCCATCAATTCCTCGTGGGGCACGGCCTGGACTTCGCCTTGCTCAATCTGCCGGTCCCGCTGCAATGCGAGCGCCTCTGCCTCGGCATCCTCCATCTGGGATGGCGCCGTGAATGGATCGTCCAAGCTCTCCCAAAGCGAGCCGGCCAAAAGCGCCCGGTCCCTCGCCGGAAGGCGCAATGCCTCGGAAGCAATTTGATCAATGCTCATGTGAATACGATACGCCAAAAGCCGCTGGAGGGAAGCCTGTTTTTGCTCGTGCCTTAAAGAGCGTTCCGCGCCAGCGGTTTCAAGCTTGTCGCGAAGCGGTTAAAATGAGAGAAATGGGGCTGTCATTGCATGAATATGCGTCTTTTCAGCCGGCCCGCGATGCGGCTCCGCGCGGCGGGGCTGCTTTTCCTGGCACTGCTGGGCGCCGCCTTCCCGCTCCGCGCCCAAACCAACTGGCAGGAGGCCTTTGCCAAAATGCTCCTCACCAGCCGCCCGCCCGAACTCAACCGCTCCAATTGCGTCGCCGTCTTGCTCGGCTCCTTCCGGCGCAATCCCGCCGTCAAGGGCCTCATCTTCATGCCGGGCGCTACCGACGAATTCTATTTCTTCCGCCGCGCCCGCGCCACCCTGACCAACAGCGCCCCGACCTTGCTGGACGCGGTGGCGGCCCTGACCAATCAGACCTACATCCGCGCCTCCGTGCGGCCGCCTTTTCTCCTGTTGCACACGGCGGAAGACCCTCTGGAACCCATCGAAGTGGTGGAAGACCAGAAGGCCGCCGACGCGATCAAGCGCCACAACTTCGCCAAAACGGCGCTCTATAATGATCAGCATTGGGACTACCTACAGCACCTGCTGGGCTTCTACCTGAACACCACCATGTTCCCGCGGCCATACTCCTCCACCTCAAATCATTTCTTCCGCAACAGTTTCGCCGCGTTCGATCTCAACGGCTGGGAGGCGCTCGAGGCGGCGGCGCTGGCGGGCAAAACCAAATTTACAGTCAAGAAGTACCTCGTCCTTTTCGAGGGCGACCCCCGCGTCTTGGGCGCTCCCACCACCGACGGTTTCTCCCTCCTCCCCCCTTGATCTGGAAATCACTCCTCTTCATCTCCCTTCGTTTCGCTTCCGGCACGGACTGCGCGTTTGCCGGAATGTCACCCGATCGCAACCTGAACGCCATTGGCTTGTTGTAATCTGGCGCGGTTGAGGGGCTTGCCGCCGTTCGGCGGTGGCAGGCAGCCAGCTTGACGGCGCCATGAAGGACAACTATCCCGCCAGATTTGTGGAACGCCCGCCGGAGGGTCCGGCCGCGCCGGAACCGCCGGATGCGGAACTGCTCGCCTCCCTTCGCGGTGGCAGAGCGGATGCCTTTTGGTGTTTGTGGAAACGGCATGAGAAGGGGGTTCGCCAAGTCTGTCTCCGGGTAATGGACGGTCACACGGCGGATGCGGAGGACGCTTTGAGCCAGGTGATGTTAAGGGCCTTGGACCGGCTTCCGTCTTGCGCCGGGAGAATAGAGCGAGCGGATGCCTGGCTCCATCGGCTCGCCAGGAATTTGTGCATTGACCTTCGGCGGGCCCACCACCGCCGCTCTCAAGCCGCCAGGAACTGGAAGGGCGACATGACGACCGAACCCAGTTCCGACCAACCCCTGCTGCGCCTTGAGATGGAATCGGAAATCCAACAGCGCATCGCCGCCCTGCCGCCGCCTTTGCAGGAATCGTTCGTTCTTCGCATTGTCCGGGGCATTTCTGTCAAAGGTGTCGCCGCGCAACTGGGGCTTTCCTCCGCCAATGTGCGCAAGCGCGTGCAACTGGCGCGCGTCCGGTTGCGCCGCGACCTCAGGCACCTCAATGATGGCGACTCCCCGCCGAAGACGCTGGAAGCACAACCGCCGCCGGTGACGCCGGTGACGCCGGTTCAAGCTCAGTCCAAAGCGCCGCAACTTCCTCCACCCGCAACGGTCATCCGCACTGCCCGCGTCATGCTGCCCTGTGGGGTGGAACAGTTGTTTCATGTGTTTCCCGCCAAACCGCCGGTGTCACCGGGGCGGAAAATCAAAACATTGCAGTCATATCTCGATCGCCATCCTGGCAGTTGGCGAAACCACCTCGCGCTGGCCGAGTTGTTTTACCTCACGGGTGACTGGATCAAAGCCATCGGCCGTTGGCAGCGCGCACTGGCCATGCGGCCGCATTTGCCAGCGGCCCTAAAGCTGGGGGACACATTGCTCAAGTTCGGCGAGCCTGAAGCGGCGGCCGATGTCTTCAGTCTCGCCCGCCGCCGGGAGCATCCATCCTCGGCGTCCGGGCGGCACCTGGATGGCTGGATTGCGTTTTGCCAAAAGGACGCCGCCCGTTCCGCCATGGAATTTCAGGCGGCGGCCGATTTGGAGCCGGATAACCCGGCTCATTGGCATGGCCTTGCCCTGGCCCGCCATCTGGCGGGAAAGGCGCCGGAAGCCTTGGCCGCGATTGAGCGCGCTTTGAATCTCAATCCAGATGATCTGCCGGCGTTAAGCATCAGCCACGACTTGCTGCTCGCCGCCGGCCGCCTTGAGGAAGCGATCCGGAGCGCCCGGCGCCTGTTGACCCTGGCCCCGCTCGATTTGCTGACGTTGCGGCGGCTCGTTGAATGCCGCTGCCAATTGGGACTCGCCCACGGCGCGGCAGGCACGGAAACCAGACGGCTCCTGGGGCGCGCGTTGCGCCTGTCCCGAAACCCGCTCTTGATGCGCGAACCGCTCGCGCAGTTTTTCCTCTCCCGGGGTCAACCGCAGAAAGCACTGACCGTCCATAGCGAATTCGCCGAGCGGCATCCGCAGTGCCCGGGCGGACGGCAAGATCCTGGGCGACTGCCGGAAACCAATGGCCTCCCGGATCGCACACCGCCAGGGACGGCTTTCTGGAAATCACCCGCGCTAAATGGTTGCAACGGTGCCTGCTACTGGCAAATGAAGGCCCAACCCCGCCAGGCTTGATCCAACATCTTGGTTCCACCGCGGACCGCATTGTCGCGCCGGGGTGACATTCACAAAGCAAAACTGTGACAACTCTCGAAATTCACAACCAGCCTCTGACAATCGTTCTACTGGGTGAAACGAGCAGTCGGCTCTTTCATTAACTCGAACACGATCATCCAAAATGAAAAAATCAATCAGCAAGAAACAACCATTTGTTCTCACCGCCGGCAGAGTGCTGGCCATTACCGTCTGCCTCGGCGCCCTTTCCTCTTCCGCCGCTCCCTGGAAATTCGGTGTCATCTCCGACACCCAGTGGACCGGCTCGCCGGACGACGGGAAGAGTCCCGGCACCGTACCCTGCGGCATCATCGTGCAATGCGACCAGGCGTTCATTGCCCAAGGCGTCAAATTTGTCATCGCTGTCGGCGACACGGTGGACACCGGCAGCCAGCGGGACATGGACACCCGCGCCCTGTTTGCGCAGGATCTTTACAATGCGGGCATCGGTTTCTACCCCTGCCGCGGCAACCACGAATCCGGCTGGACCGGTTCCGCCGCCGAAGAAGGCCGCATCTATCCGCAAATCCTCAATGGCGGCACCAACAACCTGACACCGGCGGATGTCCTGGCCTCCGGTTATGGCATTGACACCAAGATCACCAATGCCGCGCCGGCGGGCGTGCCGTTCGTCATCGGCGGCAATTTCTCCTACCCCACCAACGTCAACGGCACCAATGTCAACAGTTATTTCGGCGGTCTTTCCTACTCGTTTGACTACAATAATGTCCGGTTCGTCCTGATTGACCAGTTTGAAAACGCCAACCCCGGCGGCAACCTCAGCAGCGCCCCAATCCAGCAGCCGTGGATCAACCAGGAGCTTGCCGACCCCGCCCGCCCTCAGCACGCGTTTGTCTTTGACCACAAGAACCTGCTCGGTGGCAACCACAAGGACAACATCATGGGCGCCAACATCAACAACTCCGACCCCGGGGATGGCGTGGGGGTTAATTTCAGTTCGCTCTCGCCAGCCAACCAGGCCGCTCTGACCGCCAAGGAACAGGCCGAGGACGCCTTCATCAGCTCGCTGGCCACCAACAAGGTCCACTTTTACATCTCCGGCCACGACCACCATCACTACGACTCGATTGTCAAAAGCCCGTTGAGCGGTTACTCGGTCCATCAGATCATCAGCGCTTCGGACAGCTCGAAGTTCTACATCCCCCAACTGCCGGTCTCGACCAACGACACCCCTATTTCGCAGGATCTGGAGAAACTCGGCTATTACATCTACACCGTGGACGGCCCGCGCGTCACTGTGGACTACTACGGCGTGGACATCACCACCGATCCTTCGTTTGTCGCCTCCTCTTCCAGCGAAGTCATCATCACCAATACCCCGACACTCACCGGTCGCTGGCAGAAGATCCTGTCCTACGGCTATAGCCTGAACGGACAGGAATTCATCATTCCCGAAGGCGCGAGTTACGCCTCCATTGCCGATAACACCGCCACGGCTGTCGCGCATGGCGAAACCGGCTACCTCGGTACCACCATGCAGATTCACGCCGGCGTTAACGGCAGCTCCGCCACCAACAACTACGGCAAGGCTTGGTCCAAGGCCGTGGACACTGGCTGGTCTCCCGCCGCCGGCACCGCCAGCGACATCCTCACCTTGCAGGGCTTGACCGCCCCGAACTCCAATGTCACCGACACCTACGCCCTGGCGATGAGCTACAACTCCGCCGGCTTGACCGCCGCGCAACTGGCCTCGGGCCTGTTCTGCCTGGTCGCCAAGGATGCCTCCGGCAATTGGGTCAATGCCGTTGACGCCAACACCGGCGGCACGAAAATCTTCGTCCATGGACCTTGGAATGCCGGCTACGGCTTGGGCGCCTACGGCGTGGATGAAACCTCTGGCACCGCCTGGGCGGTTGTCAACCATGCCAGCGATTTCGCCGTCATTCAGCTTCCGCCTTCCTTGATTATCACCCAGGATGCCCTCAACGCCTACGTCACCCGGCCGCTCAGCGTTCCCGGCTACCAACTCCAGTTCAACCCCGACCTCGGCACCACCAACTGGGTGCCGGTGACGGGCAACGGCTTCTTCCGCTTGGTTAAGTAACCCAATCCTCAGTTCCTCTCCAAGGCCCGTCCGGGGCAAAATCCCGGACGGGCCTCTGCTTTTTGTTGCGCTTCCGCCCCCGTTGGTGTTTAGTTGTCTGACAAATCTATGACTGATCCTCGTTACAAAAAGCTGGCCGACCTCCTGGTCACCTATTCCACCGCCCTGGCCAGGGGCGACCGCATCCTGCTGGAGATGACCGATGTGCCCGATGAATTCGCCATCGAATTGATGCGCGCCGCCCGCCGCCGGGGCGCCCTCCCGCTCATCGAAGCGCGCCACACCCGCCTCTCCCGCGAGTTGATGCTCCAAACCACCGTGCCCCATGCCCGCCTGGTGCGCGACGTCGAGTTGTCCCGCATGAAACGCATGCAAGCCTACATCGCCGTCCGCGGCGCCGACAACACCAGCGAAAGCTCCGATGTCCCCAACGCCCTGATGAGCCTCTACACCAAAACCACCCGGCCCGTGCAGGATTACCGTGTCAACCATACGCGCTGGTGCGTCCTCCGCTGGCCCTCCCCCAGCATGGCCCAGGCCGCCAACATGAGCACCGAGGCCTTCGAGGATTTCTATTTCAACGTCTGCACCATGGATTATCCCAAAATGGCCCGCGCCATGATCCCGCTGCAAAAACTGATGAAGAAAACCGACCGCGTCCATCTCAAATCCCCGGGCACCGACCTCCAATTCAGCATCAAAGGCATCGGCGCCATTGTGGCCGACGGCAAACGCAACATCCCCGATGGCGAAGTCTTCAGTTGTCCCATCAAGAACTCCGTCCAGGGCTGCATCCAGTACAACACCCCCACCCTCTATTCCGGCACGAAATTTGAGAATGTCCGCCTCGAATTCAAGGACGGCAAAATCATCAAAGCCACCTCCAACAACAACAAGCGCCTCAACGAAATCCTGGACACCGACCCGGGCGCGCGTTACATCGGCGAATTTTCCCTCGGCTTCAATCCCTACATCCTCAATCCGATGTGCGACATTTTGTTCGACGAAAAAATCGCCGGCTCCCTCCATTTCACCCCCGGCCAGGCCTACGAGGACGCCGACAACGGCAACCATTCCGCGGTCCATTGGGACATGGTGCTGATCCAGCGCCCCGAATGGGGTGGCGGCGAAGTCTGGTTTGACGGCCGCCTCATCCGCAAAGACGGCCTCTTCCAGCCCTGCGAACTCCAACCCCTCAACCCCAACAACCTGAAGTAAGCGGCTTTGATAACTATTCAGGTAGGGACGCCTCGCCGAGGCGTCCGGGGGGGCGATCCGTTGCGCCGCTGCACGCGGCGCGGACAGTGCGGCGCGCTGTCCCTGCCTGAATAGTTACTGCTCCTGTTGACTCTTCTCCGTGCCGATTGCGGATTTGAACAGAAGGAAACGAAGGCAACGAAGGGGGACTTATGCCATTTCTGGTTTGCTTTCGCACTGTAGCGGCGGTCTGTGACCGCCGCCAATTTTCCCGGAAACACTGCAATTTCCAACAGCAAATGGTATCAAGCTTCGTTACCTTCGTTTGCTTCTGTTCAAGTTCTTTCATGCGGGTCCGGATTGCCGATTCCCGATGACGGTAGGGCGAGACTCTGTCGAGCCGTGACTCGATTGCGGATTGCGGATTGCGGATTGCGGATTGTTGAACAGGAGAAAACAGAGGAAACGGAGAAGAACACGACGGACTTTTCATCTCTGTTCGCTCTGTTATCTCCTGTTCAAAATCACATTCCATCCATTGCGGACTGCCGACAACGGTAGGGCGAGACTCTGTCGAGCCGTGACTCGATTGCAGCTCCCGCATCTCTGACCTCTGCCCTCTGCCCTCTGACCTCCGATTTCAGCTTTTCAGCTTTTCAGCTTTTCAGCTTTTTCTCTTGTCTCACTGCACCCTGCCCCGGTAAAACCGCCACCCAAAATTCGTCCAGCACGGATCGCAAAAGTAAAACGGATTGCCGTCGCCGCAGGTGTTGGTAAACAGCAGCGTCCAATTCACCAAATCAGTCGAGCAAGCCGCACCAGGGTCACATCTTAACATTTAACATTTGAATTATATGGGGGCAAAAAATGCGTCGAATCAATTGTTAAATGTTAAGATGTGACCCCGTTGGCTTTCGATTGGCGGGATTCAGGTTTAGCAGTTTCATGGCATTTAGTCGTCTCACTAACATCTCTTTTGTTTCCGTCCGCATCGGCAGTCAGTCCGCGTTGTAGCCTTCGGGGAACTGTTTGACCTTCTTGCCGGTGATTTGATAGAGGGCAACGGCGGCATTGCCCGGCACAGCCGGCTCGGGGTCGTCCAGAAGCTTCTCCATCAGCGCGGCGGCGGCAGCGGCTCTCATACGACCGAGACCGCCAATGGCGTTGCATCGCGTGCCAGCATCAAGGGAGCGGTTGCCGGCAGCGGCCATGAGTTGCGGCACGGTTTGAGGATCGCCGATTTCTCCCAGGACGAGCGCGGCCGAGCTGCGCACCTCGGGTGCCGGGTCATCGAGGGTCTTGCGGAGTTCGGGAGGGGCTTGGTGAAGCTTCAAGAAGCTAAACGCAATGACCCCCGACACGCGCTGCTTTTCGTTGTTGCTCTGGAGGCGGGCGCGGAAGGGAACCAACAGCGAATCGTCGGCCGTAAGCTGATAGAGCGCCTGGACGCGGGCGTTTTCAAGCGATTCGCTGGGAGGCGCATTGGTGGTGCTGAGTTCGCGCAGGGCCTTGATGGCTGAGCCTTCGGCCTGGGGCAACCGCCGGCCCAGCTCGGCCAGCGCGAAGACGGCGTCGCGCCGGGCGCTCCTGCGGCCGCGTGTGTCTCCCACCATCCAGGTGGTTTCCTGGTCGGTCGCGGCGGCCTGGACTAGGCGTGTCAGACACTTCTCCGAGCCGTACTGGCCGAGCATGGTTGCGCAGCGGGAGCGGAGTCCTCCATCGGGTTCTTCCTCCAGCCGCTTGAGAAGCAGCGCCTCCAGTTCCGGGCCGGTTGACTGCTTGAGCGCCAAGTCTAACACATGTCCACGGATGTCCACGTCGGGGTCCTCCCGCATGGCTTTGAGATATTGGGTGAACTTGCCGGCTTGGGTGGTTTCCGCGGCCAGGGCGCTGTCGAGCCGGGCGAGGGCCTCCCGCTGCCGGGCGGCCTCCTCGACGGTGATTGGCCCGCCTCGCGCTGTGGTGGCCGCCAACAATCCCAGAAGTGCTGCGAGTTTGTATAGTCTAAGGGAGATTCGCATAGTCGTTTTGGTTATGGAGTGTCGTTCGTCGTTCGGTCGAAATTGGTAACGGGGTCAGTCCCGCATAGTTGCATATTTCGTTGGATGGCCCAAGAGAAGATTGAGGCGCTACCATGGTTTTGTCCATTTGATGGTCGGTCAGTTTTCATGTCCACAACTGCCGGTCCAATGAGCGATATTGAATGGCCTCGGAAATGGGGTCGCTGGTGATTTTTTCGGCGCCGGCAAGATCGGCAATAGTGTGGGCGACCGTGAGGATGCGGTTGCAGGCGCGGGAACTACTGCCAGGACCGTGGGATAGAAGACAAAAGACTTTGCCGCAAAGAGGCGCAAAAAGCGCAAAAAGGGATTGATTTTCTTGCGCCTTTTGTGCCTTTTTGCGGCTAAAATAATTCGTTCAATTCGTGTTCCATCCTGCGGACTCCTCAGTAAATGAAGCTGGTTCGAGATAAAATTGAGGCGGCGGGAAGCGAATCCCGAGCATTCCCGCGCAACTCTGCAAGCGGTCCAATTCCATGCTGTCTCTTTTGTTGTAACTATCAGGTAGGGACAGCGCGCCGCGCTGTCCGCGCCGCGTCCAGCGGTGCAATGGAACGCCCACCCCGGACTACCTGAATAGTTACCTTTTGTTTTCATGTCAAACAGTTTTCCCGCCTGCCATTCCAGGCCGGTTTCTTCAAACTGGGCAAATCTCAACGTTGACGATTACAAACATATATGGGGCATTCCGTCAAGCTCTTTTCGCTGTTTTCGGCAGGTTTTTTTCACCCCAAATCTTCCCCTCGCCCGGAACAATGCAATTGGAACCACGGATGGACCCGGATGAACACGGATCAGGCAGGCCGATTTTGGCCTTTTCTCCCTGTCAGGACGCAACCACCGAACCGCGAGCATAAGGAGCACGGAGAAACCCTGCCTTCCGCGCCGTCGTATCCGTCCACTATCTGAAAAGATCGCGCATTTCCGACAAGATTTTTGCCGCAAAGGAACGCAAAGAACACAGAGACAAGGACTTATGCAGCTTTTTCTTTGTGATCTTTGTGTTCTTTTGTGGCAAATCCCTCTTTGGTTGCGGCTTTGCCACTCTGGGTTCATCCGTGGTTCTCTTCCGCATGGACACGCCTGAGGCGGCGGAAGCAAGTCAGGAGACGCCAACCACTATATGTGGGAGACCGGGGCAGATGAGCAGGCTCGCACCTATGATGAGTTTAAAGCCGCACCAGGGTCACATCTTAACATTTAACATTTGAATTATATGGGGGCAAAAAATGCGTCCGATCAATTGTTAAATGTTAAGATGTGACCCCGTTGGCTTTCCGTTTTCTTCCCAGGGATTTGTCTAAACCTATGGGACAGCCGATCACTTCACCGTCGAAACAATTGATGCGCGGGTGAAAATGAGCTGAAATTCTTAAAGCCGATCCGCCGTGAGCCATTCAATTCCCCTCGGAGAACGAGGGGATGAAGGTCGAATTTTGCCCCTTATGGGATGCCAGTGAAGAGATTAAGATTAAGATTAAGATTAGGATCACCCATGCGCCCCGGCGCGATTAGGCTGGTTTTCAGTTCTTTTGCGCTGTAGCTTTTCCGCCGTCAGCTAATTTGATGGAATTCCAAATGAATACCGAACAACAGATCGGATCGTTCCGCAACGCTTACGAGGCGCTTCGCGTCGAGATTGGCAAGGTCATCGTCGGCCACCGTTCCATTGTTGACGGGACTTTGACGGCGGTTTTCGGCGGCGGCCACGTCCTGCTGGAAGGGGTGCCGGGCCTGGGCAAAACACTGCTGGTGCGCACGCTCGGGGAGGCCCTGGATATGAGCTTCAACCGCATCCAGTTCACCCCCGATCTGATGCCGGCCGACATTCTGGGCACCAATATCGTGATGGAAACGCCGGGCGGACGGCGCGAGTTTGAGTTTCAGCGCGGGCCTATCTTCGCGCATCTGGTCCTGGCCGACGAAATCAACCGGGCCACGCCGAAAACGCAGTCGGCCATGTTGGAGGCGATGCAGGAAAAAAGCGTCACCGTCGGCGGGGAAATCCGCAAGCTGGCCGAGCCGTTTTTTGTGATGGCCACCCAAAATCCCATTGACCAGGAGGGGACCTATCCGCTGCCGGAAGCGCAATTGGACCGGTTCTTCTTCAAACTGATTGTCGGCTACCCCAGCGGCGAGGAGCTGACCGAGGTGCTGACGCGCACGACGGAGAACGCGAGCCAGCAAGTCGCGCGGGTCTTGAGCAAGGAGCAAATCACCGAGTTCCAGCAATTGGTGCGCGGTGTGCCGGTCGCGTCGCATGTCAAGGACTACGCGGTGCGGCTCGTGTTGGCGACGCATCCCAAGACGGACACCGCCGCCCCGATCAGCAACCAGTACTTGCGGTTTGGCAGCAGTCCGCGCGGCGGGCAAACACTGATGCTGGCCGCCAAGGTCCGCGCGCTGGCGCAGGGCCGCTACAACGCCAGCTTCGAGGACATCCAGGCCGTCGCCCCCGCCGCCTTGCGGCACCGGTTGATTTTGAATTTCGAGGCCGAGGCGGAGGGCATCACGACCGACCACATCATCACGCAAATTTTGCGGGACGTGCCCAAGGACGCGGCGGCGGTGACGGCCTGAAAACATTTCCCCATGCCCGCCGCGCTTCTCTCTCCCGATTTGCTGCGCCGGCTGGAGCAATTCCAGTTGCTCGCGGCCCGGCGCGCAAAGAGTTCCGCCAAGGGCGAACGCCGCAGCAAGGCCCGCGGCCATTCCGTCGAATTTGCTGATTATCGCAATTACGTCGCCGGGGATGACTTCCGCTATCTGGATTGGAATCTCTACGGACGGCTCGACAGACTTTTCCTCAAGCTCTACGAGGAGGAACGGGAGCTGCCCGTGCGGATCTTTCTCGATGCCAGCGAATCCATGACCTTCGGCACGCCGCCGAAATTTGATTTCGCGCGCCAGGTCGCCGCCGCCGTCGGCTACGTGGCCTTGTGCGGCTTTGACCGCGTTTCGGTTTGCGCCTTTCCTGACTTGGACGCCGCAACGCCGGACCTGGACGCGGCGGCGCGAAGCGCGGAGCAGGCCGCGCGCGGTGCGTTGCGGGCGGTGCGCGGGCGCAAATCAGCCATGCAGTTCTTCAAGAACATTTCCACAGTGACGGCGCGCGGGCCGGCGAATTTGAACGACGCCTTGCGGCGCGGCGCCCTCGAAGCCCGCCACGCGGGGCTGGCGGTGCTTCTGAGCGATTTCCTGGACCCGTCCGGTTACGAGGCCGGTTTGAACGCGCTGGCCGGGCGCGGATTCCAGGTCAATGCCATCCAGATTCTCGCGCCGGAAGAATTCGCGCCGCCCGCCTTCGGGGATTTGCGCCTGGTGGATTCGGAGACGGGGGCGATGCAGGAGGTGACGTTTGGCAAATTCCGGCTCAAGGCCTACCAGCAAACCGTGCGCAATTTTTGCCAGCGCCTGCGCGAGTACTGCCAGGGCCGCGGCATCAATTTCTTCAGCGTCCTTTCCGACACGCCTCTCGAACAGTTGCTCCTCACTCAACTGCGCCGTTCCGAAGTGTGGGGTTGAAGCCGCCCGCGCGGGCGTCAAGCCCAGATTTGCGTTTCTCATTTTGCTTTTCCCGGCCGAATTTGTTTGAATGACCCGTATGAAAATTGTTCTGGCTTATTCCGGAGGACTCGACACCTCGGTTTTGTTGTCCTGGATCAAGGAAAAATATGACGCGGAGATGATCGCCTTCTGCGCCAACATCGGACAGGAGGAGGAGTTGCGCGGCCTGGAGGCGAAGGCGAAAAAGACCGGCGCGTCCAGAGTCTGCATTGACGATTTGCGGGAGGAGTTCGCGCGCGACTTCATCTATCCGATGATCCACGCGGGCGCGGTCTATGAGGGCCAGTACTTTCTGGGCACCAGCATCGCCCGGCCGCTCATCGCCAAGCGCATGGTCGAGATCGCCCGGAAGGAAAAGGCCGACGCCATCGCCCACGGCGCGACGGGCAAAGGCAACGATCAAGTGCGCTTTGAACTCACCGCCGCCGCCCTCGCGCCGGATTTGCGCGTCATCGCCCCGTGGCGCGACCCGCGTTTTCGCGCCGAGTTTCCAGGCCGCGCGGAAATGATCGCCTATTGCGAAAGCAAGAAAATCCCCGTCAAGGCCAGCGCCAAGAAACCGTTCTCGATGGACCGGAATCTTCTGCACATCAGTTACGAGGCGGGCATTCTCGAGGACCCGTGGTTCGACGCGAATGACTTGAAGAACCGTGACTATTTCACAACGCTTTCCGTTTTTCCCGAGGACGCCCCGGACAAGCCGGAGTTCATCACCCTCGACTTCGCGGCGGGCAATTGCGTGGCCGTCAACGCCGGGAAGCTCTCGCCGCTGGGCGTCATGCAGGCGCTCAACAAGCTCGGCGGCAAACACGGCATCGGGCGGGTGGACATGGTGGAGAACCGCTACGTGGGCATGAAATCGCGCGGGGTGTACGAGACGCCGGGCGGGGCCATCCTGCATTTCGCGCACCGCCAGATGGAGACGCTGACGATGGACCGGGAAGTGATGCACTTGCGCGACTCGCTCATCCCGCGCTACGCGGAACTGGTGTATTACGGCTACTGGTTCGCGCCGGAACGGCTGGCGCTCCAGGCCCTGGTGACAGAGAGCCAGCGCAATGTGACCGGCAGGGTGCGGTTGAAACTTTACAAAGGCAACATCATGGTCGCGGGCCGCAAATCCCCCGTCAGCCTCTACAATCCGCAGATGGCCACGATGGAAGCCGACCCGACCCAGGCCTACAACCAGGACGACGCCACCGGCTTCATCCGCCTCAACGCCCTGCGGCTTAAGGTGGCGGCGAAGGCGCAGAAGAAGAGAGGAACACAATGAAGCTTGAGAAAAGTTCACGACATTCGAAAATCACCGGTGATTTCGGTGAAGCAATTGTGCTGTATTTGCTTTCTCGCCATGGTTTTGAATGTGCGCGAGTTGACCACACGGGAATTGATCTGATAGCGCGGCGTCCAAATTCCCGGGAGATCCTCGGCATTTCGGTAAAGAGTCGAAGTCGTCAGGCTGGGACTGAAGACACGCACCTCGCTTTGCCGCATGAAGGGTTTGATAAGGCCAAGGCTGCTTGCGAGGCGTTTGGCTGCGTTCCTTATATTGCGATCGTCATTGATGCTGGCCAGAGGTTACGCGTTTTCTTGCTTTCTCTCCGCCATTTGCAGAGGCTCTTTCCGGGGGGACAGAAAGTCTCGGCCTGGCAGATGTCGGAGACGTTTTTGAGGAAATATTACGCCGACCCCAAAATCAAGATCTTTGCGTTCTCAGAAGATGCTCAAAAGTGGTTTTAGGTCTTTGGGTTCAAATGAACAACAATTTTAGTTTGCGCTAATCGGATACCAATGGTACATACAGATTATGAACGCGGTACAAAAGATCAAGGCAGCGGCAGCGAAGTTGAACCCGGACGAACAAGTTGAAGTCTTTCGGTGGTGGGTCGAGTCGGACATCTTCAAGCAGCGGCAACTGGAGTCGTTGAAACGCGAGATCGCAATTGGCATTGAGGATTTGGAACACGGCCGGTATCAAAGGTACACCGATGCCAACGTGATGCAGTTAGCGGAAGATGTTGGCCGGTCAGGCAGAGAACGCTTGACACAGAATGGCAAGAAACCAAAGGCATGAACCAGTACCTGGTTTCGGAGTTCGCGAGATTGGACTTGGATGACATCTGGTGTTACATTGCACAAGATGATCCGGAGGCTGCAGATAAGTTCATGCGGGCTCTCGTCTCCCGCTTTCTTCTTCTTGCATCCATGCCTGAAATGGGACGGAAACGCGAGGAACTGGCAGCCGGGTTGCGAAGTTTTCCCGTCGGCAATTATGTCATATTTTACCGTCCGATTGAGCAAGGCGTCGAAATCACCCGCGTGCTGCATGGCGCGAGGGATCTTCCGCCGTTGTTCGAGTAATTCGCAGCTTGCCACGATGGAAACCAATTTTTTTAGGTCGCAGCCATCGGGCAACCCATCGTAAATTGAGATAGGTTTACAAAAGCACCGCGCGCCGCCTCATTTGAGGTTCCGCGACACTTTTTGGTTGTGGCTTCCATATCGTCCTGCCCGGTTCGGCGGGAATCACTGTGGGACAAGCAGGAATGCGCCGTTTAGTTGATTGGCGCCAATGAAATAGCCCCGGGCGTTGGTTTCATTTTGCAGCAGCACTCCGCTGACGCTGAGGGTTTGCCTGGTATTGGCCGGGTTGGCAAAGGCGCCGCTGATGACGCCGTTGGCCTTGTTGATCGTCAAGGTCAGTTTGTTGGTGTCGGCGGCATTGGTCAGAGTGATCCTATTGTTCAATGCCAGGGTGAGTTGGTTGGTGATCGTGAATGGCCAGTTGCTTCCCTGGAGCGTGACCTGCCCGTTGTTCAACGCCAGCAGAGGCTCGTTGGTTGGATTGAACGCCGAGCCAAGAATCGAGGCCGTCTCGTTGGTGAAACCCGCGCGGGACTGAGCCGTCTTGGAGGCATTTGTCCCGTTGATCCAGCTTGCGTTGGTTAAGGAAATGAAGCCCCCGTTGGTGAAGCAGTTCCAGCTCCAAAGGGAACCATGTCCGCTGTAGAGCGGCAGATAGAACGGCCACCAGCCGTCCTTGGAAACAACGCTGGACGGGTTGACCGGCGCCGCTGTCCCGTCGGCCAGACTCACGGTGAACGTGACAGCCCCCAACGAACTGACGGTCACTGTGCCCCAACTGGTTCCCAACGGCCCCGCGCTCGCATTGTCCGTCCCGGGAATGATGAATGTGTAGCGGCCTTCGTAGTTGGTTGCCTTGCGCGCGGAGTTGAAGACATCCAGGTCCGCGATCACAGGGGCGACAAAACTGCCATCGGTGACGGAGCCGGCGACCGTCTGGCCGGTAAAATCCAGTTGCAACGTCGTGATCAAATTGCTTTGGACCTTGCGGAGCGTGGTGATGGTGGCCGCGCCGGCCGGGTTGAATTGGCCCGTCAACGACGGCGTGTTGGCGCCGAGGGTGAGTTTGCCGGAGAAGGCGCCGGTGCTGGTGACGCTCAGGGTGATCGCCCCCGAATTGGTCTGCTCGCGCGCCGCATTGGTTGGGGCGAAAAGCCCATGGTAGGTTCCTTGCGCGGCCAGGAAGACATTGGTCACGAAATTGGCCGCCAGCGCGAGGTTGGATCGCATGGTGAAGCTGAGTTTGGGACTGTTGGAAACAAAGTTCGCACTGCCGCTGGCAACCCAGTTGGAGAAAATCCAATCATGGCCCGGCGAAGCGGTGAGGGTGTAGTTGGTGCCGACGGCCAGCAGTTTGCCATTGTCAGCGGGCGTAATCTTGCCGTTCCCGTGGTTGGTGACGGCGAGCGTGGCGCTGGGGATATAAAGGAAGCGAACCTTGTTGGTGGGCGATCGGTTGCCGGTGGTGTCCACGGAATAGGCTTCAAACTCGTTGGTGCTCTCCAGGTTCGTCAGAGTGGCCTTCCAACTGCTCCAATTGGCGTTGCTGGGAGTGGCCGGCGTCCAGCCGTTTCCGTTGAGTTGACAGAGCACATTCGAGACCAGCACGTTGTCCTTGGCCGTGCCCGTGGCGGTGAACGTGCTGTTGCTCCAGCGCTGGCTGGCCGCGGGCGAAGTGACGGTGATGCTCGGCGGTGTGATGTCCACGAAGTTGGCAATGAGCGTCCAATTCGACTCCATCTGGAAAGACAGCCTGGCGTTGTTGGTAAGAACGTTGAAGGGCGGATTCGTTCCTCCCGTCCAGTCGCTGAAGGCAAAGCCGGCGGCCGCTTTGGCGGTGAGCACGTAGTCGAAGTCGAGATCGAGCAATTGACCGTTGGTCGGCCTGGCAATGGTGGCCGCGCCGGAGATGGATATGGCGCCCCGCCCATTGGTGGCCAGCTCCAAGGGAACTGGGACATCATAATCCAAAACATGCGACACCAGCGCGGACATATTGGAGCTTGTGTCAAATGCCGCGACCGTCACCGTGTTCGGCCCTGGTATCAAATTCGTGACGGTGGCGGACCAGTTCGTCGTGCCCGTGACAAGCTGCCAGGCGTTGGTGCCGGCGGCGTTCGCCAAACGGTATTCCACGCCCGCGACGCCCACATTGTCGCTCGCCGTGCCTTTCACCAGAACCGACGTGTTGGTCACCACCGCGGCGGAAGCTGGCGAGAAGGTGAGCACCCTGGGCGGCGTCGTGTCCTGGGAAAATGCGAAGTTGAAAACGGCGCTGCCGCACTCCCCATTATTGCCGTCCAGCGCGATGTAATACTGCGTCCCAACCTGCGCTTCGTTGGCGACATTGAACTTCACCGAGGCCAGGCCGCTGCTATCCGCGGCGCCATTATTGGAGACGACACATGCGAGGCTGCTGAACGTGACATTGCTGCGGGACGTGTTGGTATAAACGGCCAGCAGCGTGTTAAAACGGCTGCCCGACGTGTTGATCTTGACGGTGCCTATGGACGGCGCGGTCCAGGTCCACCAGAGGGAGTGGCCGCCCGCGTTGCCGGCGTGGTTGGGTTCGCCCGTTTCCTTCGACGCGTAGATAGTGTTGACGCCGGTGCCGCTGGAAGACGTTCCAATCGGGATCGCATTGGTAAAATTATCGTTGGACGGAATATCCGCCGTCGTTCCGGCCACCAGGCTGACATCATCAATGCCAAAGGATGTGAGATAGCCGTCGGTTGGATCGGTCTGCACAGAAAAACGAACCTCCACGGTTTGGCCGGCGTAAGACGAAAGGGCGCCCGAATTTGTGGAGCTGATAAAATTGGTCGTGTAGTAGGCGTAACCGGAGGTCGGGGATGCGTTGTCCGTGTAGCCCAGGGAAATGCTATTTCCGTTGGTGCCCGTAATGAAAAAATCCAAGTAGTCAACATTGGTGTCGGTGCTCAAGGTCTCGTAATAAAGGCTCAACGTGGCCCCGATGAGGTTGGTGGGAAAAGTGACAAGCTGCCATGCGCTTGCCGACGCGCCGGCGACGTTTCCCAGGGACAGATATTTCGCGCCGTCGTAGGGGCTGCCGCCGTTGAAGTTGGTGCCGCTGGCGATGCTGAGTCCCGCTCCCGAAAGCAACCACTGGGTCTGGTTTTGAGATTCAAACCCGCCATTCTGAATCAACTGGATTTGGGCATTAGCCGCCTGCAAAGACGCCAGCAGCAACAGCGCCGGAATAATTCGACTCCTCATGTTGGACATTATTCGCACATTTCCCCCCGCCTTGCAACCAACAATGCGCTACCAATCTGCCCGCGGGTGCAGGACAAATTTCTTCGTGTCTTCGGTAGGGCGTCCCGATTCTGAATCGGGAGCCGCCCTGGAGATCAGGGCTGAGCGGCAGCTCTGCCCTGCCAGGGAGCGGGAGAATTTTGGCGCGCGCCCAGTTCTAATTTGCGCGTGTCAATTGGCGCGGGGCGGGGTAAATTGGGCCTCATGATTTGGATCATTGCCCTGCTCTGCATGGGGTTGACCGGGCTGGCCGGTCTTCGCCGCGGCGCGATCTGCGCGGCCTTTACCCTGCTGGGCCTGCTGGCCGGCCTTTTGCTGGCCCGGCCGCTTTCCCCGCTGACGAGCCACCTGCTGCCTGTCTTGGGGTTCCAGCATCCGCTCTGGCAACTGTTCATGCCCGCCGCCATGGCCTTCCTCGGCGTCCTTGTCATTTTCAAGATCGCGGGCAACACGCTCCATCAGAAGGTGAGCCTCCATTACAAATATCATACCGACGAACGCTTCTATTTCCAATGGGAACGGCTTTACAACCGCCTCGGCTTCTGCGTCGGTGTGCTCAATGGCGCCTTTTATTTCTTCATCCTGATGCTGCCCGTCTATGTCGCCGGCTACTTCACAACCGAGGCCGCCGGCGCCGACTCCACCGGCTCGAGCCTTCTCACCACTCTCCGCGCCGAATTGCACGATGCCCGCCTGGACCGCGTCGTGGCCGCCCACGACCCGCTCCCGCCGGCCCTCTATCAGGCCGCCGACATCGCCGGCTTGGTGCTGCGCAATCCGCCCCTGACCAAACGCCTGGCGCAGTATCCGCCGATCCTCGCCTTGAGCCGGGAGAAGGAAATCCAGGACATCGCCTCCGACTCGGGGCTGCTGGAGATGATCCAAAAGCGGGCGAAAATCAGCGACCTCCTGGAACGTCCCAGCGTTCAGGCCATTGTCACCAACCCCGCGGTTTCCGGCCGGATTCGCAGCCTGCTGGACAGTGACCTGGCGGATTTGCAGGAGTACCTCAACACCGGCAAATCGCCCAAATTCGACCCCGAGAAAATTCTCGGCGTCTGGAACATTGATGTCCGCGCCACTTGGGACGGGGAGCGAAAACGGCATCCGGAGGCGACGCGCGCACAGATCGCGGCGCTGAACACTAATCTTGTGCGGGAGATTTCCGGTTTTTCCCTGATGGCCACGCCCGACAATCAGATTCTGGTGGGAAATCTAAGTATGCCAAATAAGCCAAATACGACAAGGATCATCGGGCCACCGCCAGTGGACCGGGGAACCTGGAAGAAGACTGACAATGGTTACGAGGTGAACATTCCCAACAACCGGGCCGACACCGTGACCGTCGCTCCGACCGGGGACGGCACGCTTGAATTGCCCTGTCGTGGCTACATTTTGGTTTTCAACAAGGAAAAGTGAAGCGTTCGGCGGGACGCCGAACGCGGCGGTCGAGACGACCGCGCTCCCAAGACATGCGCATTTCTTCGGTTTGACAGGCACGGAATTGGGTGCGGATTTGGGTTGCTCGCGGCGGCTTGATGGGCTACCTTGCGCCGTTATGGACGAACACTTGCCATCGCCGGAGCCGGAAAGTTCCGGCCAATTCAATCCGCCGCCGCCGCCTCCGCTGCGGCCGGCCGCGCCACCTGTCATTCCCGCCCCCATTGGATTAAGCGCGCCGCCCAAACCGCCCAGGGGCGGCTCCGGTTGGAAGGTCTTGTCGTTCTTGCTGATTGGGTTGATTGTGGTGTGGGTGCTGGGCAAGGTCATGCTCCACGGCGTGGTCAGCGTCGCGTCGCACGGCCGCGCCACCGCTGAGTTGAGCCGCAATCTGGAGGAGGTCGTTATCGAACATACCAACGGCACGGATAACAAGATCGCCGTGGTCGAGATCACCGGCGTCATTGAGGGCGGCGAAATCGGCCACTCGGACATGGACTTCGTCACCTACGTCAAGGAGCAATTCAAGGAGGCGCAACGCGATAGGGATGTCAAGGCGGTGATCCTGAAAGTGGATTCACCTGGCGGGGAAGTGATGGCGTCGGATGAGGTCTATAATATCATCCGAAAATTCGAGGACAAATCGGGAAAACCGGTTGTGGTTTCGATGGGATCCCTGGCGGCCAGCGGCGGTTACTACGTCTCCGCCCCGTGCCGCTGGATTGTGGCCAACCCGCTCACCATCACCGGCAGCATCGGCGTCATCATGCACAACTACAATTACCGCCTCCTCTTTGACAAAATCGGCATCCGGCCCCAGGTCATCAAGAGCGGGCGCTACAAGGACATGTTGAGCGGCGAGAAGGAACCGGACGCCGAAAAGCTCACCCCGAAGGAAATCCAGGACCGCGACGAGGAAGAGAAAATGGTGCAGGCGCTCATTGATGAGACTTATGGCAAATTTACTAATGTTGTCCAATCCGGCCGCGACTGGGCGGCCTCCAAAAACGGGAGCGAAGGCAGAAGACTCAAGGCGGACTGGGCGGATTTCGCCGATGGCCGCATCCTCTCCGGCAAGGGCGCGCTCGAGGAGGGTTTCGTGGACGAATTGGGCGATTTCGACACCGCCGTTGCTCGCGCAAAAACCCTGACCCACATTCCGAGCGCCAATTTGGTCGAGTATCGCCTGCCCTTTGATCTCGGCTCCGTGCTCGCCCGCGTCCTCGGCAAAACCGAAAGCCCCGCCCTGAAAGTGGACTTGGGATTCGATCTGCCCCGCCTCCAGCCCGGCCTGCTCTATTTCCTCACCCCGACCGTGGTTCCTCATTAGGACGACGGTAGGGCGAGACTCCGTCGAGCCGTAACTTGCTCTGACCTCTGAAAGTCACGGCTCGACAGTCTCGCCCTACCGTTACCCGCTGTGCGTGCCCCACGTTACTTTTTCTTGCCGAAAATTGTTGCTTTTTCGACGGGAAAATGTTTTCATCAAGTCCGAGCCGACAAACTCGCAACCGGGCACGCTGCCGCCTGCCTTGGTCAAGAAAAAGTAACGTCATAAATTTGCCGCGAACGGGCAACCCTTGAACCGGCCGCCATAGAACCTGTTTTTGAACCATTGAAATTTTATCCGGCGATCTCCTCCGCCGCCGAACGTGACTCATCCTCCAAACCTGTTGATCGTGGCCGACGCCGAGCCTGACGCGAACATGCTTTACGCCGTCGGCTTGTTTGCGCCCGGCCCATTCATCTATTTCCGCGTACACGGCAAAGGCTGCCTGGTGGTCAGCGATCTGGAACTGGATCGCGCCAACAAAAAGGTCCCCCATTGCCGCGTCATCTCCTACAGCCAGAGCCTGGAAAAACTGCGGCGGCTCCGCGTCAAACAGCCCGGCATGCCCGCCGTCATCGCCCTCCTCCTGCGGGAGCAGCGGTTGCGCAAGATTTTTGTTCCCGCCAATTTCCCATTCGGCCTCGCCCGCGATTTGCGCCATTACAAAATCAAAGTCCGCGTCAAAAAGGGCGGCATCTTCCCCGAACGCGAATTCAAGCACGCCGACGAGATTAAGAAAATCAGCGCCGCCATCATCATGGCCGAAGTCGGCCTGGCCGAAGGCATCCAGGCCCTGAAAAGCTCCAAGATCGCGCGCGACGGCAAATTGATGTACCACGGCGTCCCGCTGACCTCCGAGAAACTGCGTTCGATTATTGATGTGGGCATCCTCCAGGCTGGCGGCCGGCCCGGCCACACCATTGTCGCCGGCGGCCGGCAGGCCTGCGATCCCCACGAGGAAGGCCACGGCCCCTTGCGCGGCCACCAGCCGATCATCCTGGATGTCTTCCCCCGCTCGCGCAAGACCGGCTATTTTGGCGACCTCACCCGCACCGTTGTCCGCGGCCGGGCCAGCGAACCGCTTCGCAAGCTTTACGACACCGTCTGGCGCGCGCAGGAAATGGGTTTCCTGAAAATCCGCGCCGCGGCTGCAGCCGCCAAAATCCACGCCGCCGTCCAGGAATTTTTCGAGTCCCAAGGCTACAAGACGTGCAAAAAGAACGGCCACTTGACCGGTTTCTTCCACGGCGCCGGCCACGGCCTGGGCCTGGAAATCCACGAACCCCCGCGCCTGAGCCTTCACTCCGCGGACATCCTCAAACCCGGCCACGTCCTGACCATCGAGCCTGGCCTGTACTACCCCGGGCTGGGCGGCGTGCGTCTGGAAGACGTGGCATGCGTGACCGCCAACGGCCCGCGCAACCTCACCAAATTCGAAAAAGTCTTCGAGATTTGAGACCCGTTCCAGTCTGCTTTTGCACTGTAGCGGCGGTCTGTGACCGCCGCCAATATCCTTCCCATCCTTCCCTTCCTTCCCATTCCTCCCATCCGGGTTCCTTGGAAGGGTCGCTCCACCGGACTGCGGTTGATGGGGCGAACCTCCTGGCGAGCCATCCCCGCAGGGCCTCACGCCCACGAAAACATCGAAGAACCATTTTTGTCCTGCGCCCCGCGCGGCGCGTGCTATGTTATTGCAGCGCAATTTGCCGCGGCATCCGCCCGGCATCTGCTATTAGAGGATCAGCCATGCCACTCTACGAATATGAATTGTGCGAAGGGAATTGCCCGGTCTGCCAGGGACGGTTCACTTTGCGCCGCCCGCTCGACGCGCCGGAACTGAAGGTTTGCCCCGCGTGCCGCAAGCCCGTGCGCAAGGTCTTTTCCACCTTCAACACCCCCCGCTCGCTTTCCATTTCCGACGCCAAAAAAGCCGGCTTCACCGTCCTGAAACGTGTCAACAAGGGTGAATACGAGAGACAATAAGCGGTTCTCTCCGGGGCGGTTCGCCGTCCTGTTGGCGGTCATGGTTTTGTTCCGGGAAGGTGAAGATGGTTGTTATGCGCCCCCCTCCGAAAACCGGTCAGGAAAAGAAGTTGCAAAAACCCGGAATTGGACAAGACTGCCCGCAGGTCATTCCAGCGGCCTCAATTATCAAAAGACATATGCCGGACTTTGAATTTAACTCGCTTCGCGAGGCCGCAAATTACCGACGTTTGCTGGTCCGGGAAATTGGCGCGTGGGTTCGCGGCAAGACCCTTGAGGTGGGTTGCGGCATTGGCCAGATGTCAGGCGTTCTTCAATCCCTGCCCCATATCACGCATCTGGAGTGCGTTGAGCCTGAAGAATCTTTCTGCCTGGAATTTAAGAAGACATTTCCCGCGGTGCCGGTGGTTTGCGGCACGGTTGCGGATATCGCGGGCGACTGGGATTCCATCGTCAGCATCAACGTGCTGGAACACATCGAGAACGACCGGCGGGAACTGGGCCTTTACCGGGACCGTTTGGCCGGCAACGGGGGCGTTCTGGCGTTGTTTGTTCCAGCCCGGCAGGAACTTTACGCTCCGATTGACAAGGCCTTCGGCCATTTTCGCAGATATGGCCGGGCGGAGATTCTGGAAAAACTGGGCGGGGCCGGATTCACCATTGAAGCGGTGAGGTACTGCGATTTCATCGGCTATTTTTCCTGGCTGCTGATCCATAAGTGGCTGCGACGTGACAACTTCAATCGCGCGGCGCTGCTTTTGTTTGACAGATGTTTCTTTCCGCCGGAGAACTGGATGGAAACCAACGTCTGCAATCCGCCCTTCGGCAAAAACCTGCTGGCCATTGCGCGTGCCGCGGGAGGCGGGATGGGCACGGGGCGGTGAAAATAGCGGATGAGGAGTTGACTAAGTTGCTTCATGCGTTAGATTTGCTGTTGCCGGCAGGACCGCTGTTTTCGCCGCACGGCGAGGGCACGCAATAAGGACTGCCGGTTTTTCTATTGGCGATTGGATCAATGCGATGGAGGTAGAAATGCCGGCTGGTTTTTGATCCAGTGCGCTCTTCTCGAACCCTAATATCGGCCTTGTAAAAGCTGAATTATTTGGAGCATGGCTTGGCAAAATGTGGTTACGTGTTAGATTTCGTCTGGCTGGCAGGACTTCTAGTTTGACCCGCAAGGGGAAGGCTGGGATTAAGACTGTCAGCCTTTTCTTCTTGCTTGGGCCAATCCTGGGCTGGACGATCCAATCCCTTTGGGATTGATTCCGCTATATCGCGATTGAGGAATTGACAAATTGGGTTCAAGTGTTAGATTGGTTGTGACCGGCAGGACTGCCCGTCTTAGCCGCAAGGCTGGGCAGGCATGAAAGACTGCCGGTCTTTCTGTTTTAGGTGATGCGGTGCAGGTAGAATTGGTGGACGGACTTAGTCCCGGATTTCGTCTCCCGCACTGTGATTTCAGCCTTGTATTTCGCCTCGCCAATTTTCAGGCCGTGCTCGATTTTGTGAACCGCGATGATGTCAGGCCGGTTCTGGCGGTCAGGTAGTGATGAGACCACCTTGCCTTGTTCCACGATTTCCGGGATGGCTTTGACAGACTGGAATTCATGCGGTTTCCTCTTGTCAAACAGAGTTTTCGACCGGCCTTTGCCGGTGAAATGGACATCGCCCAATTCAGGATTCTTCGTCACGGTGAACTTGCGCATGAGGGCATCAGCACGCTTGTGCATCTCTTTCGGAGTGCCGGTCCAATGTTCATCGGGGATTTCCACGTATTGGCTGCCGTGAAATTCCGCGTCCAAGTGTGAATCATCCCCGGTCACAATATACTACATTTGTTTTCCGCAGCCGGCGCGGGGATCACATCTTCAGCGCGCGCTGGCGGTAGGCCTCGTCGGGGCGGCTGTCTATGCGGGCGATATTTTCCGCGGAGAAGAATACCGGGCCGCCCAGGGCGGCGGCGCCGACAAAGACTTTGGCCGACTTCTCAGCCATCAGTATGGCGGAAAGGACGGATTGCCAGGTTGGCCCAAGAGTAATGATGCCGTGGTTTTGCATCAGGATGACCCGCGGCCGGCGCTGATGCTTTTGGATGAACGCCTCGGTCTCGCGGCGGATGGCCTGCGCCAGTTTCAGGCCCGGATCGGTGTAGGGAACGAAGACGGAGGCGGAGCCGCAACAGACGATTTCGTCGGGGAACATGCGGCGCCCGCCGAAGTCCTTCGCGCGGGGCGAGCAGAGAATTTGATTGACAGTGGTGGCGTGGGTGTGGCCGACGAAGTGGATGTCCGGCAGCGACAGCAGCCAGGCATGGAAGACGGCCTCGACGGAAGGCTTTTTCGCCTGGGGGTCCACGCGGGCGGCGAGCAGGGCGTCATCCACCTGCTGATCGGAGAGGCTGTCCTTTTCCAGCATGGGCAGGAGGGCGGAGGCGCGGCAAGCGACAAGGTCCTCTTCCTGGAGGGTGCCGAGGCAGGTGCCGCTGGCCTTGACGAGAAAGGTCTCGGGGTTGATGCGCGCGGAAGTGTTGCCTTCGCCGAGCATGGCCAGGCCGCGGTCTTCGCGGCCCAGTTCGCGGGAAAGGGCGAGGAGGTCCTGGAGAATTGTATTTTGCATAAGGGTTAGTTCATTTCCTGGCCGCCGGTCACGCTCAGGGCTATGCCGGTGATGTAGGAGGATTGGTCGGAGGCGAGAAAGACGACGGCGTTGCAGACATCCTCGTAAGTGCAGCCCCGTTTCATGGGAACCTGGTTGATGTAGGCCTGGAGGACGTCGGCCACGTTTTTTGCGCCGGGGACTTTTCCGGCGCGAAGGTACTGGACCAGCAATCCCTTGTCAGGATGGGTCCAAAGCGGTGAGTCAAGCAAATTGCCGGGGCAAACGGCGTTGCAGCGGATGTTGAACGGGGCCATTTCCAGCGCAACGCTCTGGGTGTGGCCGATGCCGCCAAACTTGCTGGCGGCATAGGCGGAATTGGCGGCGCTGCCCTTCTTGCCGGATTTGGAATTGATATTGATAATGGAACCGCCCCCCTGGCGCTTCATCAGGCGGCAGGCATGTTTGGTGACCAGGAAATAACCGAACAGGTTCACGTTCATGACCGCGCGCCATTTCTCCGCGTCCGCGTCGGCAATCGGTTCGGCGATCAGGATGGCGGCGTTGGCCACCACGATGTCCACGCGACCGAACTCCCGCGCCGCGCGCTCGAAGAGCATTTGCACATCGCTTTCGCGGGTGACATCCACCTTCAGGCCGAGGACGGCGCCGCCGGTTTCGGCGGCAATGGCGGTGGCGCTGTCGGCAACCCCCTTCTCGTTCACGTCGGCCATGACGACTTTGCAGCCTTCGCGGACGAGCCGCAGCGAAATGGCCTGGCCCAAACCCTGCGCCCCGCCGGTGACGATGGCGACCTTGTTCTTCAAATCAGCGCTCATGTGGTTGCGAATTTCTTCAGGAGAGCTTCCTCGGCCTGTTTGTTCCAATGGCCGCCGGAAAGCGGCAGCGAACCGCCGAGTTCGGTCAGCGGAGTGAGCTTCAATCCGTGGCAGGACGGATAGACGACAATTTTGCCGGGCATGAGATTTTTTTCCACCGCGCGGATGCCGTCAATCGCGCCGTCCAGGCCGGAAATGGCGGCGACGGAGAGATTGGTGTCGAGGCGGCGTGAGAGGACTTTGGCCAGGACCTGCCGCATGTCTTCGAGCACCGAGCCGCTGGTGCCGATGAAGTAGAGTTGCTTTTCGATGCAGGCGTCCAGGTCCAGGGCCGCGGTCTTGTCGGCGGGAATGCCGGCGAAGATGTTGATGATGGCGCGGGGCGCGGCGTCCTGGACGGCTTGGGCGACGAGGGCGGGCACGGGGGCCATGAGGACGATGTAATTGAATTTGTCGGCAGGTTTATCCCTGGACGGATTGTAGGAGCGCAGCGTGAGATTATTTTTGGCGGCGAGCGGCTCGGCCAGCTTTTGCAGCGCGGCCAAACGCTCGTCGCTAAGGTCGCCGGCGAACACCGTCACTCCGGGCACGCCCTGGCAGAGGTCGCGGATGACGTGCATGGTGCCCATCGGACCGGCGGCGCCGATGATGTTGATTTTGTCGTTGGGCCGGATTTCCGCCGTGGCGGGGATGGCGGTCATGCTGGCGGAAGGGTCCCTGCCGGGGGTGCCGATCAGGCGGATGCCGCCGTAGTGGATGCGGCCGACTTGCGAGACGACCGGGCGGCCAAACTTGCCGCCGGCTTGAACCAGGTTGAACAAGCCGCCGGGCGCGACCTTGGGGAAAAGTTTTTCCACCGTCGCCGGGTTTGAGCCAACGTAAATGACGTCGTCAAAAGACGCGTCGGCCAGTTCGGCAATTCTGTCGGCGATGGCGAAGGTGGTGGTTTTGGGCTTGCCCGGCAGGCTCCAGACGCGGTTCTTGTCCACCAGCGTCTCGCCGATGACGAGGAGGCGTCCGCCGTTCTTGAGGGTCTGCCGCTGCTTCTCGACATAAGAATCTTCGACGCACGCCCACGGTTCCACCAGAGCGATGGCGGAGGCGGAGAATTCCTCGGGGACGGGAATGAGCATGGATTCACCCTCCGGGGAGGTGAAGACGCGTTGGTCAAGAAGAACATACTGCTGAAGCGCGCCTTCAAAATTGTAGCCGAAGGCGGAGTTGGAGTTGGCGGTGGGGAGCCAGCGGTAATCGGTTTGCACCAGGCAACGGTCGCCCACCTTGTGGCGCTTGACATTGGCGCCGACTTTGATCAGGCGGATCACCGTCTCGTGGCCGGGCACGACCGGTTTCTCGCCAGGCACGTAGTTGGGCATTTCGTCCAGCAAGCCCGGCGCAATGCCGCTGGTGACGGCTGATTTGCGGGCGTGAGCGGAGAATTGGTTGAGCAGCTTGAGGTCGGAGAAGCAGAGGCCGACGACTTCCACCCGCCCGAGAACCTGATCGGGTCCCGGCTCCAAGACGGGCTTGTTTTCGTTGATCTGCAAGAGGCCCGGTCCGACCAATTGCACGGCGCGCTGCTGTTTTGGAATGATGGTGTCTGGCATAGGAGGGATTATCGGTAGATGGACTTTTGAAGAAAAACGGCGCGAAGTTTCCGTTGACGATGATGCGTTCGGTATTGGGGAGCGCGACCGTCCCGGTCGCCGCAGCCGGCGTCCCGCCGGGTGCTTTTGGGGAGGAAGGTTTTCGGCCAGAGGCCGAAAACGGCGGGCGGGACGCCCGCGCTCCCCGAATAACCGCATCGCTCCGATTGGGTTTGTGGCTCGAATACATTATTTAACGAAAAACCCATATTGTGCCTCATGCGATGCGGGCGATAATATCGCCGGGCGCAGCGGCGGCGGGCAAGCCGCGCAGGCACTCCTCTTTTTCCGGCTGCAACTCGCGACCGAGCTTCTCAAAAAATTCGTTTTTGGCGGGGACCGTGCTGAAGGTTTTCGTGGCCCACGCGCTCAGGTAGCCCAGGCCGCTCTGTCGCTGCAAGACGGAGTGAGCATAGAAGATATGCGCGCCGCGCAGGAAGACCGGCAAGAGCGGCTTGAGTTCCGCCGTTTCAAAGGAATCCACGAACTTGTTGCCCGGCGAATTCATCTCCGTGCCGGCGAGTATCGGGAAGTGATGCTTCTGCGCCAGGGCGACCACGTCCTGGAGATTTTGGAGTTTCTGGTCGCGGATGCCAGGGGTGTAGTTGCGGTCCGGGATGATATTCAGCGCCGCCGCACCGGAGGCCATTGCGACTGCGAACAGCTCGCCGATGCACTTTTCGCCGTCGCTGGTGCCGTCCAGCCAAGTCAGCGTGGGAATCGCGCCGGATTCCAAGACGAATCGGTTCATGTCCGCCATGAGTGGGAAGGAGCCTTCGCCCGGTTGCACGTAGCCGGCACCTCCTTTCTTCATCGTTTTGGCGCGAATGAGGTTCTGGAGTTTCGCGCCGGGGGCCGGGGCGTCGCCGAGTTTCTGTTTCCAATAAGCGGCGCGGGCGGCGGGGTCGGGCAAGACCTGGGCGGCCTTGCGCTCGAACGCTTCGCAAAGGTGGCGCTCGGTGGCGTTGCCGCGGGGCGTGATTGCCGCGGCGTCCTTCTCGTAATCCAGCTCAACCGGGTGCGTATGGCGGTTGACGCGCTCCAGCAGATCGCGGGTGCGCTGGGCCGCAGCCCGGCGCATCTCCGCCAGAAACGGATGCGGCGCGGCGCTCGTGAAGCCCACGCCCATGTGATAGGCGATGCCCGGTTCGCCGGGGGAATTGATGACGCGGGTGGCGAATTCGGGGACAAAGACGCGGGATTCCAGGCTGGCGCAAGTTTTCAGGCCGAGGAGGCGTCCGGCTTCCAGGAATTCTTCCACGCCGTCCAGGACATCGAAGTCCACAATTCCGGCCGCCGCCAGCCCGGCTTTGCGCGCCAGCCAGGCGAATTTGGAGGGGGAATAGCCGTAGGCGTTGTAGGAAAAGAAAGTGTGCGCGTGGAGGTTGACGGCGGTTCCGGGCTTGGGCAGCGTCACCGTGCCGTCCCGGGCCAGGCGGCAGAGGGCGGCCAAGGCGCTATGGCGTTGGGCGGCATCAAGACTGTCCAGTTGGCATTCGAGCGATTCGAGCGATTCGATCATAGGCAAAGCCTCAAATGAGATGGCGGCGGCAGTTTAGCGCGGAATGCTCCAAAATCAATTCAAATTGGGCATAATTGGCCTTAATTAACCTTAATTAGTGTCTGGCAGAAAACTCATTGCACGAGGGATTCGGCTTGAATTGAGTCGGGAATGTTGGTTGCGTCGTTGGCTGCGGATGGCAGTTTTGGGCGGTTTGGTGCTCAC